>Ga0208195_1000350_pt1 | contig 62239 bp, 59 predicted proteins | sample AD_UKC077_MetaG_FD_184441 | JGI IMG/M metagenome (GOLD analysis project Ga0208195, IMG submission 184441) | Active sludge microbial communities of municipal wastewater-treating anaerobic digesters from USA - AD_UKC077_MetaG (SPAdes) (version 2) | ecosystem: Engineered > Bioreactor > Anaerobic >... | reverse complement strand
TTTGGAGGGCACAAACAACAAAATCAAAACGCTCCAAAAACAGGCCTACGGGTTCAGAGACAAGGAGTTCTTCAAACTTAAAATCTATGCCCTGCACGAGTCCAGGTACGCTTTGGTGGGATGAGCCGGAAAAAAGAAAGCACCCGAATCTCCATATTACACCACTTCAGATCCTCAACTCAGCCGTATCGGTACAAAATTCCACCTCAGATGTCAAGAAAATAGAAGTACATTCAAAAGCATACCCGGTGAATTCCACCGCGCGCATATCCGGAGCACACGGATAGCGGCTTTTCTCGCTCTGCGCAGGGGCGCATCCGTGAACATCGGCCGGTTCCGGATTCCTTCGCTGCTTTGATCTGATGATGAGCCCGAAGCTAAACCACGCTATCTCTCGATTTTCTCCCCCTGCGCTGCCGGCGCTCTTCCCGAGGCGACCACTCCTACGGTAACGTTCGTGTTGAATTTTTGGCGAGCAGGGTCGGATACTATTGGTTCACAATCAGGTGCGGACCTCGGATGATCTTGCATGCCCCTCCTTTCACAGGCTCATCCCCGGTCAGGATCGGTGATGGGACAATGGCGGCAGCGGGAGGCAGCCGAGGCCCGGAATGGTGTCCCCCGGCAAGGGGGCTACTACGCGTTTGCGGATTTGCCGGATGGAGGACTCTTCTTCAGATCAAGCATGTGCAGAAGCGCGAGTATCGGGTGGCGGGTCAGCATCCGGGGGCCGGAATACCGCATCACCTCGCGGATCCGCTCACGCATATCAGGCTTGTAGCAGTGTGTCGGGCACCGGGAACAGGCCGGCTTGTTGCGCCCGTATGGGCACCGGTCGAGGCGCGTGAGGGCATATTCCCCGAGCCTTCTGCACTCGTCGCAGAGATCCGGCCGCTTTCCATGGTTGCCGCGGCAGTAGATCCTGATCATGGCCTCCAGGGTCCGCCGCTGCCTTCTCCCGCTCCTGCCCGGTCCATTCATGCATATGCCTCCGCAAGAGGCAGTATACGCGATCGGGCCGTGTTTGTGAACCGGCCTTCCCCGCTCTTGACAGAGACAATGGTCCTTGTTATTGCAAATCATATGCAACAGAAGCTTTTAAAACCCAAGTGTTCTCTCTGTGCAAATCAAGGATACTGCTATGACAGGCTCAACTCTGTCTTGAAAGCACACAGCGGAAGGCTCACGAAGGAGCGGTTGGTCTTATTGAAAACAATTTGCGATATAAAGGGGCATTTCCAGGCAGACCACGTGCTGAGGCTGCTCAAGGATCAGCAGTATAACCTCTCCCTCGTCACAGTCTACCGGAACCTTTCGCTCCTCGTCGAGGCGGGAATAATCCGCAGGGCGAGCGTGCATGAGGACGCCCCTTCCGGAGGTGCCTGGTACGAGCATGTCTGGGGCCGCCGGCACCATGACCATCTCGTCTGCATGCAGTGCGGCAGGAGTGTGGAGTTCAGCTATCCGGCCATCGATGTCCTGCAGGAGGCGGTGGCCAGAGAGCACGGGTTTACCCTGGAGCGTCATCACCTCGAGCTGGTGGGGCTGTGCCCCGAATGCAGGAATGAAAAGGATCGTGCCTGAAAAGGCATGAACAGGACGGGATCGCGGCTGCCTTGCCGGCTGCGGGCGTTTCCTGAAAGGATAAACGTTTCATGATGACAGCGCGGGCTTTATAAGAGGGGACGGATTGGACCTTTTTTCAAGCCCGCTTAACAAAGAAAGGATTCTAGCTTGACTCTCTTGGAACTGAAAGAAGGCGACACCGCCGTCATCAGCAGAGTCTCCGGCGGAAAGGGCATCTCGGCCCGGATGGCGGGGCTCGGCCTGCACGCGGGAAAGAAGATCCGGGTGGTCAGGGCCGCACCGTTTCGGGGGCCGCTGCTCATCGAGGATATCAGCTCCGGCGCCAGGGCCATGATCGGACGGGGAATTGCATCTCATGTGGAAATCCTTGACGAAAAGCGATAACACCGAGATAGTGATCGCCCTGGCGGGCCAGCCGAACTGCGGCAAGTCGACCATTTTCAATGCAGTGGCAGGGTTCAAGGTGAATACCGGGAATTTCTCTGGCACCACGGTCTCGTATGCCGAAACACAAGTCTACATCGGCGGCAGGACGGTGAGGCTCATCGATCTGCCCGGAACCTACTCCATATCCGCCATCGATGTCGCGGAACGGGTTGCGCGGGATTATCTCCTCTCCGGCCAGGTGGACGTGATCATCAATGTCGTGGATGCGTCCCTGCTGTCGCGTTCCCTTGAGCTCACACTGCAGCTCATGGAGATGAACGTGCCCATGGTCATCGCGCTCAACATGATCGACGATGCACAGAAAAAGGGAATGGAGATCGACATCAAGGCACTCACCTCCCTGACGGGCCTGGAGGCCTATCCCCTGATCGCGGTCCAGGGAAGCGGCGTTCACGAGCTGTTCGATGCGGCCCTGAGGGTCTCCGAAAACGGCTTCCGCCGAGTCCCCCCGGTGTACGACCGGGACGTGGAGGAATGCATCGCCCGGATCGAGGCCCGCTATCCATCCTTGTTGAGAGAGCGCCTCAAGGTGGATACGCGGTTCGTCATCATCAGGCTCCTGGAGATGGACGAGGAGTTCGAGAGGATCGTCGCAGAGGTGGACAGGGAATTTCTCGAGTATGTCATCGAGAACAGGCGTTCTCTGGCCGAGGTCCACGACTGGCCGGAGTCCGGGGTGTTCGCGTCGCACCGGCATGCCTTGGTGCTGGACCTCTTCGAGCAGGTCGTTTCAGTAAAGTCGCGTTCCGGAATGGGCCTGTCCGAGAAGATCGACCGGTTCATCATCAACCCCGTGGGCGGCCTGGCGGCCACGGTGGGCGTGTTCTTCCTGATGTTCGCGGTATCGTTCTGGTTCGGCAATCTGATCGCAGGTCTTGTGGAGGCCCCTCTGGAATCCCTGGGCGTCTTTCTCATGAGTCATACGAGCGGTTATACCGCCATGCTCGTCTCCGGGGTCTACGACGGATTCACAGCCGGCGTGGGGATCGTGCTGCCCTATCTCGTCCCGCTCCTGGTGATCCTTTCCCTGCTCGAAGATACGGGTCTGCTGCCGCGGATCGCCTTCATGGCAGACGGCCTGCTGCACCGCTTCGGGCTGCACGGGAAATCCGTGGTGCCCATCATCATGGGCTACGGGTGCAATGTGCCGGCCATCATGGCCGCGCGCAATCTCGAGTACGAACGCGACCGGATCATCACCATGCTCATGGTCCCGTTCATCGCCTGCTCGGCCCGGACCGTGATCATTCTCGCGCTGGCGGGGAAGTATCTGGGGGCCGGGTATACGACGCTCATCTACCTGGGCAACATCGCCATCGCCCTGGGCGTCTCTTCGGTTCTCTCCCGCCTGAGCGAAGACATGTCACCCGGCATCATCATGGACGTCCCCCCCCTGCGAAAGCCATACCTCCATGTCGTGATGCGGAAGGTCTGGGTCCGGATCCAGGAGTTCCTGCTCTTCGCCTGGCCCGTGATCGCGATCTCCAGCATCGCCCTGGCGGTATTTTCCTATGTGGGGATCGACGAGGTCATCAACCGGGTGCTCTCGCCCATCACCACCTTCATTCTCGATCTGCCTTCCGAACTCGGGATCACCCTGTTCTTGGGGATCTTCCGCAAGGAGCTCACCCTCATCATGCTGAACTCGGCGCTGAACACCGCGGATGTCTCGACCGTGCTCTCCTCGGTGCAGCTTTTGGTGCTCGTGGTCTTCACAGCGCTGTATATCCCATGCATCGCCACCATCTCCACGCTGTGGAAAGAGGGGGGATGGAAGGTTGCGCTGCTGTCCATCGCGCTCAACACCACCATTGCCCTGGTAGTGGCGGGCTCGCTGGCATTCCTGCTCTGATCGGCCGGTTTTTTCGGAACGCACAGGCCCTGAAGCTCACCTGAACGGAAGAACACCGCCTCCTGCAGGCCGGCACCCCGGCATTGCCGGCGGAGGGCATGGTTCTCAGGATTCTCCCGTCGCCGGCAGACACAGGTTTCCTTGGTGTATACGATGGAGAGATGAGGAATTTATCGCATTCGTAAACCACCGGGGTGGATGGGTCGCGGGATCCTGCCTCATGGGCGCCCCTCGGGCTGGAAGCTCTGTCCATGACCGATTCACACCGTGGTACGAGAGAGGTTGGAGAGGAGGTCTATGGGCATATTATCTATCTCATGGTGACTCGACCCTCAGGTAAGGATGCCGGATGAGCAGTGTGCCGGCGGAGCCTGACCGCCAATGCCCCGGCTTGGTTCACCCGATTCAGGCACCGCGGCAAAGGAGGTGAGAAGAACATGATCTCCTGGGCGTTTATTTTCCTGGTCCTGGCGATTGTCGCCGCCATACTCGGCTTCGGTGTTCTTGCGGATGTGTTCGCCTGGCTTGCCTTCATTCTCTTCGCCCTGTTCCTGGCGATTGCCATCGCCTTGTTCCTCGCTGCAAGAAAGGTGGTGCACAAGATGACGGACTAGACGCCCGGGAGCCCGGCCTTGTCCGCACGAACAGGGGGGAAGGGCAAATAGCGGCTCTGTCCATGGGCAATACCGGCAAGACAGCCGTTTCCTATTTTTTGGCGGAGAAATGACAGGAGAAAGGGGTATCATGGCTGACAATGATCCGAGAAGCATCCTTAAGCTCTGGGCGCTCGTCTTTCTGGTTCTGGCAGTCATAGCAGCCATATACGGAATGGCAGGCGACGCAGCCGGTGCGGTGAGGATCTCCCTGATCCTCTTCGCCCTGTTCCTGGCTCTCATGGCCGGGGTTTTCCTGATCGGAAGAAGGCCTGCAGCCTAAAGGAAGTCCTGCCTCATGCACCCAAGAGAAGGGTGATCCGCTTTAAGAGCAGGGTGGAGACGACCATGACGGTTTATGCCAAGGGAAAGCTGTTCATCATCTGGGCGATCATTTTCCTGGGGATAGCAGTTGTGCTGGCACTGCTGGGATTCACCGGAGTAGAGGCTCATGATGTGTGGATTTTCAACACCCTGGCCATCGTATTCCTGATCCTCTTCGCCATACTCCTGCTAACCGGCAGGAAAACCCCTGCAGCATGACCGGATGGAATCAGGCGCCCTCCCTGCCGCAACGGCAGGGGAAGCTCACCCGGCTTAGGGGAAGAAACAGTACCGGTCCCGGCAGCTTCCGGGTTCTGCCCTGCTTGAGAACAGCAGGGCGCTGCCTATCCTACTATCCTATACAAAACTGCTGATAATGAAGGAGATCGTCCCGGTATGAAGATTGCCCAGGTTGCCCCGCTCTTCGAGCCGGTGCCTCCGGAGCTGTACGGCGGGTCGGAGCGGGTCGTTTCCCATCTTACAGAAGAGCTCGTCCGCAGAGGACACAGCGTGACCCTGTTTGCGAGCGGCGATTCCAGGACCAGCGCCCGGCTCTACAGCGTAGTGCCCAGATCGCTCCGCCTCGATCCGGCAATTCCCGACCCGGTTGCATACCATTTTGTGGAGCTCGCCCATGCCTTTGCGCGGGCAGAGGAGTTCGATGTGATCCACTGCCACAACGACTACCTGGCCTTTCCCTTCGCGCACTCATGCCCGGTTCCCTGTGTGCACACCCTCCACGGCCGGATGGATTTTCATCACTGGAGAGAGCTCATGGCCGTTTATCCCGATATGCATCTCGTGTCCATCAGCAATGATCAGCGTAAGGCCTTAAACGACCTGGATCTGAACTGGGCCGATACCATATACCACGGCCTGCCGGATTCATATTTTCGGCTCTATCCCGGAGAAGGCGGCTACCTGGTATATTTTTCCCGCATAGCCCCGGAAAAGCATCCCGAGATCGCCATCGAGGTCGCCAGGAGGAGCGGCATTCCCTTGAAGATGGCCGGCAAGGTGGACAAGACCGACCTTTCTTTCTTCACCCGGGAGATCGAGCCCCTGCTGGATCACCCTCTCATCGAGTATCTGGGCGAGATCCATGACGCCGAGAGGCCGGAGTTGATCGGCAACGCCATGGCCCTGCTCTTCCCCATCGACTGGCCTGAGCCCTTCGGCCTGGTGATGGTCGAGGCCATGGCGTGCGGGACCCCGGTGATCGCCAGGCCCTACGGATCGGTCCCCGAGGTTGTCGATGACGGGGTGACCGGCTTTATCGTTTCAGGCATGGAAGAGATGGTCGATGCGGTTGGCAGGGTCGAAAGCCTGGACCGCGAACGCTGCTTGAGGCACGCCAGGAACCGCTTCTCAGCGACAATCATGGCAGACAGGTATGAGCAGGTATACCAGTCTCTCATAGAGAGAGGAGCCGGATTTCGACCGGGTGCAGGCCGGTTCCCGCGTGCCGGGATGATGTCCGGACGCCCTGTATGAACTCCATTCCCTTCAGGTTTCTCAAGGCGGTTTATCTGGCGGAAGTGACCAACCAGAGGGCGACATCCCTGAGCCAGCTGCTGATGGAGGTGACCATCACCTCCCAGTGGTCACTGTTCTTCCATCTGCACCAGCACTTTTCCCGCGACCCGCACATTGTCCCGGAATATCCCAACGATTTTTCCTCGTGGGTCCACACCTATCTGGCCGAAGATGCGGTTGCGGAAAAGCTCGCCAATCTGAATCTGGTCCGCAGCATGGATCTGGAGCTGGTGCGCCGTGAGATCTGCACCATTCTGGCCCAGCATCTCCAGGAAATCTCCGGCGAGCGTCACACCTCGTCCGAAAATGCATTCATATTCTGCAAACCTCGCCTGGCTGTACTCGATACCGGCCGCACCGCCCGTACGCTCGATGAGTTCATCGACATCCTCAGGGAGATGGACAGCGATACCGTGGCATACCATCTCTTCATCGCGCCCAGGCTCCTGTCCGAGACCATGATGAACGACTTCTCGCTCTGGTTCCGGCAGCGGGGGCACCATCGGCTTGCAGACAGGCTCGATTCGTTCGACCCATACCTCAAGAGCCTCAAGGAAAACCATGATTTTCTCCTGGACCTAATCGAGAGCGAGCGCGCAGATCCTCAGGCGGATGGGTACGATGATAGAAAAATACCGGGATATCGCTCCTGACAAGATCCTCTCCGAGATCAACGCCCTGGCCGGGGCATTGAGGGGGCATACACTGCAGCATATCAGCTCCACCCGGATCGGCGGAGGAGTCGCGGAGATACTCAATCGCATGATCCCCTGGACCACATCTCTGGGGATTCCCACCACCTGGGATGTCATTGACGGGAGGCAGGACTTCTTCGAGGTGACCAAGTCCATTCACAATGCGCTGCAGGGATCGGACGTTGAGATATCGTGCTGCAACAAGGAGATTTATCTCGCTCATCTCGCGCATAATGCGGGCAAGATCGAGCCTGACGCCGATGTGGTGATGGTGCACGATCCGCAGCCGGCCTTTCTCATCGAATATTTCCCCCACCGGCGCAAGTCCATGGTCTGGCGCTGCCATATCGATCTTTCCCGGCCCATGCCGGCCATATGGAGGTTCCTGCGTCCAGCGATCAACAAGTATGCCATGGCCGTGTTCCACATCCCCCATTTCGCGCAGAAAGACCTCACCATCCCCAAGGTGCTCATCAGCCCGTCCATCGATCCGCTCTCCGAGAAGAACCGGGAGCTCACCCAGGAAGAGATCACTCGTATTGTCGAGGGCTTCGGCATTGACCGAGGCCGGCCCATCATCGTCCAGGTATCGCGGTTCGACCGGTTCAAGGACCCCATGGGCGTGATCGCGGCGTTCAGACAGGTCCGCAGGCACTTCGACTGCCAGCTCGTCCTCGCCGGAGGCGGCGCGACCGACGATCCGGAAGGGCCCATGGTCCAGGCCGAGGTCGAAGAGGCTGCAGCAGGAGACCCGGATATCTTTGTCCTCTTCCAGCCCACAGACCTGGAGGTCAATGCCCTGCAGCGGGCCGCAGACATTATTCTCCAGAAATCGACGAGGGAGGGTTTCGGCCTGACCGTCACCGAGGGCATGTGGAAGGGCAAGCCCGTGATCGGCGGCGCAGTAGGAGGGATTCCCGCCCAGATCATCCACGGCGAGACCGGATATCTCGTCAATTCGCCCGAGGGGGCGGCCTATCGCATTCGTTATCTGTTGAGCCACCCTCACGCGGGCAGTGTCATGGGCGCCAGGGGGCGGGAGCATGTGCGATATAATTTCCTCATCACCCGCCATGTCCGGGACTATCTGCTCCTCATGCTCCACGTGATGCAAAACGAGAGCGAGCGGCCTGTCTTTATCGGAGGCGTCACCGGCAAGACAGGAAGACCCGGGGGCGGGGATATTGCGGCAAAGGCCGGCGAGAAGTCATGATGGCCGAAGATATCATCAATGTCTCGGGAGAGCACTATGTCCTGGCCACCACGGCCCTGGCGGCGGAGCAGAACCGCATCGTCAAGCACGAAGGCACCTTTGCGGTGTTCGACACCCACGGGGACATCCGGTCACGGATCTTCAATACCCAGGGGCTGTTCCACAAGGGCACCCGCTATCTCTCCGAGTACCGGCTCTCCATCGAGGGGAGGAGGCCGCTCCTCCTGAGCTCGGACATCACCCGGGACAATCATCTCATCACCATCGACCTCACCAACCCCGACCTGATCCTGGATGTAAAGCGGCAGATCCGGCGGGGCTCGATCCATATCTTCCGGTCCAAATTTCTCTGGCAGGGCCGCTGCTACGAGAAGTACCGGATAAGAAACTACGACCTGAACCCATTGTCATTCACCATCGCCATCACTATGGGCTCCGACTTTGCAGACATCTTCGAAGTCAGGGGAATGACGAGGGCCAAAAAGGGTGAGCACGGGGAGATCCTTGTCGGTGAAACCCTGATGGACATCCCCTACACGGGTCTGGACAAGATCTTCAGACGAACACGCATTGAGTTTTCCCGAAGACCGGATGCGGTCGAGCCGGGGAGGGCCGAGTTCTCTATCCAGCTTGGGGAGTACGAGGAGATCGAGTTCGAAGTGGTCGTCTCCTGCCTGGAGAGGGAAGCGGCACAGGGGCAGACCGATTCATACATCCATGCCTACCGGGAATCCGCGAGGCTCTTTCGCGAGGCCAGAGGCCGTGAAAGCACGATCCGAACCTCAAATGAGGAATTCAACAATCTGGTGGAGCGCGCCGTTTCCGACCTGCGCATGCTGCTGAGCGAGGTGGACGGCGGCATTCTCTACCCGGATGCCGGCATACCCTGGTTCTGCACTCCTTTCGGCCGCGACGGCCTGATTACGGCCTGGGAGACCCTGTGGTTCAATCCGGACATCTCCCGGGGCGTACTCGAATATCTAGCATCCAACCAGGCGCGAGAGGTCGCGGCAGAACAGGATGCCGAGCCCGGAAAGATCCTCCACGAGGAGCGCATGGGCGAGATGACCAACACCGGTGAGCTCCCCTTTTCAAAATACTACGGCAGCGCGGACGCCACGCCGTTGTTCGTCATCCTGGCAGGCGACTATCTCCTCAGGACGGGAGATACGGAGTTCATCGAGATGCTCTGGCCCAGGATCAGAGAGGCGCTTGTCTGGATCGACACCTATGCCGACCCCGACGGCGACGGATTCGTGGAGTATGCATGCATGAGCGCTCACGGCCTGCAGAATCAGGTGTGGAAGGATTCCTTCGATTCCGTGTTCCATGAAGACGGCAACCTTGCCGAGCCTCCCATTGCGGCCTGCGAGGTACAGGCGTACGTATTCGCCGCCAGGAAACAGGCCGCCTTTATCGGGAAGCGGCTGGGGCTGGAGAAGATAGCCGGTGATCTCCTGGAGCAGGCGGAGGATCTGAGGAAGCGCTTCGAGCTCACCTTCTGGGACGACGAGCTCCCGGGATACGTTCTGGCCCTGGACCGGGAAAAGAAGCCCTGCCGGGTGAGGGCCTCCAACATGGGGCACTGTCTCTTCGCAGGCATATCCTCACCGGACCGGGCCAGGATAGTCACCCAAGCACTCATGGACGACACGTTCTTCAGCGGGTGGGGCGTGAGGACCCTGGCAAGGGGGCAGCCGCGGTATAATCCCATGTCCTATCACAACGGCTCCATCTGGCCCCACGACAACGCCATCATTGCAGACGGCATGGCGCGCTACGGCTGGAAAGCGGAGGTGGGGCGGATTCTCGAGGCCATGTTCCACATGAGCCGCTTCACGGAGCTGGGCAGACTGCCCGAGCTATTCTGCGGCTTTCAGCGCAGACCTGATCAGGGGCCCACCCTCTACCCGGTTGCCTGCTCGCCTCAGGCATGGGCCGCCGCGAGCATCTTTTCCCTGTTGAGGTCCTGTCTGGGACTGACTATTCGGGCAGCCTCGCGGGAGCTGCACTTCAGCAGGCCGTATCTGCCGGAATTTCTTGATTCCGTCCACATCAGCAACCTCGCTCTCGGCGACGGGACGATCGATTTCTCGGCCATACGCCATCACAACGACGTGAGCATCCAGGTGACGGAGAGGAAGGGAGACATATCGGTTTCCATCAACAAGTGATTCATTTTCGTGCACTTGCGGGGTGTTCTGCAAGTTTGCCGGGAAATCGCGGGCGGGAATCCTCAGAACCGGTTTCTTCCCAGGTTCGCACCCTGCCGGATGAGCTCCTCCTGCACCTCGCGCGCAGGGACCTCCCTGACAGACCGAGAAGAACGCGCCGCCAGTGCGGCGCAAGCGCCAGCCGCCTGGCCGGTGGCCATGCAGATGGGCATCACCCGGTAGGATGAATGGGCCTCGTGGCTTCCCGAGATGCACCTGCCGGCCACCAGGAGACTGTCGAAATCTTTAGGCAGCAGCGAGCGCAGGGGGATGTCGTATGATTCCCCGGGAGGGAGATACACCAGCACGGTGCCCTTGCCTTCCGGGTTGTGCAGGTCGACGGGATAGGTTCCCCGGGCGATGACATCGTCGAACTTCGCCGCACCGAGGATGTCTTCGGATGTGATCCGGTAGTCGCAGAGGATCCTCCTTGACTCCCTGACACCCACGGTGGCGCCGCTCTGGACCATGTAGGATTCTTCGAAGCCCGGCACGTATTTCTTCATGAACGCCGCGATCTTCCGATTCTGTCTCCGGCTTTCCATCTCGGCGCAGGTAAGATCCCACACATCGGTCCCCAGCACCTTGACGACCCGCGAACAGTTGAAGCTCAGCTCTTTTTCGTGCGGGGTTCCGAAAAAGAGGATGTCCTCGCGGGGCAGATCGAACCCTTCTTCTTTTTCGGCCTTTCTGATGAGGTCCCAGAGGCCGTGTACCCCCAGCCACTGGTCGGGGTGTTTCTTGACATATGCCCCAAACGCTGCCTTTCTGAACTCGGCCATTCGAAAATAGAGGGTCATGGGCTGCACCAGGCCGTCTTCCTCACGCCCCACCTCGAAGGGGGCGCCCGCCAGGGCGGCGATATCGCCGTCTCCGGTACAGTCGATGATCAGCCGCGCCGTGATCACCACAGGCCCTGACTTGGTCTCAAATACCACCCCCCGGATACAGTCACCCTCGCGGAACACATCGCTGGCAAAGCAATGGAGGAGCAGCTGCACCCCGGCCTCGTCGATCATATCGTCGGCAACCGCCTTGAAGGCCTCAGGATCGAAGGGAACGGTATATGCGGTTTCCGGAGAAGGCGGGATGATCCCGCCGACCCGTACGAGGCGGGTGATAAGGTCTGCGAGAACACCCGAAATCACCGGGTCTCCGGGCCCGTGATCCGTAGGGAAGAAGGTGATTGCGCCGGGTGTCTCACGGCGATGATGCTGGGTGTAGTACGACACGAACGGATTCACCAGGGCCGCGGTCGCATTCCCGCCGAGAAAGCCATACTGCTCGCACAGGATCACCTCGGCCCCTGCCCGTGCGGCTCCCAGGGCGGCTCCCAGCCCTGCGGGTCCGCCTCCGACCACGAGTATGTCCGTCTGGGCGGCCATCAGTGCCCGGCGGGGGGCAAGCATCACGATGGTCGCCTTCTCGGGCCGCTTCAACGGGGGCATGGGGCACCCTCTTGATTTTTCACAAGCTCTTTCACCGGGTTCACTCCGGAGTATTCAGGCTATTTTCATGCCCTGCCCCTCCTTGAGAAGCCGGACCGCAATCTCGTTGGTCATGAGGGCGCGTTTCTTCATCTCCGGGATCATCCCCCTGATATGATTCCGGAGCTCTTCTTTGGTGTCCCAGAAGTGGTCGATGTAGGCGATCAGCCTTCCGGCGTTCACCAGATTCAGGGGAGGGGTTTCCATCTGAAGGTCCTTGAGGAAATTCAGTACCTTCGACGAATAGGGGAGCCCCAGGAAGGGGACCCCCTGCAATGCCGCGAAGATCAGGAAGTGCAGGCGCATCCCCACGGCGAAATCGAAATGCTGCATGATCTCCAGCAGCTGACCCGGGGTATACTCCTCCCTGAGCACGGAGCATCGCTGGGGTCTGAGCGTCTTGGAGATAACCGCATGGGAGTGCTGCATATCCTGCTTTCCCCGCTCCATGGGAACGAACACGATATTGGCGTCGAACCGGTCGATGATGAAATCAGCGGCATTGGCCAGAAGCGAATGGTAAAAATCCGGATCCATATCCGGGGCGGCCGGGCCCGGTTCCCGGACCGACATGCCTACCAGGATGTGCTTCCCGCTCATGTGTTCTTCTGCGAGGGTCCCGCCGTCGATGGGCTGTGGTGTGAGAAGCAGAGCAGGATCTGCGGTGACAACGATCTCTTTTTCCACCCCGGCCTCTTCCAGAATCCTTTTGGCCCCGCGCTCCCTGACGGTCACCGCCACGGCCCGGTTCAGCGCGTCTTGCACCATGTTCTGGGTGGAGCGGTCTTTCAGAGGGCCTGCGCTCACGGCATATACCATGACAGGCACCTCGAGCTCGTGGGCCACCAAGACTTCCCGGAGAAAGGTCTTGGCCTCCTGATCGAAAAGGATGCCTCCGCCGCCCAGGAGGAAGAGATCGAGGTTCCTGACTTCCTCGGCCACTTCGCTCTTTGTCATGTCCCTGACCGGGACCGCCCGTAAGAAGGGATATCGCCGGATGGTATCGCCGGGGTCTCGCGAGAACACGGTGATGTTCACAGGAACGGATTTTCTGAGCTGGTTTATGATGCACTCCAAGATGGCCTCGTCTCCCATGTTGAGGCCGCCGTAGGAGCCCGATATGCCGATGCGATAGGTTCGCTCGTTAAGGTCTGTCATGCCCCGTGTGCCTCCTATGCAGAAGTGGTCCCTCTCGTGATCCGGCTGCCTTCGGCGGTTGCCGTCAATCCGGGAAGATGGCGGTCAATGGGAGAGATTGCAGATGCCATGAAATGCAGGTGTGCATGGAAACGGCCCACAGAGTACCTCCATAAGAAATAGTGCAGGACGGGTGTCACAATTCAAGGTGAGGTTCATAAAGACCATGGGCCGGCGATTATCACAAGTTTCCGGGTGCCGGCATCTCTCATGCCTGGTATAATGCGAAAAAACCCATGTATGGCGAGGAGGAATGGAATGCTTACCGTTGTTGCGGTCATGAAGGCTGCTCAGGGCAGGGAAAAGGAGATGGAAGAGGCGATCGGGGCTCTGGTGACAGAGGTGCAGGCCGAGGAGGGCACCTTGGTCTATGCGGTGCACCGCGGCCGCAAGGAGCCGGGGAAATTTCTCTTCTACGAGAAGTACCGCGATAAGGACGCCTTCAAGGCGCACGGGGTAACCCCTCACTTCGCGGAGTTCTTCGGGAAGATAGCCCCGCTGCTCGATGGAGAGCCTTCCATCGAGATCTACGAGGATTTCGTCTCCATCAGTCCCCGAGGCTGATGGAGGGAGGACCCTCACTCTCCCCCTGGTTGAGCGGGAGTATGGGGAGGACGGGGTTTCTCCCCATACTCCCTGGTTGCCTTAGAAAAGGGCTACGGCGGTGTCATACCCCCGTGATTGAGGGCGCTCCTCGCCTCCTGCCGCGTTTCATAGATGTGGGGGGCGAGCTTGCGCTCCTTCAGGGCGTCCCCCAGCTTCATCCGCAGGAAGGTGTTGGTGGTATAGCGCGTGACACCCGTGTAAAACTTGTCCACGAGCCGCTTGACCATGTCGGTGTATTCGTCCACCAGTTCGGGCAGGATGTCGAAGTTGTCGTAGTTCACGATGGTATAGGTCTTTTTCCCTAGAGGGGAGAGAATCTCCGAGACTGCCTCTTCCACCTCGCGGATGTCTTCCTTTGTTCTTATCTTGTAGCCCTCGAAGTTGACGAAAAAGAGTTCCTCATCCGGATCGAAGGTGAGGCGCTCCCGGAGCGAGAGGCCGAAGATGTCTTCCTTGAGGTTCATGGGGCCTTCCCTGAATATCCTGGGGTCCATGAGCCTGGGCGGCTTCTTCATCACCGGGATGAACTCCATATGAGCCAGGATGTCCCGCTCGATGTCGACGCCCGGGGCCACCTCTACGAGTTCCATGCCGTCTTCTGTGAGCGTAAAGACGCAGCGTTCGGTGACATAGGAGACCGGCTGGCCCCTCATGACCGCGTAGCGGCCGCTGAAGGTGACCTGTTCCACATTCTGGAGAAATTTTTTCTGGGCGCCCTCGCATCGGATCTTCAGCAGCCCGTCTTTGACCGAAACCTTCAGGCCGTCTGTGGTGAAGGTACCCATGAACACCACCTTCCGGGCATTCTGGCTGATGTCGATGAACCCCCCTGCGCCTGCCAGCCTGCTGCCGAACCTGCTCACGTTCAGATTGCCCTGCGCGTCGGCCTGTGCAAGGCCGAGGAAGCAGCAGTCAAGGCCTCCGCCTCCGTAGAAGTCGAACTGGTAGGGCTGGTCGATGATGCAGTCAGCGTTCGCCGCTGCGCCGAAGCTCAATCCCCCTGCCGGCAGCCCGCCTATGATCCCGGGCTCTGCGGTGAGCGTGATGTATTCGAGGATTTTCTCTTCATGCGCCACGCTTGATATGCCCTCGGGCATGCCGATGCCCAGGTTGATGACGCTGTTGCCCTTGAGCTCGAAGGCGGCCCTGCGGGCGATGATCTTGCGCGCGCAGGTGTCCATGACCGGGAGCGAATCCATGGGCACCCGGATCTCGCCGCTGTAATAGGGGTTGTACTGGACATCGAAGGTCTGCCAGTGGTTCTCGGGCCGCGAGAGGACTACGCAGTCGACCAGGATGCCCGGGATCTTGACCTGCCGCGCGTTGAGCGAGCCACGGTCAGCGATCCGCTCCACCTGGACGATGACAAACCCGCCCGAGTTCTTGGCCGCCATGGCGATCGAGAGTGCATCCTGGGTCAGGGCCTCTTTTTCCATGGTGATGTTGCCCTCGGTATCGGCGGTGGTGCCGCGCAGGATGGCCACGTTGATGGGGAAGGTCTTGTAGGCGAGATAGTCTGTGCCGTCAAAGCTCACCATCTCCACCAGGTCTTCGCGGGTGATTTCGTTGAGCTTACCCCCGCCGAACCGGGGGTCCACATAGGTCCACATGCCGTTGGTCGTGAGCGTGCGGGGCTTGCGGGCTGCGATGTCCCGGAACATGTGGGAGATCACACCCTGGGGAAGGTTGTAGGCCTCGATCTTGTTTTCGATGGCCAGTCTTCCGAGCTTGGGCGCGAGGCCCCAGTGGCCCCCGATCACCTGTTTGACGAGGCCTTCGTGCCCGAAGTGGTTGAGCCCCCGCTCCCTGCCGTCTCCCTGGCCGGCTGCATATACCAGGGTCAGGTTCCGGGGTTTGCCGGTCGCAAGGTAACATTCCTCGATCTTGATCAGGATCTCCTCGGGGACCCCGATGCTCACGAAGCCTCCGGTGGCCACGGTATCTCCGTCCCGGATGGCCCGGACCGCATCCTCGGCGGACACGATCTTGCCTCTGCGCATCCGTGAGGGCGGCAGGGCGGAGAGCATCGGGTGAATATTGCCGCTTCTTGGTGACATGGATTCCTCCTGTTGCATGTCTGGTATACCGGGATAGTGATGGACGCTGCCTTCCTTTTGCCTCATTGGTTGCTTCATTCTTTTCCCCTTTGTCAAGAGGGGGCTTGCATGGGGAGCGGTTCTCTGCCTGGAATCGGTCACTTGGACAGTGTCCAGGCGTGGAAGACGGTGTCCTTGGCCGGACTTACCAGATCACGGCTGAAAGGTAGCCCACAACCGATAAATTATCTCCGGTGATATGGCCGGAATGGGCGTACTTCAGAACCCGGGAATTGGTACGCGACAGGGCCTGTGCATACATGAGGGCCGAGAGGATGGGGCCGCCACCGCACGCCTCGCACTCGGACCGCTCCAGGTCCCTGGACAGCCCGTCGACATCGAAGCGTTCGACAGCCTGGGCCACCCGGGCATCCATGGCCTCAGCCCTGGAGGCGGGGTGGAAGTGCGACAGGTCCGAGCTCGCCACAATGAGGACGTCGTCGGGATCGTCGATCGAGCGGTGCAGGGCGCGGGCAAGCTCCCGGCATGCATCGGGCTCCTGAAGGCCCATGATCAGCGGGCAGAGCCTGAAATTCCCGAGCACGACTTGGAGAAAGGGCAGCTGTATCTCCAGGGCGTGTTCAGAAACGTGAGGCCGTGTGTCGTCCGTGAACACCCCGGATGCGGCCATCAGCTTTTCACAGAAGGCCTCGTCCACCTCAAGCGCACCCAGGGGAGTCTCGAAGGCGCCCGACTTCCAGACCGAGACAAAAGGCAGATACATCCGGTGCGAAGGGCTGATGACCACCACTGTGGAATACGCATGCCCGGCGATCGCCTTGTAGGCGTATGCCGCCACCTGACCGGAATACTGGTATCCAGCATGGGGACTGATGATGGCGACGGGTTTCCGCGGAATCTCTGCGATGACCGCCTGCTTAAGAAAATCGTCGATGTTCTGCTTCAGGACCTCGGGATTGCCGGGATACCAGCTCCCGGCAATGACCGGCTTTCTGATATATGCCTTCATGAGCAATTCCTCCTGAAGAACATATGTCCTGTTCTTCTGGATTCTTTTGCTAAGATTACGGAAACAGCGGCAGGGAGTCAATCCCTTCGGACTCCGGGAGGCCGAACATGAGGTTCATGTTCTGGATCGCCTGCCCTGATGCCCCCTTCGTGAGGTTGTCGATGACGCTGACGATCACGGCCCGGCTCGTCGCGGCGTTGACGGTCAGCCCAATCAGGCAGTTGTTGGTCCCCCGGACATCCTTGGTGGAGGGGAAGCCGCTCTTCAGGACGTGAACGAACCGGGAGCCCTCGTAATACGAGCGGAGGCGGTCCTTGAGCGTGGCCTCGTCGGAGAGGGCCTTGACATAGATCGTAGAGAGCATGCCCCGGGTGATGGGGATCAGATGCGGGGTGAACTCGATGTTCACGCCCCTTCCGGCGGCCTTAGTGAGCTCCTGTTCCATTTCCGGGATATGGCGGTGGGAGCGTCCGACCTTGTAGGCCGAAAACGACTCTCCACTCTCGCAGATATGGGTTGTCAGGCTCAAACCCCTGCCTGCGCCCGAAACCCCGCTCTTGCTGTCGGCGATGATGCCCTCGGCCTCGATGAGGCCTTCTTTCAGGAGCGGGATGAGGGGGAGCAGGATGCTGGTGGGGTAGCACCCGGGGTTCGCCACCAGCCGGGCATCCCGGATCTCTTTGCGGTATATCTCGCACAGGCCGTAGACCGCTTTCTCCATGAGATCCACAGCGGTATGCTCCCCGTACCACGTGCGATAGGTTTCAAGGTCCCGGATGCGGAAATCGGCGCTCAAGTCGATGACCCGTACCGAGTCGGCGATACGCGAGATGAAGTCCATGCCGGTCCCATGGGGCAGGCAGCTGAACACGACTTCGCACCGGCGGCTGATCGCTGCTTCGTCGAATTCTTCCAGCTCGATGTCGAAGCTCCCCTGGAGAAAGGGGAAGATTTCCGAGATCCTCTTTCCGTTGTACTGGCGGGAGGAGCAGTAGGTGATCCTGGAGTCACGATGGCCGTGCAGAAGCCGGATGAGCTCTGCCCCGGTGTATCCCGTGGCGCCCAGGATCCCTATGGAGAGTGACAAGGGTGTTACCTCTTGGAGAACTGGGGTCTCTTTCTGGCCTTGTGGAGACCGAACTTTTTGCGTTCGACCATCCTCGGGTCCCTCGTGAGAAAGCCTGCGGCCTTGAGCTTGGGGCGATACTTTTCCGCGTCGAATTCTGACAATGCCCGGGAAATGCCATGCCGGATCGCCCCTGCCTGACCGGATATGCCGCCGCCTCTCACGGTTGCGTACACGTTGAACTGACCGCGCGTCTCGGTGAGATCGAAGGGCTGCTGGGCCGACATGACCAGCGTCTCTCTCCCGAAGTACTCATCCAGCGGTTTGCCGTTGACCGTGAACTCCCCCGTGCCGATGGATATCCAGACTCGGGCTGTCGAGCTTTTCCTTCTGCCGGTGGCGTAGGTTCTTTCTGTTGCCATATGTCGTTCCTCTACAGATTGATCTCTTTGGGCTTCTGGGCCTCATGGGGATGGGTTTCGCCAGCGTAGACCTTGAGCTTCTTGAACATGCTCCTGCCGAGACTGTTCTTAGGGAGCATCCCCTTGACCGCGTGCCGGATGATCTCTTCGGGGTTCTTCTCCATGAGCTGGCGTGCGGTGCGCGATTTGAGCCCGCCCATGTACCCGCTGTGGCGGTAGTAGGTCTTCTGCTCCATCTTTCTGCCGGTGAGGATGACCTTTTCCGCGTTGATGATCACCACGAAATCCCCCACATCGGTGTGCGGGGTATAGGTGGGTTTCGTCTTGCCCCTCAGGATGGATGCCACGTCTGCGGCAAGCCTGCCCAGCACCTTGTCCTTGGCATCGACGAGCACCCAGTTTCTCTCGATCTCGTCCTTCTTTGCGATGAACGTACTCATAGACATTACTCCTTAAACCATAAATAGGGCTCGGATATAGCCGAAATCAGATGCACCTGTCAAGCACTGATCGAAGATTTCTCTCCCCAACCGGGCAGCCGTCGGATCCTGAACGCATCCGGGCCGGTGCACCGGAAACGAACCAATGGACGCCCGCTGCCGAAGCCCGATGGAAGGATATGCCCGCTTTTTGCCATATTCAAGTTTATCCGGCATTGCACGATCATATAAAGATAGAGGTGCAAGCGCACAGGGCGTGAACATGCCGGTGGCTTAAGAAGGAGAAGAATCATGAACAAGATTCTGATCATCGACGACGACTCCGGGGTCCACAGCATCATCAACGCCATCGTTCAGAGAAAAATGCCCGATTGCTCCTTCTCCTCGGCATATAACGGCATGGATGGAATCAGGGCTGCCCTTGACGAACATCCGGATGCAATCCTCCTGGATGTAGACATGCCGGGCATCGACGGGTTCGAGACCTGCAGGCGCCTGAAGGAAGACGAGAGGACCAGGCACATCCCCGTCGTCATGTTCTCCGGGATGGCGACTGATGCGGACAGCGTTGATGCCGCGCTTAAGAGCGGCGCCGACATGATCATCGCAAAGCCCCTGAGGAGCGAGCATCTCATCCAGGTCTTCAGATCGCTGCTCGATCCGAAGGCGAAATGAGAACCTGTCCCCCACTAGTTCCAAATCAGAACCTGCACCCCTTTTGATGTCTTGACAGGGGAAATATTTTTTTGTCATGTGAACTTATGAAGATCGACGCCGTGATCACCGCCGGGGACGGGAAGGCCGCCCGAAGGCTGTTCAAGAGGAACAAGGCCCTTCTGGACGTGGCCGGCAAACCCATCATCCGCCACATCGTGGAGGTCGTGTTGAAGTGCGAGGACATAGGCCGGATCGTGGTCGTAGGGCCCCGCGAGGAGTTTTTGGAGGTGATCGGCGATCTGGACGTGGATATCGTGCAGCAGAAGCGCAGCCTTGCAGAAAACGGCTGGGAGGGGTTTCTCCGCACAATTCCCGAGTGCCGGCAGGGGGAGTACTGCTCGGAAGAGACCATCCAAAAATACCGGGACAAGTATGTGCTGTTTCTCTCCGGAGACATCCCGCTCATCTCCGTGCGTGAGATCAAGCAGTTTCTCTCCCAGTGCGACATGGAGCGCTACGACTATGTTGCGGGGGCGACCTCTGAAGAGGTGCTCAAGCTCTTCGGGCCGAGGAAGGGCAGGCCCGGGATCAAGATGGCCACCTTCCATATGCGTGACGGCAACCTGCGGCAGAACAACCTTCACATGGCCAGGCCCTTTGCCCTAAGGGAGAGCATCGATCTGGTGCTCAACGCATACGAGTACCGCTATCAGAAAGAGTTCGTCAATATCATCAAGGCCATCTTCGCCATCGTCAAGTTCGGCAGGAAGAACCTGGCCCAGGCGCTTCTCATCTACCTGCTCCTCCAGCTCTCGGCAGGGTTCGAAAGCCTGGGAATGGAGAGGATCGCCCGCCTGGTGAGCTTCCCCGTGACAAAGGAGCGGGTGGAGCGCCTGGTCTCAAGCCTTCTGAACACCCGGTTCAAGATCGCGGAGACGACCGTGGGAGGGGCCGCCCTGGACGTGGACAACGAGAAGGACTACATGACCCTTTCCATCATGTACAAGGACTGGATGAACCAGATCACCCAGGACGATCACCACTTGGCATAGTGATCCTCTGCAAAACCGGGACACGACTGGATAAAGATCACCTCGCCCTCGTCCGTGAGCAGCGTCCCTTCGAAGGAGCCCAGCAGCTGGGTAAACCGTGACGCCAGCAGAAATGCATTGATCTTCTCTTCCCTTCTCGCCTCGGGGTAGAACACCAGGTCCACCTTTCTGTCGTTGGACCTGATGTGCCAGGGGTCGGACAGGTTGTCCCGGTCGAAATCGAAATCCACCATGTCCACCTTGGTCATGATGCCGTCGACCCAGAAGGCGTTTTCCGTGAAGCTCGTCTCGTTGACCCCGCAGGAGAGGTTGAGGCCCAGGCTCCTGCCGTCGTCGAGGCTGGAGGCGGTCGATGCCCAGTTCCAGCAGGTCTGCCTGCGCATGAACCCGCACGTCCAGTCCGAAAGGGCCCAGTACGCCGGAGAGGAGAGATCGTACTGGGTGTCTCCCCGGGTTATGGTACCCCTGACCTTCAAGGGGCTGGTCTTCTGGGTGTACACCCATCCCCGGTATCCTGCCCGGGTGCATATCCTCAAGGGGCTCGTGGCGTTGGGATCGATGGATACGTCGATGGACACGTCCCTGCCGAGGGCCTTCAACGAGTCCCGCTGCATCTCGATGATCAGTCCGCCGGTGTTGAAGAGGCTCCTCGGTTTCTCGGGAGAGGGCTCAATGGACGTCCCGGCAAAGGGGTGCCCCATCGCCTTGGACTCGGTTATCACACCGGTCTGCCGGTCGTAGAGGTAGAAAAAGGCGTTGGAGAGATAGGCGAGATCGACGACGGCCGCCCCTGCCATGAGCTCCGGGCCGATGATGCCGATGAAGTGAAACCGGTTGATAAAAAGCCGCTTGAGAAGATTTGGCAGACGAAAGCCCATCGGGGTCTCCAGGCGGTAATCCAGGTAGTTGATCCGGTGAACCGGCTCGTTGTAGATGCCCCATCTCACGAGGCCTCTTCCATTGACCAGTGTATCCATGGCTCCCTCCTCCACGTGAATCAATGGTATGGACCTTAAACAAGTCAAACCCTGGTCCCAGCTTAAGCAAAAAGGCTTCAAAAAGAGGATGTTCCCTCCTTGACGCCTTTTAAGAAGCGCAAAGCAAAGGCTGATTCATAACGCGCCTGGCAAATCGGCGTATTCTTATATAATAGAGGATAACGGAAAACCAGCGGTTGTCCAGTGAAATCTTATTCGAGGTAGTCTTCAAAGCCCGGGGTATCGGATGCCAGAGGCGCTCCCGACACCTGGGTGATCTTCTTGCTCAGCTCGTCGGTCTGCTGTTCCATATAATCTTCGAATCCGGGTGTTGCGTCGCTTAAGGATTTGGCCCGGACTTTCCCGGACGAGGTCTTCCGGTCGTCATTTTCGGTGAGATAATCCTCGAATCCGGCCCCGTCTTCCGGACCGGCGGGTGCAGGCCGTGCATCCTGGAGGGGAGGAGAAGCCGCGTTCTGCGCTCCAGAGCCGTGATGGAGGTCCAGCATCTTTTCGTCCTTGATATAGCTGGTTTCCACCACGTCCGAGATCTCCAGCATCTTCTTGACGATAGACTTGATCTTGATGGCTTCGTTCTTGATCTCCTGGAGGCTGTCGATCACGGACTTGTTCACCGAGGCCTCCTTGACGATCATGTCGAGCTTCAACAGGATCGTGGTCAAGGGAGAATTGATCTCGTGGTTGGCGGCGATGGCGGTCTTCGATACCGCGGCGAGCCTCTGGGCCTTGATGTTCTTCGTGATGAGCATGGCCCTCTGGATGGCCTGGGCACCAACCTCGGCAACGGTCCGAAGCAGCAGGAGCTTCTGGTTCGACTCCTCCTGGCTGATGCCCTCCTGGGGCATCGCCTCAAGGACCCCGATGATCTTGTTGTCCACCTTCAAGGGTGCGTATATGAAGTTGACCCCCTTGGGGTAGACGGCGTTGGATCTTTCGAGGAGCTCCTTGGTGGCGCTTGCCATCCCGCTGCGGGTATGGGGAACATTGTTGAGCCAGAACGATTCGGTGATCATGATCCTCAGGTTGCTCAGCCGCATGATGCACCGGGTTTTCTTGGCCTCGAGAATGGTCAGGGTATTTGAGGCGAGGATGTTGACGATGTCCGAGAGCTTCAGGGACGACTGGAGTTGGCTGCTCATCTGGTTGAGGCTGGAGAGCTCAACGGTCCTGCGCTCGAGCGCCATTTTTTTCTGTTCGAGATCGAGGCTTAGCTTGCCCAGCTGGGCGTTCGCGAACTGGAGCACCTCGAAATAGGTCTTGGGCTCGGCCTTGGGTATCCCCATCTCGTCGCTGATGCTCGATATGCTGTCCTTGAGGGTGAGTGAGATATCCTGGATATCGTGGCTGCTTAAGTTCAGGCCCTTCAGGATCGCGGGGTCCACGAACCCCCTGTCGGTCTGGCCGAGGCCGAGCCCCAGATGGTTCGTTACGATATCCGCCACGTGGACGATGGCGCAGAGCTGTCTCGTCTCCGCATCCTCACCTGAATCGGCGAGGCTGTGGTGGCACCCCACGGTCCTGCACAGCAGCGGAGGGAGGTTCCATTTTTCCATGATGTACATGCCGAGTGTCGCATGGTCCACGCCCACGATGCTGTTTTCCACCTCGATGATGTCGGAGTTGGCGCGGTTCATGACCTCCAGGACCTCGCGATACTCGCCCTTTTTGCAGATGAGCTGGTCGGCCACCACCTTGCCCAGGTCGTGCAGGAGCCCGGCGATGAAGGCATCCTCCGCCGAGGAGGGCGAAACCTTGTTCGCGATGGCCTTTGCACAGACCGCGCAGGCAATGCTGTGCTGCCAGAACTTGTAGAAGTCCAGGCTGCGTTTTTCCTTGTCGTTGAAGAGGTTGATCACGCTGATGCTCAGCACGATGCTTTTGAGCACGTTGAATCCAAGCAGTACCACGGCCCCCCGGATGGTCGAAATCTCCTTGATCCTCCGATAGAAGGGCGAGTTCGCCACCTTGAGCACCTTGACAGCGAGCGCCTGGTCCCTCTCCACCATCTGAGCAATCTGGCGCGCGTTCACCTGTGAATCGAGCGTCTTCTCCATGATGGCGGTGGCAATGGAGGGCAGTGTGGGGATATCTCCAAGGTCCTCCAGAAGTGATTCGATCTCGTCGTAAGCGATTCTTTTCATCCAAGGTCTTATCGATTATTCAGGTTCCAATCTTGAGTCCGGGTATCGAATATGGTACTCACAAAAAAATGACAGCGCACCATGACAACACCCGAATGATTCACGTAGGGGCGGTTCCCGTGGGGGGAGGCGCCCCCGTGACCATCCAGTCAATGACCAACACCGACACCCGGGACATAGACAAGACCGTCTCCCAGATTCACGACCTCGAGCAGGCGGGGTGCGAGATCGTGCGGGTGAGCGTGCCTGATGCCGAATCCGCGCATGCCTTTCACGAGATAAAGCAGGCGGTGGGCATCCCGGTCATCGCGGACATCCATTTCGATTACCGGCTCGCGATCGCCGCCATCGAGAACGGGGCTGACGGTATCCGGATCAACCCCGGGAACATCGGGCGCACCGAGAAGGTGGAGGCGGTGGCGCGCGCGGCGATCCAGGCCGGGATTCCCATACGGGTCGGGGTGAACCTGGGCTCGGTGAAGAAGCGGGTCCTCGAAGCCCACGGCGGCGACCGGGTGGGGGCCTTGGTGGAGAATGCGGCCGAGTATGTGCGCATGCTCGAGGACATGGGCGTGGGGTCGCTCAAGGTCTCCCTGAAATCGTCCGATGTGCTGGAGACGCTGGAAGCCTACCGGCGGTTCTCCCGGATCAGCTCCTGGCCGCTGCACCTGGGGATAACGGAGGCAGGGACACTCTTCTCCGGGCTCATCCGTTCCTCGGTGGGGATCGGCGCCCTCCTGCTGGAGGGGATAGGCGACACTATCCGGATATCGCTCTGCGCAGATCCCGTCCAGGAGGTTCTGGCAGGCAAGGTCCTGTTGGAGAGCATCGGGCTCAGGAAAGAAGGCGTCAGGGTGATCGCCTGTCCCACCTGCGCGCGGACAAACGGCGACGTGTCGGGCATCGCGCTTGAGGTGGAGGACGCGCTCAAGGACGTGAAGAAGCACCTGGTAGTGGCGGTCATGGGGTGCGCGGTGAACGGCCCCGGAGAGGCCCGGATCGCGGACCTCGGGGTCGCCTTCGACAGAGAGGATGCCATGCTGTTCGTTCACGGCAAGCCCGTGCGGCGAATCGAGGCCTCTGAAATCGTACAGACACTCGTGAACGAGGTGAAGAAGGAGATATCGTAAATGAAATGGTCATCGCTGTTTTTGTATTCGCACAAGGAAGATCCCCGCGAGGCTGAGGTCATCAGCCACAAGCTCATGCTCAGGAGCGCCATGATCAAGAGGCTCGCTTCAGGCATCTACTCCTGGCTCCCCTACGGGCTCAAGGCCCTGCGCAAGGTGGAGAACATCATCCGTGAAGAGATGGACCGCTCAGGCGCCCAGGAGGTCCTGATGCCTGCGGTGCAGCCCGCCGAGATCTGGAAGGAGAGCGGAAGGTGGGAGTTCTACGGCAAGGAGCTCCTGAGGTTCACCGACCGCAAGGGCGGGGAGTTCGCCATGGGCCCCACACACGAAGAGGTCATCACCACCATCGTCCGCGACGAGGTGCGTTCCTACCGGGACCTTCCCCTCAACCTCTACCAGATCCAGACCAAGTTCCGGGACGAGATCCGGCCTCGCTTCGGCGTGATGCGCTCCCGCGAGTTCATCATGAAGGACGCCTACTCCTTCGATACCGATGAAGAAGGCGCCGCGAAGAGCTACGACGCCATGCGCAAGGCATACGAGCGCATATTCACCAGGTGCGGGCTCAAGTTCAAGGCTGTTGAGGCGGAGTCAGGGCCCATCGGCGGCAGCTACTCTCACGAGTTCATGGTCCTGGCCTCTACGGGCGAGGATATCATCCTGAGCTGCCCTTCGTGCAGCTATGCCGCGAACCTCGAAAAGGCGGAAATCGCCGCCCCGGCCGAGCCGGTGTTCCGGCAGGCCCCTGAAGGCAGCCCAAAGAAGGTGAAGACCCCGGACATGAGAACCATCGAAGAGGTCTGCGGGTTTTTGGGTGTCACCCCGCAGGAGCTCGTCAAGACGCTCATCTACGATACCGACAAGGGGGTAGTGGCCGCGCTGGTGAGGGGTGATCACGAGGTGAACGAAGCCAAGCTCAAACGCGCCGCGGGGTGCGAGAGCCTGGAGCTGGCCGACGAGGCGACCATAGAAAAGCATACAGGTGCCCCGCGCGGGTTTGCCGGGCCGGTGAACCTGCCCGTGCGGATCATCGCCGACTATGGGCTGCTGGATTCCGGTCCTTACGTGACCGGTGCCAACGAGGAAGACTATCACCTCACGAACGTCTGGCTCTCCCGGGATGCGAAGGTAGACAAGGTCGCCGATATCCGCAACGCCCAGAAAGGCGATCTCTGTCCCCGGTGCGGAGAGGCGACTCTGGACGAGATACGGGGAATCGAGGTCGGGCACATCTTCAAGCTGGGCACCAAGTATTCCAAGGCCATGGGCGCCACCTTCCTGGATGAGAGCGGCGAGCAGAGGCCCATCATCATGGGGTGCTATGGTATCGGCGTGGGCCGGGTGCTGGCCGCCGCCATCGAACAGTACGCCGACGAGAACGGAATGGTGCTTCCCGTCTCCCTTGCCCCGTACCCGGTTCTGGTGCTTCCCGTGAACGTGGGTGAAGAGGAAGTCATGGATGCAGCATCAAAAATATATGAAGAGCTCAAGGCCTGCGGGGTCGATGTTCTTCTGGACGACCGGGATGCGCGTCCCGGCGTGAAGTTCATGGATGCGGACCTCATCGGTGCCCCGTACCGTATCACGGTAGGCATGCGGGGGCTCAAGGAGGGGGTCGTTGAGATCAAGGAGCGGGCAACCGGGACAGTGGAAAAGATCAGGGTCGGCGAGGCCGCCGGCTACTGCATGGCGAAGATCAAAGAGGCGGGAAGCGATTATTGACGGTACGGATCAACGACATTCTCGAAGAGGTGTCAGGGTATATTCCCGATGCGGACACCAGGATCATTGAAAAGGCATACGTGTTTTCCGCGCGTGTGCACCAGGGCCAGACGCGCCTGAGCGGCGAGCCCTACCTCAATCATCCCCTGGAGGTCGCCTATCTCATCGCCCAGATGCACCTGGACGTGACCGCGGTGGCTGCGGCCCTCCTGCACGACACCATCGAAGACTCGCTCACCAAGGTGGAGGATATCGCCGCAGGATTCGGGGATGAGGTCGCCCAGGTGGTGGACGGCCTCACCAAGATCTCCAAGATCGATTTCCGCTCCGAAGAGGAGCAGCAGGCGGAGAATTTCCGCAAGATGATCCTGGCCATGAGCAAGGACCTGCGGATTCTCCTGATCAAGCTCGTCGACCGGCTGCACAACATGCGGACCCTGCAGTACCACAAGCCCAAGTCACAGGAGCGGATCGCCCGCGAAACCCTGGAGATCTACGCCCCGCTCGCGAACAGACTCGGCATCCACTGGCTCCAGATCGAGCTTGAGGAGCTGAGCCTGAAGTATCTCGACCCCACGGGCTACAAGACGCTCAAGGCCAGGCTCGAGGACATCGAGAAGGCCAAGGAGGCCTACCTGAGCGATGTGATGGGGCAGATACGGTCCAAGCTCGAAAGCATGGGGATCAAGGCCGAGGTCAAGGGCAGGATCAAGCACGTCTACAGCGTGTACCAGAAGCTCAAGAAGCAGGGCATACCCTTCGAGGACGTGTACGACGTCATGGGCATGCGGATCATCGTCTCGAGTGTTGCCGAGTGCTATGAGACGCTCGGGATCATCCATTCCATCTGGAAGCCAATCCAGTCGCGCATCAAGGACTTCATCGCCATGCCCAAAGCGAACATGTACCAGTCGCTGCACACCACCGTGTTCGGACCCGGCGGCGACCGGATCGAGATCCAGATCCGCACCCGGGAGATGGACTACATCGCCAACGAGGGCATTGCGGCCCACTGGCGCTACAAGGACGGCATGCAGATCAGTGATCACGAGGGAGAGAGGCTCTCCTGGCTCCGGCAGCTCCTGGAGTGGCAGAAGGAGCTTAAAGATCCGCACGAGTTTCTCCAGAGCGTCAAGATCGACCTCTATCCGGAAGACGTCTATGTTTTCACCCCCAAGGGAGAGGTCAAGCGGTTCCCCGTGGGGGCCACACCCCTGGATTTCGCATACAGCGTGCACACCCAGCTGGGGAACCAGTGCATGGGCGCCAAGGTCAACGGGAAGATCGTACCGCTGAGGTACAAGCTCAACAGCGGGGATGTGGTCGAGATTCTGCGTTCTTCCAAACAGCACCCGGGCAAGGACTGGCTCCGCATCGCCAAGACCTCGCGCGCCAAGACCAAGATCAAGGCATGGCTCAGGGCCCAGGAAAACGAGCAGAGTATCGCACTGGGCAGGGAGATCCTGGAGAAGCGTATCAAGAGTCTGCACCTGGGCAAGGAGGTCGACTACGAGGCCATGGCCAAGGACTTCTCCTTCCCGGATACGGATGCCTTCTTCATGGCGATCGGGTTCGGCAGGCTCTCCGTCAACCAGGTGATCAACCGGATCGCACCCGAGGAGCAGAAAAAGGAGCCCAAGCGGCAGATTCGGAAGAAGAGCCAGGACTCATCGGGCATCGTGGTCAAGGGGGTGGAGAACCTCCTCGTGCGGTATGCCAAGTGCTGCAGGCCCATCCCGGGCGATGAGGTGGTGGGGTTCATCACCCGGGGCAGGGGCATCACCGTCCACCGCAGCAGTTGCCCGTATGTGATGGAGATCGATCCCAGGCGGCTCATTGCCGTTGAATGGGACAAGAACTTCTCGGAGAACCACGAGATCGATTTCTCGGTGATGTGCGCTGACAAGCCGGGCATGCTGGGGTCGATCACCGCCGCCATCGGCACCCGCAACATCAATATCATCAGTATGAAGGCCTATCCAGTTGCGAACGGCAGCGCCATGTGCGTCTTCAGGGTTACGGTCAAGAGCCTCTCCGAGCTCAAGGACCTCTTCGGCGACATCCGCAGACTCAAGGGCGTGGAGAGGATCGAGCGGCAATAAAAAGGGCCCCGGCGCCGCCTACAGCTGGGCCCTGATCTTCTCGATAATGCTTCCTTCCAGCGTCTTTTTGGAGATGCACTCGTGCCATTCCTGGGATACGTTTCTGTCATAAGCCTCGATATGCGCGGTGATTTTTACCTTAGTGCTCATATCGTTAATCGAGGTCACGAGAATACTCAAGGTATATCCGGCCTGAGACCAGATGGCCAGCCGTGCGGCGGAGGGCTTCTCCGCGATGGTTTCGAGCTCGTAGTGCGCTTGGGGACCTACCGAATAGTTGACGAACTTGGTCGTGATCACGCCTCTTTCCTTGTCCATTGAATCAATGGGGATCGACTCCGCGTTCAGGGTCGTAATCACGGTGTCCCATACCTTGTCGAAGCGGGCGAGATAAAACGCCGTATCGTCCTTGAGGGATGGTGCTGCCTGTTTCGGGGCGGAAGCACAGCCGGCTGCGAGAAATACCGCCAGCAACACCGAGAGGTAAAGCTTTGTTTTCATTGCTTGTCTCCTCATTGCAATAAATCGTGCACGAGATAGATTCTCGAGAATCACCGATACACTATAGCAGAGAAACAAGAAAAAATACACCCGCATCTTCAGGGTGTTCATGCGTACGCGGCAGGAGGGACGCCCTCTTAGGCAGAGGAGAAACGAAAAAGGATGGCGCTTCATGCGTCATCCTGATCGTGGATATGAAAAAACCTTGAAAAACGGACTATTGCCTGATATGTCCGCCCGGCGAATCAGGCCAAGTGTTTCTCCACCCTGCCTGACTTGATGCACTGGGTGCAGACGTTGATCCTTTTCGCGCCCTGCGCGGAGGAGACCCGTACCCGCTGCAGATTGGGAAGCCAGACCTTGCGCGTCTTGTTCATCGCATGAGAGACGTTATGTCCGATTTGCGGGCCCTTGCCGCATATTTCACACTTTCTCGACATTGCCTTCCTTCATCTCGCTTTCTATGAATATCGCATCTTTGGTGCCGAAGCCGGGATTTGAACCCGGACGGGCGTAGCCCACCACCCCCTCAAGATGGCGTGTCTGCCAAATTCCACCACTTCGGCATAATCTGTTGCTGTTCATAACAACCAAAGGTCACAGTGTCAATATGGAAAATTGTCCCGGTGAGGCACTGCTCTGCATTTCCTCAGGACCTCTGTCAAAGGGGGAGAAAAGGACGGAACGTGCCGGAGATTTTCCATCAGGTTCTCGCACCTGTGCGCTTTGGGGGGTCCCCCTTTCTTGGATGCTGAAACTTTTCATGATTTGGAATTGATTCTGCCTCTGCTTTCTTTATAAGAGATATTATTATGAAAAACAATTGAGTCCCCGGCAGGGATAGATATGGAGGAACATACATGCAAGGAACATTCAACGCGAACGAGGTTTTCCAGATGGCAATCGAGATCGAGAAGCGGGGAGCGGCATTCTATCGCGCTGCGTCCGATTGTTACGACGACCCCAAGATAAAGGCTCTGCTCAAGGGCCTTTCGGAGATGGAGCTGGAGCACGAAAAGGAGTTTGCCTCTCTTCGGGAGAGCATGACCCATGGCAGCGCCTATGCGAACGGATATGATCCCGACGGGGTGGCCGCCGCATACCTGGGATCCCTGACGAGCGGCGAGGTGTTCGATCGCTCCCTGGTCTTCACCGGGTCCGAGACCGTGGAAGAGGTGCTGAGAAAGGGGATCGAGGCGGAGAAGAACTCCATCGTCCTCTACACCGGTCTGAAGGGCGTGGTGCCTGATGAGCTGGGCAGAGACAAGGTGGACCGGATCATCCGCGAGGAGATGAAGCACCTGGCCGTCCTGGCCGAACGGCTCAGGTCTCTGAAGGGATAAAGGAGGGAGAATCATGGCGGAGACATTCCAGGCGGTGAAGATCAGCGATAACGCCTACTGGGTGGGCGCTATTGACTGGACGATCCGGGATTTCCACGGGTACACCACCAAGCGGGGGAGCACCTACAACGCCTATATCATTCTCGGCGAGAAGATCACCCTGGTGGATACGGTGAAGGCCCCGTTCATGGGCGAGCTGCTCGCCCGCGTGGCGAGCGTGGTTGACCCGGCCAGGATCGACTACATCATATCGAACCACACCGAGATGGATCACTCCGGATGTCTGCCGCAGGTCATTCAGCAGGTGAGGCCTGAGAAGGTCTTCGCCTCGGTAATGGGGGCAAAGGCCTTGAAGGAGCATTTCCGGACAGGCCTGGAGGTCGTGCCGCTGAAGGACGGCCAGGACTTGAGCCTGGGGAATATGAATCTTTCGTTTATGGAAACCCGGATGCTGCACTGGCCGGACAGCATGTTCACCTATCTCAAGGAAGACCGGCTCCTCTTCTCGCAGGATGCCTTCGGCATGCACCTGGCCACCTCCGAGCGGTTTGCCGACGAGATCGACCAGTCGATTCTCGACTATGAGGCAGCCACGTACTATGCCAATATTCTCCTTCCCTATTCGCCCCTGGTGATCAAGCTCCTGGACAGGGTGGAGAAGTCGGGCATCCCCATCTCGATCATCGCGCCCGATCACGGTCCGGTGTGGCGAACCGACCCGGCCCGGATCCTCTCCCACTATCAGAAGTGGGCAGAGCAGCGGCCCACAAATAAGGCGGTGGTGCTCTACAACACCATGTGGCACAGCACCGAGATGATGGCCCGGGCCATTGAAGAGGGGCTTCGCACCGGTCTCACCCAGGTCAAGGTCATGTCCATGGACGTGTTCCACCGCAGCGACGCAGCCTATGAGATCCTCGATGCAGGAGCGCTCATCGCCGGATCATCCACCCTGAACAACCAGATGCTTCCGTCCATGGCTGATGTGCTCACCTATCTCAAGGGCTTGAGACCCCGGAACCTCATCGGGGCCGCGTTCGGTTCCTATGGATGGAGCGGCGAGGCGCCGGATCACATCAACGGCTTCCTTGCCGACATGGGGGTGGACCTCGTCAGGGACCCGGTCAAGGCCAAGTATGTCCCTGATGACGATGCCCTCAAATCATGCTATGAGTTAGGCAGGACAGTCGCCCAGAGGCTCGGCGAGATTATCTGACGATGGAGGATGAGGCTAAAGGGAGGAGACCGCGGCTTGTCCGGGGTTTGAAGACCCTTCCCGATCCGTGTTCCCGGATGCCGGAGCGTATGCAGGCGCCGGAGAAAAGCATAAGATTCCACAAGGGAGGATGAAATGCAGAAATACGTTTGTCAGGTTTGCGGGTACATTTACGATCCGGACAAAGGCGATCCCGAGGGCGAGATCCCTGCCGGGACCTCCTTCGAGGCACTGCCCGAGGACTGGGTCTGTCCGGTGTGCGGCGCCTCCAAGAGCGAGTTCGATCCCGTGGAATGATGCCCTTCGCTCCTGACGGCAGCGTGTCCACCTTAAGAATTCTCCATGACAAAAGGCGGATAGCGCAACCGATCGTGCAGACAACCACGAAGACGGACCTTCAAGCGGGTGGATTGACCGGCTTATGACAGTATCGGATACTCTCCGGAGGGCGTTTCTCCGGGAAACGTTCGAACGGTTCCATCACCCAGAATACATCTCTCCCGATCCCCTGGAGTTCGTGTACCTCTATGAGGACCCGCTCGACCGGGAGATCGTTGGGCTTATCGCCTCGGCGCTTGCCTATGGGAGGGTCGCGCAGGTTCTGAAAAGCGTAGGTGGGGTTCTCGGGAAGATGGGGCCTTCTCCGCGCGCGTTTCTCGAAGACACGCAGGAAGTAGATCTGCGGGAAAGGTTTCGTGGATTCAGGCACCGGTTCACAACGGAATGGGAGCTGGCGGACCTCATCAGAGGCATCCAGGGCGTGCTTCGCAGGCACGGGTCGCTCCAGGCGTGTTTCCTCTCCGGCCTGCGCCCCGGAGACGACACGGTCGGGCCGGCACTGTGCGCCTTTGTCAGAGAGCTCAATGTGCATGAAAACAGCGGAGGCTACAACAGCCTGATCCCGGTTCCGGACAAGAACAGCGCGTGCAAGAGGCTGCACCTGTTCTTAAGGTGGATGGTCCGCTCCGACGCGGTCGATCCCGGGGTGTGGAGGGATGTCCCTCCGGAAAAGCTCATCGTTCCGCTGGATACCCACATGTTCAGGACGTGCAGATCGCTGGGCATGACCACACGGTCACAGGCGGACGGAAAGACCGCCCTGGAGATCACATCCGCTTTCCGAAAGATCGAACCGGGTGATCCGGTGAAGTACGACTTTTCCCTCACCAGGATCGGCATCCGCAGGGAAGGCGATCTTTCCCGGTTGATCGAGTCATGTGCGCGCACATCGGTTATGAGGGGTTGGACGTAAAAAAGGAGGAAGGCATGGACGAACGGATCCGCAATGCCATACACGAGGCATACACCGGAGAAGCCAAGGCCTCGCTCAGGCTCAAAGTTTTTGCCGAAAAGGCCCAGGCAGAAGGCTACCCCCAGCTTGCAAAACTCTTCCGGGTGATTTCATTCTCCGAGGAGCTCCACGGCAAGAGGGCGCTCAGGCTGCTCAAGGAGATCAAGAGCACGGAACAGAACCTCGCCGAGAGCTTCGAGTCGGAGACCAAGGTGGCGGGTGTCGCATACGATAAGTTCATCAGGTATGCGGAAGAGACGGGAGACAGGGCGGCGTCGCTGTACTTCAGCCAGTCGAGGGACGTGGAGGAGATCCATGCAAAACTCTACAAAGAGGCCATGGACCACGTTTTGGAGGAGCGGCAGACCACCTACTATGTGTGCGACCTCTGCGGGTATGTCTCCGACGGCGTGCTGCCAGAGGAATGTCCTGTCTGCGGGGCCGGGAAAGAGCGGTTTGTCCTCTTCGAGTAGATAGCCCTCCAAGCCTTTCCTCTGGAAAGAGGAGGGGTGGACGCATGTCCTCCGTGGCCCCCTGTGCATGGGGAGAGACCGTCTTTGGATAGACGAAGATCAACTCATGGACCGCTGCTTCAGCAGTTCGGCCCAGTAGGTTTCGTATTCCCTGCAGGCCTTCTTGAGTCCTTCGATCGTCCGGATTCCGAGTCGGGTGAGCTGTTCGAGGATTTCTCTTCGTGTAAGCGTCACGGCATGCAACCTTCCTGATAGACCGGTATTTCCATCCGAATCGCCTCAGCCCGATTGATACGATTAAGTGAATCATATATCAAAAAACAACTGGTTCGCCAAGGATAAAATGAATGGCGAATGTTGGCATGCGGGAGATGCCTTTCCGGCTCTGCCGGCAGGGATGTCCAGGGGCTTTTTTCAAATCCGGTGGTCGCACCCAAGTGACGGAAAACCGGTAAAAAGGCCGGAATAGCTTACGGACGCTCCTGCGGGGCGCTCCACTGCCAGTGGAGGAGATCGGAGAGAAAACCGATGCGCGAGTACCCGGGACCGTCCTTGTATGAAAAGAGGAACGAGAGCGCAAAGGAGCGATGCGGGCCGGATCGTGCATACCGGAACGTGCGCCAGAGGACGTTCACCTCGGAGGAGCCGGGCGACGATTCGCCGGAGGCGAGGGTCAGCAGGGGCAGGTAGTTCCTCCGGAAACCCTCGTCATGGATAGGGATGAGCCAGGGGAAGTACCACAGTCTCCTCTCGCCTAAGGTGTGCCGGTGCCACAGAGGCCAGGCAGTGATCTGCTGCGAATCCACCTCCTGCTCCCCGGTCAGGGTGCTCTTCTTGCTCAGGAGCAGGATAGTGGTCCGCTCCTCCCGGATGCCTGAAGCGGGATTGTAGCTCCCCTCGCGCTTGTACAGCGGCCAGAACACGATCTTCATCCGGTAGGATTCACCGACAGTCTTTGTCCAGTAAAAGGGAAAGAGCTTGAGCTCTTCATACGCACCGGTAGCTTTGCGCAACAGGGGCCAGGGAAAGTTCGCGCTCGTGAGCTCGGGCGAGGTGTCTCTGCTGAAGGTGAACAGCGGCCAGAGGATGGAGAAGTTCCAGTAGGTATCCCCGCGCGAGTAATAGAACAGGGGTATGAAGGCGTTGATGTACTGGGCCCCCCGCCGGAAGTGGAAAAAGGGCCACAGAACGTAATCGTGACGGTAGTTCACCGTCTTCTCATATCCCCAGAGGGGAAAGATCTGGAGCTCGCGGCCGGGCGAATACCGGAACACCGGCCACAGCACCGAATAGTTCTCAATGCCGTCCGTGGTCGTCTGTGAATAGAGCGGCCAGAGCACGAACCGGATCCGGTCATGCCCGAAACGGTGATCAAGCCTGCCATAGAGCGGGAAAACACCTCCGTAGCGCTCGGATTCATGCCTTCCATAAAAGAAGACGAGGAGGTGTGCGTTCTCGCGGTCCTCTTCATGTGAGTAGGAGAAGATCGGGATGAACCGCATCCGCTCTCGGGTGGAGTGGCCGAAGGGATAGAGGATGTCTGTCTGGGAGTCGTCGTGGTAGAAAAGGGGGCGAATCGCGATATACTCGTCGGTGAGATCGAAGAGGGGGCCGGCCAGGGAAAGCTGATATCCCTGCTCGCCCGACTCGAAGAAGAGCAGGGGGGCGAGGTTGAGCGTGGCCGCAGGCAGGCACTGCCACGGGGCAAGGAGCATCACCGGAAGCAGAACCCAAAAGGCTGCGCGCGAGAGCGGCATGACCGCTACCAGATCAGGCCAAGGATCGTCCCCAGCACCGTCACAGGCATCTGCTCTTCGATTCCCTGCGCGGCGAGGTTGGCGCTCCTGACCGCCTCCTGGAGATTTGCATAGAGCTCTTCGTCCGTCAGCAGCATTCCCAGCGTCCCGCGGCCTTCGGCCAGCTCGTCAGTGATGATCCTGATATTCTCGGAAATGGCCAGGAGGTTGCCGTAGAGGGCGGGGTCGTTCATGAGCATTGAGATGGTGCTCTCTTCATCTATGCCGGAGGTGATGTTCTGCAGGGAATCAAGGAACCCCACCAGTGAGACATAGAGCGCATCATCTCGGACAAGCCTGCCGATGGTCCCCTCTCCGGCGTTGATGGTGCTCACGATCTCACCGAACTCTTCGGTTGCGGAGGTGAAGCTCCCCGAGGCATCCGCCAGGATGTCGGTGATCCGGCGCAGGCCGGTGATGATGCCCGAAATTTCCTCCCGGTTTTCCGCTACCAGGGAAGATGATTCCTCGGTGAGGTTTCTCAGGTTCGTGAGGATGGCCCACAGGGTCTCCTCATCTCCCAGCGTCGCGTTCAGCGAAAACGAGAGCTCGGTCAGGTTGCCTGCCAGCTCGCCGAGCTGCACGAGGAGATCGTCGAGTGAAGGGGGCACGCTGGTCCGCGCGAGGTTTCCGCCCGGCTCGATCATATTATCCGAGTTCCCGGGCTGGATGACGATGATCTTGTCCCCGAGCACTCCCCGGGTTGCAATCGAGGCCTGGCTGTCGATGGGGATGCGCACGTCCTCATACACCTGGGTCCTGACCAGGGCCGAGTAATCCGCGTTCAAGGTTATATCCTCGACGCTCCCCACCTGGACGCCTGCCAGGACGAGCTGAGAGCCTTTGTTGAGACCCTCTACCGTGGAGAACACCATGCTGACGGGATAGGTCCCTCTTCTTTTAAGGTCCAGCTCTCCGATAGTGAAGGAGAGGGCGGCGAAGACCGCGACAATGGCGACAATGAATATGCCTACCTTTGCCTCGTTGCTCATGCCTGCGCTCCGGAAATCGTTAAGATTTCAGTCCACCAGCTCATTGATCTTTTCCTCCAGCTCGTCCCGGGCGTTTTTGCTGAGCAAAGACGCCTTGAGATAGTGATCGAGAGCCTTGTCTTTCTTCCCCAGGCTCAGGAGCACGTCTCCCATATGCTCGTGGATGGTGGGGTCGGAATCGAGCTTTTCTACTGCCCGTTTCAGGTAGGTCAGCGCCTCTTCCGGCCTGTTCTGACGGAAGAGCACCCATGCCATGGAATCCAGGATGTAGGGGTCGTCGGGACGCTGCTTCAGCGCCTCGCTGATCATCTCGTGGGCCTGGTCGAGGTTGATTGCCTCGTCTGCCCAGATATAGCCTACGAAATTGAGGGCGATCGGATCCTTGGGGTTGCTCTGGAGCAGCTTGGTGGCGATATCCAGCCCCTCCTCTCTCCTTCCGGCCGCGTCGAGCTCTGTGGCGAGCTGATAACCGACCTCGGCACATCCGTTCTTGGGAGAAAAAAAGTCCCATGCCTTCAGCAGCTCATCCATCATCTCGTCGTTCCTGCCGAGGTCTTTGAGAATCGATGCCCTGAGCAGGGCGGCCTCACAGCCCAGCCTGCTGGTTAGATTGATCTGCGAGAGCTGGGAGAAGGCCTCGTCAAGGCGGTCGAGCTTGGCGTATGCGATGGCGAGGTAGTAGGAATCCTCCAGGGACATTTCCTGCAGGGAGGTGATGGTGCTCAGCGCCTCTTCGAACATCCCCTCCTGAAGTTGGAGCAGGACGAGCTTTCGGGTGATCTGGGGGTCGCTGCTGAGCTGCCTGAGCTTTTGCACCTGATCGATGGCATCCTGGTAGCGGTTCGTGGAGATATAGAGGTCAGACAGGGCCACGATGGCCTCCACCGCATCGGGTTCTATCTCGAGGTATTGCTTGTAGACTGATTCAGCCTCTCTCTTCTCTCCCAGGAGCTCATGGACCCTGCCGAGCTCGAGATACGCGGGTCCGAACCGGGGCTGAAGCTCGATCACCCGGCGGAGCTGGTCTTTTGCACACGGGAGGTCTTTGTTTCCCAGGCAGGCCTTGGAGAGGGTATAGAGGACCATGGAGTCGTTGCCGGAGCCGAGCAGACTGCGGAGGATCTCCTGGGCCCCGGTGAAATCCGAGACGATGATCTTCAGATTGGCCAGAAACATCCTGAGCTGGGTATTCTCTGGGTATCTTTCCACCAGAATCTCGGTGTCTTCGATCGCCTGGTTCCAGTCGCCCTTGCGTGCGTATATCCGGGTTCTGAGCTCGAGTGCCTCGTCCACGTAGACGTCGCTTTCGATGAGCCGGTCGATGAACTCCAGAGCGAGGTCGGGTTTATTGATGATATAGAAGATACGCGCCTGGGCGAACCATGCTATGGGGTCGTCGATCTCGGCATAGAGATCCAGGGCATCGTTCCAGTTCCCCAGGTTTTCCTCGTACCGGGCAAGCATGAGGGTGAGACGGGGAGAGTCGGGTTTCCCGGCCACGCGGCTGCCCTCCTGAGGAGGCACGTGCGCGCATCCGGCGCTCAGCGCCAGGATGCTCAGCGCGATGAGGAGACTAATGCTTCCGGCTGTCCGCAATGGCAAACATCTCCCTGACGGCCGCCTCCGGATCGGGGCTGCCGAAAACGCTGGAACCGGCCACGACCACGTCCACGCCCTGATCCAGCACCATACACAGATTGCCCGGTCCGATTCCCCCGTCGATCTCCACGAGGATGTTCCTCCCGGTCGCGAGCGCTTTTGCCTCCGCGATCTTCGGCACCACCGCGTCGATGAAGCTCTGGCCCCCGAAACCCGGGTTGACGCTCATGATCAGGATGAGGTCCAGCACATCGAGGCAGTAGGCAATCGTGCTCAAGGGGGTCGACGGATTCAGCGCCACTCCCGGGGCACACCCCAGCTCGCGTATTCTCGTCAGTGTCCGGTGCAGGTGCGGGCAGGTCTCGGCGTGGACCGTGATTCCGTTGGCGCCTGCCTGGGCGAATGCCTCGAGATAGCGGTCGGGGTCGGCCACCATCAGGTGACAGTCCAGATAGGCGCCGGTGACGGACCGGACGCTCTTGACCACCAGGGGTCCGATGGTGATGTTCGGCACGAAACGCCCATCCATGACATCCACATGAATCCACTGTGCCCCTGCCGATACGACCTTCCGGATGTCACGGCCCAGGTTTGCAAAATCAGCCGACAGTATGGACGGCGCGAGTATCATTCCAACCTCTCATAGACCTCGTTTTTTTCCGTATATAAAGGTTCCTTTTGCACCTGTTGTGCCGGTATCTTTTTTACCACGGATTCTTCAAGATTGCTGCACCATTTTTTCGTCAGCTATGTGCGGGCGGCATTTCCGAGCATGACCCGGGAGGCATGCAGACCGTTGGAAAAGGCGCGGGCGTCCAAGGCCTTTTTCCCCTCCAACTGCAGCACCTGCGGGAGCAGGAACCCCTCCTTGCAGGCAATGGTGAGCTCGTGGTCGGTTTTGCTCAAGGTCCCGAACTCGAGTGCGTGCTCCTCGAACCGGTATGTGCTCTTGAGAATCTTGAGCATCTTCGAGTCAAAGAAGGTGTAGGCGCACGGCCAGGGGAGAAGACCCCGGACCATGTTGTGGATTGAGCGGGGATCCAAGCTCCAGTCGATCTCGCCCTCTTCCTTTTTCAGCATGGGGGCGTAGGTCGCCTTGTCGTGCTCCTGGGGCTTCGCCTCGATCATGCCCCTTTCCAGCAGGTCGAGGGTTTCCAGGAGCTTTTCCGCGCCGAGCTCGCTCAGGCGCGCCGAGAGGCCTACGGCGTCTTCATCTTCGGGGATGGGCACCTCGGATTGGAGGAACACAGGCCCGGAATCCATGCCCGAGTCGATCTGCATGATGCTCACCCCGGTCGTGGCGCACCCCGCAAGGATCGCCCGGTTGATGGGCGCAGCCCCTCTGAAGGCGGGCAGGAGCGAGGCGTGTACATTGATGAACCCGTGCGCGGGGATGGCGAGCATCTCATCGGGGATCATCTTCCCGTACGCCACCACGATGACCGTGTCCAGGGCGAGATCACGGAGCATACCCATGAGCTCGGCATTCCCTTTCAGCGTCTGCGGCTGCACGACGGGAATGCCTTTTTCAAGGGCCAGTTCCTTGACCGGGGGCATCACCAGATGCCTGCCTCTGCCTTTCGGCTTGTCGGGCTGGGTGACCACGCTCAAGACCCGGTGTTTCCCTGACTCGATCAATGCCTTGAGCGAGGGCAGGGCAAACTCCGGCGTGCCCATGAAGGCGAGTCTCATAAGGTCCCTTTTTTCCTTTTTTTCAGATAGATGGAGCGTTTCAGGCTGGATGCATAGTCCAATATCACCTTGCCATCCAGGTGATCGATCTCGTGCTGGAATATTCTTGCGAGATACCCGTTCGCCTCCATGCGGACCTCGTTGCCCTTGAGGTCGATACCCGTGACGAGTATCCGGGAGGCGCGATCGACCTCCACAGAGGTCTCCGGGACGCTCAGGCACATCTCGATGTCCGTTTCCACACCCTCCTTCTCGGCGATGACCGGGTTGATCAGGACGATGAGCTGGCTCTCGTCCTTTCCAGCGGAGGGGTCAACGAGAATGAGCCGGATGGGCTCGCCCACCTGGGGGGCGGCGAGGCCCACACCGGGGGCGGTATGCATGGTGTGTCTCATATCCTCGGCAAGGGTTACGATATCGAGATTGATGTCGTCCACCTCGTGCGCCCGGGATTTGAGAACCTTGTCCGGATAGATCAGGATCTCTTTTTTCGGCATAGTACGCTACCATAGAACCAAAGCTTCCGGTCTGTCAAGTGGCGCTATTCCTTGCTGGTTTCCCGGATTCGGGAAAGAGTCTGGGGTTGCGGTATTGCTGGAACGTTCTGCACTTCATCCGGTGCTTGCACGCCATGCACACGTCGAGGGCGACCTTGGGCTCGCCCTTTCTTCTGAGGCAGATCAGATAGATGCTCACGACAGAGGCAACCCCGCTGCAGCGAAGGCCTGCCGGACAACCGCGTCCGGGACGTCAGCCCCGGTGAGGAGCCGGAAGTTCTCGCCGGTCTGGTGGTAGAGCATGTGGTGCCCGGGGATGAGGGTGCAGCCGCGGCTCCTTGCCTCGCGGCCGAGCGCCGTGTCGCGCATGACCGTCTCAAGGATTCTCACATCCTTTCTCAGGCCTCTCATGTCGAGGTCTAAGGGGATATGGTCAGCCACCGGAGTGGTCTGAACGACCACGTCCATCTCCGGGAGCATGTCCGGGTGGAAGAGGCCGGCCCGGTCTTCAGGAAAGTGCTCCAGAAGGGCGCGAGCGCGCTCCAGGGTGCGGTTGAGGATGGCGACGCAGCGGGCGCCTGCCTGGAGCAGGGCATGGATAACGGCGCGGGCTGCACCCCCTGCGCCGATCACCAGGCACCTTGCACCCCTGACATCACCGATGGCCTGCACAGCGCCGGCGCCGTCGGTGTTGTACCCGGTAAGCACACCCCCGGGGCTCCTCACCACCGTATTCACCGCCCCAAGATCTGCCGCGGGAGGCAGGAGTTCGTCCAGGAGCACGGCCGCGGACTCCTTGTGGGGTATGGTCACGTTGAACCCGCCGAGGTTGTTCCATGAACGGTATGCCTCGATGGTTGCGGGCAGAGCCTCAGGCGGGGTGTCGTGCGCAATGTATGCCATGTCCATGGACATGGCTTCGAACAGGTGGTTGAAGACCGCGGGCGCCACCACATGGACGCAAGGGTGTGCGATGATGGTAAAGATGCGCGTGGTGCCGGTTATCTTCACGCTGAGTCTCTTCTCCGGCGGATCTTTTCCTCGATCAGGGACAGGATCTCGCCTGCTGATCCCTGGATAAGAAAATCCGAAACCCGCCCGGTCAGCGGTGTGGGTTCACGGTTGATCTCCACCACGCGGCATTTCCCCTTGGGAAGGGGGATGCCGCGTACGCCCCAGAAGTATGAGCTTATCCCCTTGGCGATCAGCGGAAGGGATGCCGCAGGCTCCACCTGGGCCGAGGTCCCGATCACGAGCATGAGATCGCAGTCTTCCGCTTCGCGGAACGAACGCTTCATGGCATCCTGGGGGATCGCCTCGCCGAAGAAGACCGCATCGGGCTTGAGGACACCCCCGCACTCGCACCGGGGGGGTATCCTGGTCTCGAGATCCGAGAGCACCTGCTCGTAGCCGTACTTCTTCCTGCACTTCAAGCACCTGGCAAAGAGCATGTTGCCGTGGAACTCGATGACGCTCTTGCTGCCCGCCTTCTGGTGGAGGTTGTCGACGTTCTGGGTGATGATCGTTCTGATGATGCCGATCTCTTCGAGATAGGCCAGGGCTTGGTGGCCCAGGTTGGGCCTAGCGTCCCAGAGAGAGAACTCTCCGGAGCGGTTCATGTCGAGCATGCAACGCCAGACCTCCTCGGGGTCGGCGAGAAAGCGCTCGAGGAAGAACATGGTCGGGTCGTACCGCTCCCAGATGCCGCCCGGGGAGCGGAAGTCGGGGACTCCGGATTCGGTCGATATGCCGGCACCGGTCAGGACAATCGCGTGCTCCGCTTCCAACAGGAGTTCCACGGTCTTGTCGATAAGGGATAATTCCATATGTTCGGCTTTATCAGAGGAGCCGAGCAAGGTCAAGGCGTATCAAGGGCATGAATACAGGCCCGATCATGCTGCCGGGCTTTTGTATCTCAAGCCTGATGCATCTTTTTCATACCGTATATCCCTTAAAGGGCGGGTCCGCTTGCGGGGGAAGGGCGGGAGATTCGACTGCATCCCTTCGATCCGTCACCCGGCATCCCGGTCTGTGAGGGCGGGGAGCACCGGTCGGCCCGGGCCCGGCAGGGAGGTCTACCGGACAGGGAGAGCCGGTTCTGTCGGCGCCGGCGGCTGAGTCACCGCATCCTCTTCTCCTTCCAGGTGAAAGAGATTCTCCGGAATGCCGGTGTCGAACCGATAGTTCGAGAGCCGGATATCGCTCTGGTTGCCTGTTGCGTCCTTGAGGAGGATCCTCTTGATGGCGTGGGAGTCGTCGGTCCAGACCGTGATGTGGCCAGAGCCTTGCCGGGGGTAGAGGAACAGGGCGTCCGAGCTTTCCTGCACCTCATAACCATCGCCGATGGACTCCAGCCCGGAGAAGAACCCCAGGATATTCTGGTTCGCCATCTCGGGCGGCAGGGCCTGCACCGTGGTGGTATCTTCCTCCGGGATGTGGATTACCACCTCCTGGCCTTTGAGGATGATGATCTGCCGCTGGGGCTTGAAGACGTCCATCCGTACACCCACTCCGCGCTTGTAGGAAACCGTGCCCGTGAACCGGATCTCCTTGTTCACCAGACTCTGGAAGGTGTTCTGTGTGAAGTTCACGGTGAAGTCCTGGTAGTCTTTATAGAATTGCTGGATGTTCTTGAGGTTTTCCGCGTACAGGGGGGATGCCGCGCAAACCGCGAATATGAGTATGATCAGGCTATTCTTCCATTTCAGAGCCATAAGAGCTTACCAATACCTTTCTTGGTTTTCCCGCCGTATCGGCGGGACCGATGATTCCTTCGCGCTCCATCTGCTCGATGATGCGCGCCGCACGGTTGTATCCGATCCGGAACCTCCGCTGAATGAGTGAGATGGAGGCGCTCCCCTTTCCGGTCACGAACTCAAGTGCCTCGTCGTACATGGGGTCGTATTCGTTCTCGGCTGAGGAGCCGCCGTTGTTCGGATCATCCTCTGCCATGCGGGCGATCTGATCGTCAAGCCCCTCGATGTATTCCGGACCGCCCTGTTCCCGGATGAACTCCACCACCTTGTCGAGCTCTTCCTCGGAGACATATGCGCCGTGCACACGCATCAGGTGAGAGTTGCCGGGAGTGAGGAAGAGCATGTCGCCCAGACCAAGGAGCTGCTCGGCCCCGGAGGAGTCGAGGATGGTCCGGGAGTCGATCTTGGACGACACCCGGAACGAGATCCGCGAGGGGAAGTTCGACTTGATGAGCCCGGTGATGACGTCCACCGAGGGGCGCTGAGTCGCCACGATCATGTAGATTCCCGCAGCCCGGGCCATCTGGGCGAGCCTTGCGATGTAGACCTCCACCTCGCGGTTGGCCATCATGAGGTCGGCCATCTCGTCGATGACGATCACCAGCTTGGGCAGCAGGCCCGTGCAGGCCTCCTGGTTCTTGAGTGTGGCCAGGGTGGTTGCCCCGTCCTTTTCGTTCTTCTTCACCTTCTTGTTGTACGAGTCGATCCCCTTGACGCCCAGGTTCTTGAACCACTCGTAGCGCATCTCCATCTCGCTCACGGCCCACTTGAGCACCGGGATGGCCTCCTTGGGGTTCACCACGACCGGATAGAGCAGATGGGGGATTCCCTCGTAGTGGGAGAGTTCGATCCGCTTGGGGTCGATCATAATGAACTTGAGCTCGGAGGGGTCGTTGCGGTAGAGCAGCGAGAGGATCATGGTGTTCAGACCCACGCTCTTGCCCGTGCCGGTGGCGCCTGCGATGAGCAGGTGGGGCATCTTCGCCAGGTTCGCAACCACGGGGGTGCCCTCGATGTTGGCGCCCAGTGCCAGGGTGAGCGGCGCGCTGGACATGACGAACTCCCTGCTGGAGAGGATCTTCTTCAGATATACCATCTCGCGGGTCCGGTTGGGGATTTCGATCCCGACCGCGTTCTTTCCGGGTATGGGCGCGACCACCCTCACGGGCGAGGCCTTGAGCACCATGGCGAGATCGTCCGCAAGGGAGACGATCTTATTGATCTTGATGCCCGGGGCGGGCGTGAACTCGTACATGGTGATCACCGGGCCCGGCCGGATTTCCAGGATTTCGCCCTCCACGCCGAAGTCCTTGAGCTTGGAGATGATGAGCGAGGCGTTCGCCTTGAGCTCCTTCTCGGTGATGATGCGGTTTTTCGCAGGCGGATTGCTGAGCAGGGTCAGGGAAGGCCGCTGGTAGTTGCTCACAAAATCGAGCGTTGCCTGCTTGGGCAGCTCGATCACGGCCTTTTCCTCGTGCCCGGAAATGGTTATCTGTGGCTCCTTCTTCCCTGAAGGGACCTCCCCCGCGGCGGCCTCGGACGTCTGCAGCTTTTCCTCGGGCGGCTTCCTGAGGGCCTTCTGCCTGACCGGCTTTTCCATCTCCCTGCGTTTGCGCTTGAGCTGCCGGTTTTCCCGTATGCTTGCGGCGAGGTCTTTCAGGGCGTGGTAGGGGGTGAAGAGATCGTAGCCCATCATCACCCCGGCGCACAGCAGCATGAGCAGGAGCACGACCGACCCCCACGAGAGATAGGTGAAGAGCGCCGTGCCGATGATATGGCCCAGGAGCCCGCCCGCCTTCATGGCCTCTCTGCCCAGCAGCCCGGTGTTCATCTGGACGATATCCAGCAGCCCGAGCGACACGAAGAAGAGGATGAGGGTGCTCACCGGTTTCGTCCACCGGGTGAAGGCCTGGTTCCGCAGGAAGCCCACGCCGTATTCCATCAGGAAGAGCGGGATGATGAAGGCGGTGATGCCGAAGACGATGAACAGGCCGTCTGAGAGATAGGAGCCGATGATGCCCATCCAGTTGCTGATGTTCTCGACCTTCTGGGAGTTGGAGAAGCCGGGATCGGCTGCATGGTGGGAAACCAGGGCCAGAAGGATGAAGATGGCGATGAAGATCATGAATATCCCGACAAGCGGGAAGGGGAAACTCGATCTATCGCGGCTGTTCCTTTTCGCCATTTAGAACCCTCCAAGGGAATGCGCTGCCAGATAGAGTGTTCCTGCAATCCAACAGTAGACCGAAAAGATGAAAAAATTGTGCTTTCGTAGAGTCCATACCAGAAATTTCAGGGAAATCAAACCCACGATGCACGAAGTGACGGCGCCGATGAGGTGCTCCGGCTCCACGGACCCGGTCTGGCCGCCCCACTCCAGGGCCGCGGCCCCGAGGATGGCCGGGATGGAGGCGATGAACGAATAGCTCGCGGCCCAGGTGCGCTCCATGCCCGAGAACACGCCTGCGAATATGGTGGAACCCGAGCGCGATATCCCGGGGATGATGGCGAAGGCCTGGAAAAGTCCGATGGTCAAGGCGTCCCTGGCCCGGATCTGTCCGTAGGGCTTTCCGGTATTCTTCTTCCGGTCGGTGGCGAAGGTGAGGACGCCCGTGACGATGAGCATGGCGGCCACCAGGGAGGGCATGGAGAACATTGTCTCGAAATGCTCCTGGAACAGGACGCCGATCGCTCCGGTGACCGCGGTGGTGATCAGAATGCACCCGATGATCCAGGCCTGATCCCTCTGGTAGGTCCCGGGCATGATGCCCCTGATCAGGCCATAGACCTCCTTGTGGAAGAAGATCAAGACCGCCAGGGTGGTCCCCAGGTGGACCGAGACATCGAAGAGGATGTCACCGAGCCACCTTTCGCCGAAGAAGCCTTGGAGCAGGACGAGGTGGCCGGAGCTGGAAACGGGCAGGAACTCGGTCAGCCCCTGGACCGTGCCTAAAATGAGTGCTGCGAGAAGATCGTGCAAGGGTTCCTCCTAAATTTCGACAATGAGGGGAATGATCATGGGCTTCTTCCCCAGGCGGGCCTTGAGCCGCGCGCCCAGGGACTCGCGGAGACGGTTCTGGAGGTCAAGAACGTTGATCTCCCGGTCCAGGCATGTATCCATGACGCTCTCCGCATGGATCCTGATGTCGTCCACGATCTCCTGCTCCATGCTTGCGGGGACGACGCCCTTGCACATGATATCGGGGCCGAGAACGATATCCGGCTTGGCCGGATCGATCACCACGAAGGCGACTACAAGGCCGCCCTCGGAGATGTGCCGCCGGTCTCTCAAGACCACGTCCCGGATGTCGCCGGTGAGCTCACCGTCGACGAAACACCTGCCGCGAGGGGTTTCCCCGGTCAGGTGAAGGCCGTCTTCCTCGACACTCCACACCTGCCCCGGCCTTGCCAGGACGACCTCAGGTGCCTCGCCGGGCATGGTCTGGACCATCTCCGCCAGGGCCTTCATCTGCCTGAGCTCCCCATGGATGGGCATGACGGCCTTGGGTCTGAGCAGGGTGACGGCCTTGCGCAGCTCCTCCCGGGATGCATGACCCGTGGCGTGGACCGGCGCCGTGTCGGGATACCAGACCCTGGCGCCGAAATCGATGAGCTTGTCGATGCACCGGGTGATGGCGAGCTCGTTGCCGGGGATCATCCGGGCGGATATGATCACACTGTCGCCCTCTTTGACCTTGAACTTGTGCCATCCCCTTGCAATGAGCGACAGCACCGAAAACACCTCGCCCTGGGTGCCGGTGCAGACGACCATGACCTTCGAGCGGTCCATGGAGATGATCTCTTCGGGCTTGACGATGTCCCGGGGATCGATCTCCAGGGCGCCCAGGTCCATGGCGATGTCCACCACCTGGCTCATGCTCCGGCCGATGATGGAGACCTTCCTGCCGCTTTGCACCGCGATGTCGCAGAGCATCTGGATGCGGTGCACGTGGCTCGAAAAGGTGGATACCAGCACCGCTCCCTTGGTGTTCCGGACGATGCCGGCGATGGTCTGCCGAGCCGTCTCCTCGTCGGAGACCCTGGGGTCCACCTCGGCGTTGGTGCTCTCGCACATGAAGAGTTTTACGTCTTTCACACTCGCGCCGTACTCGGGCGGAACCTGCCTGAAGTCTCCTGAGTGCACGATCGTGCCCTGCGGCGTATCCATTTTCAAGGCATAGCAGCCTAAGGTGGAGTGGAACACCTCGATGAACTCGATCTCGGTGCCGGCCAGCGTGACCTTCTGGCCCGGATACACCTCCTTGAGCCGGGTGTTCCCGTTGATCTCGGACTCCCTGAGTTTTCTCTTCACCAGTTCCAGGGTGAAGGGGTGGCTGTAGACGGGTATGGGGGCGTCTTTGAGGAGGTAGGGCAGGGCGCCCACATGGTCTTCATGGCCGTGGGTGAGGATGATTCCCTGGAAGGCCTCCTGGTTTTCCTTGATGTAGCTGAAATCCGGGATGATCTGGTCGATCCCGGTGGGGTTGTATTTCGGGAACATCAGGCCCGCGTCAATGACGAACGAGCCGCTGCTCGTTTCGATGACCGTGCAGTTGAGGCCGAATTCCCGCACTCCCCCGAGGGGAATTACGCGTACAAAGCTCAATGATTCTCTCCTGACAGATGTTGGATGTGGGTCCGCAGGACACGCTCGGCCTCGGTGATGTCGGCGCGCGTCTGCTGCGGGACGGGAATATGGTCGAACATGAGGGGGGCCCCGATCCGGATTCTCACCGGAGAACGTTTGATGGACGAGGTCCACCGGGGCATCAGCTCATAGGCCCCCGAGATGCCTACGGGAATGACCGGCTTGCCCAGCGCAAGGACGAGCCGGATGGTGCCGGTACGGAAGGGGAGCATGGTGTTGTCCCACGTCCGCTCTCCCTCCGGATAGATCCCCAGGATGTGGCCCTGGTTTATGACCCGCACGGCGTTGCGCACCGCCTGCGTGTCGATGGTGTAGCGCCTGACGGGGAACGAGCGGGCATGCCTGAGGGCCCAGGTGAGCAGCCTCCCCCGGTACTCAGAGTTCTTCGCCATGAACCAGATGTTCCGCCTCGGGAACACCCCGAGGATGAGCGAGTCCATGAACGAGGTATGGTTCGACAGCAATACCGCAGGGCCTTTTTCCGGAATATTTTCCAGGCCCTTGATATCCACCGAGAACAAAGATTTGATCACGGGCCTGGCGATGATTCGGACCACCGGGAGCAGCAGGCTGGTATCGAACCGGTAATGCCTCTTTGCGGGCACGCTTAAGTTTCGGTGGCCCCCGGCGCGTGCCGGTTTTTCGCGGAAATCGTCTTCGAAGCGGAGCCTGGGATAGAATTCGGCGATCTTCCGGGGGGCGTGAAACCGCTCCAGGCAGCGGCGGATGCAGTCTTCCCACTTCTTGCCCGATTCGTGGAGAAAGTCGAAGAAGAGGATGCCTGAGGTGCGGCTGGTGAGAATGACGGTGTTGGACTCGATGGTGATCGCGATGAGGTCTTCTATGGGAATTTCCAATGTCTCTTTATCACCTAAGAAGCGCAGCCCGTCGCTCTTGAGGGTGATGACACCCTCGTCGCAGACCGCCCGGGTGAACCGGGTGGCGATCACCCCGGCAAATCCCCGATAGGTGCCTCCGGTTGCCTCTCGAGAAAGGACGACCCGGCCGCTCTGCATGATAGGCCCGGTATCGTCCGGCGGGAGATCGAAGGAGAGGATCCGCCGGTACCAGTGGGAGATGGTGTTTTTCTCGCCGTTGATTAAGACCTCGGTGCGCGAGACGACTTGTACGGACGCTCGGCAGTGGACGCACCTTGAGCCGTCCATCCACTCGAAGCTGCCGCATGAGGGGCATCGGTAGAGGATATCGGTGATCATAGGCTACAAAGTATAGCCTAGTTTTATCGAGTTGTACACCTCTTCCATGAGCTCCTCCACGCTGCGGCCGGCCGTCTCGATCGGACGGCCCACATTCATGGTGATTGTTCCGGGCTTCACCCTCTTGCCGTGCTTGGGGAGCACCTCGCGGGAACCCACAATGGTGATGGGTACGATGGGGACCCCGGCCTGAACGGCCAGATGGAACCCGCCCTTCTTGAAGGGGTACTGGAGCCTGCCGTCGCACGACCTGGTGCCCTCGGGGAAGATGACGATTGATGCGCCGCCGCGGATCTTCTCCGCTGCGACCCGCATGCTGGCCAGCGCCCTCTCGTGGTTCGAGCGGTCGATCATGATGTACCCGGCCCTTCTCATGGCAAGCCCCAGGAGCGGGATGGAGTACAGCTCCTTCTTCGCGGTCCAGCGGAACTGGACGTTGAGATGCCCCAGGATCGCAAAGACATCGAAGTGGCTTACGTGATTCGCCATATACACCGCCGGGCCGCGGGGGATGTTCTCTTCTCCCTTCATCTCAACTCTCACCCGAGCGCACCACAGGGTGAAGCGGGCCCAGAGACGCGCAAGGAGGTGAGGGATGTTCCCGGTCCTGCTGAACAGAGAGATCAGAACATGGGGCACGATCATGATCATGATGAAGAGATACGATCCTGCTGCAGTGGTAAAGGTCCAGAACATGGCAAGAATTTACAAAACTTTTACAATCGTGTCAATCCGCTGTTGCCGCCCCGGGATGTCCGCCTCTGCAGGTTGGGGGGAAAGACAGGTTCTTAGCAAAGCAGTAGAGGTCCGGTCTCAATGTTTGGCACGAAAAATGTCATATGGTGAGACCCGGCCTCTGCTGTGATCCCCAAGATCCTCTTACCGGGTGAGCACAGCCATGAGATCGTCGAGCATTTCCTCGCGGGTTTCGATGGCGCCGAGCACCGCCTCGAAGCCTCTCTGGGCCCGGATCAGGTCGCAGATCTCCTGGGGAAGCTCAACGTTCGAGGCGCAGTGCCCGCCTTCGGTGGGTACCCCTTCGGTTTCGGTCCGCGCAGTCGCGGCCTCTACCGATCCCATAAGGCCCTCGCGTATGGTGGTGCGGATGGACCGGTAGTCTTCGGTGTTCATATTCGCGATGTTCGAAGACGCCCCGCTGAGCAGGGCCTGGTGCGCCCGAAGCGAAGATATCAGGATGTCCGCCATTATCTCCCCTTGCTCATATATCGGTTGCATGACTATAATCTTGATCATGAAGAACCGGGGTCTGCTGGAAAAGCTCATAGTGGCCTATGCGGTGTTCGTCATCGTCATCCTGGGCCTGGCGGTTTTCCTGGTATACGTATCCTCCCGGATCGGCAACGTAACCGCCGATATCTACTACCTCGATCAACATAAGCGCGAGATCACGGACAACCTCATAAACGAGCTGATCTCGCTCGAGGAGACGTCGAAGCAGTATCTCCTCCTGCAGAAGGAGTCATACAAGTCCCTGATCGGGAAGCGGGAAGAGAACATCACCCGGGCCTGGGAATACCTGTGCCTGGAAGGTGTGTGCCCCAACGAGGAAGAGATGCGCGCCGTGCGCAAGGGCATCCAGATATGGGGGGGCTACCTGCAGCGGTTCTATTCCAGGCTTTCGGACCCCCTCACCGATGCCGAGGCGCTCGAGGACGTGTTCCGCGAAAACAGCAGGGACATGGACACCATGATCAAGCTGGCCCGGTTTGTCAACAGCGCATCCCTCAAGGCCCTTGACCGGAAAATCGTGTTTCTGAAGGGGCTGGGAGACCAGATCCGAGTGTTCACCTGGTGGGCGGTGAGCATTGCCGCCACCATCGGTCTGATCATACCCCTGCTCATATACAAGAGCATCACGGACGACCTGGTCACGATCCGAACCGGGATCAAGCACATCGCCCAGGGCGACTTCTCCTACAAGATCCCCCTCTACTCCAACGACGAGCTGGGCATACTCGCGGAATCGTTCAATTCCATGTCGAGGCGTCTGAAGGAGCTGGACAACATGAAGTCCGAGTTCATCTCCATCGTTTCCCACGAGCTCAAGACCCCGCTCACCTCGATGAGAGAGGCCGCGAACCTCCTCATGGAGGGTGTGAGCGGTGATCTCAACGAGAAGCAGCAGCGGCTGATCGTCATCATGGGACAGGGGATCGAGCGGCTCATTCAGATGACCTCCGAGCTCCTGGAGATGTCAAAGCTCGAGAGCGGTATGATGCCGCTGCAGAGGGAGTTCGTCGACATGAACGTCATGGTGTCCGATTTCATCTCCGAGGTGCAGCACTTTGCTGAAAACAATGGGATTCGTCTGTCAGCCGTCTATCTGCCCGAAGAACGCAAGGTCTACCTGGACAGAAACAAGATCCTGCGGGTGTTGACAAATCTGACCCATAATGCGATCAAGTACTCTGACAGCGGTTCGGAAGTTGAGCTGAAGCTAGATACATCTGACGGGCATATCACAGTGGAAATCAAGGATAACGGGAAAGGTATTCCTCAAGAGGACATTCCCTTGATATTTGAGAAGTTTTATCAGTCCAAGACAACCAGGGGTCATAGCGGTATCGGTCTCGGATTGGCTATCTCCAAGAGTATTGTAGAGGCTCACGGGGGAAAGATTTATGCAAAGAGCTGTGTCGGCAAGGGGAGCGTTTTTACATTTACTCTGCCTATTCACCCTCGTATTTCTGCTGGGAGGGTGTAAGGCTGATTCCTTCAACAACAAGCTCAAGAGTGCAGAAGACGAACTCTCCATGGGAAATCGGATCACCCAGGATCTCTCGACGACACCGGTGCTGATTCCTCCTCCGGTCGCAGCCCGTCACACCATTGCCATGGCGATCGATTCGCTCCTCAGTGACAAGTACGATGCGAACGAGATCAGAAAGACCCTCACCCTTATGCGCAAAGACCCCTTTATCCCGCGTTACCTGAAGGTCGAGGCCGGATATCTTCTGATCCTGCTCGAGAAGCTGGAGGAGCAGAAGAAGATCGCGAACAAGCATGCAGCGGAGAAGGAGCGGGTGCAGCGGGAGATCAAGAAGGAGCTCGAAGAGAGGTACACGGCAGAGAATGATCGTTTGAAACAGGAACTGGACGAGTTGCGGTACAAGCTCCAGAAGATCGAGGAGATTCACATCAACACCGAGAAGAAACGAGGCATTCAATGACCAGAAAAGCAAAGATCATCGTTCTGGACGATGAGCCGAACATCGTGGAGGTAATCCTCGCCAGGCTGGATGCCCTGGGATTTTCGGCCCGGGGGTTCACGGCCGCCGCCCAGGCCCTGGACGCCCTGAAGTCCGACAGTTTTCACGTGCTGCTCACAGACCTCAAGATGCCCGACATGGACGGTATGGAGGTATTGAGGCGGGCCAAGCTGATCGATCCGGATATCGAGGTGATCATTTTCACCGCCTACGGCTCTATCGAGGGGGCGGTCGAGGCCATGAAGCAGGGAGCGCACGATTACCTGGTCAAGCCCTTCGAGCCCATCGAGCTCATTGCCAAGATCGAGGCGGCCATCGAGAAGCGGGAGCTCAAGCAGCGGGTACGCTATCTCGAGCAGGAAATCGAGGACCAGATCGAGCATCACATCTACGCGGAGAGCCCTGCCATGAAGAAGGTGCTGGCGCTCGCGAAGCAGGCGGCCAAATCGGACGCCACCGTGCTGATCCTGGGCGAGTCGGGCACGGGCAAGGAGCTCATCGCCAAGATGCTCCACTATGAGAGCAACCGCAGGGATAAAAAATACGTGATCATGGACTGCGGCGCTACCCCGGCCTCCCTCATCGAGGCCGAGCTTTTCGGCTATACCAAGGGCGCCTTCACCGGGGCCATCCGGGACAAGCGGGGAATTATCGAGGAGGCCGACAACGGCACCCTGTTTCTGGACGAGATCGGCAACATCTCGCCCGAAATGCAGACGCGGATGCTCCGGGTGCTGGAGACGGGAGAGTTCCGGCCCGTGGGCCAGGTGGATCAGAAGAAGGTCGACATCAGGTTCATCGCAGCCACGAACGTCGATCTCAGGCAGAAGGTGAAGGATGGAGAGTTCCGGGAAGACCTCTACTACCGGCTCAAGGTGATCACCATAGAAATCCCTCCCTTAAGGGAGCGGAAAGATGACATTCCCGGGCTTGCGCAGATCTTTCTCACCGAGTTCTGCAACCGGACCGGCAAGAAAATCACTGGCTTCAGCAAGGAGGCGGTGAAACTGCTCATGGATCACCGGTGGCCGGGCAATGTACGCGAGCTCAAGAACGTCATTGAGTCGGCGGTGGTGCTCTGCGCTGGCGAGGTGATCACGCCCGACGACATCTACCTGCACGATCTGGGGGTAAAAGAAGAGAGCGAAGACGATCTCAATCCCCTGGAGGCTCAGGAGAAGGCCATGGTGGTGGACGCCCTGAAAAAGGCGAAGTGGGTCCAGAAGGACGCGGCCGATATCCTGGGCATCTCGCGCCGGGTCATGCACTACAAGATCAAGAAGTTCAAGATACAGGCGGACAAGAACAAGAAGCTTGCGTGATTTCGCTGCTCATGCGGGGTGCCGCCCCTAAAGGCGGGGCTGTGTTTTTAAGGGTAGTCAGGCCCTGACGCGCTGCAACACCTCTTTCCCACCGGGCTGCAAAGAAGCACGCTCCAAGCGGCCTCCCTGCCGGCCGCCGAGGCCAGGGATGCGGTTTCTCCCTGTAGGCTACTCATCCTTTCGGTCCATCTTCCGATACAAAGTCCTGGTCGATATCCCGAGCAGCTTTGAGGCGAGCCCCTTATCCCCCCCGGTACGTTTGAGCGTCTCCTCCATGAGGATCCGCTCGACCTCATCGAGCGGCGTTCCCAGGGGGATGGTGACCGACTCCGTCATCCTGGTGCTGCACTGGGTGAGCTCCCGGGGGAGGTCGTCGGCGCCGATGATCCCGTCCCTGTCGAGGACCACGCACCGTTCGATCATGTTTTCCAGCTCGCGCACGTTGCCCGGCCATTCATAGGAGAGGAGCAGCTCCATGGCCTTGGACTCGATCCCACTGATATCTTTGGCGTTTTTCTTGGAAAACCGGTTGATGAAATGCTGCACCAGGTTCGGCACGTCTTCTTTGCGCTCCTTGAGGCCGGGCAGCTTGATCGTGATGACGTTGAGCCTCCAGTAGAGATCCTCCCGAAACAGGCCCTCCTTGACCATTGCCTGGAGGTCCTTATTGGTGGCCGCAATGATCCGGGTGTCGGTATGGATGGTCTTGTTGCTGCCCAGACGCTCGAAGTTGCCCTCCTGGAGGATCCTCAGCAGCTTGACCTGGACTGCCTGGGGGACCTCCCCGATCTCGTCGAGGAAGATGCTGGACTTGTCCGCCACCTCGAAGCGGCCTTCCTTGCGCGCCACAGCGCCGGTGAAGGCGCCCTTTTCATAGCCGAAAAGCTCCGACTCGATGAGGGTCTCGGGGATCGCCGCGCAGTTCACCTTCACCATGGGACGGCTCCCCCGCGGGGAGAGCTGGTGGATCATGTCGGCGATCACCTCCTTGCCCGTGCCCGACTCGCCCAGGATCAGGACTGTAGCCTGGCTGGGGGCCACCTGCCGGACGAGTTCCATAATGCTCCTCATCCGGGGACTCGATGACTCGATGAGCGGGCCGGACTCGAAGGCCTCGATCCGCTCCTTCATCCGGATGTTGTCCATGGTCAGGATCTGCTTTTCGATGGCCTTGTTGACCGCCTTTAAGATATCGGCCTTCTTGAACGGTTTGGTGATGTAGTCGTATGCCCCCTGTTTCATCGAGTCGACCGCAGTGTCCACCGAGGCGTAGCCCGTAATGATGATGACCTCGGTGAAAGGCGATACGGACTTGCACACCTTGAGCAGCTCCACGCCGTCCATCCCGGCCATCCGGATGTCGGTGATCAGGAGGTCGATGCCTCCCCGTCTGAGGATCTTGAATGCCTCGTCTCCGTTGGACGCCGTCTCCACCGAAAACCCCTCCTTGCCCAGGATCTTCTGCAGAGACTCGCGGATGCCGATCTCGTCGTCTACGACCAGGATCTTCTTGTTCATGGCACAAACGGGTCCTTTTTCATCTCGGCAGCTATATCCTGCCGTCCACGGCCGCTGACGGCGACCTCCTCGAACACGGCGCCGCCCCTGCCGTCGGGCGCGTAGAGGCAGTAGGTACCGGCAGGAACGCCGTCGAACACAAACCGGTTTTTCTTGTCAGGCCGCGCCGAGAAGCGAATCGAATTTTTCTTCAGCTCCGCGAGCGACGCCTTGAGCTGGCCCTCCAGCCGTTCTTTCCCTGTAGTGAAGGCCGCGAGCGCCTTTGCATGGGCGTCTTTCCTCGTCTTCACATCCGCCGCGGCCTGATCAATGGCATGCTGCAGGGGCTTGAGCTGCCGCGAAAAGGCGGAGAGGAAGTCCTGCACCTCGACCTGGCCCTTGTAGCCCTTCTGATTGGCGAAATGCATGTCGATGATCTCGATGCCGAAGTGCTTTGCGGCATCGGTTTTGAGTGCATTGATCTCCTCAGGAGTGAGCTCGCTGATGAAAAACGAGAATCGCTCGGGATCATGGCCCCGGTTGGTCAGGGTTTCGCCGGGGCCCACACCGGAAATCAGGGTTTCGGGGTTGATGAATTCGAGCACGAGCGAGGTCGTGGTGGGAAGCGGCTTGCCCCCCACCCGCGGTGTATAGGTGATGTCGGTGATGATCCGGTCGGTCGAGTTGCGCACCGTGTAGAAAAAGGCCAGGTCGCCCAGGGCGGACGATGACGGCGAGATGGATGCCTCGATGCCTTCCAGGGTGACGGACAGGGAAGACAGGTGTTTTTTCCGGATGGAGGCGAGCATGTCGGCGTATGCCTGGTTCCTTTTTTCGAGCTCGTCCTGAGCCTTTTTGGCCTGAGTGTCGAGCTCCTCGACCTTGAGCTCGGCGTTCAGTGCCTTGAGCCCGCTTTCATATTCGGCCCTCAGATGCTCCATTACGGCCGGGGCGCCTCCCGAGATGAGATAGGCCTCGGCGATCCCCGCGGGCAGGGTGCACCTGAGTCCTCCCGCGCACAGGGCCGCTTGAGGGGCCAGGAAGATCATCAATATGATAATGGCGGTATGCTTCATGCGCTGGTGGCTTCCTCCTTGACATCTTGTGCGGAACCAAAGGGGATGGAGAAGATAAAGGTCGAACCCGTGCCCTTCTGGCTTTCCACATCCACCCATCCATCGTGCGCGTTGGCGATGTACTGGACGAGGGCCAGCCCGAGGCCGGTTCCGTTTTCCTTGGTGGTGAAGTACGGGTCAAATATTCTCCTCAAATATTCCTGGGGGACGCCATAGCCGGTGTCTTTGACCAGGAGCAGAAAGTTGTCCTTGATCTTCATGAGGGATATCTCCAGGTTCCCTCCCGAAGGCATTGCATCCTCCGCATTCTTGATGAGATTTATCAGAAGCTGCTTGAATTGTCCACGGTCGATCATGATATTGGGCAGTGTTTCCGGGCACTTGAGAGTTACCTCCACGCTGCGGCGCTTGAGCTCGGGCATGAGCATGGACACGACTGACTCGACCTCCCGCTTTGGATCCACCGGGAGCTTCTTGGGGTGGGGGAGCCGCGCATAGGACAGATATTCATCTGTGACCTGAGAAAGACGGTCGATCTCCCGCCGGATGACCCGGATCAGCTCCCTAGCCTCTTCGTTTTCATCGTTGCTTCCGATCTCATCCTCAAGCAGTTCCGAATGGAGCAGCACCGAGGTGAGCGGGTTGCGGATCTCGTGAGCCACGTGGGCGGATATCTGGCCTACGGCGGCGAGCTTTTCAGCCTGGATGAGCTTCTCGGTCAGGGCCTTTTTTTCGGTGATGTCAACCGAGTACTGAACCACGTAGTCCACTTCTCCCCGGGAGTTGAAGAGCGGAATGGCACTGATGTCGAAGAAGTAGGGCTTTCCCTGGATCTCCATCCGCACATCGTTTTCGGTGACGATCTGCCGGGTGGTGAAGCACTTGGCAGCGATGTCGGAGTTGCATATGCGCTCGTTTTCCGGGAAGTCGAGCGAGCAGTGCTTGTCCACGATGTCTTCGCGCTTTTTCCCGTAGAGCTCGCAGAGCCGCTCGTTCACGTCGGTGATGATGAAGGCTGCATCGATCATGGCGAGGTAGTGGGGCACCCCGTTGAAGATGGTCTCAAGCCTCTTGTGGGCGGTGAGTACGGCCTCGGCCCAGCGGTTGCGCTCGGCGGCCGTGGCGCGGGCCCGGTTGATCCTCAACAGGACCAGGGTGGCCGCGGCGATGAACCCGATGCTCATGGAGCCGAGCACCAGGGTGTTTCTGAAGGTGTCGGACATGAGGTAGATCACCTCGCTATAGGGCGATGAAGCGGCCGTGATCCATCGGCGGTTGAGAAAGTGGACCGAGGAAAAGGCCAGGAGCTTCTTGACGGGATAGGAGTCGGGGAAGTGAGGGAAAAGAAACTCGTACATGCCGTCGTTTTTGAGCTCCATGGCGTCCTTGATGTTCTGGATCCCCTTGATATTATGCCCCTGTCGCTCCATGTTGAGGACGATATCATAGAGGTTGAGGCCGATCCACCGGGGGTTGGGGTGGTAGAGGATCATGCCGGTCTCGTCCACGAGCCAGGCATAGCCGGTCTCGGACGGGCGCAAGGGGGCCACGTAGTGCGCGGTGATGTTCGAAAGGTCGATGGCGCAGCCCAGTACACCGTTGAAGGTGCCGTCGCTTCCCTTTAAGGGGAAGGAAATGATAAAGGTCTCGAAACGTCCCGGGATATCCTGGTAATGCTCGCCTCCCACCATGATGATGTCGGAGACGAAGGGTACGTTGAGATCCCTGGCCACCCGGAAGTAGGTCCTGAAGCTGAAGTCTTTGCCCTCCAATCCCGGGAGGATATCCGCGGGGTAGTGGAGGGCCATGACTCCCTGGGCATTTTCCCAGAACACGAATGAAATCTTGTTTCTTAAGGAACGATAGGCGTTTTCGAGGGCGATGCGGATCTCTTCCGGATCTCCGTCGGCAACGGGCTGGATATGGGAGGTGAGGCTCAGGACGTTGGTGATGTCATTCATATACTGCTCGATGCCCATGGCGGTCTGCTGGGCGAGCAGCATCTGCTCGCGGTTGAACTGATTGGCCATCTCCCGCTCGACGCTCTTGTAGGAGTATACGGCGAAGAGGACCACGCAACCCAGGACCACGATGCTTCCCATCCAGATGATGATTTCCCAGGATGCCTCTCTGATATTGATCGTATGCCTCTTCATCGGCTGCCTGCAACCAGGCGTCCTCCCATCATTGGATATACATGTCTTTCTCGATCTTCGCCGGCAGGCTCTTCACCCGTGAGGCGAGGTCGTCTTTTTCCAGGGCGGCCAGTGGGCTGATCTCGATCAGGCTCCGGTCGGAGACCTCCACCCCCAGGTCCTTCAGCCAGCTCTTGTGGAGCTCGCTCTGCAAGGTCCGGGAGGTTTCCAGGGAGTCTTCGCCGGTCATGTTCTTCACCGGGGCAAACTCGTGCTCTCTGATCACCTCGAGGGTAACCGATTTTTCCGCCATGGGAAGTGCATCGAAAATAAAGGTCTCGAACTTGATGCCTCGGATTTCCACCGGGTTGCCGGCAGAGTCGAGGGCGGGAATGTTTTTCTCGGCCCTGTGGAAGGGCAGCCGCATAGCGGAGCTGGTGAGCGACTCGACGAAATCGCGCCTGATCATATGGATAGCGCTGTTTCCCGCCCAGTAGAGCATCCTGCCCTCGGCATCGAGGGCATAGCGCATGTCGTCGCTCATGTCGCTGTACTCGACAACGCGGGTTTTCCCATCGACCTCGGCGATAATGCCGACCTTTTCATCAAAGCTTGTTTTCCTCACCACCTTGGAGGACATCTTTGCACCCTGAAGGTTGTGCAGACCGATGAAGAGCGGGTCGCATATCGAGACCAGCGGGTTGTCCACCTGGAAGTAGAAGATCTCCTCGATGCCCCTGGCCCGCATGATGTCGAGGCAGCCGTTTTTTCTCAGGGCGGCCAGCGTTCCTCCATGACCGTCAGGGTTCATAAAGAGCCCGCCATGGTGCGATAGCACGAATCTGCCATCAAGGGTGATGGAGGGCAACATGCCCTGGACGAAGAAGAAGACATCCTGAGGGTCGAGCCCGAAAAACGCGTGCCGGGCAAAGAAATCGCGTGTGTCGGCATCATTGACGCGCGAGGTCATGACAAACAGAGGCACGGCCCGTCCATATTTCCTCGACAAGGCGAGCACCTTCTCGGCATGGAGCTGGAACAGGCTTTTCCCGGTCACCGGGGTCACCCCTACCACACCCTTGGGTGCATCGATGCCCAGCCGGGAACCCTGGCCGCCCGCCACTACCAGGGCCGCGACCTTGCCCTTCCTCAGCAGGTCTTCGCCATGGGCGCGGTAGGGCCCGGCCTCGGGTGACGTCGAAAATGAGGCCGGCACCACGGGCGCCGGTTTCACCTGCACCAGAGCGGGTTCCTGGTAGAGGTGCCGTCCCTCCATCAGATCGCGGATAAGGGGGATGTTGACCTCTTTTAGATCTTTTTCGATCTCACTGCGCGAGACGAATCCGGCCCCGGTCTCAAGAAGTTTTACGATATGATCCTGACCGAGTTGCCGCAATTTTTCTTCGAGCATTCATGATCTCCTTTACACGTTTCTCGAAGCCGGTATCGCGGGGGACATAGAGCCTCACCTCGTCGATCCCGTCGGGGAAGTAGTTCAGAAGCAGTGCCCCGTGCGGATCGTCGTGGGCATAGATATATCCCTTTCCATACCCCAGCTCGCGCATGAGCCTGGTAGGCGCGTTGCGTAGAAAGAGAGGCACATCGGGCGCACCGGTCTTCTTGATCAGCTCGCGGGTCCGTATCTCGGCCATGTAGACGGCGTTGCTCTTGGGTGCGCATGCAAGGTACACCGCGGCCTGGTAGAGTGCGAGCTCTCCCTCGGGAGAGCCCAGGGTGGTGAACGCATCCTTGGCGCTGATCACCATGCGCAGGGCATTGGGCTCGGCCATGCCGATGTCCTCGGAGGCGATGCGGATCATCCTGCGCAGGATAAACAGCCGGTCTTCACCGGCCTCGAGCATTCTGCCCAGCCAGTAGATGCTGGCGTTGATGTCGCTTGCGCGTACGCTCTTGTGAAACGCCGAGATGAGGTCGTAGTGGTTCTCGCCGGTTTTGTCGTGATAGAGGGGTCTGTCGATCAGGGCCTTGAGGTCGTCGACATCGATCCGCTCTCTATCGATGGTGCTCATGGCGAGCTCCAGGAGGTTGAGCGCGGCGCGGGCATCGCCGTCAGCGGCGCGCGACAGGGCCTTGACGGCATCCGGGGATATGGTCTTTCCCAGCGTGGTCAGGTCCGGGTCGCTCTCAATGGCCCGCTTGAGGATCTTCTCGATGTCCGAGGGTTTCAATGCCTTGAACACAACCACCTGCAGCCGGGAAAGGAGCGGGGAAGTAATGGAGAACGAGGGGTTTTCGGTAGTGGCCCCGATCAGGATGATATCGCCCCGTTCGACAAAGGGCAGCAGGGCATCCTGCTGGACCCGGTTGAACCGGTGCACCTCGTCGATGAAGACCACCGGGGGTTCCGAGGCGTTTTGAGCGTGTTTGGTCACCCGCCGAATATCCTGGATGCCGCTGGTGACTGCACTGATGGCGAAAAATGAATCCTTGCAGAGTATCTCGATGATGTGGGCAACGCTGCTCTTGCCCGAGCCCGGAGGCCCCCAGAGCATGACGGAGCGGCGATTGCCCGCCGCGAAGCTCTCGATGAATCTCTTTGCGTCGTCCTGTCCGATGAGCTCGTCGATGCTGCCGGGACGGATCCGGTATGCAAGAGGGTGGGCATGCTTTTCCATGCGGCTTTCCATATGGATCATATAGCACAAAATCCAGGGGATAAAAATTTCAATAAATCTGCAAGCGGGGGGTTAAGTAAACCCGGGTTGTGACGATAGAAAAAGTAAGGTTCTTCAAGATTCATTCCCCGTAGAACCTCCTCATATGTTCGCAGGTCAAAAAGGCCTGCTTTTTTTTTGACCGTTACGAGCACTCCTGCCGCCCGATATACGCCGCCGCCTGTCTGTCCACAGGATAACCCCGCAGGCAGCTGTTTATAGCAATGAATTTTCAAGCCTCTTCCTTCATGACAATACAAGCATACAAATTTATTTCAATTTTACCACCCGGCTCGGGAAATCTATCCTTGACAAACCCTTTGATGCATTATAGAAGACTCTACAATCAAATGACGCGGGGTGGAGCAGTCCGGTAGCTCGTTGGGCTCATAACCCAAAGGTCGGAGGTTCAAATCCTCCCCCCGCTACCAAAGAAAAGCAAGTTATAACAAGCGATTAAGGTTAATTCCTTGATCGCTTTTTTGTTTAGGCAAAGCCTAGGTGTACAAATAGTGTACAAACAAGCCTGGTATAAAGGGGGATCTCCAGTCTCTCATCGGCTTCTCTTCCTGGCCACCCTGGGGCCTCTAAAAGGGAGTCTCGCGCCAGAAGGTAAAGGTATCCTTAGCTCTCCGCGCGGAGCCCTATAGAAGAATTCATACAGTTTCACTTGGAAAATAAGAGCACTCTTTCCAAAGATGATGGATCATACAGGCTGTGCTAGCCTACAGCCATTTCCCTAGTTGTGCGAACGTTTTTTATCAAAAGACGGGGTGTCTGGAGATACATTCATCCCCTGTCCTGTTTCCCAAATAGATTTTTTAGTCGAAGACGGGTATCTTGATTATGCTTCGATTCAATTTTTTCAGGGGGTGCTATGGAGACAGGTGAAGTCAGGGGGCTCATGGATTATGTGTGGTTGTTGGTGTCGTGGGGGTTTGCGGTAGTCCTGTTCGGCATACCGATAATCGGATTCTTTCATTCCCTGTATGGGAGAAGAGAGTATTTCGGCGCTCTGGTTGCTGCCTCGGGTATCTGTTTTCTCGCAGGTTTCCTTACCGAAAGATATTTGTTGTGCCTTCCGCTGGCAATAATAATCGCAGCAGTGGTTGTAATCGAATCTTTTACAGACAGCACAAAAAGGGAGCAGTGATTAAGTTGAACTTGTTCCCTGAACAGCCCTCTTTTCGAAAAAACAGCCCTTACAGCTGGCGAAATTGAGAATAACCGAGTTAGGATGTGCAATCTATCAGGTCAGGGTTTGAATATTTATTTTTCAAGTCCTATGAAGCGCCTACCTCAGATTGTCTCATATTCTCGGTGAGTTATGTGATAAGTTGTGTACTGTAGAAAGCATGCAAAAGCTAGGCAGGGCCTTGCTCTCAGGTCCATGAATTAATACAAAGACGTATCGTCTGCCTTTAAATAAGCAAACAAGAGCGCAATAAACAGATATGCAGAAAGTAAATGGCGTCATCCCCTATGGTGCCCTGTGTTGCTCTATAGAAATTTTTTAAAAATTGAGCCTATTAATATATATTATATATCACTACTGTCCCAACGTTAATCGAATAAAGTCAGCTGGTTGCTGGGAACTGCCCCTGAATCTTGCCCATTTGAATCTGTAAGTGCATGTATAATTGGCGTCTTCTCGAAGAGTGTGACACTCAAAAC
>Ga0208195_1000348_pt1 | contig 62385 bp, 56 predicted proteins | sample AD_UKC077_MetaG_FD_184441 | JGI IMG/M metagenome (GOLD analysis project Ga0208195, IMG submission 184441) | Active sludge microbial communities of municipal wastewater-treating anaerobic digesters from USA - AD_UKC077_MetaG (SPAdes) (version 2) | ecosystem: Engineered > Bioreactor > Anaerobic >... | reverse complement strand
GTCGCTGAGCTTGTCGAAGCGACCTTTCATTATAGGTAGCCTATGACTTTGGCTTCGACGGTTATTGAGCTTGTCGAAATATAAACTCAGCCGACGTATCACAGTCACTGAACCTGTCTAAGAGTGGTCTTTAAGCGGAGTATTGAGGCTCTGCTCGATTAGCGAGTAAAACTATTTGTTACATGTTTCTCAAACCCCTCATTTACAACAATATACAAATAATTTTAAATTTTTGTCATGTACTAAGGTCCTTTTGATATATTTTACATCTGTCACACCTACAAAGGATTTATGATGTTCTGCGACTTCTTCAATCAATATTTCAAATTCATCAACCTTGTCAGGCTTTACCTCATAAATACAAATCTCTAAGAAAGTACTCATTTTTTTGTCAAAGTTTTATTAATTGAAAATCCAAGTAATCCACCTAAAATTGTTGTCATTATTGTTATTGGTATCAAAGAAACAGGCTCTTTCCAACCAATCAAAATTGCAGTTGGCAATAAAACCAAGAAGGCGGTTAAAATACCTTTGATTATAGAATTGATATTTAAATCAATCGTTGCAATTAGAAATCCGACAACTATCCACATAGTAAATGCAGAAATATTTGCATCCCATGTCAGGTTTTGCATAATCATAGGAATTACATCAATAATTCCAGCAACAATGCCTAATAATAAACCAATTTTAATTTTTTTCATATAGTATCAATTTTGTAGTCTGCTGTCTTTTTAGTATGCCGCACAACCGGAAAACTACATACGGCGGTGGCTTTTGGGTAGCTTGCGTAGTGTAGTGAGCGAAGCGAACGAAACGAAACAAGCTACCCAAAAGCCACTGACCGTTATGTAGTATGTTAGTGGCATTTCATTATTAATCAATGTTAATTTTTATTTTTTTTCGAAAATCCATTTTTGATTTTTTGCTTCTGGAACATATTGCGAACTATTATCTAAATCGCTCCACAATTGTATAGTTTGTTTACTTGCAGAAGCCTCTAAAACCATATCTGTATACCAACCATTAAATATTTTATAAGAACCTTTACCATCAGGGACAATTTTCCATATTTGATTTTTACCATTCGTTCCGTATTCATTTGAATAATTTAACCAAGTCCATGTTTGCACTTTTCCTTTGGTTCCTGCACTTGCATCCAAACACTTATTATAATAACTACTTTTTATTTGATAAAAACCATCACCAACATGAGTTATATCCCACATGTAATGTCCGTGTTGTTCTGCCTGATAAGTATTGTTATTTAGATAAACACTTTTATTATCTTTATCTCTTGAATAAAACAAGTAGGTCTTAAAATGAGCGTTTGTGATTGTATACCTACCATTTTCTAATGGTTGTGCATTTAATTCTAAAGCAACGTCAATAAACTCCCATTTTTGATGAGAACCACCATTTTTATTTTCAATAACAACTTGTCCGTTTACAACTGATAGAACCTTACCTTTAAAATGAACATTTTCAATATAGCCATCAACATAAATCCATTTTTGATTATTTGCATTTGGTATATATGTAGAACTATTTCCTAAATCATCCCACATTTGAAGTATGACCCTGCTTGCAGATACATCTAAAACCTTTTTAGTATGTCTATTTTGCAATTTGAATGTTTTCCCATTATCATATTCTATTTTAACCCACCTTTGATTATTTGAGTTTTGAACATTTGTGGAACTGCGATTTAAATTATTCCACAATTGTAAAGTTCCTTTACTTGCTGAAACATCTAATACTTTACTTGTTTCAACGTGTTTGACAGTCCAACTATATACCATCTTTTCACTTGTAAATTGTGTTTGTGCAAAAGAATATTGGATGATAAAACTTAAAATTATAATACTCAAAACTATTTTTTTCATAAAATTTAAAATTTAAAATGTTTACACTAAATAATTAAAAAATCAAAAAAAAACTGCGAATTTATTGTTTATCAACAATTTGTTCTCAATACCTTTTTTATTTAAGGTGGTTTATCAATATCTTTCATTGCCTACTAATTTTTAATTTATCGTGGCAATTTTCATTTTTTTGATTGTTTTGGTCATTTTTGATTGCCACTAACATATATTTTACGAAGCCAAGATACAAAATTCGTAAATATAAAACTCATAACATTCGTAAATTATACCAATTGTAAGTGAAAAATTGTCTAATATTTTTTTAATTTTAAAATTGTAAATACCGATGTAACAGATATATAGTCCAAACAAACGATAGTGAAGTTTGGACTATAGTAGCTCTTCAATCGGTATGATTTCATATAGTCGTTTCACAAATACTTTATACACGCCAGTAAATAAACAAAAACAGAGACCGCTGTCTAAAACGGTCTCTGTTTTGAAAACTTAATAAAATATTTTAGACTCTGTTTGCTTTGTAGCTTATTGCTTAATGAATCTTCCTGTGATATTATCTCCGTTAGTTGTACGGAAAGTTATCAGGTAAAATCCGGGTGCAAGGTTATCAGTTGAAATCGTAATGCTTTCATTATCAACGTTTTCAATATTCATTACGCAAGCGCCAACAGAGTTAGTAATAATTATTTGTTTAACAGTTGAAGTATTAGCAATATTTAGTTCATTTCCAACTGGGTTAGGATACAGTTTAATATTGCTGTTCGACAATTGACTGTTAATTCCGTTCCATTGTATATTAACAGTTACATCACTGTTATTAACAATAAATTCGCCTTCTATATCGGTGTATCCTGCTTTTTTCGCTTTGTAAGTATAGTCTCCATTTGCTAATTCAATTGAAGCTTCGCCATTTTCACCGGTATAAATTGTGTTGGAGTTAACAGTTATTTCAACTTCTGCTACAGGTTCTCCAGAGTTTAGAGCACGGAAAAGCACATTGTAATATATAATTTCGTGCGTAACATTTACAACATAGTTATTCACGACACTGCCGTCTTCTGACGTTACCGTGTATGTTACAGGATTTGTAAAATCAGCAGGTCCAGATGGCGCTGGCTCAATCGTAGCTCCTTCACTTACTGTGATTGTAGGAGTAAGGCTCGTGATATCTGTTCCTATTGTTACAACAACATCAATTGTGGCTTCATAATCAATAATATCTGAGATTGAGACACTAAGAACAACATCTTCAGCAAAATCAAAACTATTAATAAATGCCTCAGTACTTAATCCTCCTTCACAAGACAAATGTGCTTTCCAACCAGCTTTATTTACAGAGTAGTCAGAGGTAAATTGAAATGTTAAAGCTCCAGAGATGTCAGTTGACACGTAATCGTCAGGAATGCTATTACCGTGTAAGTTGGCTAATTGTGTTCCTGATGTTGATGTCCCGTTAAATATTTTAAGCATATCGTAGTTGGTTTCAGTATCGAATGACATAAATGATACTTTTACCATGGCTCCCTCTATTGAGGGTAAAACAGTTAAAGTTAAATCTTGATTGTTTGTATAGTTGCCATTCTCGCCTCCGTTATCATAAAACAGGGAGTTACAAGTAGTTACCGTGCCAGTGTGCATAAGAATAGTTGTTGCCAGGCTTTTAGTTTTAAAGTTCCATATAGGGCAACCGGTAGCAGCGCCTGCAGGATTTTTTGGTACTACTTTCCACACATAGTTTTTATTATCTTCCAAATCAAAACTCATAGAGTTTGTTGTTACTGTAGCTGTGGGTGTCGTTGGTAGGGATTCTATTCCTATGAACACGTCATATTCTGTGGCATCGGCAACAAAATTCCAGCTTAATGTTGTAGGAGAAAATAGAGCGATACTATTATTTTCAGGTGTAGGATGGTCGGCACAAGTTGGAGGATTATCAAAACTGAAACAATGAAACTCAGCTACCCATCCAGGTTTATTAACTATATTGTCAGAGGTAAATCGGAAAGTAATTGCTCCCTGTGAATTTGTTGCTCTAATTAATCCAGGAGAGTTAGTTCCTGTGAACGGACTTCCTTGTATTTGTTGAGCGCTTGTGGTTGCACCATCGTATATATAAAGCTTATCGTAGTTATTTTCAACTTCAAATGATGTAAAATTAAATAACAACTTAGATGTTCCAGATGCAGGAAAGAATGTTTTTGTAAAGTTTTCGTTATTTGCGTAATTATTATTTGGACCTCCTGAATCGTAGAAACGTCCTATACATGCTGTAACCGTCTCGTTAGACATGTTATATTCAGGAATATATCCAATTATAATCGTTAAATCTTTTTCTGAAGAGTATTGACCAGAAGAAACTGAGTTGCTTACTATAGCAGCAGTTTCGAGGGGTGTGTTGGAGTCGGCGGTTACAGAAAATGAAGCTGTAGTCGATTCTCCTGGCGCTAAACTACCAAGAGACACTGTTGCTTGATTGATGTTTAAAAATTCAGACTCAGTTGTCAATGTAGAATTTATTGATGATGCTGTAGCATGACCCGTGTTGCTAATTACGATTATTGCATTTGCTGTTTCGCCAGGATCTAATACCTGTGGGATACCTTGGTTATTGTCGTCTATGCTTATACTACCAATGGTAAATACTGGAGCATTAGCCACGACAACAAAGTTTTGTGCCCATTCGTACGATTCACCCCCGTAACTACCTGTAATTGTAATTGTAAATACTATGTTTGTTTGGTCGGGAATATTATCGGCTATATCGAAACTATATGCTTGAGAAAACTGAAGGGTTTGATCTGGGGTTATTGTTCCAGCTGATAAAGTGCTATCTGTAATGTTAACATACTGATTTTCAGTTGTTAATATTGCATTCACATTAGATGCTGTATATGGAACTTCCGATATATTTTTTAACGCTATATTCAGTCCAACAGATGTTCCAAAGTCGGGGGAAACTGTTGTATTGTAGCTGTCCAAAATCACATAAGGTTCATCAGCTGGTACAGCTGAAATTGAATTTGTATAAGTAACTTTATTATATGCTGTTACTGCGACTGTTAAATCAACGGGTGTTACAATCGGAGAATTGAATGTAACGGTAGCTGAACCATTTTCAACAATTGCTGTACCGATGTTAACTGTGTTGTTATTGTCTAAGTATGACATAGATACTAAAGCTCCATTCGTGTTACAGGTGACTACAAAAGAACTTGATCCTAAAAACAGTGTAGGATTGTGTGAAATAATCATCTCCTGTGGTGTATCTGTACGAACCATTAGGGTTGGATCGCCGAAGAGTGTCCATGTGTCATGAGTTTCCTTTCCACTTGAACCGTGAACATCAAGCATTTTCATGCTTCCGTTTATCGATAAGCCTCCGAATGTACGTTTTATGTTGTTTTGGTAGCTTTCAGATAAAATAGTTACCATTTCATCTTGTCCTGTCATTGGTGGTGTCCAGGCTTGATTGATTGTTGACATCATTGTGCCAATAGCTCCTGTAGGTTGACCGTTGGAACTTGCTCTAAGCCAAGTTTCAGCAAAACATGTATAATTAACAAAGTTTCCATTAACACAAGCCACCGACCAAATAAAAGGGAGCTTGCCAACGTTTGTTAGTGCATTAACGTGAGACGAGCTATAGTTTGCAACACTCCAGCCTGTTACAGAACCGTGATTGCAATAGTTAATTATCGAAGCTCCTTCATTGATTCTTTGCGAGATCATAGCGGCGGTTGTATTTGTTAAACCTGGAACACCACCGTCATATTCTCGATGTACAGTTGTGTACGTGTAATTTAACAAAGTGTCACGTATAAAATCCATATGAACATAGTCGGCTTCTCCATTGTGTCCTTGTCCAGCGCCTTCATTTTTTGCTACTCCAATACCATTTTTTAACCATGTATCAGTTGTTGTCAGGTCGCGTTCATAATGAATCATTCTTGCAACTTGAGTTTGTACATGGGTTGTGTTTTCTGCTGAAAAACGGCCAATAAACACCTCATTGTAAGAGTCATTTCCTAAGATATATCCATAAGCGTTATCAGAATCGTCACCTGATACTATGTTTGAAGGGATTTGAGCAGCATCACCAACAAGCAAAACATAAGCTAAATTGTTGTCGGGATGGTTATAATAGTTTGCTATATACGTTTTTATAGCAGCGGCTGTCGTTCCAGCTGTACTTTTAGGAACAATAGTGGTTTTACGACCAATTGTTCTTTTCCAGTTTACAAAAGGACGCATAGATTCAATAAAATCGTCATAGCAGATAATAAGTAATTCGCCCTCTTCTCCAAGCGGAGTATATCTTGTTTTATCGTAGTTTATGAATAGATTTTCGTATATATTCGAAAATTCAGTTTCAATTCTATTAGCTTGTTTGGTTCTATGTAATTCATTTACACCGCTCCCTTGATTAAATGTTACAATTACTTTAACGTCAGAATAAATTCTCAATGTTTTTGTAACAGGATTGTATTGAACAGGGAAAACATCAATTGACTGTCCACGCATATCCCTTAAAATATAAGGATCGCGTAGATAAGCCAACTCTTGTGGATAAAAAGCATCCTTTTCATATACAGGACCTTTTACATAAGGAACATCATCAGGATTAACCGATCTTAGAAGATTACCTTTTGATGGTGCAATCTCTATGTTTTCTACTTCTTTATAATTTCCGGGAATTATCTCTATATTAGAGCTTCCTACATCAGGAATAATTATTGAGCGTGTTAAATAAAACAGATCTGGTTCTCCTGAAATAAGAATATTTGCTGCCTTATGAGATTTAACAACGAATGATTCTGTATCGTTTGTTCGAACCTGTACTAAATCTAAATCATTAAGTTGAAAGTTAATGACTATCGCATCAGCTTTTTCAGACACGACGATTGCATCATTGCTTTTAGATGATTGAGTCATCGTAATTTTACTGCTACTTTGTGCATGTAGAGAGTAAACCGCAAACAGAAAAAAAACTGCTATTAGGTTTTTTAAATGTAAAAAAGTTGTTTTCATCGTTTTTTTTTATTTACTTAGGGGTTTGATAAATCGTATATTTTATAGTTAGTACTATTGAGGTGCAAATAATAATTAGTTTTATATTAGTCTATTTATAGTTGATTAAAACATTTTTACAGCTATTTTGTTTCTATATGGCAAGATTAATGCGTGCATCTTTAAAAAAATATCGCCAAATGTAGTAATAAATTTATTATTACAATATGATTTTTTATTTTGAAAAATGTCAGTTATTTGAAACAATTTTAATATTTTATGTTAAACCTAAAAATGATTATTTATGAAAAAATTTAGAAAATTTGTTGCTGTGGCAATGATTGCTGTAATGGGATTCGCAATGAGCGGTTGTATCGGCTCATTTGCTTTAACTAACAAAGTTCTCGACTGGAACAAAGGACTTGGAAACAAATTCGTACAAGAAGTTGTTTTTCTAGGATTTCACATTATACCTGTTTATCAGGTTTCAATTTTCTTGGACGCAATAATTCTTAACCTTGTTGAGTTTTGGACAGGTAGCAACCCAATGGCGCTTCATGAAGGTGTTAACCAAGTTGAAATGAACGGACAAATGTACACCATTAACGTTGCGGAGGATCATATAACGATCCACAATGAAAGCGGAACGTTGATCAATGATCTACGTTTCGACAATAACGATAATACTTGGTATTCGTATCTTGACGGTAAAGTTGAAAAATTGATGACTATCAACGAAAACAGCGTTCTAATTTACTCAAAAAACAATGTTGTTGAAATTGATTACTCTAACATGTCACCAAAAACAGCTTTAATGGCTGCAAGTGGCTTTGTTGCTGTAAAATAGTACGTAAAAATGATTTAAACATAGGGCTACTCAAAGGTAAGGGTAGCCCTTTTTGTTTTATGTTTGGGCGGTGTCTCATAAGTGCCCAACTGCTGCGTTACTTCGATATTCGGGCTCAGTCATGTACTTCATGTACACTCCTTCGCCCTCAATCTCAGTGCCTTGCATTTGGACACTTCTGAGACACCTTACCACTTTTTTGTTAAATGAGAATTTTGAGACAGCCTCTGTATGGACTTTGATGAAAAAAATATGGAGTTGTGAAACTATTATCGTACTTTTGTGTTGTTTAAGGTATAATAATGTCAAACAATCCCAATAAAGAGATAACAAGATTATAGAAATAAAAAAAGCTAATAATTAACCCCGAAGGGGTGATACTGTTAAAAGGTATGTTGTAAACTCCGTTTTTAATTTCTTTTACCTTTTACCTTGTTCCTTTATTTATCACCCCTTAGGGGTTTGATAAACAAAAGCATTCGTTTAAGTCTATAATCATTGCATCTCTTCGGAATTATGGAATTAAATAGAAATGTCAGACAATTTGAAAAAGACAGCAAAAGAGCGCATTGTTGAGTTGCGTGAGGAGTTAGAATATCACAACTACTTATACTACGTGCAAAATCAACCTCAATTGAGTGATTTACAGTTCGATATGTTAATGCGCGAGTTAGAGCAATTAGAGAAAGAGAATCCAGAATTTTTTGATATAAATTCGCCTACACAAAGAGTTGGCAATGATATCAATCAACAGTTTGAACAGGCTGAACATAAATATCCAATGTTGTCGTTAGCAAATGCTTATTCAGAGGATGAGTTGTTTGATTTCGACAGGCGTGTAAAACAGATTGTTGGAAACAGTGTCGATTATGTTTGCGAGCTTAAATATGATGGTGTATCAATAAGTATAACCTACGAAAATGGCGTCATGACACGGGCGCTTACTCGTGGAGACGGCGATAAAGGCGATATAGTTACGCAAAACGTTAAGACTATAAAATCTATACCTTTGAAACTCTTGCAAGCTGATTATCCTGAAGTTTTTGAGATGCGTGGCGAAATTTTTATGGAACGTGCCAAGTTTCTGAGAATGAATGAACAAAGAGCTGCCAAGAGAGAAAAAACTTTCGCAAATCCGCGAAATGCTACAGCTGGCAGCCTTAAACTTATAAATTCAAGCGAAGTAGCTCAACGCCCTCTTGATTGTTATCTATATTCCATATCATCGGATTTTCATATTTCTGATTCTCACTTTGAAACCGTAAAAAAAGCAGGCGAATGGGGATTTAAGATACCAAAGGTTATAAGCAAGTTTAATTCAATTGAAAAGGCTATAGAGTTTATTCGTAAGTGGGATAAGGAAAGAGAGTTATTGCCTTATGATATTGATGGTATTGTGGTTAAGGTTGACAATTTTGCGCAGCAAATTGAGCTTGGAATGACGGCAAAATCACCACGTTGGGCGGTTGCATATAAGTTTAAGCCAGAGATGATGTCAACCAAACTGTTATCGGTTGATTTTCAGGTGGGAAGAACAGGCGTTGTTACACCTGTAGCTAATCTCGAACCCGTGTTGTTGGCTGGAACCACTGTTAAAAGAGCTTCGTTACACAATGCAGATATTATAGAAGCTCTGGATTTACACTATAACGACACTGTTTATGTTGAAAAAGGGGGCGAGATTATTCCAAAAATAGTAGGTGTCGATAAAGCTAAACGAGGTGCAAATTCCAATCGGGTTACTTTTCTTAAGTTGTGTCCAGAATGTAATACTCCATTGGAGCGTAAACAAGGCGAAGCTTTTTGGATATGTCCAAACGATGATGCCTGCCCACCACAAATTACGGGAAAGTTGGTACACTTTACATCTCGAAAAACTATGAATATAGAGTCTTTGGGCGAGGAGACAATACAAATGCTGTATAAAGAGGGGCTTGTTAAAAATGTAGCTGAATTTTATGATTTAACCGTAGGTCAATTGCAAAATTTAGAGCGTTTAGGCGAGAAATCGGCACAAAACATTATTTCGGGCATTGAATCATCAAAACAAGTACCATTTGAAAGAGTTCTGTTTGCTCTTAGTATTAAGCATGTGGGAGAGACTGTAGCCAAACTTATTGCAAGATACGTTGGTTCAATGGAAAAACTAATTGTAGCAACAGAAGAAGAGTTGACACAGATTGATGAAATAGGACCACAAATCGCACAAAGCTTAATATCATATTTTTCAAAACCTGAACATATCGAAATAGTAAGAAAGTTAGCCTCTCACGGATTGCAAATGGAAATTGAAGAACAAAACAACACCATTATTAATATACTTAACGGTATGCGTATTTTAGCAACAGGTAAGTTAAATAACTTTAGTCGCGATGAAATACATCAAACCATAGAACAATATGGTGGCAAACCTGTTAGCTCAATTAGCAAACAAACCGATTTGATTGTAGTAGGAGAGGGGGCAGGTGAATCTAAATTGAAGAAAGCTCAGAGTCTCGGTATAAAAATGATTACTGAGGAGGATTTTCTAAAGATGATTAACAAAAATGACTGAATCAATAACATAAATTACATAAAAACAATCAGATATGAACAAACTACTATTCGGCATTTCCTCAGCATTACTGCTCGCTGCAGCAGGTTGCCAAAATGCACAAAAAAACAAAGAATTGCCACGCATTGCCATTGCCGGCATTGCCATTGAATCTAGTACCTTTTCGCCTGCGGTTTCCACCGAAGAAGCGTTCAAGGCACGTGAGCGTGACAGCGTTTTCACTTATTATCCGTTTTTTGCCCTCGATTCAGGAATTATCAATCGTGCGCAATGGATTCCCACACTTCGTGGACACGCCATGCCGGGCGGGATTGTAACACGCGAAGCGTACGAATCGTTGGTTACAAAAACACTAAATATGTTGAAGGAAGCCCTGCCGCTTGATGGACTTTTCTTTGATATCCACGGAGCCATGAGCGTACAAGGATTGCCTGACCCCGAGGGCGATTTTATAGTGCGCATTCGCGATGTTGTGGGCACAGATGTTTTGATTTCAACATCGATGGATTTACACGGTAGCGTCTCGCCACGATTGGCCCAAAATACCGATTTAATTACATGCTACAGACTTGCTCCACATGAAGATGCAATAGAATCGAAAAAACGCGCTGTTACCAACCTTCTTGACCGCTTAGAAAACGGAAAAGGCAAACCTGCTTACAAAGCATGGATTCCTGTTCCTATTCTGCTTCCCGGTGAAAAAACAAGTACACGTATTGAGCCTGGCAAAAGTCTCTATGCTCAAATCCCTACTGTTATTGACAAAGACAATGTGATAGATGCTGCAATTTGGATGTCATATCCGTGGGCAGATGAACCCCGAAATCACGGTGTTGTAATGGCTTATGGCGATGATAAAGAACAGGTTGGCAAAGCTGCTGAAAAACTTGCGCAACATTTTTGGAGTGTGCGAAATGATTTCGTGTTTGTAGCTCCAACCGTTTATCTTGACGAGGCATTTGAAAAAGCCCTTGCCAGCGATAAAAAGCCATACATCATAAGCGATATGGGCGATAATCCCACCGCAGGAGGCGCAGGCGATGTTACGTGGACACTACACGAAGTTTTTAAGAATTCGAAGATTAATAATCCAAACGGAAAATCGGTGATATACGCATCAATTCCAGGTCCCGATTTTGTGGAAAAGGCAAAAAGCATTGGAGTTGGCGGAGAAATAGATGCTACCGCAGGCGCTGATGTCGATAACCGCTACGCTCCTCCAGTTCGCATAAAGGGAACCATTACCGCCATTAAGGAAGGACATATTGACGCTAAAACCGAAGTGGTTGTAAAAAGCGCCAACATTTCTGTTATTGTTACTGAAAAACGTATGGCTTATCACTATGAAAAGAATTTTACCGATTTGGGATTAAATCCTCGTGAAACCGACATTTTAATTGTAAAAATCGGTTATCTGACTCCCGAATTGTACAATATGCGTGGCGATTGGATTATGGCTCTTACACCAGGTGGCGTTGATCAAGACTTGCTTCGTTTGACATACAAAGGAATTAACCGTCCCATGTTCCCGCTTGACCCTGACATGCCCGACCCTGATTTATCGGCACAGTTTATTCCGCTCTCAGATACAATTGCGAGATAAAAGGAATTTGATTTCGGATTTTGGCGACGCTCTGAGTAAAAGCGATGCACTCGGTCGCTGAGCTTGTCGAAGCGTTGCACTGAGCGAAGCGTTGCACTGAGCGAAGTCGAAGTGTCGAAGTGTCGAAGCGTCGAAGCGTCGAAGCGTCGAAGTGTGAGCGTAGTAGAAGTGAAGGTGGATTTCGGATTTTAGATTTTGATAAATCCGAAATCCGAAATCTATATAGAGATGACAAAAAAAGAACTATATAAAAACGTTATCCAGTGGTTTTTAGATAATGCCGAGTCGGCTGAAACCGAGTTGCATTACGGTAACAATTATCAGCTGTTGATAGCGGTCATTCTTTCAGCACAATGTACCGATAAACGGGTAAACCTGATTACTCCAGCGCTTTATAAAGCATTTCCCACGCCCGAAGTTATGGCGGCATCGTCGCCCGACGAAGTGTTCGAGTACATTAAATCCTGCTCTTATCCAAACAATAAAGCGAAAAGTTTGGTGGGGATGGCAAAGAAATTGGTATCTGATTTTAACGGAAAAGTACCTTCTGATATAGACTCTTTACTTACAATTCCCGGTGTAGGGCGAAAAACTGCCAACGTTATTCTGTCTGTAGCTTTCGATAAGCCTGCTATGGCAGTGGACACACACGTATTTAGGGTGGCAAACCGATTGGGATTGACCAATAATTCTCAAAATCCGTTGCAAACGGAAAAGGAGTTAGTAAAACATATTCCCGAACAATATTTGTCGCGTGCTCACCATTGGTTAATTCTTCACGGACGTTATATCTGTACTGCCCGTAAACCAAAATGTGATAAGTGCGGACTTCAAAGCCTATGCCAGCACTTTGAAAAATTAGAAATTAGAAATTAGAAATTAGAAAGCGGTGCAGCAGTTGGGCGCTTATGAGACGCCGCTTACAATACCGTGATATTCAATTTATTAATTGTTCATTGCTAATTGCTAATCGTCATTCAGCTTATAAAATGCAACAATGTTTTTCAGCTCTTTTGCTTGATTTGCAAGCATATCTGCACTTGATGCCATAGCTTCACTTGCGGAAGCGTTTTGTTGAGCTACGCTGTTAAGCTGCTGAATAGCCGTGTTTACTTGATTTGAACCACTACTTTGTTCACTGCTTGCACTGGCAATTTCTTGTACAAGTACACTCACTTTGTTGATGTTTGGTATCATATCGTTCAACATTTTTGCTGACTGCTCGGTAACGTTGACGGTTTTGGCAGCAAGCGCCATAATTTCATCAGCAGCTTTTTTGCTATGTTCGGCAAGTTTACGAACCTCTGCGGCAACTACTGCAAAACCTTTACCTTGTTCTCCTGCACGAGCGGCTTCAACTGCGGCATTCAAAGCAAGTATGTTGGTTTGAAAAGCAATGTTGTTAACTATCTTAATTTTGTCTGCAATCTTTTTAATCGACTCCAAACTCTCGGCAGACGTATCGTTTGCGACTGTTATGTTTTTGTTTACATCACCGGCGAGTATGTCAGTCCGTTTAGCATTTTCAGTGTTTTGTTGAATATTGGCAACTATCTCTTCCATTGTAGATGAAACCTCTTCAACGTTTGCAGCTTGCTCATTTGCTCCTTGTGCGACTGATTGATTCCCTGATTGTAACTGAGCGCTTGCTATGGCAATATTATCAGCGCTTTGAATAATTTTTGCTATCACAAGGCGCATCTGTTCTTGCATCTTTTGAGTAGCACGAGCCATTTCGCCTGTTTCATCGCCAACTTGCAACACATTTTCAGGAACATCAAGTGTGAGATCGCCTTCTGTCAAGAGGTTTAAAAAACCAACCAAACCACTTAGACTTTTCGATATGGAGTTTGCGTTTAGATAGATTAAAGTACTCATTACAGCAAGTGCTATGAGTGCTAGTACTAATATTTTCAGAATTAATTCGGCAATTTTTTCACCCATAATCTTTGTTGGAACTTCCTGTATCACACCCCAATTGGTTTTGGTGCGCGCCACCTCAAAAGGAGCACAGAAAACCTCAATCTCATCATCTCCATCTGTACCACCAACCGTTAACTTGAAATTTTGGTTAGCTTTTATGCCATCAGATATCTGTGTAACTTGAGCATCTGAAAACATTTTTATTGTACCTCTAACACTTTTCCCATTGTTTTTTGCATCGTAGTGCGCAACTATATTTTCATTTTCAGTGTAAATGGCAGCCATGTTTGTGCCCAAGATCTCTTTCTGCTCAATAATTTTTTGAATATTATTGAGAGGGAAATCTACCCCAATAGCGCCTACAAACTCATCTTTAACAATTATCGGACATACAATGGTTACAAACAACATCTCTTTGCCTTCAGTTGAGAATAGATAAGGCTCAACAACGACCTCAGACTTTGTTTGCTTAACTTTCAAATAAAAATCTCGATTGTCGTAAATTCTCGGTAACGATTGAAATTTCAAATAGCCTGATTCTCTCAGCCAATATGGGATAAAGCGCCCTGTACTATCGTGTCCATCTGTGCCAGCATACAGTCCATCTAAACTATCAAGAGCATTCTGCTCCCAGTGGCACCAAATGCCAAATATATCAGGATTTGTATTCATAGCAGACTCAATCATTCCGTTAAATGATTCGCGCAAACCATCAAGATTTTGCCTATTGGCAACATCACCAGCAAACGAATTTGCCAAAGTCCGAATTACTGCTGCCTGTGTGTTGGTTTCTGTGCTAATTTCATTAGCAGTGTTCTCAACATTGTTGGTAACTGTTTCAGTCACACTCTCGTAATATATTTTGTTAATCTGAACATAGAGATAGATAAATATGAACGGCAAAATAGTAAACATTGTGCCAAAAGTTACCAAAAGCAGCTTTGAACGAATTTTTAGTTTGTTGAAAGAACTGAACATGATAAATACAATTTTTAGGTTATTGTTGATAATTAGCTTGTAAATTCGACCGCCAACGCTTTTTATACGAGCCTGTTTTTTATAAGTTTCAATTTTAATTTGTTATTTACCATTTTAAACAAATCTTATAAGATACAGCAACCTTTCCCATGCTACAAAAATAGCATTTTTTTTCAGACCGCAAAGCAGTATTACCAAGATCAAAGTATTTTAATTTGCAATAATTATATTAAAAACCTATCATCCCACCCCGCTTTATGCCTTTTGTAACCTTGAACCCTTTGACTTGTATTTCTTGAGAAGATTTAGCGCTATTTTCCGCATAAGCGAAAAATTTTACGCTGCATTATTTGTCCTTTTTCTTTATTTCTCGTTCCCGTTTTAGAGCTTCCGTTCTTGTGCTATATTCTTCTTTGTAAACAAGTTTCCAAGCTATTCCTGGTTTTGTCGAGGGTGTTGCTCCGTGATTATGTCTGTTGAGCCTTATATTGATATCTTCACAGCTTCCGATGTAATATTTTCCTGTCTTTTCGCTTTGAATTATATAAAGATAAAACATTGATTTTCAGCTTGTTATTTGTAAAGTTCTGATAAAAAAGGCAACCGCATAAAATATGCAACTGCCTTATGTGTTTGTAACGAGACCTAGAATTGCGCTCTAACCGATCTTCGCTGTTGTTTTCGTAGCGAGACCAAGAATTGAACTCGGGACCTTCCCGATATGTATCGGGACGCTCTAACTCTCTGAGCTATTAATAAGGAACTCAATATATTTTCTACTTTTCTTTTTCTTTATTTCTCGTTCTCGTTTTAGAGCTTCCGTTCTTGTGCTATATTCTTCTTTGTAAACAAGTTTCCATGGTATTCCTGGTTTTGTCGAGGGTGTTGCTCCGTGATTATGTCTGTTGAGCCTTATATTGATATCTTCACAGCTTCCGATGTAATATTTTCCTGTCTTTTCGCTTTGAATTATATAAAGATAAAACATTGATTTTCAGCTTGTTATTTGTAAGGTTCTGATAAAAAAGGCAACCGCATAAAATATGCAACTGCCTTATGTGTTTGTAACGAGACCTAGAATTGCGCTCTAACCGATCTTCGCTGTTGTTTTTGTAGCGAGACCGAGAATTGAACTCGGGACCTTCCCGATATGTATCGGGACGCTCTAACCGATCTTCGCTGTTGTTTTCGTAGCGAGACCGAGAATTGAACTCGGGACCTCGTGATTATGAAGGCTAATTAATTGATAATCAATGGTTTAGTATTTAGGGCTATATGAAATTAGCGATTAAAAGATTGTAAACAATCTGTCAACGTTAGCGTTTTTTTTGTAATAAAGAATATTGTTAGGTGGGAATTAGTCCTCCGTCATCTGTTAAAGAGGCAAAAGCTTCTCGCGAAACTTCAAAAAGCGGATATATCGAAGCGGCCGCTACGGTAAATAACGATCCTACGCCTTCGGCGGTCTGGTTCGTGTAAGTAACCTTAGCCCCTGCTTCGTAGGCGAACGAAAAGTAGAGGGAGTTTTTGGCGCGGAAGAACACGACGTACCGCCTCTTAGTAGCTAAGTGTAATGTTGCTGCGGTTTCAGCCGAAAGGTCATCTATAAAAGCCTCTAAAGTATGGGTATAAATTCCGTTTTGCAAGGTAGCCGAATATTTAGCCGACTCTGAGGCTTCGACTTCTGCGGGACTACCCGACTTAAATATTTTCGTAACCAAGCAGCTATCGTACAAACCCTGGTCCTTGAACCCGAAGCCGTTGAAGTCCTCTAAGTCTAAGAGGAGGATAGTGTCTAAACCTTCGGTCAGGTAGCGGCAAGGCGGTTTTATGTTTTGTATTCTGAAGTTTCCCATAATAGCTTGGAAAAAAAAGCACGGAGTTTGTCGTCCGCGCTTTTCGAGAAAATAACAGGTTAGGGCATGATTAAAGGCTTAGCCTCATTTGTTCGCGCTATCAGTTGATCTAAAAAGACTCCGTAAATCCATCGGGGATCGATTAAAGGAGCTATCTCAGACGAGACCCCTTGCAGCGCTACTTTCCAGCCAGCCTCGTCGCCTGCGGCTGCCCCGCTGTTGTAGTCAAAGCCTCCCGCAACAGCGGCAAGACCGTTCGTGCGACCTAACAATATCCACCTGTCCGACGAATCCTGTACGATAGCGATAAATCTGCCTAAACTTAAAGCGTCGCCCGCTTGAAGTAGGTCGGTGTCGTATTGGTTGAGGGTAAGATTTAAGGCGTGTTGGCGGTGTTTGCCCCCTCCGCCCCCTTCTATCAAGGCGTCTGAAAAGGACGCGGAATCGTCAGTCCCTATAATTTCGAAGAACATTTCACCTCTCGGAAGTATGATCTCCTGCACCTCTTTGTTCCTGTCATAGTATCCTATGTGTCCCTCAAAACCGACGGTATCGTAATCAGGAGGATAGTAGTTTGCTAAATAGACTGCTCGGACTCCAGACAGGGAGTAGTCGCAATTCACGCTATTTAAACTATTTAATAATTTACATTTTGCCATGTTCTTATAATTTTTTAATCGTTAGAAAAAAGGCGATGGCGCTTACGGCATTACGGTAATCCCGTCAGGTTCTACGTTTTCCTCCGATTCCACGTCCTCGTTACGCTGGTTTAGCGTTACGGTCGCCGTTCGGTTGCCGTTAGGCAGTTTGATTTTAACTTCGCCTACGCGGGCGTCTCGACTTCCCTCGTTCGAGGAGGCTTCTACAGTAAATAGAGTAACACGTAGCCCGTCTATGTAGTTCTCCTCGCTTTTTGTTACGGTAAATCCGCTTACGGTTGGATTAGAGGCGCCTGCTCCAACGGTTTTCGCCGGGCTTCCGCCCGAAGATGCTGTGACGGTAGGCTCTACTTCTTCTTTCGTAATAACTAAGAAAGTTTTTTGACCTCCTTTGGCGGCGAACACTAACGAGTTAGGCGTCACTCCCAAATAGTCGTCGCGCGTTTCAGCGTTTTGGTCGCTGTCGATTTTTTCAGACCATATAACCGCCTCGTCCTCGAAAGGCATTACAAAGCCTAAGCGCATACGTCCTTTAATCCATACGTTACTGTCGTTGGGTTTAGGGAACTGCCCTAGTTCGATTTGGTCAAGGTCGCCCTCAAGGTCGGTTAACAAGAAAGCGTTATTTGAGGCGTAGCCTATAAGCGTGTTATCGCTTATGCCTTTGACGGCAATAAACTCAGCCCCCAGATAGTACAGACGTGGATTGACTTTGTCCGAGTCGTCCGCCGTCCATGCGGGAGCTACCGTAGTGTTGATATGGTTGGCTAAGGCGGCGCGTATAAGTCCGCGGGTACGGTAGCTTCCCATTATGTATAGGTTGCCTCCGTTTTCGGCTTGTAGAACGTTTTCGGGAAAAGCGTTGTAAACCTCTTCTACCACTTCTAAAACGTTATCTCGGTCAAGAGGATAGCCAGCTCTCTTGGTTGCTTGGTCTGAGGCTAATAGCGTTTTCTCTATGCCGTCGAAGTGGTTTGGGTTCGCAGTTTCGTCTCCGCCTACTATCATCTCTTCGATTTCGTTTGAAAGTTCAATAGACAGGATATGTAGCGTAGCTTCTTCCAGCTCGGCGGGCAGGCTGTCGTTGTGCGCCCCCGCTTTTAGCATGTGCTGTGTGCGTTTTAGTTCGAGCGTGTCTATGCACTGCTCCAAGTTGATTTTGTAGGTTTTGACACGCGCCCTCTTTTCCGAGAGTTTGACGATTTGGTTAGGAGTCCAAGCGCAGTTTTGACCGTCAATTTGCAAGACCTTGTTATTGAGGTCTATCATGCTTAGCAGTTCATCTCCTTTAACGCCCGTCATTATACGGACGTAACCGTTTTCTATCAATCGTCCGCCGAACGCAGCCCTTGTAAACCACTCAGGGTTTTCGCGAGGCGTATAGCTCAGGGAGTTAATGTTGTACATATTTGCCATTTCGGTATTACTTTTTTTGGTTTTCAAGTTTGATTCTTAGGAAGTCGGCTACTCGGTCGCTCCCTCTCTTATCTTTGTAGTCTTTGGTTATGTCCACGTCGGGCGTGGCTTTTGCTACGCTGGGCTGTTTTTTAAGCTCAGCTATCTCTTTTTCCATCTTGGCTATCCGAGCCATCGGGTTTTGATGTTTCAGAAACGCTTTTGCGCGCTTTTTTGCCATTGCTACCTCAGCCTCCGTAGGTTCGGCCCCGTCGGCTTCGGGTTGTGTTACAACTAGGTTTCCGTCCTCGTCTATAACGATTACGTTCCCGTCTGCGAGGGCGTGTTCGCCTGCGGGCATTTGCTCGCCCCCGTCTAAGGTGCAGAACCCATCCTCGTCCACCCAGACCTCGCCTCCTTCGCTAAGCTCGAAGATTAGGAAGGGAGTACCGCTGTCTGTTTCATCTTTTGCGGCTTCTTCGGCTACGTTTTCGGCGGCTTCTTGAGTCTCGCCCTCAAGGGCGACCTTGTTCTTTTGAAACCACGCTAATAGCCCTTTGCCTTTTTTCTTTGCCGCCTCTTTTGCGGCAGTTTTTTGCTCTTTTTTCATCTGAACACTATTAAAGTTAAACAATCCTTCTAAAGAGAACCCCTTTACGTTCCCCGTAAGAACCTCGTCGCGCCAATACTCCGAGTTTTCGATTTTGTAGGAGGCTATCAGCGTACCTGTGGGCAGTTCCCCCAGACCTAAAGCTACGGCTTTGTCTATTTTAGGGTCTTTTACTATCCACAGCTCCGACAGATAATTGCCTTCTAACTGCTCTTTGTGTTGGTGAGTAGTCGCTGTTAGAGCTACGCCTGTGCGCATCATTTTCAGGGCTACACGCTCGATTTCAGAGGCGGTAAATTTTAGGTAATACTCGCCTAATCGGTCGTTTCGGTAAACTAACTGGTCGGGTATAAGAACCGCGCCTGTTAACATCTGTTTTTGTTTGTCTATCGACAATTTAACAGGGCGCTGTTTTTGCAAAACGACAAAATTGCTTTCGGTCGCGGGGCTATCCACGAACGAAATAGCGAAAATGCCTGTGTTATCGGTCGCCTCAATCTGAGCTTCGTAAATGGGTATCTTTTTTTCCATGCTATAAAGACGATGTTTTTTAAAATTGACTTTAAAACCCCGCTAATTCTTTAACCTCAACCATTTCGGCGTTAACCTCGTTGATGTCGGTTACCGACACCACCGGTCTGAAGTTAATACCTTTAATCGCCTCTAATAACCGATCTTCGCCTGATAGTTTAGAGTCGGTTGCGGCTACAGGCACGTCTCCTCCGGGTACTATGTTAATAAGGTCAGAGGCGGTAATCGTGCGCGGAGTGTCGTTAATGAAATTTACAAGGTTTGCGTTCGCCCCGTAGCTCCGCTTGTTCACTACAAACTCACCTCCTTCAACTTCATAGTTTGTCCCAGGTATGCGCACGCCCCCTTCGGAGTGGGAGGGACCTTCGATTTCGCCTCCGTCCGCTAATTTAGTGAGTTGTTGAGACATCAAAGTTGTTTGAGCCGCACCCATTGCGCCAACAATACCGGCTAACACTATGCCAGGTAACCCAAGCGTAAGCGCTTGTGTTATTCCTAATGCCGTGTTTGCTACGCTTTGCGCTATCTTAGAGACAAGATCGTTACGGCGCATCTGCTTCTCTTTTTTAGCGATTTCAGCCTCTAGCCGCTCCTTCTCTTTAGTGATGCGCTTTTCCTCGCGTTCGGCTTCGGCGCGGGCGTGCATGGAGTCTTGCAGCTGTTCCTTTAGCGCTTCGGCTGTTCCGCCTGTGGCTTCTTGCAGTTGGTTCTCTAATCTCTCTACATGGCTCACTGCCTCCTCGCGTTGCTTTTTAATCTCGTCGTAACGTTCATTTACTATATCGGCTTTCTCGTTAAGGCTGTCTAATTGGATTTGCAGGCTCATGTTCCACGTATCCATAACGGCATTAATAGCCGTTACAGCGGCGTTGGCGTACTCGGCGATTTTCCCGAACAGCTCCTGCATAGCCTCGATCTGTATGTCCGCCGATTTTTTAGTGTTAACAGCTTGCTCGCGCTGGGCGTTTTTAATTTTTTGCGTTACGTCCGCTTCGGCGCGGGCGCGCTTTTGCAGTTCGGCTTCGTACTCCGTAGTACCCTCTTGCATGGTAGCTAAAACGGCGTCGCTTGCCGATTGGTATTCCCGCAGATAAGATTCTAACCCCGATAGGTACTCGTCTAAAGCGGCATTTGTCTCTTCCAGATTTTTACGCGTAGCCCCTACGTCGATAAGCTCTAACCCTGTCTGGTTGCGCTCTACCACTTCGCCTATCTTGTCTTGGGTCTCTTTAAGGGCGTTTTCTACCGCCGATAGATGCAGGTCGGCGCGTTGGTTAAGCTGTTCGTTTTCGAGGCGGGCTAAGGCTACGCTACGCGCTTTTTGAGCGTTTAGAATCAGCTCGGTAATCTGGCGCTGTTGCTCCTCGGTTAACGAAACATCCTCTTTTAACCTTTTTTTATATGCCTCGATTTGCCTTTCATACTGCTGGCTGACCTCGGCGGTCTGTTTTTCGTAACCGCTTGCCATTATCGATATTCGGCTATCCTCTACTTCTCTTTGTAGCGCAAGCGCGCGTTCGGCTTGCGCCTCTTTTAGCTTATCTAACTCTAAATCCTTCTGCATTTCTAAGTTAAGGATCGTCTCGTTTAGCGCGCTTCGGGCTTTTGGCGTGAGGTCGGTTTCGGTATCTAACCGCTTTTGAAGGTCTTCTATTTGGCGGGTGTACGACAGTTCTAAAGCCATGCGCGCTTGCTCCTCTTTATCTTGGATAAGTCTTACCTTTGCATCCTCCGCCGCGCGTATAATGGCGCGTTCGGCTTCGGCGCGCTGTTTGGCGGCTTCTGCTGAGGCTTTGGCGCGCTCTTGCAGCTCTCTTTTCTGGCGTTCGGCGAGTTCCTTTTCAGAGGAGTCTAATTCCTGTCCCTCGGTTTTAAGCTCCGTAGCGATTTGGACGGAACGCCCAAGGTTGTCTATCTCCCCTTGTATGTCGTCTATGGCTTTGTCGATTTTCTTTTGGACTTTCTTCCCCTCTACCTCCAACGTAACTATATCTATGCCGTTGAGCTTATCTTTTTTTGCTTTTTGCAGCAGCAGCTGGAGCTCTCTTAATTTATACTTATTTTGGTCTAAATATTTCAGATGTATGTGTGCTCCTTTCTGTTGCTCATCGTTATTGCGGCGGCGTTCGGCGGCTATTTCGTTCTCTTTTTTGTGGATTTCCTCTAAGGAGGCTCCTTGGGCTTTCATCTCCCTTAGCTCGCGCTCCATAGCGGCGGAGCGTTCGTTAGAGTTATCTTTTATCCTTTTTAGACCGCTTTCGAGCGTGTCTAAATGAATATTTTGCAAGGCGTTTAGTTTTTTCTGTTTTTCAGCGGCTTTGTCGGTGTTCGAGGCGAAAGCGAACAGAGCCGCTCCGACCGCCGCCAATGCCATAGCAAGAAGTATATAGGGGTTAGCCGCCGCTACCGCATTAAATATACGCTGAGCGACCGTAGCCGCTACCGTGCCTTTCGTGCTTGCTACTTCGGCTGCGGTTTTGGCTTTTAGTTGAGCGGTGCGGATGGAGTCGGTCACTGCCGACAGTTTGTTTTGCACGATACCCTCTTTTAGAACATTGGTATTGACCTGTTGCGCTATTGAAAGCAGGGCTATTATTTTTTGGAGTTGTTTTGTCTGTTCCGCCCCTTCCTCCGATTGGGAGCCGAACATGCCCATAAGCATACTGGCGCCCAAAAGCCCTTGCGCCATACCCATACTGCTCTTTGTGACGCCGTTGATGCCGTCGCTTAGCTTGCCTAAGCCGTCTAATGCGCTGCCGTAGTTACCCACGTTTCGGCGGAAGTCGCCTGTGCTCTGTTCCGCCTCTTTGATTCGGTCGTTTAGTTCGCGTATCTCCCCCGACATAGAATGGAACTGCTCCGTGCCAACGTCTAACTGCTTCCACTCGTTTTTAAGCTGGGAGAGCTTTACCCGCATCTCCTCTATAGAGTTCGCTTCGGCTTGTTCGCTTTTTATCCGCAGGGACTGCTCGCGGGTTGCCTCTCTTAACAGTTGGTTGGCTTTTATCTGCTCGTCATTAAGCCCTTTGAGGGCGGCTTCGGTTTTTCGCTGTGTCTCCTCTAATTTTTTAGCCGCTTTCTCCTCGTCGGTTAACGCTTTGGCGCGCGCTTTTGTCGTAGCGGCGGCTTTGACCGAAACCTCTCTGTTCGCCTCTACCGCTTTGTTCAGCTTCTCTATAGCGTTGCCCAACGTAGTAACGTCTTTAATAGCAACGTCCACGCCGTTTATTACTAACGTATATTCTTTTTTCGCGGTCATGTCTTACGGATTAGCTTTATTTTAGTTTTATTGCGCCCCGCGGGGTCGTATCCTAATATCTCGGCCACATAGTAAAGGTCGCCGTTAAACGCCGCTAGGTTAGAGCTGTTAAGACTTTCGTACTGGAGAGGCGTTAGGTAACACTCTACTTCGGTATAGTGACTGCCCCCTTTTATAAGTAGAGGGAAGAAGTTAGTCAGTATCGTGCGCTTTTCGTTTTTGTAGCTAAGTTCGTTTTTATTAGGCAGTTTGTTTGAGACTTTTACGATAGATAAAGGCTCTCCGTTATACTCGAACGTAGCTCCTAAATCGTTAAGTAGTCCATCCGCGTACCAGAACCGTATAGGTTGGTTTGTATATCGTTTTCTCATGGCTTCGTGGTAGGGAGCGTAGCTATCCCACGCTTCATGCTTTGATATAACGGATAGCGGGATATCTATTAATTTAGGGAGGTATATAGGAGGGAGGAGGGGGACATGCCACTCTACTGTCTCCTGTTTTTTTATGGTTTTAAACCAGTTATACGAAAAACTGCTTTTATGTTCTACGACTGCGCCCTCCATCTCTCCCGTTTCTAAACTGCCCTCCCCTCCGTCTCTTGTTGTAACGTAGCCCTCCTCGTCGGTATCTATCGTAAAGCCTAATTTATAGGAGGTTGGCAAGCCTAAAGGCGTATTTGTTCGGTCGCGTACTGAGGTTATTTTGTCTAAATCGACAACCCCGCTTTTCGCTGAACTCTCCCTCACGCTCAGCTCGAAAGTTTTAGAGTCGATTCGCTGGAGTCGTAGGTTAAAAGCCTTGCAGAAGTTTTCTATAAAGTCTGTAACTTTCATGTCGGCGGGCAGGAAGCCTGCGAGGTTAATGTTGTCAACGTAGAAGTTAGTAGGGTCGTCGCAGTCTATATCGGCTCCGGGTATTTGCTCTCCGAGGCTGTCGATTTTCAGCCATTCGGGGTCGGAGCGGAAGGGGACGATTGTTAAATCGAAAACAACTTTTTTAAATACCCAGCCTACGTATGTTTGACCTTGCGCCCCTCCGTCCACCCACGTTGAGTGCCTATCGGTTACATCGGCTATTGTAATTATTTCGCCCTTATCTAACCATACTACGCAGTTCAGACCCCCCTCGCTTACATACCTATTATCGCCCGACTCTCCTCCCGCCCAGCCTCTACGACTGAAGGGGGGAGCGCAGTTGTCCATAGTGCATCTATAGCGGCTTACGGAGGTGTCCCATCCTTGAGACGTGTATTCGTTATACCCCAGGTTAGGTATGGCTAATCGGTTGCGCGTTGAGCCTTCTGTAGAAGAGTTCCACGACATAGCGGGCTTGGCGGCTGTGACTTTGGACGTGCAGTCGTTGTAAGTAGGATTGTCCGTAGGGTTGGGTATCACGTCGTCTCCGTTAATACTACCCCACTGGAAGCCCGCCACGTGTTTCGGGTTCTGGGCTAAATCCACGAAAACCACCGACCCGCGATTTACGCCTCTGTATTTAGGTAAATATTTAGGGGTGTTTTCGGCGTTGTACGTGCTGTTTTGAGGCAAGTTGTTTAGGTACAAAGCTCCGTCCATTTTTGAGGAGCTTATGTCTAAATCGCCCTCTCCTCTGTCTCTTAACAATTTTGTAGCGCATCTCATGTGCCCGTAGCCGCTGTACGGACCCCTAGCGGATACAAACCCTATGCCTGTAGCGGGGTCAACTGTATGAACTATTCCTTGTCGGTTTATTAGTTTAGTGTGGGACGAGAATTGAACTTTATAGTAGCCTGAAACGGGTATCATTACCTGATACCTTCTGCAAAGGCGTCCATTGGAGTCTATTACAGCCGAATAGAGCACGTTTCCTCCAGGGTCTTCCTCTTCGGTTATTTTTACGTTATTGCAGTTGAGCAGGTCGCAGGCGTACAAATCGCCGAGCTCGCCCTGACTCAGCTTAAACACTTGCCCTTCGAGCTGACTGTTGTTCGTCTGCATGTTTATATAGTTGCACCACTCGCCTTTCAAGCGTATTCGCCCCAAACGTCCGAAGTTCCAAGGTTGCTCGTAATCGGGGGCGTTCTTATAACTCATGTATAGCCTGGTCAGGCGTTCGTCGTCAAACGCCGAGCCCCTTAACCTATACCCGTGCGAGTTAAAAATGTGTTTCAACAGTAACATAGGGTTAACCGAGGGGGGTAGGTCTTGTATCCCCATACGCACGGTACTGTCCCACAAGGTACGGGGCGTATATTTATCCTCCTCTGGCGTTTTGGGTAATATCCCGTAAAGCGTATATGGAAAAATCGCTTTTTGAGGAGCCGAAGCCGCCTGAGTGTTATATAGGTTTATATATTCGTTAAACCCTTTAAACCCTATAAGGTATTCGGGTAGCTCGTTTAGATTCTTGTCTCTAAAAATGTCGCCTAAGTTTTTGAGAGAAGGCGCGTATAAATTACCTTTATACCCGCTTACTCGCACCTCTGACAGTCTGAAACGCCCTTTAAAGACACGAACGCTATTTATAATCAGTTCGGCGTTGTATTCGCGGTTAAACTTGCCCGACGCCTCTTCTACGTTCGCAAAATCTAATATTTCGTGGTTGTTGTACGTTGGAGGCAGGGTAATACTATGGCTATACTGCGCGTCTTTCTCTTTTAGTTCGTTAGGGTTAAGCAGTTGGCGGTTTAGTCTTACGCTAAAATCGCGTCCTAAGTCGCAAAGGCGGTTATTTATGTAGAGTTCTATCATTCGGCAAGTCTGTATTTAACGATTGGTCTTTGCATATCTTTGTCCGCCTCGGTCGTTCGTAATTTAAAGTCTTCTATAATGACTGGGTTCCCCTCGCCGTCTAAAATAACGCTCGCCGAAGCTAACTCTTTAAGCCACTCCGCTACTTCGTCTGTGACGGGGGCGCCCTCTATCGTGAAAGAGTTAGCCAACTTAGTATCATAGACGCTCTCGGTCGCTTTTTGCGTCGAGGGCGTAACGGTTTTGCTATAAGTCTCTACTTTAGGCGTTATTTCGCTTATAACAGGGGCGTCGAAGTTAAAGGCGTCCCATCCGCCTAATTTGTTAATAAACGAGAATTGCCTAAGCGCGTGTAACTGTTCGGGGAGTATCTCGTATTCCAAATCGTTTGAACGGGACGCTCCGCCTCTATATAACGCTATCTTAACGACGCTTGTTTTAGGGAATTGGTCTAAAACGGAGTCTATGTTTAATAAGCACGTTTTAACCGCCGTTTCGCTGCCGTGATTTTGCTCGTGAGCGTATATCGTCCCTAAAAGGGCTTGATATGAGTTGTAAGCTCTGTAAGCTATCCGCAGGGTTCGCCACGAGGAGGGAGTAGCGGAGGAGTATATAAAATTCAAGTACTCTTTTTGCCCTCTAATGTAAGGCGTGCGGGGTTTATTAGTTAACAGCTTTATTTTAGCGCTGCTATAAACGTAAGGCGACAGGTCTAATGGCTCAGGCACAGCCCCTTGTCCTTTCAAAACAAAGAGGGCGTTAGAGAAGTAAAAGTAGAACGAATTCGCCCCCTCTATTTTAGCGGCAAATCGGTATGCTCTTAGCGTACCAGGGTTAGACCACCCCACGTTCTGGGGGATGTTGTAGTCGCCGTATTGCGAAAAGAGCGAATTTAGTTCAAACCACAACGGTCGCCCCGCGTAAGTCTTTCGTAAGGTAGTGAGGCGTCTTCCCATCGTTAGATATGAAGTAGGCAGATGCTCAACCCCTACATTAATGCCGTCGTATATCTCTAAAGCTATTTCGGCAGTTGAGGCTTCGCCGCTTATGCTGTCGTTGTTATAAGAGGCGTAGCCCTCTGGCGACAGAATGTAGGCTAGGTTATAAGCGTTGCCCGGAGCGTGAAGCTCTATATTATAATCTTCGCCCGCCCCTTTGCTCCTTATGTGTAGCGTATCGCCGTTGTAAGGGTCTTCTTCCAAGTAAATGGGAGGTATCACTACGCTGAAACGCTCGCTGAACCACTTATCCGATAGTAAAGCTTGGCATAGGTTCAGGGCATTATCCGTAGTGTCTTGTCCCACATAAAACACCGCCCCTCCTGCCTCTTCGATTTCAGTCGTACCTCTAAAGGAGTGTACAGCTCCTGCGGAGTCAACGAACTGGAGTAGCGACATATCGCTTACGTGCGACATCGCTTGATGTATCTTTACGGTTATTGTAAAATAAGAGTGTATCTTGTTCGCGGGCTTGCGCTCGAACTGCACGAAATTCGGCGCGTTCGACAGCGAGAATACTTTAGGTTCGGTTATTACCGCTATGTTTTTGGTTACGTATCCCATACTCTTAGTCGTTAAAAAGTTTATCTAAATCTTCAATTATCGCTTCGTAGAGCTTATCCGCCCAGTCGTCTAAAAAGAGTCCGTCAAGCTCCCTGTCCATTGTCGCGAATATCGGTCGTCCCGCGTGACCGTCACGCCAGATAGCGCACGATATAGCCCAGAGCGTGCCCGAGTCGGTCGGTATTCCATTCTTAGCCGCCCACTCTTTTAGAACGCTTATCGGGGGCTTCTTTTTGTACTTCGGAGGGCGCGTCCATTCCAAATAAACGACATAATGATTAAAAAGCACGCTTATAACAGGGTCGTTTCCCGTAGTAGAGCTAATTGCTTTCTCTAAATCGCCTCTCAGAGCGCTGTCGCGGAGGGTGTTTTTGCCCACTTTTACATTAGCGCTTACGCTGTCGTCTTCTAAAACGGCGATCGCTAACGCCAACAGGTCGTCGGCTATCTTGTTTATTGCTAATTGGATACCTTTACTGCTCATTGTTTACTTATTTTAAAGTCGGGCAAGCCTCCTTTCTCCTTGAAGATGGCGCACCCTTGCGGGTTATCTATGTTAAAGTCGGGCAGTTCGTCTATCGCGGGGAACTGCTTCGACTCGTCGAAATCGTCGTTACAGCGGTTTACTGGGTTTGCTTGGATAATCGTGTAGGTAAACCTGTAACCTGCTGCGTTGTTATCGTAATAGTCGCGCAGGGAGATGAAGCTAAACCCCTCGACCTTAAACCCAGTAACGCGGAAAGTCTGTTTTATCTTTTCAGCCAGCGTAAGCCCTACGTTAAAGGCTGAGGATTGTATGCCCAACACTTCGCTGTCGTCTTTGGGAATGTCTAAAATATCCACATTGCAGGTGTAGCGTAGCGTGTGGTCGGAGCTTCGCCCATAAACAGGGTCGTCTAACCACACAAGCGGATGAGCCTCGTTCGCTGCGCCCTTCTCGTAGGTCTTTCCATAGAAAAATCCTCTAATCAGCCTGTGCTGGCGCGCTAATTCGTAGAATAGGTTAACGATTTGCATTTTTCCGTATAGTTTCGTTTAGTTTATATTGCGCCTCATCGGCGATACTTTTCTCTTTGCGGTATTGTAGGAACGTAAAAACCTCCGTAACCGAACGCGCAAGAATAGCGTCAAAATCCAAAATTTTATCGCCGGCCAAATCCGCGATAACCTTATACCACCCCCAGCGTTTAGATAGGTTTTTATATTCAACGGCAATTGGGCGAGAGCTTGGTACAGCTTTGTATAAGTCGCTGTACGCCGTTCTAACGCGACTTTGCATTGTAAAAAAAAAGCCAGCACGGGCAGAACCTTACTCACAGGCAAGGCGGCAAACATCGCCTGTCGCTCCTCGTTGTTCTTGTAGTTGTATTCTTCTCCCGCAGGGCGGCATACGATAGCCAGCACATTAGACAAGACCGCTTTGCCCTCTCTCTGCGCTTCGGTAATATCGACCCACTCGCCTAAGCTCAGTACGTCTTCTATAGGAACAACGTAATTAACCTTGCCTATCTTTATCCGAGGGCTTGGAGGCGCAAGCTCGCCTTTGAAGATAAAATCTAAATATTCGACTATCCGATTAAACACCTCGGCGGGCCAACTCAGTAGCAGGTCGGCGTCCGTCTTGCATATCTTGGCTACTAGCTCAACCTTCTCGCGCGGGCTGTTCGGCTTTTCGGCGTAAAAAGATTCGTAAAAGCCCAGCGTAATATCGTCCCAGCTCTCCGGCACCTCTATTTTTTCCTGTTTATATTTTATCCGTATCATGCTATAAAGACGATATTTTTCTTTTTCGTCTTTATAGAAACTTTTTAATATGGACGAGATAAAAGACGAGCGGATGTTCTCCGTTATCAAACTAAGCGCCGCCGATGAAAGCCCCGCCTTTCCTAAGATAACTATAAACAGGTCGGGGGGTTGGGTTACCTTCGGCGACCGCAACCTGTTCCCGCAAGATATTATTACCGCAAACAACAAAAGCCCTGTAAACGACTCGATTATCAAAAGCGCCGTAACCTACATTCAGGGCAAGGGGGTAAAAGAGAGCGCGACCGAAGGCTTTGTCGGCGTACCTAATCCCAAAGAGAGCTGGGACGAGCTGATAGAGAAAATAGCCAAAGACTATAAGACCTTCGGAGGCTTCTACTGGCAGGTCGTTATTAACAAAGGCGGTACAACCGTGTCGCTGTTTCATCAAGATTATAGCGCCGTCCGCATCGGGCAGATAGATGGGAAGGGACGCCCGCTTACTTTCAAAATATCAAACGACTGGACTAAGACTAACGGTAAAAACAAACCTATCGAGTTGGAGGCGTGGTCGGGCTTAGACGATGCGCAGAAGGGCAAGGCTTATCTGTATCATTACTGGGACTATACACCAGGGCTTATGTTCTACAGCATGCCCGACTATTACGCTGCCATAGAGTACATAAAAGCAGACGGCTCGTTAGGCGTGTTTTACAACAACTGTATCGACAACGGATTTACTCCTTCAGCCGTTATTACGCTGTCGTCAAACCCCTCCGAAAAGCAAAAAGAGGCTTTTGAGAAAGCCCTCGCCGAAGTATATTACGGAAGTCGGGGCGCAAACCTCCCCTTAGTCATATACGGCGAAAGCGGTAACGTCAAAAGCACCGTAAACCCGTTTAATGCCTCAAACAACGCGGACGTGTATAACAACGTTGAGAGCATAGTGTTTCAGAAAATCATAAGCGCACACCGCCTTAGCAGTCCAACGCTGGCAGGCGTATCAGGCTCGGGCAACCTTAGCGGTAATGCCGCAGAGATTATCGATTCATACGTGCTCTACAACTACACCGTGATAGAGAAACTGCGGGGCAAGATTTTAGAACACCTTAACCGCTTCACGAAGATTAATGGCACTGCGCCCTTAGTGATTGAGGAGTTAGACGTGCTGGCTAAGATACGCGAAACAGAGGGGACCGCCCCCGCCGAGCCGAACGCGCCGACCGAACCCGACCCCGAACCCGAATCCATCAGACTAACCAAAAAAGAGCGATTAAAAGCGTTCTTTCATAAATACATCGAGCGGATACCCAAAGCGGGAGGCGGGTACAGGTACATCTACGATAAGCCGAGTAAAAAAAAAGCCCTGACGAAAAAAGCTCCGATAACGACGGCAAACGTACAGGCGAAAAAAGCCCCGACAACGAAAAAAGTGCGGGCGAAAAAAGCGAGTCCGCTAAAAAGCGCGCTAAATATAAAGCGGAAATGAGACCTTTACTTAAAAAGAAAATTAAGAAGAAAGTTGGAGGTAAAGAAATAGTTATCGGTTTTACAAGCTATGGGAACAGTCACCTCTACTCAGATACGTTCGACCGCGCCCGAGGGTTTAAAAAAGAGGACTTAAAGGATTTAGATAAGGCTTTAAAAAATTCTACCTACGTAAAATCAGCTCCCCTCAGCAAACCGCGTAAAGATAACATCTCTAAGTTTTACTATTTTAAAGATAAGGATAAAGAGTTATACTATAACGTGGCAGAGGAAAGGAGGGGAAGACGCGTTTCTCGCTATTTGTTTTCGGCGACTAATCAGATAAGAAAAGAGGAAAAGCCGAACGACAGGTTTGGGTAATACACCCGGTTAGAACGCTCAGACTTTTCCTCTTTGCGCAAAGATAAGGCAAATTATTTAAAGCAACAAAAAACGTACAGGGAAAATCGTTTATGAGAGCAGAAAAAAAAGCAGAAAAGCCGAGCGACAGGTTTAGGCTTTGCGCCCGGTTAGTTCAATTCTCGACGTTTCTGCTTGGCACAAAGATAAGGTAAATAATTTAAACGACAAAAAATATATAGGGAAAATCGTTATGGGAGTAAAAAAAAATAAAAGCCTCGAGCGACTGTGGTTGGCTTAGTACGCCCGGCCAGTCCTACTCGCAAGGCTTTTACGAACTGCAAATTTAAGCTAAATTTTTTTAACAACAAAACAAAATGGAAACAATTTTAATCAACGAAGAGCTATTTAGGGAAAACAGCCCTATAAAAGACGATACGATTATAACGAAGTTCGTGCCGTATATCAGTATCGCGCAAAAGATATACATCGAGCGTATCTTAGGCAAGCCACTTGCCGACGAGCTAAAAGCGCAGGTAAAAGAGGCAAGCAAAGAGGGCGCAACGGGCAACGAGATTACGCCCGCAAACCAAGCACTAATCTTGATGTTAGCTCCCGCCCTGTCGTTCTATGCCGTGTATCAAGGCATACCGTTTCACTGGGCGGCGATAGTGAATAAGGGAATCACCGTGCGCGAAAGCGAAAACAGTAAAGCGGTGGATATAAACGACATAGCCCAACTGCGCCGTTGGTTAAGGGACGATGCCGAAGCTTTAAGTCGCGACCTTGTAGATTACCTCTGTCGGTGCCGTGACTTGTACCCCTCATGGCGACCCGAACGGAGCTGCGACTGCGGGGGCGAAGGCTCCACCGACAGCCCTTTCGACTCGGGGATTTACATACCTAAACGATTAAGACGATAACGCTATGGACTGGACAAGCCTAATTACAGTTGTAGCTACCGTAATAGCCTCATTAGGCGGGCGCGAGTTCTTTGTATGGTTAGCCAACCGCAAAGCCCTTGCGCGCAAAGAGACGGCGCACGCCCACGATGCCGAGATAGCCGTGCACCTGCGCCAATTAGAACGCTACGAACAACGGCTTACCGAGCGCGATGAGAAGGTCGATGCGCTCTACCGCGAACTGCGCGAGGAGCAGAAACGCAACTTAGAGCTGATAGAGCAGGTCGATAACCTCGAACTTGAAGTGAAGTTAGGCTCATTGCAGAAGTGCGAGGTGCGGGGGTGCGCCTCGAGGCAACCGCCGAGCACGTATTAGCAATTAGCAATGAGCAATGAGCAATTAACAATAGGTTGGGGCGCAAGTGTTGCGCCCTTTGGGGTTAGGCGCTTGCGCGAATATATCCGTAATGCGTTTTAACTTAGTTTTAAATTGATTTGGGCTAAAGCCCTTAAAATCGTGTGTCAAACTAACCCTCCCCGACTTAAAAGTCGGGGCTATTGATATTCGGGGCTATTGATATTCGGGGCTATTGATACGATAATCAGGCGCATAATTGTTAATTGCTCATTGTTAAGTGCGCTTAGCGATAGCCCAAACCGCTCCCCCGATTAGTGCGACCAATCCTATCAGTTGCAAAGCCTGTTCGTGCCAGCGCAGAGGCATACGGATGGGCGTTTCTACCGGGTAGGGCGAGGTTTTCTCTATTACTGTTTCGCGGGTTACATATTTAACTTGAGCCTCGACACCGCCCGCTTTGTTCTCTATCGTGTGTTCGAGGGTTGCGCTATTGCCGTGCCACGTCGCTACGGCTTTGGCGTACTTCGTTTCTACTACGCTAACCGTATCGGGCAAAATCTGAGAGACGTATTCACGCTCTACCTGCACCTCGATAATCGTGTCATGTAGCGTTTCTTTTACGGTAATTTCCTTCTCAACAGGTATGTACTGATACTTTGTACATCCCGCAACGAGATATGCCGTAAAAACAGCTAAAATGGCGTTTTTCATCTGAACTCTTTTTTTACGTCAAAACAGGGACACGCCTTGCGCGAAAATTCGTTATGCCCGTGTACCGTAGCGTTCGGGTACTTTTGTCGCAGGCGAGCGACCAACTTGTTAAGCGACCGCTTTTGTTGCGCGGTGCGGGTGTCTTTGGGGTTGCCCTCGCCGTCTAATCCGCCTATGTAGCAAATGCCTATCGAGGTCTTATTGTGATTGAGGCAGTGCGCCCCGACCTCTCCCTCAGGTCGCCCCGTCTCAACCGCGCCGTCAAGGTCGATAACATAGTGATAACCTATGCGCGTGTATCCGCGCTGTTTGTGCCAAAGGTCTATGTCCTTGGCTTTGAAGTCTTGCCCCTCCTTCGTGGCGGAGCAGTGAATAATAATCTTGTCTATCATCTGCGTATTATTGAAAAATCAAAACTTGCTGTTACGTCGCCAAAGTACTTTAGGAAGACGTACCGCTCCGCATCTTTGGCGTGGTTAAACTTATCAATCGGCTTACCTGTGTAGTCGCCGTTGCTGTCTTGCATATACCGATACTTGCGGTTCTCGTCTATACTGCCGAGCGACCTTGCCGTGTAGTGCTTTTTGTATCGGTTCATAATCTGAATGCCTAACCTTACGCTGTCCGTGCCTTTGTCCGCAGGCTCTACAGTTAGCCCTGCATTTAGTAGCTCTTGTATGCTTTTCGGCTCTGCGCTGTCAGCTACGATTGTGACGTGCCCTAATCCTGCGTCCTTAATCCGCTTTGCGATGTCGGGGTTTGTTAGGTTCGATTCATAGATAATCTCGTCTATCCACACCTCTCCACCCGACAGGCGCATATGCATAGCCGCGGTCGGCGCGCCGTAGCCGAAGTCCAATCCTATAAACTCCCGCTTGAACTCCTTTGTCATCTCGCCGACAATGTCCCAGTTCTTTATGATTAGCCCTTGCATACTGCCCGTCTCGCCCAAGCCATATACCTTCCACCATTCAGGGTCGATTTCGCGGTTGCTCTCTATCTCGGCTATCTGTCCGGGAGTTAACAGGTCGTTGTCGAGGTAAGTCGATGTGAGCAGGCGCACATCGGGGCGTATCAGTACCTTGTCGTCCACCCAAAATTCGTGCGCGGGGTTGTAGTCTAAGATTATCTTTTCGCCTGTCCGCACGGCTAACTGCTGGAACACGGCAAAGTTAGTGTTAATACATTCGTTGATATACAGCACGTCGCGGGCGGGTCCGTGTACCTTGCCTGGCTGGTCTGCGCTAAAGAACTCGATTGCGCCCTTGCCGTATCTGTAAATCTTATCCGTATCGTGCCATGCGGAAGGGTTGTAAACGCCGTCCGCCTCCAAGATGTTTTTGAAGTCGCGAATGCAACCGCGTTTCAGGTGCGGCATCGACTCCGACACCACGGAAATCAAGCGCGGTTTTTTCGACCGTGCGGCTATGATATTTAGCAACTGCAACGTAGCCCACGTCTTGCCCGACCGCGTACCGCCCTTGAGGACGATTATACGCACGGTCGGGTCGACGTATGCTCCCGCTAAGTCGCTAAACACCTTAGTCGTTTCCATTGCCAAAAATTACTTTTTTGCCTGCTTCGTAGAGCACTAACTTGTGTAACGTATTTGCTATGTAACGCTCAATGCGCGCTCCTTTGCTGGTGTGCCAGCCTTCTAACATCAGCACGGCATCGCACGCGGCGAGTAGTTTAATATCCTCCGCCATATGCTCCTCCCACGGAGCCTCGTAGGGCAAATCTTTTTTGAGGGGGTTTATCGCTACAATCTCAACTCCCTCGAAGAGTCGCCCTATCTGCCTTTCCGCTTTCTCTTCCCCGCGGTTAAACGCTCGGCGCACCTCGTCAATCGGTCGTCCCGAAATGGGACCTGACAGATATACCCTGAATTTTCTCACAACAAATCCTCCAACTCGTCTAAGTAATCAGCTGTTTCTTGGTCGCGCACGGTAACGCGTACAATGGCTTCGTTGCCATTAGAGAGGTTAACGTTATCGGATAAGCCGTTGAGCCGTGCGGTCAGACTTGCGGAGAATACCCCCACCATTGCGCCCTCGATTTGCTGGGAGCGCACCGTCTGCTCGATTCGCTCTATCGTCTCTAACAGACTTACCTCGGCGGGGCTGGCTTTGCCCTTCTCAATCTTTGCCCGCAGTTCGCTTTTTGCTGTCCTAAAGTAACTCTCCGACACGCCTAAGTACACGGTTAGCCCGTCCATAGAGTAGGGGCGACCCAACGGCACTTCCGTTTCGGTGGCGTACCCTTGGTACTTAACAAGCTCTACCCGCTCCCACGGGTGTCGGTCGCACCAGTCGAAATATTTGCAAGCCTCGCCCCATAGCACGTCCGCATCGCCGAAAATGCGATCGCGACCGTGCTTGGTGCGAAGCCTCCAAAGCTGATTACCGCTCAGACGTTCCATGTAGTTACGTTAAATCCTCGTCTTTGATATTCGCTTTACCGCCGGGCTGTACTGCTATTTGCAGACCGTTTACGGTGGTGTACGTGCCTGCCTTAACCTTTGAGCCGTCGGCATACTTAACCGTCCCTTTTACGTCTGAATCCTCATCTGGCGTAAAGTCAATCGGCATACCCTCAGGCATGGGATAGCGCGTTACACCCTTCGGGAGAGTACCCTCAGCCCCGAAGGGGAGTTTGCTCTCGGCGTCCGTTTGCGCCTCGTTAGCGCCTCCCTCGTTTGCGGGCGAACCTGCATCGTCGGGGCGGGGAGTCTCGTACTCCGCTAACCAACTGCGGAGACGGCGGGCGCAATCCTGCAAACAGCTACCACACGAACGCGGCATCTCTTTAAGCCCAAAAACTTCGTTGTAAGCCGCGTAAACTTTCGATACGCTGTAAGTGTGCTTATCCGCGTCTGCAAGCACCTCTTTTACTTGTTCAATCAAGGCGGGCGTAACCTCGCTGTATTTTTCGCCCTTTGTTTTGTCAGTCATAAATTCTAAATTTTTGTTTGATGTATAAAAAATTAATAAATCCCGCTAATACGCCTATGCAGGTAAATCCGTACATAAGCGTTAGCCTGTCTAAAACTAATCCGCGTTGCATAAAGCACGGCGCAACCGCCCACGCCAATGCGAAGTTGAGCGCGACCGTAAACCAAAACGTGAGGCACGGTCGGCAGTTAAACGGCTTGAACCGCAAAGGCAGTCTAATTACTTGGGTCAATAGCCAACCTAATACAAAGGCTGTCAACGAACTAAGCGCAATCAATGCGGTAACGCCGAGTAAAAAAATCAGTGTGTCCATTGTACTTGAAATATCTGTTTTAACATAAAGACGATAATCTTAAAAATCGACTGCTTTAGATAGAAGAAAATCATAAACGTCTTTTTTGATTTTGCTCATCGCGGGCCAAATCTTCGAGGCGGGCACTCCCAACATACTTGCCATGCGCCGATACGATATGTCGGGCGATAGCCCCGCGTAAACCTCGAACAGCGACACGTCGAACTCGTCGTAGTTTCGGCGCACGTATTCCAAGACTTCGGCGGTAACCTCCACCGCCTCCTCTCCGGGCGTGTCGCTCTCAGGAGCGGGCAGGTCGGCGGTCAAAGGCTCGCTTGTCGTCGGCTTCTTTTTGCTATCCAAGAAGGCTGAGCGGTAGGTCTGTAGGAAGTATCCTGTGTAGCTCCTTACCTCTGTGCCTCTCCTTGAGATTGCATCGTAGGCGCGCAAAAACGCATCGGTAAAAAGATCCTCGTCATACGCAATTCCGCTACCTTGAACGTAGTAGCGTAGTGAGTTCATATTAGCTCCGTACCAATCCATGAAGGCGCGGGCTTTGGCTTCGTTCTCAGGCGAGACTTCCATAGTATTTACTTCGTAAATCTCGGATTTCGTTCATTAGAAACGCCTGATTAGTATCTTTCGAGGCGAGGCGACTGCGTACACGCACGTCGCGTGTGCCCTTGACGATTAACCTGTGCACGTATATCTCTTTGAGCTGACCACGGCGCAACAGGCGCGCAACGGTCTGGAGGTAGTGCCCCAAGTTCCACGTAACCGTAAACCAAACCATACGGCGACCGCCAAACTGGAGGTTGAGTCCATGTCCAGCGCTGGCGGGGTGTATTAGCAACAGGCGTATCTTTCCGCGGTTCCAGTCGCGGAAGTCCTGTATCGTATCTTTGCCCTTGCGTAGCTCGCGGGCAAACGGAAAGTGCTCTTTTACGCGCTCGACCTCGTGCCTGAACTGATAGACCACGATAAAATTTTCGTCAGCGTGTCGCTCCAAAAGCGCGCGTAACGCAGTGATTTTAGCGCGGTTTACTTCGTGCCAAACACGCGGGGCGCGCTTGTCGGCGGTGTCTTCGTAAATAGCTCCACTGCTTACTTGCAGTAGCTTGTTAGTTAAGTCGGCTGCGGTCTTAACCGTTACCTCGCTGTTATCCAAAAAGTCTAAAGCGTACTCCTCTTCGAGGCGGTCGTAAACTTCACGGTCGAAAGGGTCTAACTCTATCTCTACGTCGTCGGTTATGAGGTCGGGGAGTCGGAGCACGTCTCGGGTTTGCATTGTAAGCGCAATGTCGCGTAGCTTATGGGCTATTGCGTTTGCTGCGCCTGGTCGGGGGATGTATTCATAGACAATCATTCCGTTACCGCGGGTGGTGAAGTACTTGTCTATGAATTTGCCCCAAGTGTTGCCGAGACGTTCGCCGTCGTCCAAAAGCGTGATCTCAGCCCAGAGGTCTGTGAGGCTGTTTGGCTGTGGAGTTCCTGTCATGCCTACTCGATACTCGACCGTGCGGATAGCCTTGCGTAGCGTTTTGAAACGTTTGCTGCTTCGGTTCTTGAACAGGTCTATCTCGTCTATAACAACGCAATCGTACGGCAATTTGCCTTTGTACTGCTCTATCAGCCACGTGACGTTGTTTGCGCTTACGATGTAAATTTCGGCGTCGGTTGTTAGCGCTTTGGTTCTCTGCTCGGCTGTGCCTGTCACAACGCTGTAGCGTGTCCCTTCAAGGTGTTGCCACGTCTCAATCTCATCGGGCCAAGTAATGCGGGCTACTTTGTCGGGAGCTATGACTAACGTCTTCGAGATAGCCGCCTCGCGATAGTGCATTTCGTACAGATAGGATAGAGCTACTACGGTCTTCGACAGCGACATTCCCAGAAACAGCGCGGCGCGCTTGTTAGCCCACAGGTGCTCGTAGGCTTGTAGCTGGTGGTCGTCTGTGTTGTACCAGACTTTTTTTCGCTTATCGTATATCTGTTTTATCATAACAACTCCTCTAAAGCTTTCAAAAAATTATACCTTTCGTGCGCCATGAAAGGCTGATGAAAGTATTCGTATCTCTGCTCTCCGTTAAACTTGTAGTTCACGAAGTAAGGAGGTTCGCCCTGTTGTATTCGGCTTTCGCTAACTCCCATGTTTACTTTTTCTATCATAACGTTAAAATAAAACCGTCAACACTTTCGTTACTATCTAAGACCTCGACTCTGAAGCCTAAGAGGCGGAGCCGTGCGTGTACTTTTCTTTGAATCAGCGTTGGCTTTGCGCCGGGAGCTTTGACCTCGACGAAGGCGATTACCCCGCCGGGTAACAAGACTATCCTGTCGGGGAAGCCTCGAAAAAACAGAGGCGGAACTTTTACGCAAAGTCCTCTTAAATTTTCGACCTGTTCTATCAAGTACTTTTCTATCTTTTTTCCCATCTCAAAAACGGTTTGTAACCAAGTAACCACTCGCGCGTATACGGGCGAATACGCGTATAAATCGTGCGTATTGTGCGTTTTTCGCCTATTTCGTCTATTATTTGCATTTTTCTCTAATGTGACCAATTTTAGTTACTTGGTTACAGGTGTCTGTAAGGTTTTGTTATTCAATCGCTTAGGGTGTAACCAAAGTGTAACCAAATTTGTAACCAAATTTTTTAGTTACATTTCGGTTTGTAACCAAATTTTTTGGTTACATTTTGGTTACATGTTTAGTTACACTTTTTTCGTAGCATTTTTGAACTCCATAATGTTTAAATCTGGAGGCTCGTTGTTCGGGTCTCCAATCCCTTAAACTTTTCATTATTCTACTAATCTCAAAGCTGTCTTTTCGGGTAATATCGTTCGGGTTCTTACCCAGACACTCCGCCCATATCTCCATGACACAGACGGCGGTTCGTTCGACCGTCCCCTCGTTGCTTTCATTTTGCAACCAATTGTGTCGTAAATAGGGGTCTAAGTCGTCCCAGTTTTCAGGTAGCAGTCGTTCTAAGTATTCGCCTATAAGACCGCTACGGTCGTCTTTTTCTAAGTGTTTATCCTGTATTTCGCGGGCTTCTTCCTCCAAGCCGTCTTGCTCTAAGTACAGGGGTTCTCCTTGCTTAAATCGCTCTTTTGCCTCAGCCCATAGCTGTGCTACGGTCGAGGGGGTTAGGTAGGTGTGGAAGTTAACCGTGCCTCTTGCGCCTTTGCAGTTTACAACCCAAAAGCGACGGTTGCCGGTAACGTCCCTCAAAAAATCCTCTTCGTTGGTTGTTCCGAAGAATACGCAACGTCTTGGGAAGTGCTCTATACGCTTGCCGTAGGCTACTCTAAAGCGGTCTTCACGCTTTGTTATGAAGTGTTTAACCGCCTCTACTTCGGCACGGCGTAGCCCTGTTAGCTCGCCCATCTCTATAAGCCAACTGCCTTGTATCTGCTCAAGAGCCTCCTTGCCCGATAGCGTTTGCATGCTATCGCTAAACCATTCGCCTCCCATTCGGGCGAGGGTGGTGCTTTTACCTATACCTTGCTCTCCTACGATAACCAGGACGTAATCGTATTTACAGCCAGGGTTGTATATCCGCGCTACAGCTGCGGTGAATGCTTTGCGCGTAACCGCCCGCGTGTAAGGGGTGTCGTCTGCTCCGAAGAGGTCTATAAATAGCGTGTCTAATCGCTCCGTGCCGTCCCATGTGAGCTTATCTAAATAGTCACGTATAGGGTGGTAGCTGTTCGAGTGCACGGCTACGGTAAGCGCATCGGTTATTTGTCCTTTGCGGGTAAATTCGTAGCACCGTTCTAAATATAGACGTAGCTCGGCATCGTCTGCATCGGTAAGCGGGCGGGGGTACTTTGGGACGTTCTTGTCCCACGGTAGCGGTTTAATCGCCGTTTCGCGTTGCTCGAACTCGTTGAATCCGAAACAACCCTTCAGGTACTCATCATTATTGAGTATGATAACCGCATTACTAATGGTGTTCTTTATCTTGCCGTGTCTGCCTTCGGTCTCTAACTGGGCAATCCAGTCGTCCGCCGTGGCGGTCTTTATCGCCTCCGCCTCAAGCTCCTCGTAGTCGTCTGCCGACTGCTCACGGCGGGCGCGGATAATCTCTTTTTTGACTAAAGAGAGGTTACCTGCGAAGTCCGCCATTGCCTTGAAACTTGGTAGTTTTGTCGGTTCGGTGTCTAATCGGGCTTTGTCGTCTAAGTCGCCGAACTTGTGTAGTCGGACAAGGTCGAACGCGTTACACAGCTTACCGCTTGTTACGTCTGTGGCGTGGTGCGAGTAAGCGAGTTTGTTACCGTAAACGACTAATCCGCCCGAGGTTGAGGCTCCGACGAGGCTGTAGCGGTCTTCGCCTAACTCATCGCACGGCGTATAGACTTCGCTAAGGAACTCGGCGATGGCATCGTACATGGGGTAGGCTCGGCAAAACGCTCCTATAATACCTTCCTTCTCCTCTGGGTCTTCTACCTTGTCGGAGGTGTTTAGCTTTACCGTCTCTTTTACTCTCGACGAGACGGGCCACGTCGTCGGGTCGCTCCAGTTAGGTAGCTCGGATAGGACCGCATCGGCATCCATGATATTGCCGTCTGAATAGCGGAATATATACTCTCCGTCTTTCGATGTGGAGGGGTAATACATTAGGCGCGTTGGCTGGTAGGTTGTATCGTCGAACGCGTCTATACCTAACCACGATGCTACTACGCGCGCTATAGCCTCGTACTCGTCTAGGCTTACCTTGCGGTTTAGCGGGAATACTATTCTAAAGCGCGGGTCTTCGGGGCGGTGCTTGTGCGTGGTGTACATACAGCCTGCGTACTCAAACAGCTCGAAGTTGCGCCATAGCTCCATGTCTCCATAGTCCACGTCGAGACAGACGACTTGGCGGTGCTCTACGTAACCCTTCTTGCGCCTCCCTTCACGGAGGTATCCGCCGACAAAGCCCCCTACGTCTTTAATCTCGTCTTGACGGTCTTTGGTGTAGCTAAAGTACTGTTTTAGCGTTTCTGCGGTTCGTTCGGTCTGACTGAGCGTGTTAACCAAATCTTGCCACGTAGTACGCTTGTTTTGCCACCTTGCCGTTTTTCTGGTGCGGGCGGTGGCTATATCTACCGAAATATTGTGTTTTAAAACTATCATACGTTATCGCGCTTTGAATAGTAAATCTCTATACAGATGTATATAAAGACGACAATAATCGCCACTATAAACGGTATCCACAGGGGCGCAGTGATTATCCACCACGACCAAGGGAGTACGCCTGTTAGCTTTAACACGGCGAGAACGGCAAATAGGATTAGCGTGATAAAAAAGCCTACGTTTCTCATAATCAATCTTTTTTATAAAATTTAGATATGTATCCGTCACCCCGCAGGGGCAGTCCTTGCGCCCACGCGGGACTGACGGACATTATTTCATTCATTCGTTCGAGCGTTGCGGGTGCTTGGGCATCCTCGCACTCGGTTACAACCTCGTCGTGCACGTGCATAAGTATTTTGATTTGCGCCTCGTGCATGCGTTTCATTGCGACACACAGGCAGTCGCGGGCGACGGCTTGCGTGATGTTCTCTACCAACGAGCCTCCGTAGGTGTCTTGTCGGCACCATGTTTTTCGGGTCTGGTCAACTCCCCAGAATGAGAGTTTACCGCTCTCGACAGAGGCTCCGTAATAAGCCAAACGGCGACCGCTTGGCAGTTCGATAAACAGATAACCACGGTCGTACGCAAATCGGATACTACAGTAAGGCTTGCGTAGCGTGTAGCTTGTTTTGTTCTTGATGACGTGTCGGGCGGCTTGCTCCACCTCGCGCCAGAGCTTAACGATATGCGGGTTTGCCAATCGCCATGCGCGGACTATTGCGGGCAGTTCCGCCTCGTCTAATCCGCTCCGTAGCGCGTCCATAGCTATTAGTGCTCCCGATGCGCCTTGATAGCCCAACGCCAGCGTAGCTATCTTGCCTTTGGCGCGTAGGTCGCTCTCTTTGGTAATCGTCTCTATGGGCACGTTGAACATGTTTGAGGCGGTTGCTTCGTAGATTTTTCCGTGCGTGTTGAACACGTCTAAAACCCACTCTTCGCCAGCTAACCACGCCACTACACGTGCCTCTATCGAGGCGAAGTCAGAGACGACTAAGGAGCACCCCTCGTCCGCTATTAGAGCCGTGCGGATTAGCTTGCTTATTACTCCGGGCACGTCGTCATATAGTAGGTCGGCTACGCCTTTTATAACGGCGTTGCGGGCTGTGAGCAGACCTCTTTTAAGCGTATGCTTTAGGTTCTGCACCTGCACCCCGCGCCCCGTAAAACGACCTGTGCGACTGCCATAGAACTGCACTAACCCGCGTATGCGCCCGTCTCTTTGGGCGTAGTCTAACATGGCATCGTACTTGGCTATGGAGGTCTTTGAGGCTAACTGGCGGAGGCGTAACACGCGCCTTATGTGTTTCGGTAGCTCGGGGTTATCTACGTTATCGGCAAGGTACTCCTTGCTGAGCGTAGCCACTTCGTAGCCTTCGGCTTTGAACCACGCTTTGAGCTGTGTTAGACTGTTCGGGTTCTCTACGCCGGTAAGGTTAACCATTTCGTCGTGCACCTCTTTGGTAAAGCGGTTGTTGGTCTCTATGGCTGCCTTGATAAATCGGCGGTCGATGGCTATGCCTGTGGAGTTGATTAGCTGGTCTAATATCCAGTATTCGCGCTCCACGGCGGGTAGTTTCGGAAAGCGGGAGACGTACTCATATAGCTGTTTTTCGGTACGGACGTCTTGCGCATTATACTCTTTGAAAGCCTCCCACCGTTCGGGGTCGTGCTCGGGTAGGTTGCGGGTACGTCCGCCGTTCTTTTTTGTTGGTTTGCACGGCTTGCAGAAAAACGTTATAAGCGATTTGCCCCGCACATCTTTTTGCTCCGACAGCCCAAGTACCCGACCCGCCCTGTCTAACCCCAACGGCAACCCTAAGTAAGAAGAGGCTATCATAGTGCACTCCCACTGCGACAGGTCTAATCGGATACCGTAATAGGTCTCGATACAGACGTACTCGAAATTGGCGTTATGCGCTATTTTCAGTACCGAAGGGTCGGTTAGTGCTTTCCATACTTGCGCGGGAAGGCTTTCGCCTGGGAACTCGTCTTTACTGCAATCGATAACGGTTACAGGCTCGTAATCGAAGGAGTAAGCGAATAGGATAATCCTAAAACTTTCGTCTTCGGTATAACGATAGACCCCGACTTTCGACACGTCGAGGTTGCAATAGGTCTCTATATCGATATGCAGGCGTTTCATTCTAAAACAGGATAGACTATATCTATTATGGTGTTAACTATATAATCGTAATAGTCGTCCATATATATCCGCCCTTCGTGCGATGTTCCTGGCTTTCGGACTATTAGTGTATCTTCGTCTTTTAGAGTAAATACGCAACCTTGTGTTAATAAGCTATAGACGCGCTTTAATATCCCTTGAAAATCGCTTGCGTACCACGCGGGTAGGGGCGAATCAAAGGGGTTTTCTGATACATACTCCTCTTGTAAGCGGGCAAGTACGTACTTTTGGGTCGGTATTTTTACTTTTTTAGGTCTCTTCATAGTCTTGTAAAACTGGATAGACGATGTCTATAACCGTGTTAATTATATACTCGTAATAGTCGTCCATACATATCCGCCCTTCGTGCGACGTGCCTGGTTTCGTAACTATTAGCGTATTCTCGTCTTTTAACGTAAAGACACAGCCCTGCCTTACTAATTCGTTTACGCCTACTAATAGCTTGCGGTATCCGGTAGGTCTCCATATCGGATGGGAGCCGTTACACGGTTCGCCTAATTTGAGGTTCTCTTCAAACAGACGTTTGCGTATATAGCTTTGCTCGCGTACTTTTACTCTTTTCGGTTTTTTCATGGGTAAAGAAACGAAAGGGCGGTGTCGCCCTCTCGGGCTTTAGCGTTAAATTAGGTCTTCGTAATCGTCGTAGTCGTCGGGGCTAACCTCGAAGCCTCCGAGACGTTCGCCGTCTTCTATCTTCATAAGGCTGTTTAGGTAGAACCCAAAGCCCTTTAGCACGTTGTTAAACGGATAGCACACTATTACGCCTCGACAGTAACAACCGCTATATATTTCGTCAAGGTCGATAATCTCTTGTTTGTCGCTATCGAACGCGGCTGGTTGTATTTTCGACGAGGCTTTTAAAAAGAAGTGGTCTTTGTACTCTTCGGCTTCGGGGCGCTCTTCGTACCATTCGTTACCGTCGCGTAGCGGGTTCCACATCTTTGGGCTGGTTCGGGGTAAGCCTTTAAATAGGCTCTCTTTGTTTGCATCGTAGGCGGCTTTCATAGCAGCCTCGATACGTTGTACGTCTGGGTGGTCTTTCGGTATTAGAAAAGTGCAGCTGTACTTCTTTTCGCCGTCATTCTCGAAGCTCGACGGCTCTTTGATATGTACGTAACTCACGCGGTGCATGCCTGTTACGACTTTTAGCGGGTTTCTTTCTCTTTTTTTTGCCATTTTTGTTAGTCTTTATATGGCAGTCGGACGTTTTGCTGTTCGACTGCGCGGTTAATATTAATTACGTTTCTTTTACGCGCCCAGTAGGTTGTTCCTACGTGTTGTCCCTGCGGACCGCGTTCTAATAGCTTTACATGATAGCTCTTTGCGCTTTCGCCGATAATCTCGACTTTCACTCGGTGAGTGTCGAATTGGTCGGAGTAGTTAAAGAGTTTCATTATGTACGTTCCTGTTCGCATCGTTTCTCCTCCTCGATTATTGCTAACGATAGGTGTCCCATAGCTTTGCTTAGAGCTTTAAAATCTTCGGGGTTGGAAAGCCCTGAGATTAGTATAAGGCACAGGTCTTTGATAGCCACTTCGGCGCGGGTGAATAGCGTTACGCCGTCTGGCTCTTTAGGTTGCAAGTCGATAGCTCCTATGAAGTACCCTGCGCCTTCGGCGGCTAATTTTGTAGCCGTTTCGTCGATTATTGCTTTAATTCTTTTCTGTCTTCCTCCGCTTAGCTCGTTGGCGGGTGTTTCTTTAAGTATCATGTTATTTTCTCCTTAATCAAACTCATCCGCCGCCGAAGCTCCGATAGCTTGCCGTTTGTCGTCCTCTGGGGCTATTTGGGCGCTGCCAGGGATGTTTACTATCTGGTCTTCGAACAGCGCTTTAAACTGTTTTGCTCCTAACATTTTCTCAATGGCGGTAAGGCTTGTTAGTTTCGACTCAAAAATTTGGTCGCTTTCGTAGCCTGCGCCGAGCAGTATATCAACTACGTCGTCTTCGTTGCGGAACGAGCGACGACCGCGCCCTGCTACCAACTTAAAGCCCGGTATTGTCTCTCCCTTCGATAGCCGCGCTATGCTCTCTTCCTCGACCTTCTTGACCCACGACGAGACCATTGCGCCGTAGGTAAGCACGGCGGCAAGGTCGGCGGGGGTCATCTCGCGTTTGTCGTGGATGTTTTTAAGGTCGGCGAAGCGGTTGTAATAGGCTTTGCAACATGTGCGGGCTTTGCAGAATTGGCAGTGGTCGCCCGGTACGAAGTCGCCTATACCTGCGATTGCTAACTTTGCTCGGGGTTTCAGTTCGCTCTCAGCCCACTCTAACAGGTCGGCGACTGATATATCCCACGATGACGTTCCGCCTGCGCGGGGTTGGAATATCGAGAGGCTAACCGTTTTGGGTTCGTGTCCGCGCTCTATGGCGGCTTCGTATGCTCCCAGACCGTAACACATCATCTGTCGGTTTTCGGTGGCTGCGACACGAACGCCCGCGCCGTACTTGAAGTCGGTGACGTGTATCGCCTTGTCGGTGATGTTCGTGGCATCGGCGGTGCCGAACGACAGGGGTATGTACTCGCTAAGGTCGTAGGTGTGCTCGACGAGTATCTGCCCGCCTTTGTCGCGGACGAATTGGGCGTACTCCTCGCAGTGCTCTAACATCTCTTCGCTGAATAGCGGGTCGGTGGTTATGGGGCGTACTACGTTAGCCCACTCTACGCGGTTGCCGTTGCGCAATCCTGCTCGGGCGGTTAGCGTAATAGCTGCCAGCTGGTGCGCCAGCGTTCCTTCAGCGGCATAGAGGCTCTCCTCTTCGGGTAGTTGCTCCTCGAAGCGTGCGGACGGCGTACAGGCTAACCACCTGTACGCTGCCGACGGACTTAGTATGGCATGTTTCGGTTCCATTACTCAAGGCTTTCGGGGAATATCTCTTCTAATTTCTCGCCTTTGCCGTATCGGGCTATGGCATCGAAAAACGCATCGTAGTCATCGGGCAGAAGCTCTGAGGCACGTCCGGCATCGAACTGAGCGAGTATCTGCTTGATGTCTGCGCTCTTGCCTTTCTTGGTGTGTCGGGTCACTTCGGCTTTGATGGCTTCTAATTTGGCATCGTCGTCCATGTCGTCCCAGCCTTCTATGCGCTCGTCGGTTTTTGTGCGACGTGTACGTGTCTCGGCGGGTTCGGCTTTGGGGGTCTCAACCTTTGCAGGTTGCGCTTTGGGAGTCTCGACCTTTGCGGGTTCGGCTTTGGGAGTCTCGACCTTAGCGGGTTCTACTTTGGTGCAGGTCTGTTTTTCTGCGCCTGTTAACAAGGCTACTGTCCTTTCGCCTAAGTCAACTGTTACTTTCACTTGTATTTCCATAGTAAAAAAATGTTTGTTATGTTAAATCCTCGAAGGGGTCTATGTACTTCTCTTTATATTTTTTGATTATGCCTTGCGTTAGGTCTGAGGGCAAGGCGTTTATATCGTTTTTCAGCATATCCTTTATAAAGGCGTGTATGATGTTCACGAAGTCGAGCACCTTCATCTCTCCGTCGAAGGCTTTTGGCATGATTCGCATTATATCTACCACGAGCTTGAAGCAGCGTTCGCGTAGTGCCGTTTCGGCATCTAATCGGTAGTAGGCTCTATTTCTTTCGGTTCTTTTCATTGTTAAAGTATAATTCTCGTTCAGCTTTTTTCAGTGCCGCTATCTCTAATCGGCTGTAATAGACGGGCGAGTTTTTTGCTGTTCCGCGCCTAATTGGTTTTATGTTTCCTTTGCGTATATGGTGTCTGAGCCACCGTTGACTTCCGGCTATCAGGTATGCCTCTTTGAGCTTTACCTCGTCGAAAGCGGGGTTTTGTTGCCTAAGCAGAGCCAGCGCGCCTATCGTGGCTACCTCCATTATCTCTTGTTTTAGTTCTTGGAGTTCCATGGCTAAGCGGGGAATAGTGTTTTACTGTCGGTTCTAATTCCCTTTGTCTGGAAGTAGCTTACAATAATATCTTGCGAGCGTGCTTTTGGTTTTCGGTATCCTAACCCCCACACGAGTACTGTGTTGAGTGCGGTGTTGCATTTTTGCGATAGTTCTATCGCCGTTTCATCTCGTTCGGCGGGTGAGAGTGTCTTCCACCACTCCGTAAATGTATGTTTAGAATTTTCCATTATATTTGTGCATTGTTTGTTAATTACAACGGCAAATATACAGGATAATTTTCACGATTACAAATAATTCGGGATAATTTTCACAAATAATTTTGTTTTATGATTAAACGATTGGCAAAATTCATAGAATATCAAGGAGTTAGCGTAAGTTCATTCGAGCAAACAATTTCGGCGAGTGATGGAATGATAAGGCGAGCTATTAGAAATAATACTGACATTCAAAGCAAGTGGATAACTAAAATATCGGAAAATTATCCCGACTTAAATATAGTATGGCTCATTTCGGGCAAGGGAGAAATGCTAAAAACAGATACTCCTGTTTCTGCGCCAATTCAAGCCGCCGACACCACTATTATAGATAAACTGATAAAAGAGGTAAAGGATTTATCAGCCGAAAACGCTGTTTTAAAGAGGGAAATTGAAGAGTTAAAAGAGGAGATTAGGAATAAAAGCAACCATTTGTAAAATTGTTACAAGCGGCTAAATCATTATGAAAGAGAAAATGCCTATAAATCAATCCGTTGAAATAGGAAAAAAACTAAAAAAATATTTTGACGAGCTGGGATATACTCAGCAAAATGTAGCCGACAAACTTGGAGTAAGTCAAGCGGCTGTGTCGGCTTTGTTAAACGGAAAACCCTTCGGTAAAAAGTTGGCGGCTAAGTGGGCAGAAGTGTTCGGATTAAGACCAAATTGGTTACTAACGGGGGAAGGAGAAATGTTTAGAGAGGCGAAAAAAGAAGTTCCAACGGTAAAACAACGACTTACGGAGTTTTTAGAGAAAAAAAATATCTCTAAAACTGACTTCGGAAAAACAATAGGAGTGTCCAGCGCCTTTGTTACTTCTATCAGGAAGTCCATTCAGCCAGACAAAATTAAAAGCATTGCTTTGAATTATCCAGACCTTAATATAGGTTGGCTATTAACGGGGGTGGGAGAAATGTTTAAGGAATCGGAATCGGGGGTACCTCAATCGAACACTAAAAAGAGTACGATTGAAAGATTAATTGAAGTAAGAGAGGAAACAGGGTTACTTTCTAAAGATTTCGCTAAAAAAGCAGGCATAGACCCTAAAAATTACTCGTCAATTGAGAATGGAAAACGATCATTGGGAGATAGGGTAATTAACGACATATGCAATGCTTTTAACATCAATGCTCTTTGGTTAAAAACGGGTAATGGGGATAAATATAAAACGGTTGAATCGGAGGTGCCCCGATCGGATATGATCTCCCTGCCTCGCGAGGCTTTTGACCAAATTACGCAATTAACACAAACGGTTTTATCGCAACAGCGAATTTTCCATTATATTTGCGCATTGTTTGTTAATTACAACGACAAATACCCGAACTTAATTCGTATTATGCGAATAAAACCAGAAGTTTTTTCAGATATTTATGAAATGAAAACTAATATGGCTAAGAATCAGACACTTGCGGAAGCTATAAAAGCTATAAAATTTCACTTCGACCTAAATCAAGATGAAATAGCAGAAAAAACAGGTATTACAGTAACCTATTTGTCAGATTTAATAGGGGGACGAAGCCCGTTATCCGAAACATATTCGGATAAACTAAATGCGGTTTTTGGGGTAAGTAAGAGTTATCTAAAAACAGGAAAGGGGGAAATATTTGATAAGCGGAGTTCACATGGAGACTCAGTCACCATGTCCCGCGAGGTTTTTGACCAGATATCTCGGTTGACGGAGACGGTACTGTCGCAACAGCGAACGATAGAGCGGATAGTGGAGCTTCAAAAAGGGGGTGCGGAGGGTGCAACGGGCGCTGCACCAAAGGCGGCACAAGGGTAATGGCTTTTAATAGAGAGGAGGTAAAACAGATAGGTAATATAGCGGCAAAATAGAGGAGTCGGAAGCCCGCAGGGCTAATACTTCCGACTTCCGACTTCTAACTTCTAACTTTACAACACGTCGTACCCTACCGCCGTCCAGTCGAACAGCGACAGCGCCTCTCTGTTAGCGTTCCATATCAGCGACCAGTCGCGGTCGATATAGATGTCGGTCACAGCCATGCTGCCGCTGGCGTGGTTCAACGCTTCGTGAACGGTGTACTTGTCTATGCCCACGGCAGACGAACGGGCTATGGTAGCCCACGAGTGACGAGCGGCGTAAAACTCTAACTTCGTTATGCCAAGTTTATCGCCTATCTGCTTTAGCCCTTTGTTCAGTGCCTTATTGAAGTAGGCAGGCGAGGCGTAACGCGTGTAGAAGTTGAATAGGTGCTCGCCGTGCGGGTCGGCGTACTTCTCCATAAGGCGGTCTAAGCAGCTCTCTATGCGTATGCGCATTTCGGCTCTGTCGTCACGGCGGTTGGCGGTCTTGCGACGGTTATATACTAAGGTGTGTCGCTCAAGTGGCTGGGCGTAGTACATATCTATGCTGTTCATGCCTATCAGGGCAAAGGAGAGGATAAAGCAGTCTTTGGCAAGGTTAAGGCGCGACTGTGGCTCGTCTTCGTAAGGGAGGTCGATAATAGCCTGTAACGTTTCGGGGGCAAGGGCGCGCTTGCGTGTGCGGGGTTGTGGCTTTAGTTTGAACTTATTAAAGGGCGAATAGGGTATGCGTATTACCCCTACGTCCTCGTCGTTAAACTCGTACTTTGCCTTGTTATGTATAGCCCTGATACACGCTAAATACGCCGATACGGCTCGACCGCTTTTGAGCTTTGGCTCTTTGGGGTTTTTGCGGTTACTGCCTCGTTGGCAGGGCTCGTTGGCGATAAACTTCTCGAAGTTGCGCAGGAAACTTACCGTAATCTCGGATATATCTAAACGGTCTCTTTTGATAAAGCGTTTTAGCGAGTTGAGTGCTATGATATACGAGGCGGCGGTTCCTTTGCTCATCTCTTTGGTCTTTTGGAGTGTGTACTCTATAAAGTCGAGTCGGAAGCGGTCGCCGTGGGTTAGCTTCTCCTTGATGTGCTCTACGAGGTCGTCTATAGGCATGCCGTTCATGGTGTAGTCCATAGCGTTGCAAATCTCGCGGCACTTGCGCACCAAGTCATTGCACTGGTCTAATACTGTTTGGTTTTTTATCTTTTGACTGCGCGTTAAATCGTCGTCAGTAACATAGATATTGGTAGGCAGTCGCCTTACCTTTCTGTTATGTATGATTCTTATGCGGACGTTATAGGTTCCGTCTTCTCTTTTGTTTTGAATTTCGGGTTTGAATGTAGCCATGATTACAAAAATTTATATGTCAACATTTTGTCAACAAATGTATGTAAAAGTACAGACAAGTACCCCAAATTTCGAGGAAGTATATCACGAGGTCGGACACAAAAACAGTTATAACCGTCCTGTTTTTCGCAGAGCGGTTACAAGTACTTCGACCTTTAACCGAGTGTTTTTCAGCTACTTGCGGAAATAAACATTAACCTTAAAACACTCTACATAACAATTTATTTTTCGTAGCGAGACCGAGAATTGAACTCGGGACCTCGTGATTATGAATCACGCGCTCTAACCATCTGAGCTATCTCGCCATCAAATTCCATTTTCAGAATTGCGACTGCAAAAATATAAGATAATTTTAATTAAGCCAAAAAGAAATGCTATTATTTATAATTTGTCGCGAATTTCGAGCAATGTAGCTTTTATGCTCTCTAATTTTTCAATAACGGTAACAGTGTTAGAAACCTTAGATTTCTTACTTTGCAGTTTGTTTATAACACCCTTTATAGTCATGCCTTTTTCGTCAATAAGATGAAAAATAAGCTTTAGGTTCTCCACATCTTCGGGAGTAAACTGTCTATTACCCTTTTTATTTTTCTTGGGTTTTAAAATATCGAATGTGTTAGCGTAATATCTTATCTTTGAAGTATTTACATTAAACATTTCAGCAACTTCGCCGATAGAATAAAACAACTTCTCAACTTTAGGCTCTTTATATGACATACAGTTTTTTTTAACAGATTAACAAAAATTAATCAAAACTTTGAACAGGTCTTTGCGATAACTCTATTATACGGTCGTACTCTTCGGGTGTTAGGTCGTTGAAATAGTAGTTTACAGGGTCAATAGGTTTATCATAAAACCGCACTTCGTAGTGAAGATGTGGCGCTACTGAACGACCTGTTGAACCAACTGTTCCAATCAAATCGCCACGAGTGATTTTTTGCCCTTTTTTTACATCTATCTCGTTTAAATGAGCATACAACGTTGAATATCCAAAACCATGATCAACAATTACAACTTTGCCGTACCCTTCAGATGTAGGTCCAGCCTTAATTACCGTACCTTTACCCGTGACATATACAGGAGTGCCGGTAGGAGCAGTTAAGTCAACGCCGGTGTGCATTAGCCTTGTTTTGTAAATAGGATGCAGTCTGTAACCAAATCCGCTCGCAAACCGTTTAAACTCTTTGTCTGAAATTGGTGATATTGATGGCACTGACTCCAAAAACTCTTTCTTGTAAAGAGCAAGCTCGATAACTTCATCAAGCGATTTTGACTGAAAGTAGTATTGATTATATAGCTCATCTAACTTACGTGCAGTTTCAATAACCAACTTCGAGTTCGACATTGATTCCAAGTGTTTATACCTATTTACACCTCCAAAACCTCCTTTTCTCATGTCATCAGGGATTGGTTCGGCTTCAAAAATCATTCGGTAGATATTGTTATCTCTTTTTTGTATCTCAGCCAAAGCATTGTTCATCTCATCAATCCTTTTATTCATGATATTGTATTGAAGTAAAAGTTGCTCATTTTCAACTCTTAAAAGTCGTTCGTGTGGAGTTTCAATAAGGTCTGAAAGAAGAAAAACTAGGGTTGCAGTTATTAAAACAATTACTAATGCTTTTGGAATAAAAGCAATAATGCGCTTCTTTAAAGAACGATCAACTTTGTCGTATTGAAGTGTATCTGGATTAAAACGATATTTAGAGACTGGCATATTAGTAAAATTACTTTTCCCAACCAACGCAAAATTAATGTAAAAGAATTAAATTTGCAATCGTTTTTGAAAACATGTTATTCTTTTTATATTGCGATAGTTGTATTTAAAATTATGCAAAATTACTGAAAATAATAAAATATTAACAATGGATTTTGAAAACTAATAATTTAAGATTGAAATATTTTAAATATAAGCACAATATTTAATTGATATACAAACTATTAAGAATCAATTTATAAAACAGACATATAAATGAATGCAAATCAGATAAGGCAAACTTTTAAAGATTTTTTTGAGTCAAAAGGTCATAAAATAGTTCCATCTGCATCGATGGTCGTTAAAAATGATCCTACGTTGATGTTTACCAATGCGGGTATGAATCAATTTAAAGATATTTTTCTAGGACAGTCGGGTGTGGAATTTCCGCGTATTGCAAATTCGCAAAAGTGTTTACGTGTTTCAGGAAAACACAATGATTTAGAAGAAGTTGGGTATGATACATATCATCATACAATGTTTGAAATGCTTGGTAACTGGTCATTTGGCGATTACTTTAAAGAAGAGGCTATTGATTGGGCTTGGGAGCTATTAACAGAGGTTTATAAGTTAGAAAAAGATAGACTATATGTCACCATTTTTGAAGGTGACAAAGCCGATAATTTGGCTATGGATCAAGAGGCATACGACTTTTGGAAGAAACATGTTGCTGAGGATAGGATTTTAAAAGGTGACAAAAAGGATAATTTTTGGGAAATGGGCGCTACAGGTCCGTGCGGTCCATGTAGTGAAATTCATATTGACCTGCGAAGTGATGTGGAAAGAAAAGAGACTAACGGCGCTTCGCTTGTTAATAAGGATCATTATCTTGTAATTGAGGTTTGGAATTTGGTTTTCATACAGTATAATCGTCGCGATGATGGTTCGCTTGAGACACTACCTGCAAAGCACGTCGATACAGGTATGGGTTTTGAACGCTTGTGTATGGCATTGCAAAACAAAAAATCAAACTACGACACCGATGTCTTTCAACCAATAATTAAGGCTATTGAGCAATTTAGTCACAAAAAAAAGGGTGAAGATGAAAAAGTAGATATTGCAATGCGAGTTGTTGCAGACCATTTAAGGGCTGTCTCTTTTGCAATTGCCGATGGTCAGCTTCCAAGTAACCATAAAGCGGGTTATGTAATTCGCCGTATTTTACGAAGATCGATACGTTATGCTTATAGCTTTTTAGGACAGAGCGAGCCTTTTGTTTGTCTCTTAGTTTCAACATTAGTAAAAGAGATGGGAGAGGCTTTCCCCGAACTTGTTAAGCAACAAGAAATAATAGAAAAGGTTATACGTGAGGAGGAAAACATTTTCTTGCGTACTTTAGCTTCAGGTATCAGGCTGTTAGAAAATCACATTGAAAAATACAACCAACAAAGAGTAAGCAAATTTGATGGTAAGTTGGCTTTTGAACTATATGATACTTATGGCTTTCCGCTCGATTTGACCGAACTTATTTTGCGTGAGCACAACTTTACACTTGACCACGCAGGCTTTGAAAAAGCGATGGAGGAGCAAAAAAAACGTTCACGAAATGCGTCAATGATAGAAACTAACGAATGGATAGAGATTAGAAAAGGTCATAATACCGAATTTGTAGGCTATGATAACTTAGAGAGTGAAGTTAAAATCCTTTCGTATAGAAAAGCTAAAATTAAAGGCAAAGATGTTGTACAGATTATTTTAGATAAAACTCCATTTTATGCTGAAAGTGGTGGACAAGTTGCCGATACAGGCGAATTAATAAGTGAAACAGAAACAGTTAAAGTTTTAGACACACAAAAAGAGAATAATTTAACTGTTCTGACAATCAATAAATTACCAAATGATTTAACATCAACCTTTCTTGCCAAAGTTTCTAAAAAACAACGTAGAGATACCGAGTCAAATCACTCGGCAACACACTTGTTGCACCATGCGTTGCGAAAAGTTTTGGGTAGCCATGTAGATCAGAAAGGTTCGTTGGTAACACATGAGCGACTGCGTTTCGACTTTGCTCATTTTCAAAAAATGACAGATAAAGAGATACTTGAAACAGAAAACATTGTAAATCAACTTATTCGTAATAATATTCCTTTAAATGAGTATCGCGAGATACCAATTTCAGAGGCTCAGGAAATGGGAGCGGTGGCTCTTTTTGGCGAAAAATATGGTGATAAAGTCAGGGTTGTACAGTTTGGTGACTCCATAGAGCTTTGTGGAGGAACACACGCACAATCGACAGGACAAATAGGGCTATTTATAATTGTATCAGAATCAGCAATTGCGGCAGGAATAAGACGAATAGAAGCTATCACTGGAGAAGCGGCTTTGGAGTTTATCAGAGGCAAAATTTCGCAACTTGATGAGATTCAGAACCTTCTAAAAGGTCAAGTTAACTTAATAAAAGGCGTAGAGAGTTTAATAGAATCAAATCATACACTGCAAAAGAGAATTGATGATTTTGAAAAAGAGAAGTTGAAAAACGTTAAGGCTCTGTTATTGAGCAAAGTAGTCAAAAAAAACGATATAAACGTTTTGACCGAAGTTGTAGAGATTGATTCTGCCGCAATTTTAAAAGATTTATGCTTTCAGTTGAAAAACGAAATTCCCAACCTGTTTTGTGTTTTGGGAGCATCAATTGACGAAAAAGCAAGTTTGGCTGTAATTATTTCAGAAAATTTGATTGAAAGCAAAGGATTAAATGCCGTAACCATTGTGCGCGAGCTTGCCAAAGAAATTTCTGGAGGAGGAGGAGGGCAATCATTCTTTGCAACAGCGGGTGGCAAAAAACCGGAAAATATTCACTTAGCGATTAAAAAAGCTACAGAAATTATTTAAAATCCTATTTTAGGATATCTAATCATATAATAAAGACAAATATTTTTAATAATTTAGCTGACTATATTAATAAGAAAAGGAGGTATAAATGAAAACTTTAAAAATTATAGGCGGAGTTTTTTCTATTATAGGAATAGTCTCGCTTATCAGCGCTGTTGTGTCAACTATTTCAACAAGCAATTTTATCAGTAGTTCGGAAATGACAGATGGGGTAATAACAGACGTAGTAGTACGCACTAGTGAGGATTCAGACGGAAACGTAACTAAAAGTAGGTATCCAGTAATTCAATTTCGGGATAAAAATGGCGAAATTATTGAGTTCGAATCGTCTGTGTCAACATCGAGTGCAGTAAAAATTGGAAAGAGTGTCAAGGTTAGATATTTGCCTGATGATCCAGAAGATGCAATAATGGCAGATACGTTTACAGATGTATGGTGGGCGCCAATGTTTTTGGGAATATTTGGAGCTATTTTTACAACAATAGGTGTTTTGGTTTTTTGGTCAACTATTCGTGATTCGATAAGAGAAAAAAAAGCTATGCGATATACAAAAATAGTTGAAGCTAAAATTATTAACGTGAGTAGAAATACTTCAGTTACAGTAAATGGACAACACCCTTATGTAATTAAGGCACAGTGGCTTAATCCAGATACTAACGAATTGCATATATTTAAAAGTAAAAATTTTTGGTACGACCCCTCAGAATTTCTTAAGAGTAAGATAGAAATAAGAATGGATGCTCTAAACAAGAAAAAATACTGGATGGACGTATCTTTTCTCCCCAAACAAGTGTAATGTTCAAGTCTTTTGAATAAAAAAGACGAGGCATGCCCCGTCTTTGTAATATTTTGATTTTAAGTCTGTTAAATGTACTAACTCGTAATTTATCGACAAGCTAAGCGACAAAGCCGATGACGTAACTCGTAATTGTTCATTGCTAATTGCTAATTGCTAATTGATTATTATCTAACTGCTATGCCCAATCCAAAGTTGTACATAGTATAATCTTGATAAGTTACTTCACCATGAAGTGTAATCACTGCAAATTTAAAGCGCAATCCAAACCCTGCACGTAGCGAACTATGTTTCATCGTAATGTCAATGGGATCTTCTATTTGATCTTTCTCTCGTAAAGCCATATACACATTGCTACCGTCAGATTCAATACTCGGTAGCAGATAAGGTCCAGCTAATTGAATATTAGATGCACTTGCACTATATCCCACACTGCCATAAACAGTCAGAAAAAGGAGACTTTTAGATAGTAGCAAATTGGCGCTAAACGAATTCATACGGAACAGCAACTCTTGTTTGTTGTAATATTCTGCCTCAATTCTAGAAATAGAATTAACTAATGGTAACAGATTATTATCTATATTGGCTCTATCAATTGTTATCATCTCGGTTGGGAAATACTTTATCTTGTCGAAAACTGAGTTAACTACAGAGTAATTTACTGCAAATGATGCATCGAAAGGAAGTTTGTTTACAACAGGAATCCACTGTTTGAAATCGTGTTTAATACCAGCTCCAAACATGTTAATTTTTCCATAATCAGAGATAGTTAGAGGAGGCAAAGCACGTAATTGTAAATCAGTACCTTTAAAGACACCAATACCAAAGTGAACAATTGGCAAACCAACAGCAGGTAAGTTAACTCCATCTGGCATATTAATTATATTTTCAAGTTTCATTGTTTCAGAAAGCTTAACGCCAATGGGTATTAAAATATCTTGCTTACCTGCCACTGTCGGTGATAACGGGTTTGGATACTCATTTCTATTAAAAATAACGCGTTTCCAGTTGTAATCATTTAGGTTAAATTTCTTGTCAACTGAAGGGATAGTTGTTAATGTGAAACCTACCGAAAAATCGAAACCCAACACTCTGTGGGTGGCAGCTGTATTGTTCCATCCGCTAGAAAGCGTAGTTGCTAAGCCCTTGCCTATCGGATTTAGATATGCTCCCGAAAGAGTTTCAATATCTTCTATGGCATCTATTCCCAAACTTAAAAATTCCGAAACATCAGTTTGTGAAAAGGAGGCTGTTGTGAATAATGCTATTAAAGCTAAGGTGAATAATTTTTTCATATTGTTTATTGTTTAGTTGGTTATCATAATTAAATTGTGCACTAAAATACATTATTTTTTGTTAGTTACATAACAAATTTTATAATTTTGCGGATAATACCAATTGTAATTTTATAAAAGTTCAAATCTTTTATAAATTTTTTCAATGGTAAATACCGATGTAACAGATAGATAGCCCAAACAAACGATAGTGAAGTTTGGATTATAGTAGCTGTCCAATCGGTATAATTATGTCAAATAACGCAGACTTTTTGAAATGATAAAGATAATTTAATAACACTCTAAAATAAATAGACAATGAAAAAAACATTTCACACCGACGACGCTCCAAAAGCAATTGGACCTTATAGTCAGGCAGTTGAAGCCAATGGTTTTGTTTTTGTATCGGGACAAACACCTCTTTATCCACCAACAGGTAAGCTTGTTGAAGGAGGAATTGAGGCTCAAACCGAACAAGTTATGAAAAACATAGAAGCAATTTTAAAAGAGGCAGGACTAACATTCAGCAACGTTGTAAAAACAACATGTTTGCTCTCTGACATGGATAATTTTGCTGCAATGAACAAAGTTTATGCAAAGTATTTCACATCAGAAATGCCTGCACGTGCTGCTTACGGCGTTGTTAAACTTCCTGTGGGAGCGCTTGTCGAAATTGAGTGCATTGCAGTAAGAGGTTGAAAGTAAAACAGTTGCCTCATAGTTTTGAAGTATCCCAAAACAAACTTTTAAAACAAAAACAATCAAGGCGTCTTATAAGCGTCCAAATGCAAGGCGCTGAGATTGAGGGTTTAGGAGCGTACTCAAGGTACGTTATATAGCTCGCATATCGAAAGTAACATGGTCGCTGAGCGAAAGCGGTGCACTTGGTCGCTGAGCTTGTCGAAGCGCAGCATTTGGTCACTTATTAGACATTGTTGTTTACATTCCCTAATAAATATCACATACCCCTATGATTGATGTACAAAAAATACTTCACAACGAAGTTGAACAGGTTTTGATTGAATTATATAACTGTAATGATTCTAAACTCATTCAAATTCAACCAACTAGAAAAGAGTTTAAAGGCAACTACACGCTTGTTGTTTTTCCACTGTTAAAGTATTCAAAACAAAAACCCGAAGAGACGGGAGAGGCAATCGCCCAGCTTATGATGAAAAAAACAAAAACAGTTGCCGAATACAACGTTGTGAAAGGTTTTTTAAATTTGACACTGAGTGTTGATTTTTGGATCGATATTCTAAAAAATATCGAGCACAATGCCGATTACGGATTATCCCTCGATGCCAAATCAACAAACCATATTATGGTTGAGTTTTCGTCTCCAAACACCAATAAACCGCTACACTTGGGACATATACGTAACAATCTCTTAGGTTTTAGCGTATCGCGTATTTTGGCTGCCAATGGTAATAGAGTTACTCGCGTTAACTTAGTGAACGACAGAGGAATACATATATGTAAATCGATGCTTGCATGGCAAAAATTTGGTAATGGTGCAACTCCTCAAATTACAGGTATAAAAGGAGATAGATTAGTTGGAGATTACTATGTTTTATTCGAAAATCATTACAAATCTCAGGTTGCCGAGCTTATGGCGCATGGTAAAACTGAAGAAGAAGCCAAAAACGAGGCTCCAATTATAGAGGAGGCACGTCAAATGCTCCGTGATTGGGAAAATCGCAAAAAAGAGGTGTTGGATTTGTGGAAAATAATGAATAGTTGGGTTTACGAAGGTTTCGATGATACCTACAAACGTTTGGGAATAGAGTTTGACAAGACCTATTTTGAATCGGAAACTTATAAGTTAGGAAAAGAGGCTGTACTTAAAAACCTAAAATCAGGTCTTTTACAACAAGATAGCGATGGCTCTGTTTGGATAGATTTAACCGCAGATGGATTAGATCGAAAGCTATTGTTGCGTAGTGATGGCACTTCGGTTTATATGACTCAAGATATTGGAACAGCTATTCAAAGATTTTCGGAATATGATATAAATAAACATATATATGTTGTTGGTAATGAGCAAAATTATCATTTTCAGGTATTGTCGTTGGTTTTGACTAAAATGGGGTATAGCTGGGCTAATCAGTTGCAACATCTATCGTACGGAATGGTGGAATTACCATCAGGTAAAATGAAATCGCGAGAAGGTACTGTAGTCGATGCTGACGATATTTTAGACGAAATGTTGAGCACGGCGAGAGAAATGGCTCAGGAGTCAGGAAAACTCGAGGGTTTGAATGAACAGGAAATTGCTGATATCAACAGAATAGTCTCACTCGGAGCGCTCAAATATTTTATTCTGAAAGTTGACCCTAAAAAGAACATGTTGTTTAACCCTGAAGAGTCGATTGACTTTAATGGAGACACGGGTCCCTTTATTCAATATGCTCATGCCAGAATAAAATCGATTTTACGAAAAGCCACAGAAGTAGGAGCGAAGCCTGAATTAAAAAACTATCAATTTAATGAAAAAGAGGTGCGTTTGATACAGTTACTCGATTCATTTAGTGGAGTAGTAGTCGAAGCTGCTGAACAGCTAAGCCCAGCGCAAATAGCCAACTATATGTTTGAGTTAGCTCGCGAGTTTAATCAATACTATCATGAATATCAGATAATTAAAGAAGCCGATAAGGATTGTCGCAATTCGCGCCTATTTTTGATTAAGACTATTGCGCAAATATTGAAAAATGCAGCTTGGTTATTGGGAATAGAAATGCCAGACAAAATGTAAAACAATGTGCAATTGAGTTAAAAGGCGGTGTACTTGGTCGCTGAGCTTGCATTTCGATGGTTGCTGAGTTTATCGAAGCACAAGCTCAATAACCATCGAAGCGATGTACTGAGCGAAGTCGAAGTGAACGAAGTAAAAAAACAACATTACACACTTTTATTAGCTGTATCTGCAAGTTTTTTTATTGTTTTAATACCGATTGGACATACACTATAGTCCAAACTTAGTTATCGCTCTTTTGAACTATGTATCTGTAACATCGGTATTTACCATTGTGAAATTTTAAAAAGATTGGACTATTTTAAAATTACAATTGGTATTTGATAGACTAAAAGAATACATGTCGCAAATTACTTCTCAACTTTCAACTGACGAAGTTAAATCTATTTGCTCGTTTGATTATATTTTTTCAGACAACTATTGGACTAAAATATAATTCATTTTGGTATAAAAACATCAGTCGAGCCCTCAACTACAAAGGTTGTAAAGTAAACGCCATCAGGATTGTGAAACTTGTATCTTCGGCTTATTTGAATGTTTTGTGTTTGATACGCAGGTTTTAGAAAAGCGCGCGAACGGGATTCGTCTCTTGTTACTCTTTCAAAAACTCATACTCGTAAACCTTTGGCTCTATTTTGTCGGCAAGTTGTTTGAGTTTGTCTCTCAGGTTGCCAATCAGGAGCGTATATGTTTCGTCTGAACTTGTGCTGTTCATTCTGCCCTTTTCGTTTCTGCCTTGAAAATGTTCTTTGATATCGTAAAGTGAGGCGTTTACGTTACAGTTTGGTTGTTTGTGATAATATATCCAAAGCTCTCGCCCTGCGTCGAAAACGGCTGTTGCTTCGGGTGAAAATGTGAGAGGTGTTGTTCTTTGCGTTTGGTTGCCAAATAAATCTTTGGTATGGTCGGTTTTTAGTTTGCCGTTAATAAATTGGGTCATAAAATTACTTTCAAACTTGTCTCTTGCGTTAATTTCTTGTTCTGTAAACGGGATCCAGTGATTAGTACTCTCTTTTGATGTTATGCGGTTTTGTCCATGAAATAGGATGTATGCCAAACAATCGTTTTGAAATTCAGTATCTTTTTCCCATTTGTTGTTTGGAAATAAAAATTGGTCACGGTCGTTGAGCCAAGTGGCTTCGATACAGTGGCGAACGGAAAAATAAATTGAAATGGGAATTAAATTATCGGCTGAGATAAAATACTTTGTGCCATTATTCAGACTCCCATTTTTATTTACTTTTTGTATGCTACTAACGTGTAAGTATTTATTGTGTTGATAGTCTGGACCATCATTCCCTGTGTACCCAATGTTCGATTCTGTTTTCTTATTGAAAAGTGTTATCCATTCACTTATTGTTTTCTTTTTATTAAATTCGTTAGCATAAAATGCTTTTTTCCCTAGCATTCCAGCGTCTGCACCGTACACATTAAGATCTACTTTTGTAATATCTTTCTTTTGAGCGCAATCCCAAATAAGAAATCCTATGGGAAATTCTCCAGAAACATTATCAAAAGTGTTTGCTGGCACAACAAATCCATTTAAAAATTTCGCTTTAAAATGTTTACGAAACTTTGCAAATGCTTGACCATTAATGTATTTTAGTTTTGAAAAACTGGCTAAGTAAACTTCGGGGATGTCATTGTAAATGCGTAAGAAAAATTGTGCAAAAAGCTCTCGAATACCCAGTCCGAATGATTTTTCAATAAATCGTGTGTGAATTTTAGAGGTGTTGGACACTCCTATTTTGTTTCCTCCTTTACCAGCGGGCAGGTCTGCACTTCCCGCTTCCGCATACGGCGGATTAATATAAATCACCAATTTTTTCCTTTTTTCAGGGTCGTTGATTATATCTTGAAGTGGCTCAGGCAGTTTGCTGAAATCGTCGTTAAGGAAGTCGAATTGGAAAACGTGGTCTTTGAGCAAGTTGGCACCGTTTTTTATGCGGTCGTGCATAACATCAACGTCTTGTTTGTCTAAGGTTGAAGCCCAAATGTTGTATTTGTTTGTTAGTCCATATAGAAGATTTCCCGTACCGGCAGCGCAATCCCAAACATAATATTCGTCTTGCCAGTCTTCTCCAAGCACGTCTGTTAAGTATTGTTGAGAAAGCTCTACCCAAATCTGCGGAGTGAAAAAACTTCCTTTTCGCTCTCTTACGTCCTGCGGAACGAGTAAGTCACGGCGTTCTACG
>Ga0208195_1000342_pt1 | contig 63221 bp, 49 predicted proteins | sample AD_UKC077_MetaG_FD_184441 | JGI IMG/M metagenome (GOLD analysis project Ga0208195, IMG submission 184441) | Active sludge microbial communities of municipal wastewater-treating anaerobic digesters from USA - AD_UKC077_MetaG (SPAdes) (version 2) | ecosystem: Engineered > Bioreactor > Anaerobic >... | reverse complement strand
GCAATATCGCGCGACGCCCTCTCGAGGCGTCGTTGCGGGCCAAGCCCTGCCCGACGGGCCGGTCGATAAGCTCAAAGTCGTTGCGACGACGGGTCGTTAGCAGACCTGGCCCGCCGGGGCGGGAAAATGGTTCAGGGATAGCTCAGATGATCCAGAGGTGCCATCCGAAATCCCGCGCCGCTCGCGCGGCGGCGAAGTTGTTCACTGCCGGTGCGGCGGGAGGAATCCTGCGGCCCACCACCCCAACCGTGAACAACTTCGGATAACCTATATTGCCGTTGGAGGATTTGCTTCTGCGCTGGGCGCTCAACACCTTGAGTTTTACCACCGAGGGGTCACGATGTCCCCGGTCTTTCCCATTACGCAACCGTCCGGCGCTTGTGTTGCCGGGCGCCGCGTCGGGAGACGCGGCCTACAGAGCAGTCTTTCCCATTACGCAACCGCCCGGCGCTTGTGTTGCCGGAGGGGCTTTGTTAGCCTGCGCGGGCTGAATGGACAGGAAACGGCCAAGCCGGTTCAAGACGCTGCGCGCGCAGGCCGCGGCCCTGATGGATGACCGCACGCTGGCGCTCCGGGGTGAGGGACGGCTGAGTTGGCCGCAGCGTTGGGTGCATTTCTGGGTGCTGGTGGGCCGGGGGTTTGTGCGCAACCGGTGTCCGGTGCGGGCCTCGGCCCTGGCCTACACCACCTTGCTCGCGTTGATTCCGTTGTTGGCGGTGGGATTGGGCGTGTCCACAGGCTTGCTCAAGGGCAGTGAACTGCGCGCGGCGGAATTCATCCGTAACCTGGTGGATCAAGTGGCGCCGCAACTGGATCTGCTGCCGGTGGGGCGCGAGGAAAAAGCGGCGGCGCAGCGGGCGGTGGTGGAAATGGTGCCGCGCATTCTGCAAAGCGAGGGGGAGGAACAGACCCGGCAAATTCAAGCGCTGGCGGATCGGATGGTGCCGGAGGTGATCGGCGGCGGAGATCGCGCGGTGCGGCAGGAGGCGCGGGCGCGGGTGGTCGGCCAGATTCAGGCGCAAATCACCGGGCTGCGGGAGGCGGGCGAAAGCCGGCGGGCGGAACTCACCTCGGCGCTGGTGGACGATCTGTTGTTATGGCGGTCCCACGAACGGGTGGTCGGCCAGATTCAGGCGTTCATCAGCAACATTCACAGCGGGGCGCTGGGGTTGACCGGCACGGTCTTTCTAATTTTCATCGCCCTGGGCCTGTTGAGCAACATCGAGACGACGTTCAACGACATCTGGGGCGTGGCGCGCGGGCGGAGCTGGTTGGCGCGGGTGGTGCAGTATTGGGCGGCGATCACGCTCGGACCGTTGTTGATGGTGCTGGCGTTGGGATTGCTCATTGGCGGCCAACTGGAGGCGGCGCGGACCGGGGTGCAACAGGGGCTGCCGCTTCTGGGCGGAGTCCTGGTTCAAGCGGGAACGTATCTGGGGCCGTTTTTGTTGTTGGTGGGGACGTTCACGTTGATTTATCTGCTGATGCCCAACACGCGGGTGGACTGGCAGGCGGCCTTGGTGGGCGGATTGGTGGGCGGGTTGCTTTGGCAGTTGAACAGCCAATTCAACGTGCTGTTTGCCGCGCGGGTGGTGCGGACCAGTCAAATTTACGGGCCGCTCAGCGCGGTACCGGTGTTTTTGCTGGGGCTTTATTTTTCCTGGTTGATCCTGCTGTTTGGAGCGCAGGTGAGCTACACCTTCCAAAACCGGCGGGCTTATCTGCAGGAGAAACAGGCCGAGAGCGTCAACCAGCGCGGGCGTGAATTTGTGGCGCTGCGGTTGATGACGGGAATTGGACGGTGGTTCCAGCGGGGACACGGCCCGCCGCGGTTGAGTCAGTTGACCGAGGAATTGGGGATTCCCACCCGGCTGGCGCAGCAGGTGTTGCATCCGCTGGTGACGGCCCAACTGGTAGTGGAGGTGGCCGGGCTGGAACCGGCTTACGCCCCGGCGCGGCCATTGGAGACGATCAATTGCCATGAAGTCTTGCGGGCGCTGCGCGCGGCGGGAGGCGCGGATCCGACCTTGGACGAGGCTTCGGGGAACGACGCCGTGTATGGTGAATTTGCCCGCATCCAAGAGGCGGAACAACGCGCCGCCGCCGCCGTCACCGTGTTGGCGTTGGTGCAACGGGCGCCCGCGCGGCCAGCCTTGGAGGCGGCAAGAGGAGAACAAGAACCGTCCAGCGAACCGCTGCCCCCGCCTCCGGTCGAAAAAATAACGCCCCCCGCATCTGCAACCGAAACCGTGGCCGTCACCGAGCCAGCCGCACCACCGTCGCCGCCGGCGAGTCTGGAGCCAGCACCCGTGATCGCCCAAGCGGCCACCGACGATAAACAAACCTTTCCCCTCTGAACCGAAGCGCTGATTCACCCCCTTGGCAGCAAGCCAACCACACACGCCGGCTGTTCACCGCGCTGGGCTTGGCTTAAACTACGCGGCAAACCACCGAGACCGTATGAAAACACAAACCCATTGGAAAAACCTGAGTTGGCAACGGCAAGTACTCCGGACCGAGCTCCGTCATGGATACAGACGTTGCGCTCTGGCACTGCTTTGCGTCTTGGTCTTCCCCCTCCTCGGCGCGCAGGCGGATCCCGCTCTGGCGTCCTACACGCGCACGGAGGATGTGATTTACGGGCGCAAGTTCGGCACTGCGTTGACGCTCGACGTGTTCCGCCCCAACGGAACGAATAACGGATGCGGCATTGTTTATATCGTCAGCGGCGGCTGGTTCTCCGCGCATCAAGGCATTGCGCCCGCAACCTACAACGCGTTTCTCCGGCGCGGCTACACCGTCTTTGCCGTAGTGCACGGGTCACAGCCGAAATTTCAGATCCCGGAAATCATGGAGGACGTGCATCGCGCGGTCAGATTCATCCGCTCGCACGCGGCGGAATATGGTGTAGCCCCGGACCGACTGGGCGTCACGGGTTCGAGCGCGGGTGGACATCTTTCGCTTGTCCTCAGCACGCAGGGCGGTACCGGCGCCGCAGACGCAAAAGACCCGGTGGACCGCGCCAGCAGCGCCGTCCAAGCGGTGGCTTGTTTTTACCCGCCCACTGATTTTCTCAATTATGGCGAACCCGGCGTCGTTGCGTTGGGTGATAATATCCTCAAAGACTTCAAAGCGGCTTTTGGCCCCGTGCCCACTGACCCGGATGCGCGGATGGCGTTCGGCCGCCGCATTTCCCCCCTCTATCACATCACCTCCAATCTGCCGCCCACGCTCATTCTGCATGGCGACGCGGACAAACTGGTGCCGTTCCAGCAAGCGGAAAGTTTTGTGGCGGCGGCGCGCGCGGTGGGCGTCCCCGTTCGGTTGGTGGTGAAAAAAGGCGCGGGCCACGGATGGGCAAACTGGGTGGGCGACTTCGAGTTGTTTGCCCAGTGGTTCGATGAACACTTGCGCGGTCTCCCGCCGGTGGCTAACGAAACCTCTAAATAATTTTTTCGCACGGCGCAATTCCGACGTACGCGGTGTCCCGGTGCGGCCGGTTTGGCGGCGGTTTTGAATTCGACGCTGCGGACGATTTACGGCAGCATCCGAGTGGCATGGAAACAACCAGTGACAGCCGGTTTGATCCGAATTTTGCGCTTCAGATGCTGTTGGAGATGGCGCAAGAGCATTCGCTTGAGCACCTGTTGCAGAAACTCGTGCGGCTGGCGGTCGAGCGGCCCTACATGGCATGTGTGCAAATCTGGCTGCTCGATCCGGGCGATCGGTGCGCGGTTTGTCCGCGGCGGGCGGAGTGCCTGGATACGACACGATGTCTGCACTTGGTGGCGGGCCGGGGGGTGTCTCTGGCGGCGGTGGCGGAGGAGGTGCCGCGTTTTGACGATCCGCAGGCGCGGATTCCGTTGGGGGTGGGTTTTGTTGGTAAAGCCGCCGCCACGGGCGAACAAATTCTGCTGCGCGATCTGACGCGGCAGTCGGCCGAGCTGGTGGGGTTTGATTGGCTGGAGCGGGAACAAATTCGCGCGTGCGGCGCCACCCCGATTACTTACAAAGGCGAAATCCTCGGGGCCATCGTCGGGTTTGTGCGCAACACACCCGCGGAAGAAGGCCGTCCGTGGGGGCGGATTTTCGCGGACCACATCGGCGCGGCGATTGCCAATGCGCGGGCGTTCGAGGAAATCGAGCGGCTCAAGGCCCAGTTGGAGCGGCGGAATGCGTATCTCCAGGAGGAAGTCATGGAAGCGCGCGCCTACGGCGATCTCATCGGCCAAAGCGCGGCCCTGCGGCAAATCATCAGCCAGATTGATCTCGTCGCGCCAACCGACGCCTCCGTGTTGGTGCTCGGCGAAACCGGCACCGGCAAGGAAATGGTCGCGCACGAAATTCATCGCCGCAGCCAGCGCAAAGACGGCCCGCTCGTACGGGTCAACTGCGCCTCGATTCCCAAAGACCTGTTTGAAAGCGAGTTTTTTGGGCACGTCAAAGGCGCGTTTACGGGGGCGATCAAGGACCGCGCCGGACGTTTCGAAACCGCCGAGGGGGGCACGCTTTTTCTGGACGAGATCGGCGAGGTCCCCGTGGACATGCAGGGGAAATTACTGCGGGTGTTGCAGGAAAAACGTTACGAGCGCGTGGGGGATGACCGCACCCAGCAGGCCGACGTGCGCATCATTGCCGCGTCGAATCGCGATTTGAAAAAGGCGGCGGCGACCGGAAGGTTTCGGGAGGATCTTTACTACCGGTTGCACGTGTTCCCGATCCAGGTCCCCCCGTTGCGTGAACGGCGGGATGATATTCCCTTGTTGGCGCGGCATTTCGTCGAACTTTCGGTAAAGGAACTGCGCTGTCTGAAACCCCGGCTGACCCGCGCGGCCGTGGTGCAACTGCAGAGCTACGACTGGCCCGGCAACGTGCGCGAACTGCGCAATGTCATCGAGCGCGCGGTCATCCTGGCGCGCGGCGGGGTGTTGCAATTTGATTTGCCGACTGCGGCCACCGCATCGCCGGCCCCGCCCGCCCCATTGCCGGGCCCCAGTCCCGCCGACGGCGTAACTTTCCTCACCGAAGTGGAGATGCGCCAACGCGAGCGGGACAACCTGCGGGCCGTACTGGAATACGCGGGTTGGAAAATCAAAGGCCCGGACGGCGCCGCCGAACTCCTGGGCATCAAACCCACCACCCTGCTCTCGCGCCTGAAAAAAAATGGATTAAAACGCCCCCGCGCCTGACGCCGGCGGGATGGCGCCGGCGCCGGGCCAACGCAAACGATTTGCTCCCCCCGCCCAAAACGGGTAAACACTGGGTGACATGTGTCTGGCTATTCCAGGAAAAATTGAGCAGATCACCGGCGACGACCCGGTGACGCGGATGGGACAGGTCAATTTTGGCGGCATCCTCAAAGAAGCCTGCCTCGCTTACGTACCCGAAGCCCAGGTGGGAGATTATGTGATCGTCCACGTCGGGTTTGCGCTAAGCCGCGTGGACGAGGCGGAGGCGGAGAAGGTGTTTGAATATCTGAAAGAAATGGATGAACTGGAGGCGCTGGGGCAGCCCGAGGAGGGCGGCCCGTGAGCCGGTCAGACTTTTCTTCGCGGCCAAAGCACTGTGGCGGATTTGGCGTGCTGTCATTCCACCCGCCGGGCGTTACGCGGTCTGTTTCCCGGAACGATTTCAGCAACCTCGAATGAAGTTTCTCGACGAATACCGGGACGGCGAACTGGCGCGGAAGCTGGCCGGGGAGATTCATCGCGTCACCGCGCGGCCTTGGACGATCATGGAGGTCTGCGGCGGCCAGACTCACGCGATTGTGAAGTTCGGCATTGATGAATTATTGCCGCCACCGATTACCCTCATTCACGGGCCGGGCTGTCCGGTGTGCGTGACCCCGTTGGAGGTCATTGACAAGGCTCTGGAAATTGCCGCGCGCCCGGAGGTCATCTTCACTTCCTTCGGCGACATGCTGCGCGTGCCGGGCAGCCGGACGGATTTGTTGAGCGTCAAAGCGCGGGGCGGCGATGTGCGGATGGTGTATTCACCGTTGGACGCGGTGAAGCTCGCCGAACAGAATCCCGCCCGCGAAGTTGTGTTCTTCGGCGTCGGATTTGAAACGACGGCGCCCGCGACCGCCATGGCCGCCTATCAAGCGGCGCACAAGGGATTGCAGAATTTTTCCCTGCTGATTTCGCACGTCCTCGTGCCGCCGGCCATCGAAGCGTTGTTGGCCTCGCCGGAGTGCCGGGTGCAGGGATTCCTCGCCGCCGGGCACGTGTGTGCGGTGATGGGTTACGAGGAATATCCGCCGATCGCGGCGCGGTATCGCGTGCCCATTGTAGTGACCGGCTTCGAACCGCTGGACATTTTGCAAGGCCTCCTCATGGTCGTGCAACAGCTCGAGTCCGGACGGGCGGAGGTGGAAAATCAATACAGCCGCTCGGTCCAACGGGAAGGTAACCGGCCCGCGCAGGAATTGATGCGGCGGGTGTTCGGCGTGGTGCATCGCAAATGGCGGGGCGTGGGCGAGATTCCCCGCAGCGGACTGGGGTTGCGGGAGGAATACGCCGCGTTTGATGCGGAAAAGAAATTCGGCCTGGCGGACCGGCAGGTGGCCGAACCCGCAGAGTGCATCAGCGGACAAGTGCTGCAAGGCTTGAAAAAACCGCACGAGTGCCCTGCCTTCGGCACGCGCTGCACCCCGGAACATCCGCTGGGCGCGACGATGGTTTCCAGCGAAGGCGCGTGCGCGGCGTATTACCGGTATCGCCGCGGCTGAGTCCGGCATCCTCATGACGAAATCCTCCGAAATTTTGCCAAGCAAAAACCCCAGGCCGACAAGTCCCAACACCGGCTTGGACTGCGGGAATTGGACATTAACATTCGGTGTCGCCCGTCATCAGCCATGAATACGCCCGACTTCAATCCGGTCTGTCCGTTGCCGATTCAACACTATCCGCAGGTCCTGCTGGCCCACGGCGGCGGAGGGAAACTAATGCATCAATTGCTGGACAAGGTGTTCGGCCAAGCGTTCCGCAATCCCCTCTTGGAAACCCGGCACGATGCCGCGCAATTTTCTCTCCCCGCCGGACGGGTGGCCATGACCACGGATTCCTATGTCGTGCGCCCCTTATTTTTTCCCGGCGGTGACATTGGTTCGCTGGCGGTTCACGGCACCGTGAACGATCTCGCCATGAGCGGCGCGCGTCCGTTGTATTTGTCCAGCGCGTTCATCATCGAGGAAGGGTTGCCAATGGAGACGCTCTGGCGTGTGGTCTGGGCCATGCGCGAGGCAGCGCAACGTTGCGGCGTCCAGATCATCACCGGCGACACCAAGGTCGTGGACAAAGGCAAGGGCGACGGCCTGTTCATCAACACCACGGGATTGGGCCTCATTGAGACCCCGCTGGTTATCGCGCCGCAAAGTGTGCGACCAGGGGACGCCGTCCTGGTCAGCGGCGATGTGGGGCGGCACGGCATGGCGATCATGGCCCTGCGCGAGGGCCTGCAGTTTGAGAGCACCATCGAAAGCGATTCGGCCCCCGTCCACGAAGTCGTGCTGGCGTTGTTGCAGGCCAACGTGACCCTCCACTGCCTGCGCGACCTCACCCGGGGCGGGTTGGCAAGCGCGCTCAACGAAATCGCCGAAGTGGCGGGGGTGCGCATTGAGATTGAGGAAAAGCAGATTCCCGTCCGCGAAGACGTGCATGCCGCGTGCGAGTTGCTGGGCTTGGATCCGCTCCACGTGGCAAACGAGGGCCGTTTTGCCGTGTGGGTGCCGGAAGCCGAAGCCGCCCGGGCGCTCGAGGTGATGCGCGCGCATCCGGTGAGCCAGAATGCGGCGCGGATTGGTCAGGTGACCGAAGCTGCTGACCCCCTCGTGGTGCTGCGGAGCCGCATCGGAGCGAACCGAATTCTCGACATGCCGAGCGGCGAACAGTTGCCCCGGATTTGCTGAACGCCGGGCGCTCCCGACCGCCATCAATCGGGACGCGCGGCGGGCCCGGCGCTGGTTGATCCTTCCCGCAACCGGCTGCGCCGGAATCCGTAGAGCGCATAGAGCACCAGCCCGGCGGCCAGCCAGTAGAAGAACCGCCGCCAAGTGGTCCATGGCAGTTCCACCATCAACCAAGCGCAGGAAACAATCGCCGCCAACGGGACGAACGGCACCCACGGAGTGCGGAAGGGACGGGGGCGGTTCGGTTCTTTTCGCCGCAAGACCAGGATGCCCGCCGCCACCAGGACAAAAGCAAACAACGTGCCGATGTTGCACAGCTCCACCACCTCGTTAATGTTGGTCATGGCCGCAAAACCCGCCACGCCCACGCCGGTCAGGATCGTTGTCACATGCGGCGTGCGATACCGCGGGTGCACCTTGGCCGCCCACGCCGGCAACAACCCATCGCGCGCCATCGAGAAGAAAATGCGCGGTTGTCCGAGTTGAAATACCAGCAACACGGAGGTGGTGGCAAAGACCGCACCGATGGCAATGACCCCCGCCGTCCAGTGCATGCCCCGTTCCTGAAACGCCACCGCCAGCGGGTCGGCCACGCCGGAAAATTTCTGCCACTGCACCATGCCGGTCATCACCAACGCCACCGCGATGTAAACCACCGTACAGACAACCAAGCTCGCGATGATCCCCCGGGGGAGGTTCCGCTGTGGATCGCGCGTTTCCTCCGCCGCCGTGGAAACAGCGTCAAACCCAATGTACGCAAAGAAAATGATGGCGGCGGCGCTGGAGATGCCCGCGAAGCCCATCGGCGCGAAGGGCGACCAGTTTTCCGGTTTCACATAAAACGCGCCCACGCCCACAAACAAACCAATCACCGCCAGCTTCAACACAACCATGGCCGTGTTAAAACCGGCGCTTTCCCGGATGCCGCGCACCAGCACCCAAGTGATGATCGCTACGATGAGCACGGCAGGCAGATTGAAAATGAGCGGCCATCCGCCCACCCGCGGCGCCTGCGCCAACGCCGCGGCACCGCGCAGCACGGTGGGGCCCAGCGTGCTTAAATCCACCCCTTCCGCTTGTGCGGCGGCAATCTCCCGCGCCGCCTGCAGCGCGGACCGCACGTCTGTTCCCAACCACGCAGGCCAGTGCCAGTGAAAGCCGGCCAGCAGGCTTTGGAAATAATCCGACCAACCGATGGCCACCGCCACGTTGCCGACGGCGTATTCCAGAATCAAATCCCAGCCAATGATCCACGCGATGAGTTCGCCGAGCGTGGCGTAGGCGTACGTGTAAGCCGAGCCCGCCACCGGCACCATGGCGGCGAATTCACAGTAACACAGTGCGGCAAAGCCGCAGGCCGCCGCCACCAGCACAAACGACAGCACCAAAGCCGGTCCCGCGCCAAGATGATCCGCCCCGCCCGCCACCGCGGTGCCGACCGTGGAAAAAATTCCGGCACCGACAATGCCGCCCACGCCGATCATGGTGAGTTGCACGGGCCCCAATACCCGGCGGAGCTGGCGTTGCGGCTCGGTCGTTTCCGCCACCAACAGGTCCAGCGACTTGCGTCGGAAAAATCGTGTCCAGAACATGTAAGTTGGCGGAGCAGCAGAAAGCAGCCCGGCGATTCGTTCAAGTGAAAAACCTCCTCCGGCAGCCCCGAATCTGAAATTGGATGCACCCACGGGGTGCGGGGAAAACTGGTGGTTGAACAGGAAGATCGGCGCGGGACAGACCTTTGCCGACTCATCTTTAGTGGCTTACAACCAATGACTTACACCCAGCCCAAACCCCATACCCCTTCCACCAAAGCCGCCCGGATTTCTCGAATAAGCATCGGAATTGAGACGAAAACTACTGGCGACCAGGTCTGGGTTTTCAGGCTAAAACTCCGTTCCGGCAGGGGAAAAACACCTCGCTGGACCATTTAACTGAAACTCATCTGCCCGGCCCACCAAACGGACGTTGAGCTAACTCTTCGATGGGCTAAAAGTGAGAGAATTAAAGATTGACAAATTTCAGTTTTTGCTTAGGCTCCGGGAGCAATTGAGGTTTTTACCTCGGTTCCTCCCGGCCCAGTGTCGATGGTGGTGCATTGTCGGCACTGGGTTTTTTATGCGTGGGCGCCGGGCGCTGGAGCAGATGCATCAACGCCGGCAGAAATCCCAGCGCCGCGATCATGCACGCCGCCACCCCGGTCGCCATCACGAACCCCAAACTGGCAATCCCCCGATGGTCCGCCAGCATCAGGCTGCCAAAACCCGCAATCGTCGTCAGCCCGGACACGAGCACCGCTTTGCCAGTGCTCTTGGCGAGAATCCCCGGACTGCGTTCCTCGGCAAAGCGGTTGAGGATGTGAATGCCGTTGGTCACTCCAATGCCAATGACCAGCGGCAGCGTCATGATGTTGGCGGGATTGAACGGCACCCCGCGCCAGCCCATCAGCCCCACCAGCCACAGCGAGCCAACGGCCACGGGCAATAAAGCCAGCACCACGGCAACCAGACTGCGGAAATGCAGAAAGACCAGCACGGCAATGGCGGCCAGGGAATACCAGGCGGCCTCCTCGTAACTATCCTTCAGCAATGACGTGTATTCGTACAGTTGGACCGGGGTGCCGGTGACATTGGGATCCACGGTGCGCAACTGATCAATGAATTCTTTCTGATACCCGCGCTGCCAAACGTCCTGCCGGGGGAACACTTGCAGCAAATACTTATGCGTCACCCCGACAAACCGGTCGCGCCAGGCGGAGGGCAGATCCGCAACCTGGAGCGGCGCGTGATCGTCCTGCGTCTGCAAGGCGGCAAAGGTTTCACGCAGATCCACAAATAAAGCCTGCTGGAACGCCGCCAACTGCGCCGCGTGTCCAGCGACAATTTCCGGCGGGCCATGCAGCATTTGCCGGCGCAGTTCGGAGATGGCCTCCCGAAGAGCCAGCAATTGCCCCCGCAATTCCGGCGCTTCATTTGCCGGCAATTCGTCCAGAGCCAAGCCCAGATAGCCGGACAAGGTCCACAGCGCGCGGCTCAACTGGGGGAGATCCACTGGGGCGGCATCCGGCGGCGCAAAGGCCAAGGATCGAATCTGGTCCTTGATCCGGCTGATCACCGCCAGTTTGCCGCGATAGTCTTCTTGGAGAAAGTGACTCAGCGATTCGACTCCGGCCACCGCCGGCAGTTGGCGGATGCGTTCCCCCCATGCCACCGCTTGTTCCAAAGAATCCGCGATCACGGCGCCGAACAAGACGGATTTATCGGCGGACCCAATCAGTTTTTTCTCGAACACCACGGCGGGCAGTCCCGCACTTTGCATGTTCAGCAAATTGTAATCGAAGTAAATTTTTCGCGCTTGGAATGCGGCCAGCACACACAACCCCAGCGCCAACGCCGTAACCCGGCGGGGCCGCCGCAACCACACCTGTTCCAGTTGGGCGCGGGTATCCGGCGGACGGGCCCGGTCGTGATCCTGCACATTCTGCCGTCCCCGCAACAGCAGCACGGGCAGTAAGGTCAGCATCGGCACCAGGCAAATCAACAGCCCGCCACCGCAGATGATGCCCATTTCCTGAATACCCTTGAACTGGGTGAATCCCATCGCCAAAAAGCCGCCCGCCGTGGTGAAGGCTCCGGTGAAAATGCCCCGTCCCGTAAACACCAACGCGCAGGTCAAAGCTTCCTCGGGCGCCCGCCCCTGGCGCAATTCCTCCTCGTAACGCGTCACCAGATGAACACCGAAATCAATGGCCAGCCCGATGAGGATGGGAACAAAAGTGATGGTGAGAATGTTCAAGTGCCCCACTACCAGCGTGGCAAACGCCAGTGTGTAGGCCAAACCCACCACCAGACAAAGCACCGCTTTTATCGGTCGTCCGGTTTCCTGGTAGCCGTAAATAAAAATGAGCGCGCACAATCCCAGCGCCACCAAACTCGCCACGGTGGTGTCTTTTTGTGATTGCCGCATCTCGTCCAATTCCAGCACGGGTTCACCAGTCACCCCCACATTCAGACCGGGCACTTCCGCGCGGGTTTCCTCCACAAGTTCGCGCAACCGCTGCACGGCCGCCGGATTGAGCGCCTCCGACCGGGCGTAGGCGGTCACCAGGTAAATCTGTCCCTTGGCAAAGGTGAGATAACTCTCCTGTTCCGCCCGGTCACTGGCATCGAACAACGCCGCGATGCCCGGAGACGGTGGCGTTCCGGGACGTTGCAGGCTGGCGGTGGCCTGCGTCACAATGCGGTTCAACGCCGGCAACGCTTTCACCAACGCGTCGGTTTCCGGCGTGGCGTCCCGGCGGGCCGCGCGGAACTGGGCGTTGATGAGTTGGAACAGCGACGCCAGATTGGTCGCCTGCGTGAATTGCTCGATGAACGGGCGAGTCTCGGTCAGGGTTTCTAACAACGCATGCAAGTCGTCTTCCGGCACCAATTGCAGCGCTTTGGGCCCCATCATTTTCAAATCGCCCTTGTAGAACACGTCCTGAAATAGTCCGGTTTCGGCCTCCAGCTTCGCTCCCAATCGCTCGACAAACTGGCGGTTCTTCTCCGCTTGATCGCTTTCCACCACGACGACCAAGTCGTCCTGTTTGGGAAATTCCTGCTGAAAACGGAGGAAGTTCTGATGGTATTTTTTGTTGGCGCCGACCAGGTGGTTCCGGTTGGTGTCGAACTCCAAGAACGCCACCGTGTAAGCGACGCAGACGCAAAACAAGCCCACTTGGGGATAGAAAAACCAGCGCGGATGACGGCTCAGGAGGCGGGCCAGCGTGCTCAACCAACGCGCCACCAGCGAATCAGCCGCCAGTTTTCTCATACGGCCTGCGGCCTTCAGTCGGACGACGCGGCGTTGGAATGGACTTCTTTGACATCGTCGTGTTCTTCCAACGCCTCGATCAGTTTGTTCACAGCAGCCGCGGCCTGGGCGTCCGGCAAGGGCACGGTGGTGAGCGGCAGTTCCGTGACCTCTGCCACCTCACACTTGATGTCCTTGGCTTCGAGCGCTTTATGCACCGTCTCAAATTGAGCCGGGGTGGTCAGGATTTCGTAGCCGTTGGCGTCCGCCACAAAATCCTCCGCCCCCGCCTCGAGTGCGAGTTCCATGAGCGTATCCTCGTCCGCGGCATCGCGTGTGATGATAATCTGCCCTTTGCGCTGAAACAGACGGCTCACCGCACCGGTAGTGGCCAGGGACCCGCCCGCTTTCGTGACCAAGCTGCGAATCTCCGCCGCCGTGCGGTTCCGGTTGTCGGTGTTCACCGGCACCAACAATGCCACCCCGTGGGGCGCAAAAATTTCGTACGTGATTTCTTCAAAGTTGCTTCCTTCGCCGCCGCCGGTCGCTTTGGCAATGGCGCGCTCGATATTTTCCTTGGGCATGTTGGCGCTCCGGCATTTGAACAAAACCATCCGCAGCCGGGCGTTCATATTGGGATCGCCCCCGCCCGCCCGGGCCGCGATGGTTATTTCCCGGGCCAGTTTCGAGAAAATTTTTCCGCGCTTCGCGTCAATCGCACCTTTGAAATGCTTGACTTTCGACCATTTACTGTGGCCTGCCATAATCTGTTCTACCGTTCAATCAATCATCCGTTGCCCCGGGCCGGTTCATCCGACGGGCTCCACCTTCACCGCAGTGCCGTAACAAAGCACTTCCGTTATGCCCGCCCCGATTTCCGTGGCGTCATAGCGCACGCCAACGACGGCGTTGGCGCCGAGCTGACCCGCGTGCGCCAGCATCTGGTTGAACGCATCTTCGCGCGCCCGTTCGCACATGGAAGTGTAAATCGTGATGTTCCCCCCGAACAACGTCTGCAGATTCGCGCCGAGATTCCCGATCACCGAGCGCGACCGCACCACAATGCCGCGCACCACGCCAAAGCCTTGGACCACCCGGAATCCGGGGAGTTCAAACGCCGTTGTCGTCAAGGGATGGGTTTGGCTCATACCGTCTTCATTCAACACCAGACCCGGAGGGGGATGAAGCGAATTCTTCGGCGGGGATGGGAGGATTCGACAAGTTTTGGCGCGGACCCGCGTTCCGGGCTCCCTTTTCGCGCGAGGTTGCCGTAGACTGCGGCCATGACATCGGCACTCGACAGCTATTTCGAAACCTCGCTCCGGCTATTAAAAGAAATCCATACCACCCAACGACCGGCCTTGGAACAAGCGGCGGACTGGGTTTGCCAGGCCTTGGACGCCGGGCGGTTCATTTACGCTTTTGGTTCGGGCCATTCGCACACGCTGGCGGAAGAAGTCTTCTATCGCGCCGGAGGGCTCGCACGCACCGTGCCCATCTTGGATCCCAAGCTCATGGTGCATGAGAGCGCGGTGGCCAGCACGGATTGGGAGCGCCGCGAAGGCTATGCGGAAACGGTCCTGGCCCGTTATCCCATGACCGCCGGCGACGTCCTGTTTGTCGTTTCCAATTCCGGTCGCAACGCGGTGCCGATTGAAATGGCGCTGGGCGGCCGGCAGCGTGGAGCGAAGGTGGTGGCCATCGTCAGCGCCCGCCATTGCGCCAGCGCGGCGCCGCGGCATTCGTCAGGCCGGAAATTGACGGAAGTGGTGGACCTCGTCATTGACAACGGCGGCAAACCCGGCGACGCCTGCGTGACCATCCCCGGTCTGCCGCAAAAAGTCGCCCCGACGTCAACCGTCACCAGCGCCGCCATCTTGAACGCGGTGCTGGCCGAAGCCGCGGCCCGAGCCAGCGCCGCCGGCAACACGCCCGAAGTGTGGATCAGCGCCAATACCGGCGCCGGCGACGCCAACGCCGCGTTGCTGGCGAAATACCGCGGGCGCATCCCGCATTTGTGAATCAGCGAGAACCCACTGCGACCGTGAAGTTGCCAATCGGTTGGCACCGGGAGATGGCACTGGCGTAGTCATGGAATGCATCTCCATAACCGTTTGGCTGATTCACGAAAACGGATCAGGCTTGAGAACAAAATTGTTCCGTCTCGGAAAATCGGCAGCGCCAAGTGTCGCTGAAGAAATGCCTTCGAACCCGCCAGTCCGCCACCATTCCCATTGTCCTTGTCCGGTTTTATTGTCATCCCCACCCGGCGTGCTACCATGCGGACCATGAGCAGCTTGACGCAGAGTTTGGTCGCATCGTTTTTGATGTGGGGAGCGACACTCTTCGCGGGAGCGTCGAGCGCCGTCACCAATCAGCAGACGACCACTCCCCGAAGTCCCATCCCAAAGAAATCCACTTGGAAATTTCCTCCGGCGCCGGAAGGGGTCATCATTCTGCGGGATGTCAGTTATCTCCCCGCTCATCGCCGGGAGAAACTGGACCTTTATCTGCCGGCGCACCGACCGGCAAACACCCGGTCGCCTGCGGTCGTGATTATTCACGGGGGCGGATGGAGCGGCGGCGATAAATCCTCCGCGCGCGAGTTCAACATCGGGACGGTGCTGGCCCGGGAAGGTTACGTTGGTGCGAGCGTGGAGTATCTGAAGGAAGATCACGGACGTTGGCCCACCAACCTCTACGATTGCAAGAACGCGGTCCGTTTCCTGCGCGCCAACGCCGCCCGATACGGGATCAGCGATCGCATCGGAGTGATCGGCGGTTCCGCGGGAGGCCATCTCGCCCTCATGGTTGCCTACACCTATGGCGTGCCGGAACTCACACCGCCGGACGACGTTTATCCCGGCTGCTCAGATCAGGTTTACGCTTGCGTCAATTTCTACGGCATCACCGACCTCCTCACGCGCCAAAGCACCGACCCCGACGGCACGCCGAACGGCCAGCTGCGGGACACCGCCTTGATCAAGGCGCCGCGGGCATCCGGCGCGAAGGAATGGGAAAAGGCTTCCCCTGTTTACTACGTCAACTCCTCCACGCCGCCCACCCTGAGCGTGCACGGCTTGGCGGACACCACCGTGGACCGCCTCCAAGCGATCACCCTCGACCGCGCCCTGACCCAAGCCGGCGTGCCGCACGAGTTGTTATTGCTCGAAGGCATCGGTCACACCTTTGATTTGGATTCCTGGAAACGCAATCCCCTGCCCCGCGACGTTCGCAGCGCCGTAATCCGCTTCTTTGACCGACATCTGAAAACCCCCTGACAACAGAACCCACCGTCGCCTGCTGCTCGACAAGGAAGGGGCGGCCATTGACAGCATCAACCGCAAGGGGCGGCTCAGCGGACTGCCAGAACCGGTGTACCCAGCATTCCGCCTGATCTTGGTGACTGGGTACTGAACGAGGAGAGCATCGGGGCGGCATTTCACGCATTCGACGTCATGAATTACGATGGTCGGGATCTGTGTCTGTGGGGCTCCCGCGACCGCCAGACGAAGCTGCTCACCCTGCAGGGCAATGCGCTGTGGCGTACCGGCACGTTCAAACCGACGAAGGATAGTTTGCGCTTCTCCCTCGGTAATACACAAGAACGGGCTGCGCTCGCTGCTGGCCGGAATTTGGCCGCGGCGGAAAGGCAACGCCCGCTATACCGGAAAAACAGGGAATCCGCACGACGGAGCGCGGCGTTTATAGCGTTATACGGCCCGGCGATTCAAAGGCCTTACGTGATTGTTCACGGCTTGGCCCGTGCCGTAACTTCGGCAACCTGCGCCTTGGCGTTGTCGTATAAAAAGGCAGCGATGGCGGGGTGGGATAGCCGGGCCGTGGCGGTAGGCACGTTTTGCACGTGGCCAATGAAGGGCTCGACCTTCGCGGCGAAGCCCGGCAGGACTTCGTCGTAGAATTTCACATCCAACGGCCACAGGGCAGGGGGGCGAGTGCTGGATCAGGGCGGATATTGGAACGGCAGGATGTCCGGCACGACATACACTTGCGTTGTGAATTTCAGCGGCGCGAGATTGCCGGAGCGGGTGTAAGTCAATTCCACGAAGAACGCGCGCCAGCCTTGCGTGGGGGTGGTTACTGCACCGAGATAAACGCCGCCGCCTTGATCAGACAAATTGGTGCTCTGCCAGGCCGGACCGATGGTACCGAGCCGAAAGTCGCGCGCATTGGCATTGCTGGCCTGCCAGAGCTTGACTTCCGTGGGCGGATCAGTGGCGACGATCCGGACGGTGTTGGATGATTGCAGCGTCCAGGAAAATTGCGGCAACGGCGTTTGGAAAATGACGGATTCATAATAAGCGCGCAACGAGGTGGGATAATCCGTTCCACTCATGGAGTGCGAGCTGTTGGGGATGTAACGCAGATACTTCACGCCGGGCAATGTATCGAAATAGAATTGCGAAGAATCCGGCAGAAAGAACTGATCGCCGGAGGAATTTACGATGAACTTCGGCATCGTGTAGCGGCCAATGTAAGAGTACGGATCGGAAATCTCCATCAGCGCGTGAAACTCCGGTGTGCCGAAGCGGGATGGAATATCCATCTCCACGTAGTCGTCAATGGCCGGCGACCAGAAGCCGTGAGCGGAATAATGGTGCGCCATGGAAACTTCCACGTTCAACACGTCAATCACCGTCGGCACGATGCCCACCACCCGCGGATCCACGGCGGCCGTCGTCCAAGTAGTCCAACCGCGCTTCGAGGCGCCCGCAACAACGAATTTATCCACCGTCCAACCGCCGCCGGGTGCGGTGGCGCAAAACGCGGTGATCGTATCCATTGCGCGCACCGCGGCTTTCGTCATCGGCAGACGCGTGGGCCAGCGTTCATCGCCGGTACGCATGAATTTGTCCCAATTAAACGCAATGAGCGAATCTTCAGTGCGCCCTTTGGTTTCTGGGGCAAAGGTCAGCGGCTGATTTGGCACCATCTTGAGTTCAGCCACCACCGTACCGGTATCGAGTGCAATCTGGCGCAGATTGGCGTCCGCACTGGAGGGCAGGGAACCGGGATTGCTGCCGCCGGAGATAAAGAGCAGGGCATGCGAGTTGGTGGTGTTATCAGGTTTCACCACAATCAACCAGTGCTTCCAAATAGTGCGATTTACCTCGGCAGGCGTCAGCCAGGATTGTGAAGTCAGATCGAGCACGTAGGTTGTTTGCCCCGTGCCAGGAATGGTTCTGGCGAGCGTCCAAGTATAATTCGTATCGGGCGCGGCGACGTAAAGATCCAGCGCGGACAACTGCAGGGAACGATAGAAACGTGTGGGTGCGTTGGTGGAATCCGCGTCTACCCACGTGGTCACCGGATTGGTTTGCCAAAGGTTGGTGAGCGCCTGCCAATGCTGTAAATCGGTGGAGACCTCGATGCGATACCACTTGCCGGTCGTGCCGGTCAGGGACAGTTCGAGTTGGTGGTCGCTGGAACGCCACTGTGCCGCTAACTGCGAGGCGGCGGGCGAATTCTAACGGGGTGACTGCCAGGCCGAGAAAGAGCAGTGTACAGCTTCAGATAAAAGCTGAGTTGGTGGATTTCCGATTGGGCGGTTTTTAGGGTTTTAATCTTCATGTTCGGCGGTGCTGACGCAGCGTAAGTTTCTCGGGCAACCCAGGTGTTGGCAAGCCCAGAGGTCCGATCAGGTGATTTACCCACCGTTGCGGCAGAGTTTCGGGTGAGGCAAAGAGGGCGAATTTCGGCGCCAGCAACCTTGCGGGTCATTCAGCGAGATAGGATAATTGGCATTTTCCCTCTGTTTCAGCGATGCGGCCGCGTCTCAATAGCCCGCCCACCCTGGCGGGGGCCTTGCACGCTCTAACATTTTGATCGCACGATGACGGCGGGCAACATCGGCAACGAGTAGCGTCCGCAGCGGAGCTGGTGGCGAATGAAATCCGGACGTTCGTGTCCAGGAAAAAGGACGCGCCTCCAACGGTAGGCTCAGAGATTGACCACCGTATATTCTCCTCGTGTTATAAATCGGAACGCGGCTGCTTCGCAGTCCAGCCGAAACATGTTTACACTTCGAATACGCGGTGACCAGCTTTCAGAACCGTCGCGTTCCGATGTGACCGCGGAATGCCTACCATTTGAACTGCGGAATTTTCAGCAGTTCACCGTCCTTGAGCGCGGACTGATGCGCCACGATGCCGGCGATGACTGAGCGTTGGTCCCAAGCGTGGCTGAAGACCAGTTGGGGCGTCTGGCCTTCGCAGATCTAGGTGCGCACGACACTCGAGTACTCCGGCAACCCACTTTCGTTCGCAAAAATTACGGTCCGACCTTCTTTCAAGACTTTTTTTCAGCGCAGGCCAGGTGTGTTTCTTCCACCGGGCAATCGCGGCTTTATCCAGCGGGATCGCGCGGCGGCTGGGGCGCTGAAGACGCCAACCCATCTGCCCCAAGGGCCGCCAAGCATGGTCGGGATGCAACTGCACTTGGCCCTAGCGTTCGATCAGTGCCGCAACCCGGGGTAGGCATCCAGAGGTCGTGTAGAAACCCATGGGCTTGAGCCCTTTGTTCCAGGGCTTTAGCCAAGGCTTGCTGGTGGGCCGGGGTGAGTTTGGGCCGACGGCCCAAAGGTCGCCGTTGCCTGGCCTGGGTCTTGGCCGCCTGGCGTTGCCGTTCCCAGCGCAGGGCGCTGACGCGGCTGACGCCACACTGCCGGGCCGCTTCCATCTACGCCATGCCTCGCGCGAGCAGGGCCATGCCTTGACGTCGCCGTGCTTCCACGCCGTCAAGCCCCCGTTTGGTTTTGTCGTTTATGCGACAAATAATGTTACTTATTTATGCGAGAATCAATAGGATCATCCACGCTTTGGTTATCGGCGGGTGACGGTGCGGCGGCGGCGACTGGGGCTTTCGACGGCGGTGCGGCAGCGGGCGACGCAGGCCAATCACGTCTAGAGTTGGGACTTCGTGGCGGACCAGACGGAGAACGGGACGCGCTTTCGGGTGCTGACGTTGTTGGACGAGCCCACGCGGGAATGCTTAGCCATGCACGTGAACTGGTCCATCCGGTCGGTGAACGTGATCACGGGGATGACAGCGGCGATGGAACGCTACAATGTGCCGGAGCATTTACGCAGCAACAATGGGCCGGAGTTCATCGCGGATGCGATTCAGGATTGGCTGCGAGGCAAGAACGTGAAGACGATTTACATCACGCGGAGTGCGTCGTGGGAGAACGCTTACATCGAAAGCTTCCACGACCAACTGCATGGCGAATGTTTGAACCGGGAGATTTTGGCCGCCTGTGGGCGGCGCGAGTTGTCATCGGACCGTGGGCCTCTACTAGAACGCGGCGCGACCGCAAAGCGCGTTGGGCTATCAGACGGCCAGCGAGTTTTGCAGGCGCGGCATCAGCCGTTCGGGACTCCGGTCGGGCTACGCCCTCCCTCCGTCCCGAACTGCCGCACCAAACATCAAACCAATGGCAGGACTCTCCTTATAAAGTGTCCACCATCCGGGATCAGGTCAGTCTCAAAACATGATGCCGCCTCCGCCCAACCGTCCGATTGAAGACGTCCAGTCCCGCCGCCTTACTCGCGGCGACGGACGGCTGCCGTTGCAAAACCTCCTGCTTGGCGCGTTGGTGATTGCCGCCGTAAACATTGCGGTTCAATTCCTCAACGTACGCGCCGCCCTGTTTCCCTTTGGCGATTACATCGGCGCCAAGAGCAAAGCTGACGGTGGGATTTGGCTGTCCCTGCTGTCCCAGTCGTTGATCGCTGTGCTTGCCTTGTTGAGTGCCCGTGGGGTGGCCCAGCTCTGGCTCTGGCCGCGCCGGACGGTGCCCGGTTATGGCTATTTTCTGTGGGGGGCGAGCGCGGTTTTGGCGCTTTGTCCGCAGCTCGCCTGGGATTTGCTGGCGACTCAGCGCTTACATTGGTGGATGGAGCCACCCGCTTCGCCGGCTTGGGAAGGTGTGGCGTTGGGAAAGCTTCTCGGGCTGTTGGTTATCAACTTGATCGCGCTTTTGTGTGCGATGCCGGCTTTGATTAACAAACATCCGCATCCGCGCCCTCGCGGACTGCAGTCCATCGGCGTGTGGGCCGGTTTGACGTTGGGCTTGCTGGCCGGAGTCCTTGGCTGCGGCAGCGATGCCGTTGTGGCGGTGCTGGCGGCTCCGGTTGCCATCGTATCGGTACTGGCGTTCCGCAATTTGAACACCGGGCCGACTCATCCCGCCGGGCCCGTCGAATAAAATGACAATTGAATCGTCGGCGCTGGACGACGATTCGGGTAACGGGTTAAGGAGACGCTGAATAAAGCCTGAATTTCAAATTGGTGTTGGTACTGACAAAAAAATGATCCGCCCGCAGCGGTGATTCGTCTTGGTCGCCTCGGGTTGGCGGGTCGGTGCGGCGTCGGCAGCGGCGTTGATCCGCTTTTCCGCATCGCTTTTTATCGCTTTAACCAGTTTGATTCATGTTTTTTCACGCCGCAGCTCGCGTTCGCGCGCCGATCACTATGTTGGCCAGGCCAAAGAGCCCGTAGAGTGGATGCCCGTTCTTGGCCAACCCGCGATCCCGCATTTTCCGATGCCGGAAGATATGCTTCACGATGTGGAACGGGTGCTCCACGAACGCGCGCACTGAGGCGTTCGCCTTCTCCACCGCTTTGAGTGCTTCCTTCTCCGCTCCTTCCGCCAGGGCTTTGATCACGCCACGCTTGCCCGCGATCGGCCAATCAATCTTCCGCTTCAACGCCACAATCTCCGGTCGTTGCTCCACCCCGGTGTAACCGGCGTCCGCATGGACTTGCGTCTCTTGGCCGTGCCACCGTTCCGCCGCCTGCGTCACGTCCGCCACGTTCGCGGCTGTGACGACCACCGTATGCACCAACTTGCTGTCCCGATCCGCGCCGATGTGCGCCTTTAGCCCGAAATACCATGGGTTGCCTTTCTGGGTCTGGTGCATTTCCGGGTCGCGCTCTTTCTTCGCATTCTTGGTGGAGGACGGCGCGGCGATCCGCGTGGCGTCGACCCGCGTGCCGGCGCGCAGCAACAGCCCCCGCGCGGCGAGATCGGCGTTGATCGCGGTGAAGAGGCCTTTGCACAGATCGTGCGTCTCCAGCAGGTGGCGGAAGTTCAGGAGCGTGGTGGCGTCGGGCACGCCTTCGGCACTGAGATCCATGCGCGCGAAGCGTGGCAACGCCTGGCGGTCATAGCGCGCGTCTTCAAGCGCCTCGTCGGCCAGCCCATACCATTGCTGGAGAAAGTAAACCCGCAGCATCCGCTCCAGACCGATGGGAGGACGACCGCGTTTGCCTTTCGGATAGAACGGCGCGATGACGGCGCGCAGCCTGGCCCACGGGATGACTTCCTCCATGCGGGCCAGAAACTTTTCGCGGCGGGTGATTTTCTTTTTGGCCGCAAACTCGGCGGGGGCAAACGTGGTTTGATGGGGCATGCCTCACAGACAAGCCTACCCGCCTCCTCGTTCAAAAGAATTTAATGACGGATTAAATCAGCGTTTCCTTAAAACCTTGACCCGTTCGGCGGCAGCATCGAAAACTGTGCCGGACATGGCAACGGATCGTAGATGGATGATAGGCGGCGGGCGAATCCCGCGTTCCCCAGGCGGGAATGAGGGGCCGGGATTGGCATGAGCAAACGGCCGGCGATCCACGATTTGTTGCGGGTCATGGCGCGGTTGCGCGGACCGGGCGGATGCCCTTGGGATCATCAACAGAACCATCGTTCGTTGCGGTTTCATGCGGTGGAGGAAGTGTATGAGTTGCTGGACGCCATCGAAGCCGACGATGACCAGGCGATGGAGGAGGAACTCGGCGATCTGTTGCTGCAAATCGTTTTTCACGCGCAAATGGCCCGGGAACGCGGCGCGTTCGATTTTGATCAAGTGGCCCGGCGTCTCACCAACAAGCTGATTCACCGTCATCCGCACGTGTTCGGCGCCGCAAAAATCCAGGATGCCAACGCCGTGCTGGCGCAATGGGAGGAACTGAAACGGGCCGAAAAAAAAGGAACGCGCCATCAGCGGACTTCCGCCTTCGACGGCATCCCCAAACATCTGCCCGCCTTGCTGCGCGCGGAGAAATTGATCAAGAAAGCGCGTAAAGCGCAACTGTTGACGGACACCCCGTCGCGACGCAAGCCGTCCCGGGCGGGCTTGGCCAGGGAACTTTTCCAACTGGTCCGGCTGGCGCAACAACAGCGTTGGTCCGCCGAGGAGCTGTTGCGGATGGAAACGAAACGCGTGGAGCGGACGCTGCGCCGCGCGGAAGGCGCCCGGACCCGGGCGATGAACTCAACCTCAAAACCCAAAAAACGAAAGCACTCATCCTCATGATGCAACGCCTTGTCGCTCTCATCCTCTTGGCCGGCCTCGGATTCGTGGCGGCTCGTCACCCTGTCGCTGCAGCCGAGACATCACCAACCAATCACTTCCACATCACCACGGGCCCGCTCCTGCAAATGCCCATGGAAACATCGCTGACCGTGATGTGGATGACCGATCGCGACAGCACCGGCGTTGTCGAATACGGTCCGCCGGGCGGCGAATTGAAAACCGCGTTTGCCAGCCAGCACGGGTTGATTGATGCCAACCAGCGCCTGCACAAGGTCGAGCTTCGCGGGCTTACCCCCGGCACGCGCTACCGGTATCGCGTCGTGGCGCGCGAGATCAGCAAATTCCATCCCTACCGGGTGACCTTTGGCGAAACCATCACCAGCGAGTTCCAGGAATTCCGGACGCTGGACCGGGGGCGGCGGGAATTCTCATTTCTCGTTTACAATGATGTTCACGATCAACCGGCGTTCATTCCCGATCTGCTAAAAGTGGCCGGCGCGGCACCCTATGATTTCGTGGTGTGGAATGGCGACATGGTGAACCACGTGGAGAACGAGGGCCAGATCACGGCCCTGCTGGATCAGGCCACCGCGCATTTTGCCACGACGATCCCGTTGATCTGGGGACGGGGCAACCATGAAACCCGTGGCCGGCTAGCCCGGCAGTTGCCCCAGTATCTCGCCCTGCCCGAAGGCCGCTACTATTACACCTTTGATCACGGCCCGGTGCATTTCATCGTGCTCGACACCGGTGAGGACAAACGGGACACCCAACGTGAATACAGCGGGCTGGTGGATTTTTTCCCCTATCGGCGTGAACAGGGCGAATGGCTCCGAAGGGCGGTGCAAACGGACGCCTTTCGGCGCGCGAAATTCCGGGTGGTGATCTGCCACATGCCCTTCGCCAACCGCGTTGCGGCGGACCCGGCCAGTTACAAGGAACCCGATACGTTCGTCGGCATGGCGCACGCCTACGAACATTTCGGGCCTCCCTTGGAACAAGCCGGCGTGGATCTCATGATCGCGGGGCACATGCACCGCGCCACCTTGGTGCCGCCCGACGCCGGACGGCACAGTTATCCCATCATCCAAGGAGGCGGATCGCGCGTCGGGGATCGCACCATCATCCGGGTAAACGTGAGCGACACGGCCTTGGAAGCGGTCGCGATCGGTTCGGACGGCAGCCCCGTCCAAACCTGCCGCGTACCGGCGAAACAACGTTGATGCCCCTCGCGCCGGGCGCGGTCGGCCCGGATCGCCAGCGTGTGGCGTTGGCCTACCGCGTCTCTACCGGCAGGCGCCAGCGTCGCAACCGGAGGGCGTTGCCAACGACCACAAGGTCGGAGAACCCCATGGCAGCGGCGCACAGCACGGGACTCATGAAGCCAAGCGCGGCCAGCGGCACCCCGAGGATGTTGTAAAAAAAGGCCCAGAACAGATTTTGTTTGATGGTGCGCAATGTCGCCCGCGCCAGACCCAGGGCTTCAGGTACGGCTTCAATCTCCGATTTCAACAAAATGATGTCCGCCGCTTCGCGCGCGACATCGCTGGCCCGGCTGACCGCAATGCCGAGATCTGCTTGTTCCAAGGCCGGCGCGTCGTTGATGCCGTCGCCCACAAACGCAACACGCGCCCCGGTTGCCTGCAGTTGTTGCACAAACGCCGCTTTTTGTTCGGGGCGGACCTCCGCAAACACATTGGCCGGCGCAATTCCGACGTGTTGCGCGATGTGCGCGGCGGTTCGCGGATTGTCGCCGGTCAGCAGATGCACGCGCAGTCCACGCGCGGTCAGTTGTTGTACCACTTTCATCGCGCCGGGTTTCACTGCGTCACGCACGGCAAACCAACCGATCAGCGATTGATCCAACGCCAGCCCCACGAGTGTGCTGCCTTGCGCCGACCACTCTGCGGCGAACGGTTCGCCCGCTGACATATCCACCCCGGACTCGCGCAACCAACGCGGCGAACCCAAGCGGGCCACGCCGTTGCATTTTTCGGATTCCCCGCGCGCAATCTTCACCGTGGCCTCGATACCGAAGCCGCGGATTTCTCGCCACTTCTCCACCGTCACAGTGTTTTCCGCAACCGGCTCAGCGCCGCCCGGATTTGCGCCCGACCCGGCCGCTGCCACTGCCCGGCTGAGGGGATGCGTCGAATGTGCCGCCAGTCGGGCGGACAACGCGGTCACATACCCCCCACCGGCTTCGGCCCGCCACACGCTGGCCACCTCTGGTTTGCCGGCGGTTAACGTGCCCGTTTTGTCGAAGATCACCGCCGTCACCTGCCCCGCTTTTTCCAGCGCCACCCCGTCACGGATCAGAATGCCGCGTGCGGCTGCGGCGTTGGCGCTGGCCATGATGGCGGCGGGCGTCGCCAAGCCCATGGCGCACGGACAGGCAATGATGAGCACGGCGGCGGCAATGATAAAGGCGGCGGCCAGCCCAGCATTGGGAAGGTGCGTCGTCCACAACCACGGCGCCAACCCGCCATGCACCTGCCGGGCGGATTCAGGAAACAATCCCCACCACAATCCCGCCGCCAGCGCCAGGGCCACCACCAGCGGGACAAAGATGTTGCTGACGCGGTCGCCCAGACGCTGGATGTTGGCCCGGCTGGTTTGGGCGCGTTGCACCGCCGCGATGATATGCGCGAGCGCGGTGGCTTCGCCTGTGGCCGTCACGCGCATCACCAACCGCCCATTGACAACTCCCGTGCCGGCATACAACACGGCGCCGGGATGTTTATCCACCGGTACGGATTCGCCGGTGAGCATGGCTTCATCCACCGCGGAGTCCCCTTCCGTCACCACGCCGTCAGTGGGGATGCGGTCTCCGGGCCGCAGCGCGACGTGGTCGCCGGTGCGCAGCGCAGCCACCGCGACCGATTGTTCACGGCCATTGGCCTCGAGCTTGCGGGCGGTGGGCGGCGCAAGTTGAAGCAGGGATTTCAGCGCGGTCGAGGCGCGCGCACCCACGCGGGCTTCCAACCAGTGGCCGACGCTGATGACCGTAATGATGGCCGCCGCCTCCATGAAATAAACGTGGCCGCCATGACCGCTGAGCAAGGCCCAGGCGCTGTAACCATAGGCCGTGGTGGAGCCCAGGGCCACCAACGTGTCCATGTTGGAACTGCCGGCTTTGAGTTGACGCCACGCCCCGCGGTAAAACGGGGCGCCGGCGACACTTTGTACCACGCTCGCCAACGCAAAGGCGAGCCACTGAAACCAGCGGGCGTCGCCGACACGGAAAACCCACTCCCCGAGCATCAGCGGAACGGTCACCGCCACGCCCAGCCAAAGATTCAAATGCCAGTTGCGTTGGCGGGCCGCCGCAAAATCCGCCGTCCCGGAGGCCAGCGGTTGCGCGTCGTACCCGACCCGCTTCAGCGCGGCCAGCAACTGGTTCGCGTCCCGGGCCGCGTCTCCGTGCCATCGCACCGCGGCGCGTCCGGCGGTCATATCCACCGTCACACTATGCACCCCGGCCACTGCTTGGAGCGTCTCCGTGACCTTGCGGACACAGTTGTTACAATTCATCCCGGCGACCGCAAGCTGGGTCGCCTCCCCGCCCGCCGCTGGCGGCGCCGGGCGTTCACAACAGGCATTCACACTCATGTCTCTGAGCCCGAACGATAGGGCAAGAAAAGGGCGGCGTCGAATCGGAACCTCCCCGCGAACCCCGGCGGGAAGTGCCTTGGGGCGGACGGATGCGTTGACAAACCGGCCGGGTGCGATAAGATGCGGGCATTGGTGGCGGGCGTAGTTCAATGGTAGAACGGAAGCCTTCCAAGCTTCACACGAGGGTTCGATTCCCTTCGCCCGCTCCATTAACCGCCAGGATTTACTCGTCGCACCTTCATTTTGCCCCGGTTTATCCCTCAACCGGCCTCTCTTTCCCATCATTTCGGTGCGCTTTTTCCCGCATTGCATTATGGCAATCCCAGTTGGCCAAGCGGCAGTTCGGAAAAAACTTACAGCGCGAAATCTGAGCCGCCTCCGGCGCGCGGGCCAAAAAATTGCGCGACTTGGGGAGGGATGCAGACCGAGGCGGGTGGACGCATCCGAGGGGCATATGCACATCAAAAACACTTGCTTGAATTGTCAAGTGGTAGGATAATCGTCGCAGATGAAGTCCGCCGGTACAATTTTTACCGTGCCCCGGTCGTCAGATGGCGATAAGGGCAAATCGGGCTCGCGCTGGCGTCCGCCCCGCCCGATGATTTCCCGGCGGAAAAAACTGTCGGATGCGGAGTTGGGGAGGCAGATCCGAGCGGGCGACATTGGGACACTGGTGGCGGTGATGTATCACAACGGCAGCGCCGTGAACGGGTCACTCTACACGCAGCACAACCACCGGGGCGACATTTTGGTGAGCTGAGGAATGGTATCCTATGAGCCTAATTAGTCAGAGCAAAACGTGGCGAAATGTCCTCCTTTGTGGGGCCGCTTGCGTGACTCTTGCGGTAATATTCTTCGCGCTAAACTGGCTGTGGAATTATCCCTCCAGAGAAATCGCCAAGGCCGAAGATCGCCTTCATGCGCTGCTAGCCTCGAAGCCAACGCGGGACGAAGTCGTTGCGGACTGGGGCAAACCGGCCGGTGTGCTCACCAGCCGCGATGTTGAGCGATTGATCCGCACTTACCCTCAGGAGTCCCAAGAGCGCTACTTGCGACAGGCATCGAACTATCCGCGCGCCCTCTTTTACGAGACGCATTGGCTTTATATTGTTGTGTATTTGGATGAACAAGACAGGGCAGTTGAGGGTTTTGTTTCTGGCCAGTGAACCAAGCCGTCAACGCGGCGTATCGGCTGACGAACATCCCGGGGATTGCGACGATGAAATACAAGAATAATGACGCGTTCGATCCGGTGAGCGACGTGATAGGCCGGCTGATCAACGAGATGGCAGACAATCGAACCTCAAAAAGGCATCGTTTTTTGAGCCCGGATTAATCCAGCCCAGATTGGCTTGGGCCAACCTTGGCGCGGGGGTTTCTCCAACAAGGGTCTGAGGGGCGAGTTGACACTGCGGAGGCAAGAAGATGGGCGAATTGGCAGGCTGGAATTTGATTGCCTTTGTCTGTTCTCTTCTGCGCGCTCCGGCACTGTCGGTGGGGTCTGGGATTCTTTCTTCGCAATGAATTGCGGGACGTCCGCAAATCTGCTGCCCACCAACGCCACTGCCGCGACTCGAACGTACCGGTCTCCGCTGTCGGGAGGCCAGCCCGTCGCGCCCGGCGCAGATCGCAACTTGGGGGGAAAGACTGGGGACACCTCGTGATCCTCGGTGGGGAAGATCAAGGTGTTGAGTACATGACGCACGGCTCGTACGGGGAGATCTGTCGGAGGAATCAAAAAATCCGGGCCAAACTATGGAAGGCTTCCCCGGTATATTTTAACCACCAACCCAGGGAGGTGAGGAGGCTTCCTCGGTCCGTCAACAACGGAATCCCCACCAACAAAACCCCCACGTTGCCGAGAAAAATGATCACCGCCGAAAACAACCAACCCTGGCTGGTAATGTCGGTCTGGCGCGTCTGCAGGATGTGCCAGGTCAGCGTCAGATGAAAGGCGTACGCCACGCCCAACAGCAAGTGAAACCACCCGCGAAAAGCCGACCAATCCCAAAGCCAATGCCCGATCCCGAATCCCAGGAGGACCAACACCGCATACACCGGGAAAAAATAGGGGGCCAGCGCGATGAGAAAATTGGTCTTGGAAACCACCACATGACCGCCATTGGCGGTCGCCTTGAACCGTTTTACGCGTCCGCCGAACAGCCAGGTCCATAGCGCGTGCGTCAATTCGTGGCCAAAGACATAGATCCACATCGGCTTGGGTAACAACACAAACACCACGAGCCAGCACGCGGCGCCTGCCAGGAACGGCACCCAGGTGGTATCCGCGCCTCCGCTGGCGCGTATGACCAACCACAAGGCCCGGCCCGCGCCGACACACGCGGGAAGCAAGACAATGGCCAGCAGCATTTTCACCCACTTCGGCACGCGCGCAGCATTTGGCAATCCATCCGAAAAATCCAGAGCAAAGCCGGCCGCCGCATTCAGGAAAGGCCGGAGAGGTCGTGCGCCTCGGAAAAGGGTTTCGGTAAGTAAAAACGGTGACGCCGGGCCAAGGCGAGCAGGCAGCAAGTTGACATGCCGCCGACGAGAACTGGGGTTTGGGCCTCAAGGATTTGAAAGGGAGCTGTGCCGCGCTGACAGGGTTGGGAAATTGTTTGCGTTTGTTTCCGCAACCGCCCCTGACGGAGGGTGGTTGTCCACCGACCTGCGGCGCTTGAGCTTTGGTTTCTTGAGGCATGGGTGGAACGGCCAACTTGGGTGCGCTGAATAGCAATTTGCCGCCCAGTTGGATAATGCGTCTCGATGGCTGACCACGGATGACCCATGGTGTGGCCACGCACTTTTTGCTGGTGCTTCTCTTTTGAGGCTGCAATAAAGCATTCGGCTATACCATGAGCGCTCCGATCCAACCGCCGCCGTTACTCCGCAAACCGCGCCGCTGGCCGTTAGTCATCATTCCGATCTGCCTGTTGGCGCCGCTGGTCATTCTCTCGGGCGTGTTCGTGGGTTATCGCGTGTCCAACGCCATCGCGGTCAGCCGACTGGAGGCAAAAATCAAACAGAAAGGCGAGCCGTTGACTCTGACTGACTTGGCGGCGACCTACCCACCGATACCCGACGAGGAAAATGGAGCGATTCTGTTGCTGGAGCTGTGGCAACAGGAAGACCCGGAGTTTTGGTTGGCTTATCTGGAAGGCAAGCGCCCATTGCCAGAACGGCGCACACCACACTGGGACGATGCCCTGCCTCTCTTGGGCAACAAGGCCAAACGGATTTCGCGGACCACTGAGTTAACCCCGGAGAATTTGGCGGCCGCAACGACATTTGCGACGGAACAAGCGGAGCATCTTGAAAAACTTCGCCTTGCCTTACGCAAACCCAGGTTCCGATTTCCGCTGACGCTCACGGAGGGTTTCAGCATGCTTCTGCCCCATCTGCCCCAACTCAAACGTGAGGCGCAAAGTTTCAATATCCTGGCTTTGCTGGCGATCCAGAACCACGAGCCTGACGTAGCATTAGCCGCCATCGAGGACATGGCCCGCACTGGACAAACCCTGTCCATCGAACCGACGTTAATCAGCCAGCTCGTCCGCATTGTGTGTTACGACCTGACCATCAATGCCGCTGAACGGCTGCTGTCGCGCCACGCACTTTCCCCACCGCAACTCGAAAGGCTCGGCCGGGTGGCTGATCAAATCGCGATGCCGGGAGCGTTACGACTTTCATTTCTCGCGGAACGCACGGTGTTTTTAAACGTGTTCAACCTTTCACCGATGGAGTTCGCCAAAATCACTGATTCATCGAACGAAGCCGAGGAGACAGACAACTATGCAGGCTTCCAGGCTGGCATGCGTCTGCTGGGGTTTATCGGTCTCAAGGACGCGGACCGACGCCTCATTTTGGAAACCATGGAGCAAGCTATTGCTTTGGCCGAGCGAAGCGATGCCAGGGCGCTGCAAGAATGTGAAGCGCTCTTTACGGAAGTCGCGACGAGAGCCCGGCGGATGCCACCCAAAATCTTTTCGGCGATGCTGTTACCCGCAGAGGAGAAAGCGGCCGCTAAATTTGTTCGGTTGGAAGGGCACCGACGGACCATGTTGGTTGCGTTAGCAGTTGAGCGCTACCGTTGGCGCCACAACGGACAATTACCCGACCGCCTTGAACAACTTGTCCCCGATTTGCTGCCCACCTTGCCACCTGATCCGTTCGACGACAATCCGCTGCGTTACAAGCGTCTTCCCGCTGGATTCATGGTCTATTCCATCGGCCCGGACCGGACTGATGACGGCGGATTGGAGCCGCGGCCAGGAACACGGCAAACAAATTTTGACGTCACTTTTACCATTGAGCGGTAGAAGCCGTCCCGTCAATGAGGACGCCGTCACCAGCCCGAAAAAGCGAATCCGCAGATGACGCAGCTGGCTCCGATTTTTTCCGGGGCTCCATCGGCATGAAGTGGCGTCATCTGCGGATGAAAGGATTGGGGAGATAACCTCCAGGCCGCGCTCCCTGCTCGGTGAACGCCGGAGGCACGACATCTTTGTGGGGATGGCAGGCCATAACCTTTTGAGCCTCGCCAAGAGCGGGATCATCTCTTCTTTTGTGCTGAAGGGAAAATTGGAGGGAACGGCAATTGGGTTGTGCCTCCCGATTATGTCGCTCCTGACGGAGCTGAAGAATTATTGGTGACTGGTTCTCCAGAGATGTCGCCCCGAACGGGGCTTGGAGATTGTTAGGTCTGTGGCAACAACGACGCCGCCTCTGACGAGGCTGTCTTTGGGGCAGATATGGGCAATCTTCGACTTGCAAAGTTGCAGTAACGACGCCCCCGCACTGAGGCTGTTCCGCTGGGTTGGTGGGAGGAATGCATCCTTTGGCGAGGGGACAATCCAAGCATCGCTCCGGAGATGGCAGTGTTCCTCCGTGACACGCCGGGGCGGCGCCGCTTCCGGAGAGGTGCAGGCGCGCGTTCTCCTGGCGGGGTTCAACATCTCTTCTTCATCACCGGAGGTCACGATGTCTCCCGTCTTCCCCACCGCACACCGCGTTCCCGCTTGAATCCGCCGGCCCGACCCTTGAAACTGCCGCGCATGACCGAAGATCAAGTTCGTCAAATTTTTCGGGAAACCGGCGCGTTGCTCGAGGGCCATTTCATCCTGCGCAGCGGTTTGCGCAGCCGCCAATATGTGCAATGCGCCCTGGCCCTGCAGCAGATGCCTGTGGTGGAACGCCTGGGCGCCGCGTTGGCCGCGAAGGTGCGCTCCCTCGGGGCCGCCACCGTGATTGCGCCAGCCATGGGCGGTCTGGTCATCGGCCAGGAAGTTGCCCGGCAATTGGGGCTCCGCTTCATTTTCACGGAAAAGGAGGATGGCCGGCTGGTGTTGCGTCGCGGATTCACCATTGCCGCCGGCGAACCGATGTTGGTGGTGGAAGATGTCATTACCAAAGGCGGCCGCGTGCAGGAAACCATGGCGCTGGTGCAAGCCACCGGAGGCCAAGTCCGGGGCGTCGCCATTTTGGTGGATCGCTCGGACGGCGGGGTTCAACTGGGCGTTCCACTATTCAGCCTGCTTACTCTGAAGGTCGAAAACTTTCCGCCCGATCAATTGCCACCCGATCTAAGCGCCATCCCGCCCGTAAAACCCGGTGGGAAATAGACATCCGATCGATCCATTTCATTGTGCCGTCTCACGGCTAATTCCTAGCCGAAGTGGGACATCTTGGCGCGACTGACGCAGTTCCGTGTTTTGCGGGAGGCCAGAGAGATCGCGATTTTCCCAATGAATTCAGCGATTTTCCCGATTTTTTCAGAGATGGCACAGTGGGCGCTAGAGAAAGAGCCAGCGGCGCACGGGTCGCGCCGCGTTACGATTTTTTATTATGGCAAAAGTCATTGGAATAGATTTGGGCACGACCAATTCGTGCACGGCGGTCATGGAAGGCGGGGAACCGATGGTCTTGGAAAACTCCGAAGGCCGGCGGGTCACACCGTCCGTCGTGGCTTTCACCAAGAACGGGGAACGCGTGGTGGGCGACGCCGCCAAACGCCAGGCGGTCACCAACGCCCGCAATACCATTTACTCGATTAAGCGCTTCATGGGACGCAAGTTCCGTGAAGTCGAAGAGGAAGCCAAACGCATGCCCTACAAAGTGGTCGAAGCCGCGAACGGCGACGCCCACGTTGAAGTCGAGGTGAACGGCGAGAAGAAGCGATTCAGCCCGCCGGAAATCTCCGCCATGATTTTGCAGAAATTGAAGGCCGACGCCGAAATGCGTTTGGGGGAAAAGATCACCCAGGCGGTCATTACGGTACCGGCTTATTTCAACGATTCGCAACGGCAAGCCACGAAGGACGCCGGGCGCATTGCGGGGCTGGAAGTGCTGCGCATCATCAATGAACCGACGGCCGCCTCGCTGGCCTACGGTCTCGACAAGAAGAAGGACGAAAAAATCGCGGTCTATGACCTCGGCGGAGGGACCTTCGATATTTCCGTGCTCGAGATCGGCGACGGCGTGTTCGAGGTCAAAGCCACCAACGGCGATACGCACCTCGGAGGCGATGACTGGGACAACCGGATCATGGACTGGATCCTCGACGAATTCAAAAAGGACCAGGGCATGGATCTACGCAAGCAGCCGGACGCGCTCCAGCGCATCAAGGAAGAAGCCGAGAAGGCCAAAATCGCCCTTTCCAGTTCGCAGACCTATGACATCAACCTGCCGTTCATCACGGCGGACGCCAGCGGGCCCAAACACATCAGCATGAAGTTGACCCGCGCGAAGATGGAGCAACTGTGCGACGAGCTTTTCGAACGCACGGTTGGCCCGGTCGCCGCCTGCCTCAAGGACGCGGAGTTGGACGCGGGGAAGATTGACGAATTGGTGCTCGTCGGCGGCATGACCCGCATGCCGAAGGTCGTTGAAACCGCCCATAAACTTGTGAACAAACCGCCGCACCAAGGTGTGAACCCCGACGAAGTCGTCGCGGTGGGCGTGGCCATTCAGGGCGGCGTGCTCAAGGGCGACGTCAAAGATGTGCTCCTGTTGGACGTGACTCCGCTCTCCCTCGGCATCGAAACCTTGGGCGGCGTGTTCACGCGCCTCATTGAGCGCAACACCACGATTCCCACGCGCAAATCCGAGATTTTCTCCACGGCCTCCGACAATCAACCGGGCGTGGAAATCCATGTGTTGCAGGGGGAGCGCCAGTTCGCGCGCGACAACAAAACCATCGGCAAGTTCCAGTTGGCGGACATCCCGCCCGCCCCGCGGGGCGTGCCGCAAATCGAAGTCACCTTCGACATTGATGCCAATGGCATTTTGAACGTCAGCGCCAAGGACCTTGGCACCGGCAAGGAACAAAAGATCACCATCACCGCCAGCAGCGGCCTCTCGAAGGAAGAAATCGAGAAGATGCGCAAAGACGCCGAGGCCCACGCTGAGGACGACAAGAAGCGCCGGGAGGAAGTCGAGACCCGCAACGAGGCCGATACCAGCGTTTATCGGTCCGAGAAGATGCTCAAGGACAACGCCGACAAAATTTCCGGCGATGACAAGAGCAAGATCGAGAAGGCGATCGAGGAAGTGAAGGCCGCGCTCAAAGGCAACGACACGGCCGCGATCAAATCCGCGAGCGAAAAGCTCAACGAGGTTTGGCAGGCGGTGAGCGCCGAACTGTACAAGGCCGCCACCGAAAAGGCCCGGGCCAGCCAGGCCCAGGCCGGCGGCGAGGCGCCCCCCACCGACAGCGGCCCGGCGGACGCGGGCAAGTCGGACGACGGCCCCATCATTGACGCCGAAGTCGTGGACGAGAAGAAATAGTTTTTCCCGCTTGCTCGGGCGGCGGGATTTGATTCCGAACAAACACCAAAACAAACCGAAAAGAAAATATGGCATTGAACATCAAACCCCTCGGCGACCGCATTCTTGTGGAACCGGTCGAAGAGAAGGAAACCAAAAAGGGCGGCATTATCATTCCCGATACCGCCAAGGAAAAACCGCAGGAAGGCATCGTCCGCGTGCTCGGCACCGGCAAGACCGATGACGACGGCAAGAAAATCGCTTTTGAAGTCAAGGTGGGCGACCGCGTCCTGTGCAGCAAATACGGCGGCACGGAAATCAAGCTCGACGGCAAGGAATACAAGCTGCTCAGCTCGGACGACATTCTCGCCATCCTCAACTGATTCCCTTTGAACACTGACAATCGAACCTAGACACAAAATATATGGCAGCAAAACAACTTCTCTTTGATGAAGCCGCCCGGCAGGCCGTCCTGCGCGGCGTGAGCAAGCTCTCCAAAGCCGTCACCGGCACGCTCGGGCCCAAGGGCCGCAACGTCGTGCTCGACAAGAAATTCGGCTCCCCCACTGTCACCAAGGACGGCGTGACCGTCGCCAAGGAAATTGAACTGGAAGACCCGTACGAAAACATGGGCGCCCAGATGGTCCGCGAAGTCGCCAGCAAGACGAGCGACAACGCGGGTGACGGCACGACCACGGCCACCGTGCTCGCCGAATCCATTTATCGCGAAGGCCTCAAGTTCGTCACCTCGGGGGCGAACCCCATCGGCATTCAACGCGGCATCAACAAGGCCGTGGAAGCCGCGGTGGCCCAGCTCGACAAGATCACCAAGAAGGTCAAGGACAAGGAAGAGATCAAGCAGGTCGCGACCGTGTCCTCCAACTGGGACACCACCATCGGCGAAATCATCGCCGACGCGATGGACAAGGTTGGCAAGGACGGCACCATCACGGTGGAGGAAGCCAAGTCCATTGACACGACGCTCGAAGTGGTCGAAGGCATGCAGTTCGACAAGGGCTATCTCTCGCCCTATTTCGTCACCAACGCCGAGGCGATGGAAGCCAAGCTCGAAGACGCCTACATCCTGAACTTTGAAAAGAAGATCAGCAGCCTGAAAGACCTCCTGCCCCTGTTGGAGAAGGTGGCCAAGGTCGGCAAACCGTTGCTGATCATCGCTGAGGAAGTCGAAGGCGAGGCGCTCGCGACCCTGGTGGTCAACAAGCTGCGCGGCACGATCAATGTGTGCGCGGTGAAGGCGCCGGGCTTCGGCGACCGCCGCAAGGCTATGTGCGAAGACATCGCCATTCTCACCGGCGGGAAGTTCATTAGCGAAGACCTCGGCATCAAGCTGGAGAGCATCGAATTGAACGATCTCGGCCGCGCCAAGACCATCGTGGTGGACAAGGAAAACACCACCATCGTGGAAGGCGCCGGGAAGTCTTCCGAGATCCAAGGCCGGGTGAACCAAATCCGCCGCCAGATCGAAGAGACCACGAGCGATTACGACCGGGAGAAGCTGCAGGAACGCTTGGCGAAGCTCGCCGGCGGCGTGGCCGTCATCAATGTGGGCGCGGCGACCGAAACCGAAATGAAGGAAAAGAAAGCGCGCGTGGAAGACGCGTTGCACGCCACCCGCGCGGCTGTGGAGGAAGGCATTGTCGCCGGCGGCGGCGTGGCGCTCCTGCGCTGCCTGGCCGCGATCGGCGCGGTTGAGACCGCGAACGACGACGAAGCGATCGGCGTGGGCATCGTCAAGCGCGCCCTCGAAAGCCCCGTGCGGGCCCTGGCGGACAACGCCGGTGTCGAAGGCTCGGTGGTGGTCGAGGAAGTCAAGAAGCGCAAGGGCAATGAAGGCTACGACGTGGCCACCGGCAAATACACGGACCTCGTCAAAGCCGGCATCGTGGACCCGAAGAAGGTGACGCGCACGGCGCTCCAGAACGCCGCGTCCATCGCGGGCCTGCTCCTGACGACCGAGTGTCTGATCACCGAAATTCCGGAGAAGGAGAAGAAAGCTCCGATGCCGGGCGGACACGGCGGCATGGACGGCATGGATTACTAATCCCTGCGCGACCGATTCCGAAATATCAACAACGGCGGACTGGACCACCAGTCCGCCGTTTTTTTATGGTGTTTGCCGGAAGAATGCGTGGCGCGAACGGAAACGGAGGCGTTACGCGCCACCCGCTGCCGGGGCTGCTTCAATCCCCAGTTCCTTGAGGAACGGTCCATTCTGCGGCGGGCGACCGAGAAACTCGCGAATGGAAATATTCACATCGCGGGAATCGCCCGGCTCGTAAATCTCCCGCCGCAAACGGCGGCCCGCCGGAATGTCGAAATAGCCGTCGGGCGCGCTTTCAAATACCGTGGCCATGTCCGCCGCAATCACATCCGCCCACGCGTAACCGTAGTAACCCGCGTCGTAGCCCATCAAATGACCGAAATAGGTCACGAACGTGGTGTTCTCTGGCATGGGATAAAACACCTCGCCGAGCACCTGGTTGGCGAGCTGGAGCGTATCCTCCGTCCCGGACGAATGGGTGCGCGTATGCAGGGTGAGATCCAGGATGCCGAACGAAAATTGCCGCCGATAAAAATGGCCGATGGTCGCCTTTTTGGCGGCCTTGAGCTGGGCCAGGATTTCCACCGGAATCTTTCGCTGCGGATCGCGATAATCGGCGGCGAAACTGTCCAACACCCGCTTGTCCCACACCCAGTTTTCGAGCATCTGGGACGGTGCCTCAACGAAATCGCGCGGCACACTGGTGCCGGCAAAGCGGCTGTATTTGGCGCGGGTCAAGATGGAATGCATGGCGTGGCCAAACTCGTGGAAGAGCGTTTCCACCTCGTGATGCGACAGCAGCGAAGGCCGGTCGGGCGCGGGCGGGGGAAAATTGCACACCAAGGCCACGGTCGGACGTTGGTAACGACCATCGGGCAATAGCTTGCCTTCAATGAGGCCGAACTGGGCGAAGTGATTGAATTTCCCCTCCCGCGGGAACATGTCCAAATAAAACAAGCCGAGCGGCTCGCCCGTGACTGAATCGCTGACCGCGTACAGGCGAATACCCTCCACCCATTGGTACGGCGGATCAATCGGGTCAAACCGCAATTCGAAGATGCGTTGATACACGCGGAACATGCCGTCGAGCGCCTTGTCGTACGGGAAAAACACGCGCAACTGTTCGGCGTCCACATTGTATTTTTCCTTCTTCAACTGGTTGGCGTAATACCGCCAGTCCCAGATGTGCCATGGGGGATTGGACTGGCCGGTGTCCCGCGCCTTGAGTGCGCGCAACGTCGCCTGTTCGGCCTCGAATTTGGGCTGCAACCCCGCCGCGGTTTCCCGCAGGAACGCCAGCGCCGCAGCCCCCGTGCGCGCCATCTTGGTTTCAATCTGGTAATCGGCCCAGTGCGCGTATCCGAGCTTGCGCGCGATGGTGGCGCGCAGGTTCAGGATCTGATCGAGCAACGCCGCGTTGGCCTCGCGGGCCAGGAGGCAACGCTCGGTTTCCACCTGGCGGCGCACCGCTTCACTCCGGGCGTTCTCCATGATCATCAGGTATTGCCAGGTCACGTTGACGAGAATGGTGTACGCGTCCACGCCGGTCTGGATGCCTTTCTGTCCGAGAAAACTGTCCGGCACGCCCTCCAGTTCGGCCTTGGTGAACGTCAACGCTTTTTGGGCCTTGGTGATGTTGCTGTCAAAATCCGTGGTCAATCGCGCCAGGTCCTTGCGGAGTTGCTCGACCTCGTCCCGCTCGGCCTTGGGCAGGGCCAGTCCGGCGCGCCGGTAATCGCGCAGCGTTTCCTCCAGCAACTTCGCATCCTCCCCGACCAACGCCGGCTGGGTGTCGGCAAAAGCCTTGACCGCGCGATAAACATCCTCGCGGTATTCCGTGCCTACCGCCCATTCCTGCAAAGTCTTGACGGCCTCGGTGGTCGCGTCCCGCAGCGCGGCGTTTGGGCTGGTTTCCTTGATGAACGCCAGCCGCCCCGCCGTGGTGCCGATGAGATGATTCAAGTCGTCCAACGCCCGCACTGTGTCATCGAATGTCACCCGGCCCGGCGCGCCCCGGCCAATTTCATCCAAGGTGGCGTTCCCGGTGGCGATGGTCTGCTGCACCACCTGTCTAACCTGGTCCGGAGTGGTTTCGAAAGACGGCACACTGATTACAGCGCGGAATTTTTCCGCGCGTTGCTGGGCGTCTTTGAACGATTTAATAGGACCCGCGACGGGGGCCTTGTGCGAAGTCGAGCAGGCAGTCATAAGCGAGGCGAGCGCCACGATAAACAGGATTCTTGCAGACATGCGGGCAATGTAGAGACGGCCGCGCGCCCCCGCAAGCCGGGCGCACTGTCTTCTCGATCGGACGGCCCGTGACGAATCACAGGGACCATCCCCGACGGTATTCGTGCTGGAGGAAGAGATCCGCCGCCGGACAGTTGGGCGCGCGGAGTCTAGCCGAGTCCCATTGGAGCGGGCTGCCCGCGCGAAAAGCCACATTGCCCAACAACGCCGCTTCGGTCAGGGGACCGGAATAAGCGAAATCGCAACTCGCGGGCCGGTTGTTTTTGACCGCCTGAATCCATTCGCGATGGTGTGCGGTGTAGTCGCTCTCGACGGGCTGGGGCGCGGTGTAATCCGCAAAGTCCGGTTCGCGCAGGATCACCTGCCGCGTGTAATCCGCCAGCAACCGCCCGGTCTGGCCGATGAAAAGCACGCCCGACGACCATTGCTGGGCGATTGTTGCCGGCAACCAAGCCGGTTTGCGTCCTCCGTGATACCACGTCAATGAGAGCGGCGACGTCGTGCGCGCGGCGGTGGCGGTGGGGACGCCGGGATATTCGTATTGCACCACCAGCCACGGCGGCGCGGCGTTGGGATGCACCGGGGGCCCGTCCACCACCTGTACCCGGGTCGGGGCGCGCAAGCCGAGCGCCCAGTGCGGGAGATCCATATAGTGACAGCCAAAATCCGCCAGCGCACCGCCGCCAAACGCCCACCAGTTCCGCCACCATCGCGGCACAATTTCGGGACTGTACGGCCGCGCCGGCACGGGGCCCAACCAGAGATCGTAATGCAGATGCGCCGGCACGGGGGGGGATTCGGTGGGCCACGCCTTGCCCGCCGCCGAGGCGTTGACCCAGACATGTACCTCGGACACCGTTCCCACCGCGCCTTCCTGCACCAACTGCGCCACGCGCCGGTAATTTTCGCCGGAATGAATTTGCGTGCCGATTTGCGTGATGAGTTTTTGTTGGCGGGCGACGTTGGTCACCGCCCGGCATTCGGAAACCGTGCGGGTGAGCGGTTTCTCGCAATAGACATGGCGTCCGCTGCGCAACGCCGCAACCGCCGCCACGGCGTGCGTGTGATCCGGCGTGGCGATGACCACGGCGTCAATGTCCCGCTGGTCAAGCAACCGACGGAAATCGGTGTACGTCTGCGCGGCGGGAAATTTCTCCTTGGCCGCAGCCAGGTAATGCTCATCCACGTCGCACAAGGCAACGACGTTCTCGCTGGTCATGGCGGTGAGATCGTAGTTCCCTTGGTGCGCCACGCCGATGATGCCGAGGTTGAGTTGCTCGTTGGGAGACAGGCGCCGCCGGGCGGGCCGGCAACCAGCGACCCAGAACCCCGCTACGCCCAGCGCGGTTTGCCGTAGAAACGTTCGACGATTTTGTCTGATGCTCATGGAAAAAGCAGATTCAATTCATCCAGATCACTCCCCGGGAAAGGGCGCATCAAAGCACGCCGCTTGAACGGCTCTCCCCGTCCGATCTAACCGGCAACCCCGTCGCAACGGCGCGCTTATCCATGCATCCGCCGGACCATGGCTTTGGCGTGGAAGGGCTGCCAACAAAAACCGTCCGCGGGGTTACGACAACCCCTTGACCTCCCAGCCACGACGATATTTTCGCCGCAGGAATTTGTCGGCGGCCGACAGGTTGGTAAACCGCAACCGCGCGGAATTCCATGCGAGCGTCGTTTGCGGGAACCGCGAGGCCACGCCTCCCAACAAGACCGTTTCGGTGAGCGGACCAGAGTAATCGAAATTCGCCGTGGGTTTGCCGTTGTCGCGCACGCCTTCCAGGAACAGCGTGTAATGATTGCCGTTCGCGACCGTCGGCATCTTGAAGTCCGCGAATTGCGCCTCCGGCAGCAATCGCGGTTTGCCGACGTGCGGCAGGAGCATAATGCCTTTCGTGCCGATGAACACCGAGCCCTGGCCGGGTCGTTTGACCTCGCCCAACAACGCGCCAACCTCCGGCGGCGGCTTTTGATTGCCGTCGTACCAGGTGACCTTCACCGTGTCCCCGTCCGTATAGGGCGTGCCGGGGAAGGTGTAATGGATCACGGCGTTGGAGGCCCAGTGCCACGGGTTGGGGGCGGCGCCTTCCGACCGCACCGTCAATGGCGCCGTCAACGCCAGCGCGTTGAACACCGGGTCGTAGATGTGGCAGCCCATGTCACCGAACGTGCCGGTGCCAAAATCCAGGCTCCGCCGCCAGTTGCCCGGGTGATAGTAACCCTCGCCAATGAACGGCCGGGCGGCCGCCACCCCCAGCCAGCCATCCCAGTCCAAGCCGGGGGGCACCGGATCCTGACGGTCGGGTTTGGGTTTGGGATCCCCCCAATCCTTGTTGCTCCAGGTGTGAACGGCTTTGATCTTGCCGATGACGCCATCGCGTACCAGCCGCACTGCGAGTTGATACTCCTCCAGCGAATGAATTTGAATGCCCATCTGGGTGACGAGCTTCCGCGCCCGCGCAAACTCGGTCAGCTTGCGGGTTTCGTAGATGTCATGCGCCAGCGGTTTCTGCACATAAACCGATTTGCTCAACTGCATGGCCGACATGGCGATGGGCGCGTGCATGTGGTCGGGCGTGGAGACATTCAGCGTGTCGAGCGCCTTTTCCTTGGCCAGCAACTGGCGCCAATCCTGGTAAAAGCGCGCCTCGGGGAACCGTTCCTTCCATTGTTCCGCCTTGGCGATCTCCACGTCGGCGATGGCCACCACCTTGACGAAGGGATGCCGGGCAATCTGTTGCAGGTCGCTGGCGGCCATGCCGCTGGCGCCGATGGACGCGTGCAACAGCGTTCCGGAAGGCGGCACCGCGCGGAGGGCGGGGATGAACGCCGGGGCGGTGCCGGCCGCCACCGCGGCCAGGACCCCGCGACGAAGAAATTCACGACGGGAAAACATTTTGTTCATACGATCAAGGAACGGGGATTTCACGGAGATAGATGTTTTTGAACCAGACCGGTGTGGTGTGCGCCTGCAACTCAATCTGCTCGCGGGCATACACCGGTTTTTCGCGCTCCCAATAGTTTTCCAGGGTGGTATCCCGCACGACGAGTTCGCCGTTCAGGAAAATGTGCAGTTTCTCGCCCACCATCACGATGCGGAACTGATTCCATTCGCCGATGGGTTTGTCCGCCACCTGCAGCGGTTTGGCCGGGTGTTTCTGATTGTTGTAGAGGCCGCCCGAGCCGACTTCACGCCCCCCGGACAACGGCGGGGTGAACGGATCCCAGATCTGCACCTGCGGCGAGCCGCGCAAATACAGCCCGCTGTCGCTCTTGGGTTCGATCTTCCAATCGCAGACCAGCTCAAAATTTGCATAATCCTTCACCGTACACAGGTTGTCGAAGCCCTTGCCCCGATACACCAGCGCGCCGTCTTCAATCTGCCAATGTTCGCGCATCAGGGCGTCGGCCTGGGTCTGGGCCGCCGCGAGCGCCTCCTTCGACATGGCCGCGCGTTTCTTGGGATTCTCAACCAGCCCTTTCCAGCCGTTGAGTGTCCGGCCATCGAACAAGGCCGTAAAGCCGGTCGGCGCGGTGTTGTCGCGCTCCGTCCGCGGCAGTTCCTTGATGCGGATGTTGCGGAATTCCAAGTAGTCGCCGTGGCCAAGAAATCCGATGTGGCCCCGCTCCCGAAAGATGCCGGGATGCTTTCGGATTTTCTCCGGGTCCGTCACGTCGTTGAGATTCGCGTCCACGATGGTTTGGCCGTTGACGATGACCTTGATGGACCGGCCCTGGGCAATGATCTCCTCGGTGTTCCATTCGCCCGCCGGTTTCAACGCCCCGCGTTTCGCGGCCACCAAATCGTAAATCGAACCGTGATATTGCTCGGCGCGGAGCTTGCCCCATTTGCCCCGATCCGCCGCCGCATCCTCCAAAATCTGAATTTCCATGCCCAGATACGCGGCATCCCCCTCCAACGGCGCGCGGATGCCGATGCCGTTGTTGGAGCCGTCCTCCAACTTGAACTCGAAGCGCAGGATAAAATCCGCGAACTGCTGCTCGGTAAACAACGAACGTCCTTTGGGGGAACAGTAGATGACTCCGTCTTTCACTCCGTATCCATCCGGCGGGCCGCCCACATGTTTCCAGCCCTGCAGCGTCTGGCCATCAAACAAGCTGACAAAACCGGGTTCACGTTGCGCCAGACCACAGGCGGAGAGCAAAAACACCGCGCCCAACGCGGCCAAGAATGGATTGATGCGTTTCATCTTTAACATGGACGGGCCGAACCGGTTCGAGATTCGACACCCTCGTTGCCGGGAAAGAGTTTGGGATTTACCGAAACGAGTCAAGCCGGCACTGACCCGCCTCGTTTGCCAACCACGGCTGGTTGCGTTAATTATTGGCGGAAATCAAATCGTCATGGTGCGTTTCCCAACGATACAGTCGCCCCGCCGCCGTCGAGCCGCCGGATGCCTGCTCGCGCTGGGATTGCTCGCCAGCCCGCTGTTCCCGCTCATGAGCGCTGACACAAATTTACCCGCGGCCACCCGGACCGAACTCGCCACCCTGGGCGGAGGTTGTTTCTGGTGTCTGGAAGCCCTATTACAAACGCTGCTCGGAGTCAAAACCGTCACGTCGGGCTACGCGGGCGGACACACCGAGAACCCCACGTATCCCCAGGTATGCTGCGGCGATACCGGCCACGCCGAGGTGGTGCAGGTGGCGTTCGATCCGGAGCAGATTTCGTTTGCGCAATTGCTGGACGCCTTCTGGGACGCGCACGATCCCACCACCCTCAACCGGCAGGGCCCCGATGTGGGGACACAATATCGCTCGATCATTCTGCACCACAATGATGCCCAACGCGCCGTCGCGGAAAAATCCCGGCAGGCGGCCGGGAAAAAGTTTACGCGCCCCATCGTGACGGAATTGGCGCCGTTGACCCGTTTTTACGCCGCCGAGCAGGCCCACCAAGATTTCTTCCGCCGGAATCCGAACCAAGCCTATTGCGCCCTGGTGATCCGGCCAAAACTGGAAAAGTTCCGGAAACGCCCGTCCGCCCCATAATCCAAGGGACATTCTTCCTGAAAACGAAATAGTGGGCGCTCCCCCAACGGGTTATCCGCCGGCGGGAAGGGCCGCATTGTCCCGCCGGAAACTGCGCCACCAATTCAGTGGCAGCAGACCCAGCGCAATGATCGCCACCTGACTGACGGCGAAGATCACAATCCATTTGAATCCGGCTTCCATGAATCCGTACGAATGCAAGCCCACACCGAGCATGTTGACGCCGAACCAGGAAAAGGCGGTCACGATGTTGCCAAAAATGGCCATGTTCATCAGGCCCCGTTCCCGGATCCAACCGCCGCGGCGCGCGTGCAAAATCGCCGCGCACCACAACACAATCAGCAACGCGCCGTTTTCCTTCGGGTCCCAGCCCCAGAATCGTCCCCAGGATTGGTCCGCCCAGATGCCGCCCAACACCGTCCCCACGAAGCTGAACAACGCCGCGAAACAAATGGTGCCGTAAACCATCCGGCCCAGGGCCTTATGAATCGTGTTGGTGGTCGCCAGGCTGGCGCCGCCGGAAAGCGAGTCCCGCTCCGCCGCCACGGTTTCAGCCTGTCCCTCCGCCGTCAGCCGTAAACCAAGCAACGGAGTGCTCACCCCGACCAGCACATAAACGATGCCGAGAAAGCCCGCCACGTACATGCCCGCGTAACCTAGGGTGATGGTGATGACATGCGACGTGAGCCAGAAATTCGAGTCCAGCACCGCGCGCATCATTTCCATGGTATCACCGCCCAACGCCAGGTTGTGTGCGATGATGAGGGTCATAAAGCCGATGAGCGCGGCCGCCGCCACGCCAATGCCCACGCGGTAAACCCGCTCCAGCACCACGCCCAGCACCGCCACCGCCCAGCCAATGAAAATGGCCGAGGAATATAAATTGGTCACCGGTGGTCGTCGTTCCAGCCACATGCGGAGCAGCAATCCCGCCGTATGCACGATCAACGCTAGGACCGCGATGTAAAACGCCGAGCGCCGCAGGGTTTCCGAGCCGCGCGGCCATAACCGCAAGGTCAGCATCGCGCCGGCGGCCAGCACAAACGCGCAGACGTACATGATCAGCGCGTGCAGAAACGGCTGCAGGTTGTTGAAGAAAAATTCCGCGCGGCCTTTGCGCACTTCGCGGGACGCTTGGACCTCCAACCAGTCACGGTACGCCGACACCGCCGCGTTGAACGCCGCGGGTTGGTTTTGGGCGTAAGCGCTGGAAGCCGCGGCCAGCCACGAGATCGCGGGGGCCAGTTCCCCGCCATGCATTCCGGCTTCAAACAACGCCTGGCCCATGTTGCGCCAGTCATCGCGGGGCGCGGTGGCGGCGGTCGGCGGCACGATCAATGGATAAGCCAGGCGCATCAGGTGATCGTAGGCTTGCAGAAAACCCACGAACGTATCGAACGCCGCCTGATCGAAGGGTTGTCCCGCTTGCTGGGCCCGGAGGGCGGCCATCCCCGGCGGGACGGCTTGTTGAAACGCGTGCAGTTCAGCCGCAAAATCGCGGGTTTCCTCCGGTTGCAAACTGTATTTGAGCCGGTGATAAAGGGTCAGGCCGTGATGCAGCTTGACCACCTGGCGTTGATACGCCGTGCGCGCCGAAGATTCCACCCCCAACGCTTGGCGGCCCTCGCGTTCGATCGTGGGCAGCGCGTTGGTCAAGTCGCGGTAGGCAAAGTAAAACAGGCCGGATTTCTCCAGACCCTTCCCGCGTAAATCCAGTTCGTTGATCAAGTCCGGGTGATGAATCAGGAAGATGGGCCGCGTATCCGCGCGTTCCGGTTGCATCATCACTTCAGCCAGCCATTCGGTGGCGCGCAGTTTGGGCGGATGTTTCCAGAACTCGTAGGATTTCTTCTCGACCAACGGCACGGAGGCCGTCCCGCGAATCTGGAGCAGTGCGTTCCGCCCCACGGAATCGAACGGTTGCACCCGGCCATTGAGCAGCACGGGCAACCGGCCAAAGGCCTGCCAGTGGAATCCCCCTTCGGGTCGGGGCAAAAGGAGCGCCACCACCTCCGCCACAAACACCGCCAACAGACCCCAGGGAATCAATTTATACAACAGATTTTTCATCCGACCCTCCGTTGGCGCAAAAAGTTGAACAGATGCAGGCTGAATTGCCAGATCAACCCCAGGCTCACCAGCACGCAGGCCACATACGGGGTGAGCCAGCCGGGATTGCGCACCACCTGCAAAATGGTGCCCTGGTTGTCGGTGTCAAAACTGGCTTGGTAATAGGTCGCGCCGCCGTAGCGCAAGGGGTTGTTCATGTAAATGAGAACCTCGCGGTCCTCGCCCGTTTGGGGATGCCGCAGACGCACGCGGCTGGAAAAGTTTTTCGGGATTTCCGTGCCGGGATATTTGTCGTGCCGGAACTCGAGTAAAGTCAGGCTGTGCGGCGTGTAATCGCGGCGTTGGCGCAGCGACAACTCATAATGGCGGCCCTGCCAGGTGAAACGTTGCGGCTGGTCAATGAATTCAGACACCAGCCAGGTGCCCTGCGAACCCGCCGGCGTCCCAATTTCAATCAAGGCGCTGGGCACATCGCGGCGGTCCATCGCCGTGACGCGCGGCAGTTCCTGGACCGTGAGTTGCGCGCCCGCCCCTTGATCCGACGCCGGCGGCGCCGCGTTGTTGCCGCGTCGGTTGGCGACGGTGGAGTTGGCCATGAACCGTTGGACGCGCACGGTAAACGGCAGTTCCGGATGGGTGATGGCCGTCTGATGTTCCAGCACGCGTTGCGGGATGGCCACCACCCGGTCATGTTGGGCGTCGGTAACGTCCACCACCGCCAGTTCGGCGCGGCGATCCACCACGGTGTAATTCTTGGTTTCCCCTTCGCGTAAATGGAGGGTACTTTCCACGGACAACAGATCGGTCGCGAGCTGGCCCAGCAGCAGGAGCACCAGCCCAAAGTGAATCATCACCAACCCTAGATGTTTCCAACCCGTCCGGTAATACCGCAGATGCGCCGCCAGCAGATTGATGAGCATCACCCCGCCGATCAGATAGCCGCCGGGGAAAACCGGCACTTTCCACGCCGCGCCCGGCGGGCCCCAATAAATCAAAAAACTCCGGAAGAATTCGTGTTGCGCCTGATACAACCCCCTTTCCACCTGGGCCAGCGTGCCGAAAAAAACCAGCAACATCGCCAACACCAGGGTGACGACCGAGAGTTTGAGCGAAGTGAAAAAGGCGATCAGACGGTCGAGGGACATGTCAGTATTTCACGGATTGCACGAACTGTGTGAAGCGCGCCCGTTGCGCCTCCACCAACTGCGGGTCGCCCATCAATTTGTAAAACCACGCCCGGTCCGGCAGCGGCACCATCACGCCCAGCACCCGCGCCGGCTGTTCGGTGCGGGCGTCCGTCCCCAGCATCTCGATCATCTGGGCCTGGGTGCCCGCCACCGCCAAAGCGCGGGTGGCGGCGTTGATTTCCGCCGCGGACTGCGAGGACAAACCGACCTGTCCCCGCCAGCGATTGACATTGTCCAGCCAGCCGCCGCCGTCGCCCGGTGACGTGCTGACATTCACCGCCGCCGTGGCGCCCGATTCTCCGGTGAGATTAAACTTGGCCACCAAGAAGGCGCCTCCCGGGACTTCTTCCCAACCGGCCGGCACCGTCCACGTCGGCTTGCCTTCGCCGGCATTCGTGGCGGCCGGCGCCGGGGCCGCTGGTTCGTCCGCGGGGAATTCCACCGACTTGAGAAAATCGAGAAACGCAGTTTTCTGCGCCTGCACCAACGCATCCGGTCCGGTCATTTTGAAAAACCACGACAAACCGTCGCGTTCCAAAATGGCCACCATCACGCGCAAGGCGGGCGCCTCGCCTTCCGGGGAAGTCGGCCCCGCCATATCGAAGAACTTGCCTTCCGCGCCGCCGATCGGCACCCGGCTCCGGGATTGTTCCATGGCCGCCGCGTCAATCGGCGCCAATCGAACCTGTCCCCGCCAGAGGTTGACCATATCCAAGTCCCGCCCGCCCATGTCCGGCAGAGGGATCACGGCCACATCGGCGCTTTCTTCACCGTCGCCCGCGATGGCGAAACTGGCCACGCGCATGGTGGACGGCGGCCGCGTCGTCCATCCTGCCGGCGTGCGATAGTTCAGCCGTGGACGGTTGGGCAACACCCCGTGGCCTTGTCCGGCGTGGGGATTGGGCCGGGTCTCCGAGGAACGCGATTCTTTTTCGATGTTGTAAACCTGAATCTCCTCACGCTGGCAACCGGGCGCCAGCGCCAGAAGAACCAGGGCGAAAAAGCAGCCCGCACCGCGCGCGTGCGCGCGCGGTTCGTGCCTGAAACCAAAGGAATTCACCGGTAAGAGTTAGTTTGGGTCTGCGGCTTCCGCAAGGGCGACTCGCGGAAACCGCACCGCGGACGTAGGAAAACCCGGCGGGACGACTCAACTCGCGTTCACGCTCAACAAAAACTCGATGTTGCTGGCGGTCTTTTTGAGTTTGCCCAACAAGAGTTCCATCGCTTCCACCGGCGGCACCCCCGTGAGCGCGCGTCGCAACAACACCACCCGGTCGTGTTCGTCCGGATGATAGAGCAACTCCTCTTTCCGCGTGCCGGAGCGCTCGACGTTGATCGAGGGAAAGATGCGACGATCCACCAGCGCGCGATCGAGATGCACCTCCATGTTGCCGGTGCCTTTGAATTCCTCGAAGATGACTTCGTCCATGCGGCTGCCGGTGTCAATCAATGCCGTGGCCATGATGGTGAGCGATCCGCCTTCCTCGATGTTCCGCGCCGCGCCGAAGAATCGTTTGGGTTTGTGCAGGGCGTTGGCGTCCACGCCGCCGGACAGGATTTTCCCCGAATGCGGTTGCACCGTGTTGTAGGCGCGCGCCAGGCGGGTGATGGAATCGAGCAGAATCACCACGTCCTTCTTTTGCTCGACCATGCGCTTGGCCTTCTCACTGACCATTTCCGCCACCTGCACGTGCCGCTCCGGCGGTTCGTCGAAGGTGGAACTGATGACCTCCGCGCCTTTGCAACTCCGCTCCATGTCCGTGACTTCCTCGGGGCGCTCGTCAATCAACAGGATGAATAGATACGACTCGGGATTGTTCTTGAGGATGGCGTTGGCCAGCTTCTGCAGCAGCACCGTCTTGCCGGTGCGCGGCGGCGCCACGATCAATCCGCGCGTGCCTTTGCCGACCGGACACACCAAGTCGAGCACTCGCGTGCTTAATTCGTCCCGGCTCGTCTCCAGAATGAACCGTTTATCGGGGAACAACGGCGTGAGGTTGTCAAAATGCGTTTTGTCCTTTGCCTTGTCCGGGTCCTCGCCGTCCACGGCCTCCACTTTGAGCAACGCAAAAAAGCGTTCCTTTTCCTTGGGCGGGCGGATCTGGCCGGCGATGCGGTTGCCCGTTTGCAGGTCAAACCGCCGGATCTGCGAGGGCGAAACGTAAATATCCTCCGGGCACGGCAGATAATTGAAACTCTGCGAGCGCAGGAAACCGAATCCCTCGGGCAACACCTCGAGGACCCCCTCGGAAAACAGCACTCCCTCGCGCTCCGCGTTCTTCTGCAGGATGTGGAAAATGACCTCGTGCTTCCGCATGGTGCCGAAGTTTTCCACCCCCAAATTCTTCGCCATGTTGTTCAAGTCGGTCATGGACATCGCCTGCAGATTGGCGATGTTCAGCGACTCAACCACGCGGTCCCGATGACGACCCGTCGCCGGCGGCGTTTCTGGCTTCTCCGCTTCGGCCTCGACGGTCTCCGCCTCGGGTTCGCGTGCGCCCCGGCCGCGTCCCCGGCCGCGTCGTCCGGGTTTGGTCGGGCGCGGTCGTTCCGCGGGACTGGGCGCGGCCTCGGCGGGCACTTCGGGCGCCGGCTCGTCCTCCGCCAGCACGGTGGCGGTTTCCGGCGGCGATTCAACTCCGGGCGGCTCCGGCGGTTCGGCTACCTCCGGCGGTTCCGCGACGGCGGGCGCGGGCGCGCTGGCTTCAGGGGAAACGACTTTGGCCGCCTTGGTTTTGGCGGCGCGTTTGGTGCTGACTCTGGGCATAGTTATGTAAAATGTTTCGGTTGTGAATCGTCATGGCGACAGAACCCGTGACCAAGCGGGTCGTTTTACCGGCCGGACATCCTTCTTTGGGACGCTGCGGCGCGCGAACAATTCAAAATTTATGCACCGTGGCTGGCTGATCGCAGGCGTTGACGATTCTTCGGTTTATTAAATTACGGCAAGCGATATCTTGCAGTGAGTTCGTGCGCACAGTGGCGCAGCCGCGCCCTTGTGTCAAGCATCATTTCTTAATGAATTTGGCCCCCGGACCGGCCTGGCCCCGCAGCGCTTTCATTCCCACGATCCCGGTGAGGCCCGCCGGGGTGGGCAAGCCGGGCTCATCGCCAACCCCGCCAGCCCACAAATCCGCCGATCCCGGAGATTGCGCAATCATTCTCCCCTATATCCGGGGCTCAACGATAGAGCAGGAACTTTTCGCGCCATTGCGCATACTCGACGCCTTCAATCCGCCAGCCCGCGCGAATTTCGCCCAGCGGTTTGTCCGCCCGCACTTGGTCCAGCGTGCGCGAGTGCAGCAGCAATCGTCGCATTTTTTGGGGATCAAAATCGTTCGGATACAGGCGAAACACGGTTTTGGCGATGAGCAGTCCCACGTCCACCACCGGACAGGCGTCGCGGTCGTTCAACATGATATAGACGCCGCCGCATTCTTTGCCGCGATGGATGCTGGTGGTGGGGGTGAACCGGATGGGAATGAAACTCACACCGGGCAGCTTGGCGCTATTGAGTTCCGCCGCCAGTTTCCCATCGTCAATGTAGGGCGCGCCGACCACTTCAAACGGCGTGTCGGTCCCCCGCCCCACCGAGAGCGCGGATTCCAACAGCCCGACGCCCGGATACAGGATGGCCTGCTTGAGGTTGCGCATGTTCGGCGAGGGATTCGTCCACGGCAACCCGGTTTCGTCATACCACAGATCGCGGGTGTAATTTTCGCACGCAATCACGGTCAGCCGCGCGTTCAATTTTTTGTCCGCATTGTGCATTTGGGCGAGTTCGCCCACGGTCAAACCGTGACGTAACGGCACCGGATAAAAACCGACAAAGGTGGGCGGCTCGGCCAGCACGGGACCATCCATCATCGTGCCGGTGATGGGATTCACCCGGTCGAGCACAAAAATCTCCTTGTGGTTTTCCGCCGCCGCTTCGATGGCCAGCCCCAGGGTGGATGGATACGTGTAAAACCGGCAGCCGATGTCTTGGATGTCGTAAACCAGCGCGTCGAGGTCTTGCAACTGCTCGGGCTGGGGTTTGCGCGTCGCACCGTACAAACTCAGAATGGGCAGCCCCGTTTGTTCATCCGTGCTGTCGCTGATCCGGGCGTCCTGCGTGCCGCGGATGCCGTGTTCCGGAGCGAACAGTTTGACCAGCGTAACCCCCGGTGCTTGATGAAGCAGGTCAATGGTTGCGCGCCGCTGGCGGTCCTGGCCGGTGTGGTTGGTGATGAGGCCAATGCGTTTGCCGCGGAGCGGAGCGAAATTTTGTTGCACCAGCACGTCAATGCCGTTGAGCACGCGCGCGGATTTAAGCGGACGCGGCGCCGCGGCGGGCGCGTTGGTTTCAACGACGCGGGGCGGAAGCGCCCCCGCCGGGGAGGCGAAGTTGAATCCGATCACGGCTTCGCCCGCCAGCGTGCCGAGCCGGGCCCGCAACGGCAGCACATTGCCCTGCTCCGTGGGATGATTTCGATTCGACAGAAAGATCACGAAGGTTTGCGATAAGGGATCAATCCACAGCGACGTGCCCGTCCAGCCGGTGTGCCCGTAGGATCCCAAGGGGAACACTTTTCCCCGGGGGCCGCTGTAACTGGAATCAATGTCCCATCCCAACCCGCGCCACGCGCCAACCCGGTCGGCGGTTTGCACACGGGTCATCAATTGCACCGTTTCCGGCTTGAAGAGGCGCACTCCTTCGAGTTCGCCGAGATTGAGCATCATCCGGGCGTAGCGCGCCACGTCCGCCGCCGTGAAGAACAAACCCGCGTGTCCCGCGACGCCGTCCATGCGACGCGCGGTAGGGTCATGCACCACGCCGCGCAACACCTCGCCGCTGGCCAGGGTTTCGGTGGGCGCAATACGCGCCAGTTTTTCCCGGGACGGTCGGAAACCGGTGTCCACCATCCGTAACGGGGTGAAAATTTCCCGGGCCGTGAAGGCATCGAGCGGCTGGCCCGATACACGATGCACGATCTCCCCCAGCACGATGAAGTTGATGTCGCTGTAACGAAACACCGTGCCCGGCGGGGTCACCAATTTTTCGGCGCAGGCCAGTTCAATGCCCTTGTCGTAGCCGTGCCAATCCGGGTTTCGCCCAATGCCGGGCCGAAGCCCGGACGTGTGCGTCATCAACTGCCGCACGGTCACCGCATCCTTGCCATTGGCCCTGAACTCCGGCAGGAAAGCGGCCACCGGCGCATCGAGGTCCACCTGACCGCGCTCCACCAACAGCATGATGGCCGGGGTGGTGGCCACGACTTTGGTCAGCGAGGCGGCGTCGAAAATCGTATCTTCGGTCATTGGTTCGACGACCGGCGCGACGGCGCGGTTGCCCAGAGCTTTGTGGTATGACTCGCCGTGGCGTTCCACCCACAACACGCCGCCCGGACAGCGTTTCTCCGCGACGGCTGCGGTGATGGCCGCGTCCATCTCAACCAGTTTATCAGCGCGAAAAACCGCGGCAGCCAGATCCACCGGCCCCACCAGCCGGAGAATCAAACAGACAAGGCCGACTCCGGTGGAGATGCCGACCGCACGGGGACGGACAACAAAGCGCGAAGATGAAATGGTTGTCATCATACGCAGGATTAAACCGGCCCGACGGCCTGCGGACAACTTGAATCGTGGATGCGTGAGCGCGCGTCAACCCACCCGCCGCCGATTGGGAGAGCGAACGTCCTCCTTCCCCGAACCTTCCGCCGTGCGTAATCAGTCCCGGTCTCCCGGACCAGAACCAGATTGACGCCGGGCGAGTTTCCGCAATCGGGCCACGGGTTTTTGCGTGGACGTGGCCAGCGGATACAGTCCGGGACAGCACCCGAAGGTTTCCTGAAAAACCTGGCTGAAATGGCTCAGGCTGGAGTAACCCACTTCCAACGCCACTTCGGTGACGTTGAACCGGCCCGCCCGCAATAATTCCGCCGCCCGATCCATCCGCAACTGGCGCAGGTATTGCGGGATGGTCTGGCCGGTGTGCGTCGAGAAAATGCGGCTGAGATAAAAGTGGCTGCACCCGATCTCGCGCCCAAGCTCCTCAAGGGAAGGCGGATTCGCTATCGCCCGCTGCAACCGGGCCCGCACTGCGGCCACGCGTTCCTGAGCCAGCCGATGCTGCCGCGTGCAAAACAATTCCGCCTCCGGGAGTGGCTGGATGAGAAAGGTCACGGCCATTTCGGTGGCCTTGCACTGCGACCAAACCGGTTGGGCGGCGGCATACACCGGCGGCTGCCGCAGGCTCGCCACCAGTTGTTGCTGCGCGGTGGTCAGACGCGCGGGCGGCAGCGCCACCACCGGCCCCGCGTTCCCGTCCAACGCGGCGCGCACCAGCGGGTGCAAGATGGCCTTGGCCCCGGCCAATTGCCGCTCCAGAAATGCCGCCGTAAATTCCACGGTCAAAAACCGGTGGCGCTGTCCCGCCATACGGCGCGCCGTGAGCGGTTCGGCATCACAGCGGTAGAAGCCGGCCGTGTTCGATGAAAAGGTCAGGCGTTCCCCGTTCCCCTGCACAAAGCCTTCGCCCTCGAGATTCAGACACAACTCAATTCCGCCCGGATGGAAGCTCCGCGCCCAATCCAGTTCCCGTCGCGCCATGAAATCGTGCCATTCGATGCTGTAACCCGCCCCCCGGAAGCCGCCATGCAACGGTTGCCATCCAGTGCCCACCTCCCGCCACGCCGGGACTTCGCTGAATGTCCCCGCCTCACCGGAGTCGGGCAGGACTCTTGCCGCCACACCGGATGCGTGTTGGTCTTTTACTTGCATGATTCGTCAGGCCACCGATGGAGCGCGGCATCAGACGCCCGCCATCTCCATCATTTAATGCTGTATATTAGCAGACTTTGGAGAAATATCAGGAGGAATTGAATCCGGCGGGGGCAGGGAGGAACTGCCTTCAGCAATTTTGGTTTATCCGGTTTTCAAGGGGTTTTTGTGCAATACCACCTTCCCGCCCGTCGCGGCAAAAGGGTGGCAGGACCAAGATTTCCGATTGCCAGCCTCCCCGTCTCTTTGCACTATGCCGCGCAGATATGCCCGTTTACCAAGAAAAACAACTACAGGAAATCTCGAAGCAATTCCAGATTTACGGCGAAATCCTGCACGCCGAAACTTGCAAGATCGGCCACATCAACGAAACGTATTCCGCCACCTACGACCAAGGCGGCATGCGGATCCGTTACATCCACCAGAAGATCAACAAATACGTCTTCAAGAATCCAACGGCGGTCATGCGCAACTTGGAGCGCGTCAGCACGCATTTGCGGTTCAAGCTCGAATCCATGCGGGTGCCCCACATCACCCGGCGGTGTCTCGCGATCATTCCCACCCGCAGCGGCAAGTCATATTACGTGGACCGGGCCGGGGATTTCTGGCGCACGTTTGTATTCATTGAAGGCGTGCATACGCTCGAAACAGTGCAATCGCCCGGGCAAGCCTACCAAGCCGGGTATGCTTTCGGGGAATTTCAAAATCTGCTGGTGGACCTGCCCGGCGGCCGGTTGCACGAAACCATCCCCGACTTTCACGATACCCGCAAGCGCTTCACCGCCCTGCAGGAAGCCATTCAAAAAGATCATCTCAATCGCGCCCAATCAGCCGCCCCGGAAATCGCGTTCGCGCTCAAACAGGAGAAGATTGTGGACGTCATTTTGAAGGCGCTGGCCAAAGGCAAAATTCCCGAACGCATCACGCACAACGACACCAAATTTAATAATGTCATGCTCGATGTGGTCTCGGGAGAGGCCATGTGCGTGGTGGACCTCGACACCGTCATGCCCGGCTGTGCGCTTTACGATTTTGGCGACATGGTCCGCACCACCACCAGCCCGACGCTGGAGGACGAACTGGATCTGTCCAAGGTCAAACTGCAGATGCCGATTTTTGAGAAGTTGGCCGAGGGCTACCTGGCGACCGCCGGCAAATTCCTGAACAAAGCCGAACGGGAATTGATGGCGTTTTCCGGCAAACTCATCACCTTCGAAATCGGCATCCGTTTCCTCACGGATTATCTGAACGGCGACAATTACTTCCGCATCCACCGTCCCGGGCACAACTTGGACCGCTGCCGCACGCAGTTCAAACTCGTGGAATCCATCGCGCAACAGGAAGAAACGATGCAAAAGATCGTAAACAAGTTGAACGGGGTGGAGGTGCGCAGACGCCGCACCACCGGCAAAACAAAAAAACGGTAGCGCCCGCCTCCCCAAACGGGCGCAAACCAATCCCTGGTCAGCCTTCCGGCAACGGCAGTCGCCAGGCCTTTTCCACCGGCGGCAGTTCCGCCAGTTCCTTGCCGGGCGCGCCGCCGCCCAATTCCGCCAGGCGCTCGCCCGCCGGCCGCACCCGTGACTGGAAACTGGCCGCCGCGTCATTGAACGCATCGTTGGCGCGTTCCAAGCCGGCGCGGATCTTGTCAAAATGTTCAGTGAATTTCACCACGCGCGCATAGAACTCCCGCGCGGCAACCGCGATCTTTTGTGCGTTCTCGGTCTGCGCGTGTTGCTGCCAGCTCACACTCACGGAGCGCAACAGCGCAATCAACGACGCCGGCGTGGCCAGTAAAATCCGCCGTTGTGCCGCCCACACCAACAGGTCGCGGTCGCCTTCCAACGCGGCGCTGAACAACGATTCCGCCGGCAGAAACAACACCACGTGATCAAGGGCGTTCGGAAATTGGCGCGGATAATCGCGCCGGGCCAGGTCAATGATGGTGTTCTTCAACTTCGCGGCGTGCGCCACCAAAGTTGCCGCGCGTTTGCCCGGGTCCGCTTCATCCAGCGCCTGCAGGAATTCAAAGTCGGGAACTTTGGCGTCCACGATGATGACCCGGTCTCCGGGCAGCCGCACGATCAGATCCGGTTTCGCGTCGCCCGCCTGGGTTTGCTCGCTGAAATCGCAGTGGGCGCTCAAGCCGGCGGCTTCGACTACGCGACGCAGGGTGGCTTCGCCCCACTGGCCGCGCGCCTGATTTGACCGCAGCACCATGCGGAACTGCTGCGTCTCCGCCGCGAGGGTCTGGCTTTGTTGGGCGAGCGTTTCGAGTTGTTTTCTCACCGCGCCGATGGTGGCGGCCTGCGCGCCTTCGGCTTGTTGCAACCGTTTTTGATAGGTTTCCAACTGTTGCTTGAGCGGTTCGACCAATCCTTTGATCGCCTCCTGGCGTTGGGCCAGATCGCCCTTCGCCGTTTCCTGGAATTTGCCAAAAGTTTCATTGGCCAGGCGGAGAAACTCCGGCGCGGTTTGTCGGAGGGCATCGGCGCTCAAGGCTTTGAAAGTATCGCGCAAATCCGTCAGCGCCTTGTCCTGCGCGGTTTTCGTCTCCGCCAGCACGCGTTCGTGCAGGGCGCGTTGTTCGGCCAGAAGTTTCTCCGCCGCCGCCTGGCGCGCCTCGGCGGTGGCAAGCGCGGTGTTGAGCGGGCCCATCTCGGCGCGCAACTGATTCAACTCGGCCTCCCGCTGACCGAGTTGCTGACGCAATTCGTTGACGAGCCGGTCATCGGTTGGATCTGCCCGGCCCCGCCACCATAACCAGCCGATCAGCAGGCCCACCGAACCACCGAGGAGGAAGGCCAACAATAAGGGAACACCGGGGTTCATTGTTCACTCCGCGTGAAACGGCGGCCGATCTCCCGCCCATCCCGTTGTTGCCGGTGTGCCGCGCCCAAGATCACCGCGCTCAAAAATGCGCCACGACTTCAATCTCCACGCTGGCACCTTTGGGCAGGGCGGCGACTTGAATCGTCGAACGCGCGGGGAAATCGTGCGTGAAATACCTGGCGTACACCTCGTTCATGGCGGCGAAATCGGCGAGATTCACCATGAAGACCGTGCTCTTCACCACATGGGCGAAGGTGAGGCCCTGGTCGTCCAAAATCGCCTTCACATTTAGGAGCGCGCGTTCTGTTTGGGCTTGGATGCCGCCGGCGACAAGGTTGCCGGTGGCTGGATCCGCCGGAATTTGTCCCGCGCAAAACAGAAGATCGCCCACCCGGATGGCGTGATTGTAGGGGCCCAGTGCGGCGGGTGATTGCGCGGGTTTGACGATGGTTTTTGTAGCCATGATTTTGATTGGATTTGGTCGTTTCGATTAACGCCAAAGATTCAAGGCCAAGCCGCGCCCGGCTGGCAAGACCAAATCCACCCGCGTCCGCCATCACCGTCCACCGACCTTTTACCGGGGCGTGATTTCCTCCGGGGAGGCAAAGTCCCCGGGCATATCATAGGGCAATCGCCAGACCCGCGACCCGTCGGCGTTGCAGAAATAAAGACGTGAAACACTGGGTTGGTGGGGATGGCCATCCGCCCAAAAAACATAGAACGGATCTTTCGCGTGGAGGGGCCGGCGGACAAAGGTGTGGTTGAATTCGCTGTTGCGCGTGACCTGGCGTTGCTTCGTCCACGTCCGGCCCGTGTCCCGGCTGATCCACCCGGCCACTTCGCCCCCCGTGCCAAACGGTTGCGGCCCCACTTCGGTCGGGCCGATGATTTTCCATTCCCGGTCGGTGATGAAAAGGCTGCCCAGGTCATAGTTGTGATCCGAGTGGCAGACGACATGCGTTTCCCATTGCTGACCGGTCCATTTGGTGAGCGTCCACTCGCGCGGGTTGTTGGCCGGCCCCGCCTGGTACCCGGGGCTGACGATGTAAAGTAGCACCGGGTGCCCCTGCGGATCGAAGTTCAGGTCAATCGTGTACATCAGTTTCTTCTGCGCGGAATACTCGATGACCCGCGCTGGATTGTCGTCATTCGTCAACGGCACCGGCACGGGCCGGCCATCCACCGTGGTCCAAGTTCGCCCCCAATCAGTGGTTTGCAGGTAGTAAAGGTCCGTGCGTTTGTCCACGCTGCCGCCGGGATGCCGGTTGAAGAATGTTCCGATCTTCCCTTGATATTCGCCGCTGATCTGATAGTGCCCGCCCAGACCGGCCAGCTTCTGATCGTCGGTCCAAGTCACGCCGTCGGGGCTGGTTTCCCAATAGAGTTCGCGCACCCCGGTGTATTTGGTGAACAGGTGGAAAAATCCCCGGCCCGGCACAAACCACGGTTGCGGATAGGTGAATTCCTCCTGCCGAATCAGGGTGAACTCCGAGACGTCATAGGGGCGGACGCTGCGGTATTTGAATCCGGGTCGCACCCGCCCGCGGCCGCTGATGAACACCCAGATATAACCCTGATCATCCAGGTTCATGCTGGGATTGTCGTGGGGATCATTCACGCCTTGTTTATCATGAACAATGGTCGGGCGGGGCACCACGTTCTTCGCGTGGTCGTAATACGACGCCATGATCAGGAGATGCCGTTTGTCTTTGCGGGTGCCGCCATAGACGAAGAAGGTTTTATCCACTTGAGGCGCGTAAACGGCCAAGGGTAGATGGTTGGCGGTGTAGGTGCCCAGGCCGCCGGAGTATTTGTCTCCATACTCGGAAAACTGTCCCAGCGTGAACCAGATGCCGCGATAGCCGTCATCGGGCCGCGACGGATCTCCCTTGAAATCGGTTTGGATCGCAGGACCGCCGTCCGTCACTTTCAGGGAAGCGAACGGCAGCGCCGGCGGTTGCGACGGCAGTTGCGCCGGCGTATCCGCAATCAAATAACGGTCAATCACCACCACTCCGCCGGGATGGGTGCATTCGAATCGCACCGTGACCGGGCCGGCGGGCAACGGGATGTAACAGAGCCGTTGCGGCCGATGCGTGCTCCGGGCGGCGGGCCAGCGTTGACGATGCACGAGCTGGCCGTTGGTGCGGATGGTCAGGTCCCCGCCCCCCATGGATATGGCGCTCAATTCAAAAGCCAGCACCTTCGGCGCGGGAAAATCGGTTTGCAGAACCAACGGCTGGGATAAATCCCCCTGGCGCGGACCATACAGGCGGTTGCTGAGCCGGACTGCTTCGTCGGCGGCGCGTGCCGCGGTTTTATTGCGCAAATCCAACGTCCAAGTGGACGGGCGTTCTCCGCGGGTCACCACGCCGGGTTTTAACACCCAAGGCGCCGACTGGCCTTGCGCCAGGGCGGCCGCCCCGGACAACGCAAACGAGAGGAACAGGACAGGAATATATTTCACAATCAATTCAAGCCGGCCAACTGGGGATCCGCCGGGTTACACGTGAGGAATGGAGATGAGCGCTTCGCCCGGGTCCGCGAGGTTCCCGGGCGAAGCGTTGCGAGAAGAGGCCACCGGGTCACTGGGCACGCACCCGGTAGTAACGTTGACCTCCGGTGGCGTTGGCATCGGTTACGGTCTTGGCCGAGCCATCGCCGGAAATTGTGGCCAAAGAATGCCACTGAGTGGGGGGCAGTTCCGTAGCGTATTCCGCGTAGTAGGTCGTGCCGTCGCGGGAAACAAACGAGAACGAGAAAGCCGTCCCGTCATGGGCCGGATGGAGCAACTCCATCGGTTGCAGCGCGGGTAAAATCTCGACCGTATCGAGATCAAAAGCGCGGGGATCGGTGGCCGGGGCAGTTTGCACCCCAAAGTGCAGGTAGTTATGACTGGTCGCCGTCACGCCTGCGGCACGGTATTTGTGTGGCGTGGCGCTCTGGAACGAGGCGTCGCTCGTCAAATCCTGAATCGCTACAGTATAACTGCCATCGGCGGGAAACACCGTCACCTCAAACGCGTAGATGTGCCCCGGCACCACGGCGATGTGGCTATCAACCAAATTGGCCAGCTTAAGTCCGCCGGTGCCATCCACGTTGTCAAAGAGGTAGAATGTCTGGCCGGCATAGACGCCTGAGCCGGAAGTTTGTTCGTTGCCGGTGGCCATGATGGACCAACTGGTGCTGGAATCAGTGCCGCCTGTGGGCCGCGCGGCATTGCGTCCATAGAAGTGAATCCGGTCATTGAAGCTGTCAAAATTCGTCGCAAATGCGTCTTCGACCAACCGGAACTTCCAACGAATCAGGTGTGGCGAATTCAGGTCCACCCCGGGGCGGTCGGTGAATTGACGGATCGCATTCCGCACGCCGACATCGAGAACATCATAATGGAGATAGCCGGAGGTGTCCATAGGTGCCGCCGTTTCCCAAGTGGCCATACTGGTGGTCCATTGCCATGGGTCAACCCAACCCGCACTGGGGTGATACATCCATGGCTCGTCGGCGGCGATGAATTGGGCCAGCCATTGTGCCGTCCCCGCCAGGTTGGTGGCCTGAATGTTCATCGTATAATTCCCGGGCGCCAACGGCGCGTGGGTGGCGGTTAAATCGGTCGCCTCCCCGGAAAAACTGAGACTGACCGGATTGTCGTTCAGCCGCAGGGCGATGTCGGATTCGGCCAAGGGCACTTGCGACTGGACCGTGAATTGGACGCCATCCGCCACTGCGGCGATGGTGTGATTAACCGGGCGAACGTCCGTTATCGTCGGCGGCAAAATGACGCCGGTTTCCGGACCGACGGTGATGACCAGATTATCAATTTGGCCGTATTGCATCAGGGCGCTGGAATTTTGGGTTTGAATACGAAAGCGACCCAAGGGCGTTCCCACCGGTGCGTTCCGGAAAGGCGCCAGCGTACCGACCGGCTCGTGATCAATCAACACATCATAATAACCGGCCGCCGGACCGCTGAGGTAATGCACAAGGGTCAGGTGATGCCAGCCGGCGGGACAGTCCGTCAGCGGCTGCCAGGCGGTGTTATCGTAGTATGCCAGTTTGCCCTCCAACATGCCCCAGGCCAAAAAGGCGCCCCACAAAGTGCCCGTCTCTGCTTGCAGCGAAATATCAATGGTCCGGTCATCCGTGATGGACGCAAAAACATCCACCTCCACCGTCAGGGTGCCCGAAGAAACCGGAGGAAACCGGAGTGCATCCGCCCGGGTGGCTCCGGTGCCCAACCGCTCCAGCACCTTCCCCATGGTGTCGCCCACATCCACGATTTCCGCCGGCTCGTCCAAGTTCGGCTCCCACACGCCCCGGCCATGCGGCACATTTTGCAGGGGGCCCTCCGGGAAAATATCCTCGTCGGAAAATCCGCCCGCATCATAAATCACGGTTGGGCTGGTGAAGGTATAAAAGGTGCGAGCAAGGGTGGCGAGGCCGCCGGAGTTCACCACGCTGATTTCCATCTCGTAGAGTTGATCCGGCTGCAAGCCATCGTAAGCGACGCTGTAATCGCCGGAATCACCGGTGATGGTGAGTTCGCCCGAAACGTCCACGGCATTGACCCGCAGCGTGATGTTACCGGTCTCAATGGCCTCATAGGCGACCACGTTGAAATGAATCCCATCCTGCGCGTCCACGACCGCTCCGTTTTTGGGCGAAACATCCGTAATGACCGGGAGCGGCGTGCTGGTAGGCGCACCGGCGATGAAGCCGAAATCATCCCAACAAATCCGGTCGGCTACGGGGTCTTCCGTATTCGGGGTGAACGACTGCAACCGCAAGCTGACGATCCCCGCGCCGTCAGGCGCGCGGAACCCAAAGAAGGTATCGTCAACACCGGAGCCCCGGCCAACGTTGGCGGTCACGACTTCGGTGGTTTCGTCGCTAAAAGTGGCCGTGATCCGAATGTCCAGAGGATAACCGCCGGTGCCGCGGGATAACACCACCAATCCGACCTGCTTGATGACTTCCCCTTCCAAGGGCTGTTCCGTGTTGGTATCAAACAGGCCGAGGATGAGGGTATAATCCGCCAGGTTGGCGGACGAAGTGGTCGCATTGGGGAGCGACATCGGCGAAAAGGAATTGGCATTGTATCCCACGTTTTGCATCGTGGTGCTGCTCGCGATTTCGATGCGCTTGGCCTCGCCGTAGTTTCCGCGATAACTCGTCGTGCCATTGGGAACAACCCCCGACAGGTTCAATACGCCCCCCATGCCGTTGGTCCAGGCGGTCGCCACGGCCGGGATGAAGGTCGTGGCGGTGAGTGAGGTGGCGCTTTTCTCAATCAGATTAGTTCCCGCCGCCAACTGGGCGATGGTTGTTTGTGAAAATTGCCCAAAGCTGTGGGTCGCCGGGAACAAGGCCCCGACCAACAGCCAGGCAATGCAGGATAGGATCGGTCGTGTTTTCATGGGTTTTATCTGGTGTTTTGGTTTTTAGAGGAGAACGGCAAATTTGAATAATGGTTGATCATCCGTACTGAAGGGAAAACAGCCACCGACCGCTTGCAAACCTGAAAGCCCAGAGTGCGCTCCTATTCGAGAGCGGCGTTGGAAGCATCCAAAGGGGTTCATGGGTTGCATCGGTTGGTCGGTTTAAGGAAGCAGATCAAGTTCCTGATAATATCGCATTACTTGCACGGGGCTGGGATTGGCACTGGTGACGTTGCCGGTGAGTTTCCCCGTCCGCGTCCACCGGACTGAGCCGTCCCCAAATAGGCGATTGAACCCGCGGCCTTCATGCGGGGGATAGATGTAGCCGGTGCCGATGCCGCCGCCTTGGTAACCGGAGACGGTGGCGACAAAATCACTGACGATCACTTTTTTGATGAAATCCTGCGCCTTCCATTCCGCGGGACTCGTGGTTACGGGCAGATCGCCCGGATCCGGTTGGCGCACCGGATAGGAACAGCGCACCGAGGCGTTGGTCCATTCATTTCCCGGCGCGTCAAAGGCCAGCACCTCGTCCCGGCGATGATAACGCGACAGACAGTAGTAGGTGTGCGGCGTCTTGACATAGTCGTTGGTGTGGAGCAGTCCCAGATTGTAAGGGACGCCGTTAAACCGCAGCCAGTAACTGGTGAACGCGGAAGCGGTGCGGAAATATGAAGGCAGCTTCTCGTTATGGTCGCCCGCGTACATATGCAGTCCCAACCCCAATTGGTGCAGATTGTTCACGCAACTGCTGCGGCGGGCGCGCTCCTTGGCCTTGGCCAGGGCGGGCAACAGCATGGCGGCCAGAATGGCAATGATGGCAATGACGACGAGCAATTCAATCAGCGTGAAGGCACGGGAGGAAAACCCGAGGGCGAATGGCCGGTTGCGCGTCATACTTCAGGTTCAGGTCGCAATTCTGGCTGTATTCTACGCCGCCGCGGCATGGCCATCAATGGCCCTTTCGAGCTAGTGCGCTTTCGTTTTGCCAACGGCAGTCACACGGCCACCGCCGCGGCCGGTTTCAACTATGTCACTTGAAGCCCAGTCGGGCGCACCGGCGCCGGCGTTTATTTCAGCTCCAGTTCATCCTTGCTGGGCAACGGGGGAAACGGCTTGTGCGGCTCGGTTTGATACCAGAACGCCACCGAGGCGATATCATCGCGCAACGGCAAATAACGTCCCCCGGAT
>Ga0208195_1000335_pt1 | contig 63753 bp, 41 predicted proteins | sample AD_UKC077_MetaG_FD_184441 | JGI IMG/M metagenome (GOLD analysis project Ga0208195, IMG submission 184441) | Active sludge microbial communities of municipal wastewater-treating anaerobic digesters from USA - AD_UKC077_MetaG (SPAdes) (version 2) | ecosystem: Engineered > Bioreactor > Anaerobic >... | reverse complement strand
TTCATTAGTTATTTTTCCATTGATGGTGCCAACATGGATCAAGTTTTAGATATATTTGTAAGAGTAAATAGTGCTGGGACTGTACTATCCAAAACTGATTTGATCTTCTCAACCTTAACAGCTAAATGGCCTAAAGGTAGAGAGTTAATGGATACTTTAATTAAAAATATTAATAGAACAACTAGAAAATTTTCGTTTAATAATGACTTTGTAATGAGGACAATGTTATATGTTAGTGATTTGCCTATAAATTTAAAAGTTGAATCTTTTAAAGGAAATGTAACTAATATAAGACAGAATTATAATAAAATCGAAAATTCTATAAAAAAGATGGTTGATATCATAGAACAAAATGGATTTTCTGATGAAAACATAACATCTTACAATGCATTGATTCCGATTGTTTATTTCATATATAAAGGTGGAAATACCGATAAAAGCGAAAAAGAACTAATTAAATATTTTATTATTGCACAACTCAAAAACTTATTTGGTGTTGCAAGTAATTCAGCATTAACTGAAACTAGAAGAGCATTAGTAGTTGACACAAAAACTTATGAGTTAAAAAATAAATTATTTGAAGTTAAGCAATTTCATAACATAAACTTAACTGGTGATAGAAACTTTAAATTTGGAGATGATGAACTAGAGAGATTGTTTGATTATTCTAAGGGGAAGTATACATTTATGATTCTTTCATTATTGTACCCAGAAATTAAAATTAATGAAGTTGAATTTCATCAAGATCATATGCATCCAGTTTTCAGTTTCAACGAAAAAAATCTTTTAAATATCGGTTTCTCAAAAGAAGATATGAATTACCTTATACATATGAAAGATCAGTTGGCTAATTTACAACTTTTAAAAGGTCGAGAAAATGAAAGCAAAAATAAGATGCCTTTAGAAGATTGGATAGAAAAAGGAAATGATAAAGATAAATTTCTACCTGAAGGTGTTTCCTTAAAACTAATTGATTTCAAAAACTTCTACGAACAAAGAAAAAAACTTATGAAGGTACAACTTAGAATAGTTTTTGATATGGAAAATAGTTCTTTTAAGGAACCATCTCATGAAGTATTACAATAAATTTGTTGAGATAAGACAAAATGAGGATTTGATTTACACAATTAATCATCTCGGACAAATAATTACTATATACATTGACGGTATGTATAATCCGTGATATAATAAGTTTAATTCAATATTCAAAATTTTATAAGGAGGGTTTATTTAGTGGCTGAAGTTTTAAAGGATCGATATGGAAACAAACTCGGAGAGATTAGAGATGTTGGAAATGAAAAGGTAATTTATGATAAGTACGGTAATAAGCTAGGCACTTATCGCAATGGAAACACTTATGACAAATATGGAAACAAAATAGGTAGTGGGAATATGCTAACAACCTTGTTGCCAAGATAATTTTAATTCTTTTATTAAGCATCTACTAGGAGGTAGGTGCTTTTCTTTTGCCAAGAAAACAGGAGGTAACATGGGAATATTAAAAGCTATTTTTCGATCAAAAGATAAACCAGAAAATATATTCCTGGATGGTGGCTATTATTTTTTAATGGGTAGTTCAACTGCTGGTAAATTATATAATATACAAGGTAGCAGTTATAATCTAGATTATACAAAAAGGTATTTATGTAAATAATCATTAATGGTATACAATATACTGACCTAGTTTCGTATCAATATTATTCTATTTATTGACCTACTTTTATATTAACAAATACAAATATATGAGGTGATGATTATGGTATGTCCTTACTGTAGAAACGCTATGAATGAAGGGATATTACTACTTTTAGTGAAAAATTATGTTGGACTCCAAAGGGGGAGAAAAGAAGCCGTTCCAAACGCAATCCAAGCCAAAATGGATTCCTAATAGGAAAGTTTGATTTTTGGAAATCTAAAGGTATGACTACTGCTTATTTTTGTAAGCTATGTAAAAAAATAATAATTAATATTGAATAATCCTTAAAGTGGTATATCTTGAACTTTTATAATTTATTCTGTCAAGAAAAAAAGTGTGATATAATTTTATAATTGATTTTATAACATACTTAATCAGTTTGAATGGAATTTAAGGTTCCATCAGAATAATTAAAACAATGAACTAAAGGAATTATACGAGATAGCTTAACAACAACATTATTTAGGGGTGCGCTGTTCTAGTCAAGGGTGCACGATTTGCCTTCAAGGGTGCGTGATTTCTGATAGGGGTGCGTAATTGTATCAAAATAGGTAATCAAAGCCAAATTAAAAAAACCGCTTTGATACATTAGTATTGAAGCTTTTTTTATTAGATTGAATCAATCATGCTTTTAGCTCAAGTATATATTTTGTATGCTGAGGCAAACTTATATGTAACATTTGTTACAAGATATTTAGGTATTTCATTATTCAAATTATTGTGTCAATGTCGATTGGTCTTAAATGTCATATTTCTTTTTGAAATACTGAAATGGCATTGTGATAAACTATAGTTGGTTTTCCGATTTTTATATTTTCTAGAACCAATTTTGTGAGGGCGGCTTAAGGCCATTTTGACAAATTTTTGACAAAAAAAGAATCAAAGTGGGTGGGCATGTCCGTTTTTTGTCACATCACAAATTTCTGCTATTGTGTTATCCCAATTATTGTGTTAATGTAAATTGGCTCAAGTATAACCGTACACATAAAGTGGAGGTCTCGACGGAAATAAATTCAAATGATCAAGGTTGAAACATAGTATAGTTCTATTAAACAAGAGCAAGTAAGCAAGCGCAAGGTGATAGAGCCGTTGTGACGAAAACCCAGTTAAAACATAGTAAGGCACTAATGCCAGAAATAACGAGAATAAGTAAAAAACATAGCAAGGCTATATGAAATAAAAAATATAAATTGTTGGAGGATAGGTCATGAAATTTATTCATTTATCAGATCTACATTTAGGAAAACGAGTGTATGAATATTCGATGCTAGAAGATCAAGAGTACATTCTAAAAAAGATTATTAACATAGTCGATGAGGAAAAGCCAGAGGGTGTAATCATAGCAGGGGATATTTACGACAAGTCAGTTCCATCTGCTGAGGCAGTGAGTTTATTTGACGATTTTTTGGTTGCACTTGCAAAGCGGAAGCTAGAAGTTTTTGTTATTAGCGGTAATCACGATTCGCCAGAAAGGATAGCATTTGGTTCCAGGATTATGGATGCAACGGGTATACATATGTCGCCAGTGTATGATAAAACTATTGACCCAATCACAGTTAGAAGTAAGGATATCGAGGCGAATGTATATATGCTTCCGTTTATAAAGCCAGTTCATGTGAGGAAGGCTTTCCCTAATGAAAAAATTGAAAGCTATACAGACGCTATAGACTGTGTCATAAAAAATATGGATATAGATGATACCAAAATAAACATTCTTGTGGCACATCAATTTGTTACAGGTTCGTCTCGGTCTGATTCGGAAGACTATATAGTTGGCGGGCTGGACAACGTCGATTCATATGTGTTTAAACCATTTGATTATGTAGCGCTTGGACACCTTCATAATCCACAAGATTGTGGTTCAGATAATATACGGTATTGTGGCTCACCGTTAAAATATTCCTTCTCGGAAGCTAAGAGTGAAAAGTCAGTTACGGTAATAGAATTTGAAGGAAAGGGAGCCTTTTCTAAGAAAATAATACCTTTAAAACCAAAACGCGACTTGGTCGAAATTAAAGGTGAATATAAGGATTTAACAGCAAAATCCTTTTATGAAAACACCTCGTATAGAGATGATTATGTACACATTACATTGACGGATGAAAATTTTATTCCAGATGTTGTTAGCAAGTTACGAGTCATATACCGAAACTTAATGAAGGTAGATTACGATAATGAAACAACTAGAAAAAATACTGTTATTAATACGGATTCTGATGTGAAACGCAAAACTCCACATGAGTTGTTTTCCGATTTTTATGAGATGCAAAATGCTCAACCCATGAACAAAGAGCAATCTGATTTTATGAAAGAGTTAATTAAAAAAATTGAGGAAAAAACCATACAATAATCAAGCAAAAAATGAAATATACAAAATAGTGTTGTTAACCATTATATTTGGTTAAATTCAAACAACATTATTATACAAGGAGATTACATGAGACCATTGAAATTAACAATGACTGCATTCGGTCCATTTGCCGATAAAACCGTTCTTGAGTTAGATAAATTAGGTGAAAGTGGCTTGTATTTGATTACAGGCGAAACGGGTGCTGGCAAAACTACTATTTTTGATGCAATTACTTACGCGCTATATGGTGTTGCAAGTGGAGTTAACCGTGACCCTTCAATGTTTAGGTCGAAATATGCTTCGACTGCAACTCCAACTGAAGTTGAGCTTACATTTATGTGTGCAGATAAGATGTATACAGTTAAACGAGGTCCTGCATATGAAAAACCAAAAGTTCGTGGAGCTGGAACAACAACTCAGCCAGCTTGGGCAGAATTACATCGTCCAGATGGCACCATTGTGTCTAAGACAACAGAAGTAACCAATGCCATTTGTGAGATTATAGGCATAAATGGCGATCAGTTTATGCGTATTGCTATGATTGCGCAGGGTGAGTTCTTAAAGTTGTTACTTGCATCCACCGAAGAGAGAAAAACAATTTTCAGGCAGATTTTTGAAACACAACTTTATGAAACATTACAAAATGAATTAAAAAATGCATTATCCGAAGTGAAAAGGGAGCGTGATATAGCTAATGCAGGTATAAAGCAACACAGAAATAGTATCGCGGTCGCGGATAGTAATGTTTATAGTAATGTTCTTAGTATAGAAGTCGAAAAAGCTAAAAACGGTGAATTGCCGATAACCGAAACATTTGACCTGCTGGATAACCTAATAGGAGATGATAAGGAAACGATATCCATTTTAGAAGTGGAACAAAAGTGTTTAGGTGAAAAGCTAGATGGGATTAAAGCATATCTTATAAAGATAGATGCACAAGAAAAAATTGAAAAATCAATAGAAGATAAAAAAGTAGAAAAAGAAAAGCAAGAAAAACTTCACGGTGACTTAAAAGTAGAGTATGAAAACCAAAAGGCTAAAGAGCCAGAGAGAAAAAAGGCTATTGCCGATAAAGCCATAATCGATGCCACTTTAACCGATTATGATAAGTTGGATTCCCTTACGGCTGACATAAATAAAACAAATAATGAACTGTTATCCCAAAAAGAGGAACTAAATAAATTGTTGGAGCAATATAAGCATGACGATGAAGAACTTCAAAAGCTTCGTAAAGAGATGAAAGAGGAACTAGCAGATGCAGGCGAAGATAAACAAAAACTCATAGCAAGGCAAAAACAAGTTAGTGATGATAAAGAAAAGGCGGAAAGCCTTATTAAGTCATTAGATGATTATCTATTAGAAACAAGCAAACTAGAGCAGTTAAAAAATGATTTTGAAGAAGCGGAAAAGAATAAACAAAAAGCTAGCTATGCGTTTGAAGAGAAAAACGATGCTTTTCTTAGGGCACAAGCAGGCATAATGGCTGAAAAACTTGAAAAAGGTATGCCTTGTCCAGTATGTGGCTCCACAAACCATCCGAAAAAAGCTAAAGTAGCAGTTAGTGTGCCTACTAAGGAAGAGCTTGATGATGCTAAAATTGCTTCAGACAATGCACATGAAAAAATGACGAAAATTAGTAACGAACGTTCCTCTCAACTTACTTATGTTGCTTCTTTAGAAAAAGGAGTTAAAAAGCTAATGGAATCTTTAGGCATACATGAAGATTTGACAGAAGCTTTGAAGTTAGCGGAAGCTAAACGTGATGAGCTAGAAAAGAAATTATCTGAACTCAAAGATGATATAAAAAATAAAGACGAAAAGCTAGTACGGAAGGAATTGTTAGAAAAAGAAATCCCTGAAAAAGAAAAATGTATAAAGGAACTAAACAAGAATTTAGAAGACCTTAGCAAAGAGATTGCTACAAGTAAATCTGTCTTGCAGGAAAAAACAAAACAGCTAGAAGAACAGAAAAAGAAATTACCGTTTGATAGTAAACAAATAGCTGAGGATAAGCTTAAAGAACTTGCTGATTTAGTTGAAAGAATAGAAAAAGCTTTTGAAAAAGCCGAAAGCGAGTTTAATGAGTCTAAGAACAAGCTAAGGGAGATTGATGCCACAATAAAGGAACTAACAGGACAGCTGAATAAAAAAATAGATTCTGAAGCAAAGGGAACAGTAGAACTGCAAAAAGAGAGTATAGAGGAGCTCATTGATACAAACAATAAACGATATATGGAAGTAAATAATCGATTGACTATAAATAATTCAGTCCTACAAAATTTGAAAAACACATCTGGCGATCTTGATAAAATCGAAAGAAAACATGTGTGGATAAAGGCACTTGCAGATACAGCCAATGGAAATGTGTCAGGTAAGGAAAAGATTATGCTAGAAACATATATTCAAATGACATTTTTTGATAGAATTATCGCTAAAGCAAATTTACGATTTATGAAAATGTCTGATGGTCAGTATGAACTTACAAGAAGAAAAGTGCCTGAGCATTTGGGTAAGCAGAGTGGATTAGATCTTGATATCGTTGACCATTATAACGATACCGAAAGAAGCGTAAAAACTCTTTCGGGTGGCGAATCGTTTAAAGCATCGCTATCACTAGCACTTGGGCTGTCTGATGTAATTCAATCATCTGCAGGTGGTGTTAAAATTGATACAATGTTTGTAGATGAAGGATTTGGCTCTTTAGATGAGGAATCTTTAAATCAAGCCATGAAAGCACTAGTGGATTTAACGGAAGGGAACAAGCTTGTAGGCATTATTTCCCATGTCAGTGAGTTAAAGCAAAAAATTGATAAGCAAATCGTTGTAACTAAAGAAAGAAGTGGCGGTAGTAAAGCAAGAATAGTTGTGTAATATTAAGTTATAAACACAACTGAAAGCTATTAGCATAGCATGGCTTGCAAAAGCTATAATTAAGCACCAGTAATACCAAGAGATTCAACTGCTGAAGGTTAAGATTAAACAACACAATAACTAGGTCAGTTTGACCTCTGAAAGTTAGAATTAAGTACCAGTAATAACTAACCGTTGTTGCTGGTATTTTTTTGTTTTCCTGTGGGTGTGCACGGAGGATTAAAATGAAAAAGAAAATCATTATGGTTTTAATTTTAACAACTATTTTTCTATTATTTTAGGAATGTCTGTGGCCTGTGGACCTAAAACACCTGAAAATGAAATTTTGGAAGTGAGGGTGTTTGTTAGGCCGGAAGATGCAAGGAAGGGAATATTATCATACGATGAGGCTAGTCCATTAAGGGAAGTATCACGAGGCGAGCTTTATAGAGACTCTAATATTCCAAACGATCCATTTGAACCCAAAAATAAAAAATTATTGAATTTGCGGAAATTGTAAGGTTATGATTTGCAATGCGCATTTTGAAATTTGCTTTTTGGTGTAATATTTACATTTTGAATTTTGCTTTTTGGTGAAGAATATGCATTTTGAAATTTGCTTTTTTATACATGGTATGATATAATTTTAACACTATAACGTACGAAGGAGCCTTTCTATGAAACTTAAAAGAAAAGCATACAATACCCTTCTTAAGTGGAAAGAAGAAAGTAGTGGTAAGTCAGCTATGCTTATTACCGGAGCAAGACGTGTTGGTAAGAGTTATTTGGCTGAAGAATTTGCGAAAAATGAATATAAATCTTATGTTTTAATCAATTTCTCCAAAGCGTCTAAAGAATTAAGAGACATTTTTGATAATGATTTAATGGATCTTGATTTGTTTTTTAATAAGCTTTCTTTTATGTTCGGTGTAGAGCTTTTTGAAAGAGAGACGCTTTTTATTTTCGATGAAGTACAAAGATTTCCTAGAGCAAGAGAGGCGATAAAGTTTCTTGTCGAAGATGGACGGTATGATTATATTGAAACAGGTTCTCTTATATCACTTAAGCAAAACATAGATAACATCGTTATTCCTTCCGAAGAGGAGGAAATGAAGCTCTATCCTTTAGATTTCGAGGAGTTTCTTTGGGCAATGGGCGATGAGATTTCTATACCTTTTGCAAAAATATGTTTTGATAAACTTACACCTCTTGGTGCCGCTGCGCATAGAAAGTTGCTTAACAGTTTTCGCCAATATATGCTTGTAGGTGGTATGCCACAGGCTGTTACGGAGTATGTAGAGTCTAAAAGTTTTGCTAAAGTTGATCGTATCAAGAAGGCTATTTTACGCCTTTATAGACAAGATATTACACGTTTTGCCAAAGGATATGAAAGTAAAGTTTTAGCAATTTTTGATGAGATACCTGGACAGCTTTCTAGAAAAGAAAAGGAATTTTCCGTATCATCTCTTGAAAAAAATGCGAGATCTCGCACGTATGAAGATGCATTTATGTGGTTAACGGAAGGAATGATAGTTAATAATTGTTATAATGCAACAGATCCTACAGTTGGACTATCTATGTATCTTAATCCTGCCACTAAAAAGTGTTATATGTTAGATACAGGACTTTTGGTTACGCATGCGTTCAAAGACAATAATTATATAGATAACGAACTTTATAAAGCAGTTTTGCTAGATAAGATTAGTATAAATGAGGGTATGTTGATGGAAAATGTTGTTTCACAAACCTTCGTTTCCACCGGGCATAATCTGTTTTTTTATTCGCGTAATGATAGCCTGCAAAGACAAAATCATATGGAGATAGACTTTTTAATACAAAGAAATAATAAAATTTGTCCAGTTGAAGTAAAATCCTCTGCATACATTAAGCACTCATCTATTGATAAATTTATGGATAAGTTCAAGGGCCGTGTTGGACAACCATATATCCTCTACACTAAGGATGTTCTTGTTAAAAATGACATTATTCATTTACCAGTATATATGGCAATGTTTCTTTAGTTTTTTGTAGATAACCATTTTCAGTACAGTTACGGCATATCTTATTGATGATAAAAACACATTTGTTAGTCTTAAAGTACTAACATGTTGTGTTGTCTATGGAGCTTTTTAGTTGTTTTTTTTCATGTTCTCATACCAGTTTACATAATCTTTACATGAATTTTGCATTTGATAGTAGGTTTGTAAAGTTTTTTCAGGGTAAAATATTATTATGAAAAACGAAACTAGAGGCAATATGATGAAGAAAAAACTTGTTTCAAAGTCAATCATTGTTATCTTAATTTGTTTATTAATTAGTTGTGCATTAATTGTTTTAGGCGCGCTGTTATGGACTGGGATTGAAAAGCCATTGGCGCATTTTGTCATTTTAGCGATAGTTATGTTAGTTATAGGATTAATCTTTTTTATTACAGGTGCTTGTAAATGCAAAAAATTAGCTGATATACTAAAGCATAGTAAACTTGACGTACCGAAACATAATCAACTCAGTATGAAAACAAATTAAGGAGACAGGGATTGGAAGAGAAAAAATATTTAGCAAAGAAAGAGTGGGTAGGATTTGGACTAGCCGCAACAGCAGGATATATGGTCGCAGGAATATCGCAAATGTATTTGACGATATTTTTTACTGACATTTTATTATTAACTCCAACATTTATATTGGTTTTAATGTTAGTAGCAAGAGTTTGGGATGCAATAAATGACCCCATCATGGGAGTTATTATTGATAAAACAAAAACTCGCTATGGGAAAATGAGACCCTATGTTTTTATGGGCTCAATTTTAATGGCTATTTCAACTGTTGTGTTATTTATGCCAATTACGGAAGCATCAGAAGCTGGCAGAATGGCGTTTGCAGCAATTGCTTATCTCATGTTTGGAATGATTTATACACTAGTAGATGTTCCAGCGATGGGGCTTATGAGTGTAGCTACTTTTAATGGAAAGGAAAGAAGTTCTCTACTTTCTTTTTATGTAACTGTTGGTTCAATCTTTGGATTGTTACCTATGGGACTATATTTAGTATTAGAGATGTTTATTCCTAAGAAATGGACATATTTTGTTTTAGCATGCATTGTTGGAGTAACTGCTTTAGTTGGCTATCTAACATTATTCTTTACAGCAAAAGAAAGATCTGCAACAGAAACGCAAAAAATCAAAGTGCTTGATATGTGGAAGATTGTTAAGAACAACAGGCCAATGGTATTAACCTTACTGATGTCAATGATTGCTTCACCAAGATATATAATATTGCCAGCATTAATGTACGTTGCAACATATGTAGTCAAAATTGGCACACTAGAATCCGGCGCTGTACTACTTGTATTGAATTTAGTTATAGGTGCAGGTATGTTTCTTGGGATCTTATTAACTCCTCCATTATACAAAAAGATTGGATATAGAAAAGCAAGTATAGTAGCTGCAATTGTAGGTGGCGTTGGTCTTTCACTAGCATTTATTATGAGCAAAATAATACCAGGCAATGTCGCATATTATGTAGCATTTCCATTTATGACGATAGGTGGACTAGGGCTTGGCGCATACAATGTTTTACCATATCCAATGGTAGGAGATAGCTTAGATTATCTAGAATGGAGAACTGGTGAGAGAATGGAAGGCATTTGTTTCAGTCTCAATTCGTTTGTAACAAAGTTTAATAATGCAGTTGGCTTTGTAGGTGTTATGGTAGCATTAATTGCATTTAGCTTTGTTAAGCCAGTAGAACCGGGTGTTCCTCTACCTCAGTCACAAACAACCATAGATGGGATATTTGCAACTGTTACATTAATTCCAGGAATTTCGTTCTTCCTATCGATAATTCCCATGATACTTTATAATTTCACAGGTAAAAATAAAGAAAGGATTTTATCAGAACTTGCTGTTAAAAGACAAGAAAAGGCTGCAAATAAAGAATTAGAACAAACTGCATAACTTCTAACAAGATAGTTTTTACCAAATATAGGCTTGGGACATTAAGACATATTGTAGTTAGAAGATTTGATATAAAGTTAAACCGCATTGGCAGTATTTACAATGATTTGCATAAAAGAAACGAAAGGATACATTTTTGATTTAGACGGGACTTTACTCGATTCAATGTGGGTTTGGGAATCTTTATATAAAGAGTTTTTGCAAGCGTATAACATAGAGTATGACAAAAGTTTTTTAACTGAAATTAATCATTTTACATTAAGCGAATGCGTTAGTTACACAATAAACAAGTTTTCATTAAATATATCTCACGAGCAAGCCCTGAAACAATGGGTGGATTTAGCAAACCATTACTATCAAAACAAAGTTTGTTTAAAGCCTGGGGCAAAGGAATTTTTATTATCAGCAAAAAAGAAAAATATTTTATTAGGAGTGGCAACTGCATTACCATACGACATGGCTAAACTCAGCTTGGAGAGCTTACATGTTTTTAATTTGATTCATTCAATGACGTCTTTAGATGAAGTCAATGTTGATAAAAGCAAACCAGATATATATCTAAAACAAGCTTCAAAAATGAAGTTAGATCCGAGCGATTGTGTTGTTTTTGAAGACAGCCACATTGGCATCATGTCAGCAAAAAAGGCAGGATTTACAACGGTTGGTGTATATGACTCATACAGTTATAACGATTTACTTAAAAGAAAAGCACATAAATACATAAAGGATTTCACTGAATTAGAAATTACATAATGTTTGTGTTTTGCGAAGAAGTCTTTTTAAGTGAATAAAACATAGATTGTACTTAGGTTTTTCGTATTGTATAACGGTTAGGATTATACAGAATTAAAGGTAGATCTTAACATACCCTACGCATATTAGGGGAGCGTATGAAAATAAAAATATGAAGGTATACAAGATAGATTAAGCTAAGGATTAAAGGGAACAAATGAAAATTAAAATAAAAACTATTTTTCAAAAGTTATTAGAAATAGTAGTTCTATCTGTAACTTTTACCGTAGCTTGTATTGTGAGGGCGGTTTTGACCATAACATTTTTAAACAGAATCTTTCGCAAAAAACTTTTTAAGTATGTAGAAACATTTGAAGATTTTAAAATTGAAAACGAGATACTGCCGGTAGAAGGAGAAGAAAACTGGGTTTTTACTGCTTCAAAATTTAAGGTTTTACAAATAACAGATGTGCATATTGGAGCAGGGGCATTAAGTTACAAAAAAGATAAGATGGCGATAAATGCAATAGCTTCTATGATAAAGGCTGAAAATCCTGATTTAGTCATACTAACAGGAGATCTAGCATATCCCATACCAATTTTAAGTGGAAATAAAAACAATCTTTTATGTCTACAGGTTTTAGCCAGGTTATTTGAAGTGCTAAATTCATACTGGACTTTTACTTTAGGTAATCACGATGTGGAGTTTTATGCAAAATATGCAAATGAAGATTTAGTACGAGAAATAGGGAAAAGCAAAATGTGTCTTGCAAGGTTCCCAAAAGATACTAGTGTGCAAATAGACCATTTAATTGAGATTAAAACACCTGATAATATAACTACAAGATGCTTAGTAATCTTAGATTCTCATTCCTACATTAAAGAAGATAAGTATGGAATGCATATGCAATATGACAATATAAAAGACACACAGTTAGATTGGTATGAAAATAAAATAAACAAAATAACGCTAAACAACATAAGAACTGTAAAAAAAGAAAACAATCTAGAGATAAAAGAAGAACTACGGGGTAACGATTTGGATGAAACTGTATTATTAGAAAACCAAACTCTAGGTGTGTCTTGCCATTCGTCAGTTAATGATTCAGACGAAACTTCATTGCCAGCAAACAGAGCCTCAGATAAGGTTACAGAGGTGCTGGTTAACGACCTAAACGAAATTGCACTGTTAGAAAACAGGCCAAGTTCCTCATTGTTTTTCCACATTCCCATTAGAGAGTATAAGGACGCTTGGCTTAAATACTTAGATAACGGTAAAGAAAATACAGATGAAGTAAAATTAGATTTTGGAGTCATTGAAGAAAAAAATCGTATTGTTTACCACGGAGAAGGCGTGGATAATGTCTATGCTGTTGCTCAAAAAACTGGTTGCGATTCGATGTTTTGCGGACACGACCATTATAATAACATGTCAGTGCTATACACTAAAAATAAGGGCGACAGACCTATCCGTTTAACATATGGATTATCGCTTGACTATTTTGCTTATCCGTTCATTGCCAAAAGAGGAAGGCAACGAGGCTGTATGGTAATTACATATGAAAATAAAGACATACAGGTAGTTCAGTCTAACTATTACCAAGACAAATACATATCTAAATATGAAAAAGAAAAAGTTAAGGATATGGATATTATTTTAAACACCATTAACGAAACAAAAACTCCAAAAGCTTAAATTCATAAACAAATCCTGCTTGAAAGAGAAACAACACAGCCACCACTCTAGCAAACTTCGTGTGGTTGGCTTCTTTTTAACTGCTGCATGTCTATTTTACTTGACTGTTACATAATCCAAAATGTTGGTCAGTTAAACTCCAGGATATTGGTCAGTTCTGATCGAGATAATTAAAAATAAGCCTCAAATAAATTATAGAGCTTTAGAGCTTGCTTTTCTTCAAAAGGATAGATTTGGCCTATGAGCCTTTGTTGTGATTAAGCTACTACCGAATATGCCAAAATTTAACCGAATGCGCATAAGCTATTGTTTTAAATAAGAAAGCAAATGATAATGATAATGGATATAATTTAGGAAAATTATAATAAGAAATAAAAACTCTAGAAATATCCAAGGAGCAAATGAAATGAAAAAAATAATACTAGTATCCATTTTAATTATGATAGTAGGCATCGGCCTAACGCTCGTGGCTTGTGGCGAAGAAGATGATGCAGCTCTTAATGAAGTTAATGTAGGCATTAACATAATATGGGTTAACTTTGATGGTGAGGTGTTACAGGTTGATAAAGATGTAGAGCCTGGGACGCTACCAGAGTACAAAGGCGAAAGACCTAAAAGAGGCGGCGGTGACGGTTTTGCCTATGTATTTAAAGGTTGGGATCCAGAAGTTGTAGAGGCTACAGAGAGCGCAGTATATGTGGCTACATTCAAAATAGCTAATGAGTTTTATGACATTACTTGGAAAAATGAAGACGGCGCAGTTTTACGTGTAGATCAAAATGTACCTCATGGCGAAACGGTCACGGGTCCAACGGTTACAAAAGAGAGTGATGAAATATATGACTATATTTTCATGGGCTGGTCTCCTGCTGTAACAGAGGTAGATAGTAATGCAACATATACAGCAACATTTGCAGCGACAGTAAGGAAATATAAAGTTACATGGGTTGATACAGCTGATTATAATCCCGCTACAGGGTCATATAGAGTTATATACGAAGAACAAGTAGATGCAGGAACAACCCCAGTATACAAAGGTAGCGAGCCTGTTAAACCCGATACCGAATATAAGAAATATTTATTTGAGGGCTGGTCTCCTGCTCCAGGCAGGCTTGTAAAGGACATAACATTTAAAACCAAATATGTAGAGGCGTATGATGCTTCCTGGTATAACTGGTATAACGAAGAGGAACTAATCAAAACGGTAAGATTAAAAAAACCAGCAGACTGGAGTGATGATTATGACCCCGAATACGAAGATCTTGCCCCATCAATACCAGATGATGAAGGATATACATATAGATTCAAGGGGTGGTTCCGTCTTGAGAGCCCTTGGTGGGGTGATGATAGAAGGGAAATGGCCGATCGTGAATACATAGCTACCTATGATTGTATTTCCAAGGATGATAGATATGACCCTCGTAATTTTGAACATTATTACGGGGCTCGTGCTGCTCTTCCTACCTGTAGAATCACTAATTACACAGGGGGTTTTTATGAGGTTTTCTACATCCCAGCATGGCTTAATGGTGAGATGGTAACGGGGCTTAGCATGGTAGATGATGGCGCAGGGGGTAATAGAGGAGCATTCGAGAATAACAAAAAGATAATGAATTTGTATCTCGGAGATAATTTGGATGAAATCGGAGACTGTATATTTAGGGGATGTACACAATTGCAAAACATTCACTTTGGGAAGAATATGAAATATTTAGGCAATTTTATGTTTGAAAACTGCACTTCCTTGAGTAGCGTTACTATACCAGAACAGATTGAGACAATTGGCTGGGGTGCGTTTTTTGGGTGTACAAACTTATTAACCGTAACATTTTCAGAAGGATTAGAAATGATAGAGCCCCAAGCTTTTAGCGAATGTGGCTTGACAACAATTACATTACCAAATAGCCTCAAACACGTGTGTGGGTTTCAAGATTGCATCAGATTACATACGGTCAATCTTGGGGAAAGTTTGATAGGAATCGGCGAAAATTGTTTTTACGGGGATGTAAAACTTAAAAACATTAATTACTTAGGTAGTAGCAATGTGGAGCATATATCGAAATATGCATTTTATAAATGCGAAGCACTAACCAACGCAAATTTTCCAGCTTCACTTAAGAGTATAGGAGAAGGTGCATTCGAAGAGTGTATTAATTTGTATAGTGTAGACTTTTTTGAAAATCCTTCGCAGTTAACAGAGATAGGCATACATGCGTTTAAAAATTGTGATGATTTAAGGCTTTTGAGCATACCTAGTAGTGTTACAAAACTTGGCAGGGGATTTGTGGCAGGATGCGATAGGCTTGTAACCTTGCAGATGAGTGCTCCTAATGCTAAATACAAGTCAACAAACGATATGATTATAGATAGGGAAAGAGGAATGCTTGTAGCAGGTTGTAATGATTCTGGAGCGATACCTGCAGAGGACATTACAATTATTGGGCCTGAAGCATTTTACGAATGTAAAACTTTTAATGCTAATAAAACACTCGAAATACCTAATAATATTACCGAAATAAGAGAAGATGCTTTCTATGGTTGTATAGGCATTAAATACTCAAATGGAGAAGGTGAAGGATATGTCTTTGACGATTTCGATGTTGTATCAGTATTTATTCCAAGTAGTGTGACAAGTATTGAATGGAGCGCCTTTAATTTGACAAATTCTGAAGGTAGGTACTTTGGTATTTTCCAAGACTTTAATACAACAGGAAAGACACCAGGTGTGGATTTTGTTGTTCCAGAGTATGTGCTTGGATCAAATAAGATGATCTTTTATAGGTACGACGGAAACCCTGCCGACCCAGAAGGAAGAGGATGGCGCTATTGGCATGGCTATTGTGAGTTTTGGCCATATGAGCAGTGTTATCCACCAAAAGAGGGTAATTAGTTAAAATTGCAAGATGATATATTGATAAGAAATTTAATTAGTGTAACGAATAATAAATTAAATATCAGCAGGCTGAATACGGGTGGATTTTTAAGTTAAATGACTAGGCAGAACTTTGAGGTACGGATTGCATTAAGCAGTTCGTACCTTTTTCTTATTTTATGCAGTTTATACAAGACTTGAAAAAATGTATAATGGATATATGATGAAAATAATTGCAATATGTATGGCTTAATTTTGTGTAAAGAAACTTAATAGTGGAGTTAATCAAATCAGCAGGTTTAGACAAAAAATATATAAAACAGTGGAGAATAAAATGGGGAAAGGAAGAGTAGTTCAAAATATTTTATTAGTTATTGTTTTGGCACTATCCATTGCTTTAGCAGGAGTTGTGACGATTAGAGAGTTTGCAGCGCCTCCAGAGCCAGTAAAAGTAAGAGATGCTGAACTAGCCACTCAAAACTTAGAAAGGGCTAATTACTTAAAACAGAGCGTATATGATAACTATTATAATGATGACATCCTTATGCTCTCGGCAGTCCCTTTCCCATTTAACACAGAAATATATTCGACGTTTGGCTTGCTTTTTCCGTTTATAGGCGCATCGGTTTGGGGGTATGGCTCTTTCCTTAGTATGCTTTATAAGTTTGTTGTATATGAATCTGTCACTGGAAAGGACATAGGAGCGGTTAAGGCATATGATAAGGCATTAGATGGATTAATGTACTATAGAAAGGATACAGCTGAAGGAGAGTTTGATGGGTATAGACATTATAGAGATTTAGAACCAGGTGGCAACAATATAAATGGGATTTCCTATGACGATGACATGTGGCTTGCAAGAGACATCATATATATGTATGAACTTACTGGGGATCAAAAATATCTCAATTATGCCATTGAAATTGCCGATTATTTACTTGAGTATGCTTATGTTGATTTGGACCCGCAAATGTTTATAGACTTTGGGATTGCAGGAGTTACTCCGGAAACAAAAATAGGTGGCTTTTATTGGGATTCTTACTTAGATATGTTGCATACTTGTTCAAATGGTCCAGCGGTAATCTGTTATAGTGAATTATATAAACACACAAAAAACGAAAAATACTTGGACACTGCTAAAAAAACATATGAGTTTGTGCTCACGCTAAGAGCGGACACGGGAGTTTTTTATGACTGTACGGCGTTTAATAAAGACGAATCAAATGAAATACTAAGCGTTAAGTCAATAGATAAAAGAACATATACATATAACACTGGAACGCCTATATCTGGCGCTGTATCTCTATATGAAACAACGGGAGATGAAAAGTATTTAAACGATGCAATCGACATCGCAACCGCCGCAAGGCAAGTGCTTGGTGCAGAAGTAGATGTGGAAGGGGAAAACATAGTATGGTATTTAAATGCTGGGTCATATGGTGGTGGTGCAAGTACTTGGTTCAATGCGGTATTGCTTAACGGATATATGGATTTACTAAAACACTCAGAAGTTCCACATGAGTATATTACAGAGCTTAACCACACTTTGAATTGGGCGTATGATAAATATTTAAAAGGTATGTCCGAAGAGGATAAAGCAGAGATTTTTGAACAATATTCTTATTGCTCCCCCGATAAAAACTTTGTTGATAAAGAATATGGAAAGCTTATCCCAGCAGGGCGATATATAGGTGGCTGGACCAAGGAAAAATATAAAGATATAGATGTTTTAAACATATGTGGAACAGTAGATATGTTGGCAAGCTTAGCTGCTTATTATGCAGCACCTATAGAATAGAACAATCGAAGTGTACAACATAGTGGGGTTAGTAACAGTTAGTAAAAATCTATAAAAATCTATAAAAACCTATAAAATTTTTATAGATTTCACTTTGTAAATACTTCCCAAAATCCGATAGGCATATGTATGAAAAACTAATGATACAATGGATAAATAGATAAATTTTAGTAAAAACCGTATTTTATGTCCCAAAGATATCCCATCGTCCAATTTAGGTATTGTATTTCTTGTTTAGTTGTGTTAAGTTGTAAATCCGAAGGGAAAAACACATAGATAAACAGGAGTGCATTTTGAAAGGTATAGCAATATCACATAGGATAGAAATACTACCCAATAACAAAGCTAAAACATATTTTAAAAACGCTTTTGGCTGCGCTCGTTTGGCATGGAACTGGGGTCTTGCTAGATGGAGAAGAAATTACAAGCTGGGTATTAAAGAATCCGTATTGGATATGAAGAAAGCATTTAATGCAGAAAAGAAAGATAAGTTCCCTTTCACAGGGGATGTAACTAAGTATGCAACACAACAACCATTCATACACCTTGGAAGAGGTATAACAAAGTATTTTAAGGATTTGAAAGAAGGTATAGTAAGTTACCCGCAATTTAAACGAAAGAAAGATAAGTGCCAATCATTCTACATAGGTGGAGACCACGTAAAACTATCGGACATTAATACCAACTCAAATAAGATAGAACAAGGTAATAGTAAGTATATAGTAATCCCAAAACTAGGTTGTGTAAAAATGACTGAGAAATTACGCTTCAATGGAAAGATAGAAGGTGTAACAATATCATTAGACGGAGGTAGATATTATGCGTCATTTAACATGATAATATCAAAAGAAGAACACGATAGAACACATAAAAAAGAAGAAAACAAGAATCTAGGTGTGGGTATAGATTTAGGAATAGCATCATTTGCAAGTATGTCAAATGGGATTAAGGTTAAAGCACCAAAGCCGTTAGAGAAAAGTCTAAGGCAACTAAAGAAGTTGAATAGACAAAGTGCTAAGAAGAAACACCCGAAAACCAAGGGAGAAAAAAGACGTGGTGTGAAGTGCTCAAATAACTACAAAAAACATGCCCAGAAGATACAAAAACTATATGCAAAAATAGCAAATCAACGAAAAGACTTTCTACATAAGCTATCAACTTGTATAGTAAGTCAGTTTGACTACATATGTGCTGAAAGCCTAGGTGTAAAAGCAATGCTGACAAATAAAAGATTAGCAAGAAAAGTAAGCGATATGGGTTTCTATGAATTTACTAGACAACTAGACTACAAGACAAGATATGCAAATAAACAATTGATAAGAGTAGATCAGTACTTCCCTAGTTCAAAAAAATGTAGTAACTGTGGAAGCATGAAGGAAGAATTAACACTACAACAAAGAACATATATCTGTGATACTTGTGGACTAAAAATAGATAGGGACTACAATGCTAGCTTAAACTTGTATAATGAACTAAAACAGCAACTAGGGGAAGTTCTTCCCGAAGACACGCCTGCGGACTTGACGGCAATGCTCTCTCGTTTCGAAATTAACGGGTTAGTAACCAGTAAGGTTGAACCAGGAATTCAATAGAAAGCCTAACGAAACTTTTATAGATTTTTATAGGTTTTGGTAGGTTTTTATAGATTTGAAAGAACGGATGAATACCACTTTTTAATATTTGGAGTTGATGTGTTTACAAGCTTAGCTGCTTACTACGCAGAGCCCATAGAATAATAAGCCTGAAATAATTCCTTTACTAATATGTTCATTTATTAATCTAATGTTGGTTGCAAAGAGTAATTTAATCCTAGATTTTTGGCATTAAATTTATTTTTAGGAAGTGCTCTTGTTGCGTTGTCACTAATATTAAAATAGGTTAAAATTAAAACATGGAAGCTGTAGAAATAAAAAATACCGATCAACAAATGTATTCTCTTGTTAAAAATGGATTTTCCGGTCGCTTGGATAAAGTTGCTATATCATATATGGGCAATAATATAAAAGCCTCCGATTTTTTTAAAGAAGTTGATCTTTGGGCAGAGATATTAAAAAACACATATGGAATTCAAAATGGCGATGTTGTCGCCATGAATTTACCCAATATCCCCAATGCAATAATACTTTTTTATGCTATGAATAAATGTGGTGCAATTGCTAACATTATGCACCCGTTTTTGCCTGCCAAAACAGTTGTAAAACTTATGGAAAAAACTAATACCAAAATGTTTTTTGTATACGATGTATTTTTTAAAGAAAACGAAGAGGTGTTAAAAGAAGGGTTTAAAGGGGAAGTAATAACAGTTAGCGTTAGCGATTATTTACCTACTATTAAAAAGTTAATATACTCACAAAAGGAACCTAAATTTAACAAAAGTGTTTCCCGATATGCGGAAGTTTTAAAGAAGCACAAAGGACTCAAAGAATCATTTGAATGTGAAAGGCAAAGAGTTACGGTATATATGCATTCTGCTGGAACAAGCGGTGAACCTAAAATTGTTGTGCTATCAAACTATGCTCTTAATGAGCTTTCCAAGGCATTAACATATGTTATTCCCAACAGGGATGCAGACCATAATAAGTGCATTACCGTTATGCCGTTATTCCACGGATTTGGCTTTGGTGTTTGTATGCATGTAATGCTTTCACATGGGTTTGAAATAATACTCATTCCAAGATTTACGCCAAAAGAAATGGTAAAGGTTACGTATAGTAGAAAAGCAACCATATGCGCAGGGGTTCCTATTTTATTCAAAAAGTTATTAGATTTAAGCGATAAGGATTTCAAGAAGCTATTTTCACTTGAGCATATGTTTGTAGGTGGAGATAAATTGTCTGCAGAGCTAAAAGAAGAATTTGATACTAGGGTTGAAAATTTAGGTGGCATAGCAGAGCTTACTGAAGGATATGGTTTGACCGAGACCGTTACCGTTTGCTGTGTCAATCTTAAAGGTGAAAAAGAAAATACGTCCATGGGGCCTCCTTTAAGAGGAATAAGTTTTAAAATTATTGATGAAGACGAAAATACTTTACCAGTGCGTACGAACGGAGAAATATGTGTAGCTGGACCAACTCTAATGGACGGCTATTTAGGGGACGAAGAAGGCAGTTGCTTTATACAAATTGATGATGAAAAATATGTAAAAACTGGTGATATAGGTTTCATAGATGAACAAGGAAAGCTTCACTTTCTTGATAGGAAAAAGAGAATATTTAAAGTTAGTGGAATTACGATATTTCCAAGTGAAATAGAAAGCACAATAAAAAAGGTAAACACTGTAAAGGATTGTATAACTATTCAGGAAAATAGAAAAATAATTGCCTTTGTAGAATCTACAAATACAAATATAGACAGTTTACGTGAAGCGATATTGGAAACCTGCAAAGAAAACTTAATTTACTATGCCATTCCTAAAGTAGAAAATATAATAATCGTTCCTAAATTCCCTAAAACAGTAGTAGGGAAAACCAATATACAAGAATTAACTAAACTAGTGTCAAAAAAATAAAATTAGCGCAACTATCCCTTATACAGTTAATGTCTAGAGATGAAAGTTTCTAGGCATATTTTATTGGATATAATCCAGCGCATTGCATATTAGGTAATCAGGATCTTTTTACATCTATGGCTATATTTACGGTTGTTATTTTACTCCAGGTCTCTCAAAAACGGATAAAGACATAGATTTAATTAGGTGAACAGTTGTTGCATTAGATAAACAGGATTATTGTTGCGTTTGTTATTTTATCCTAGTGCTCTAAAAATAAGTTTTGCAATATCAGTGTTGTCAATGTTTGCAGGTACTGTTTCTGCACCATGTCCATACATAAAATAAAATACTTCTTGGTCTGAGTGCCCAGTAGTTGTAAATTTATAATAATTAATTATACCTTCTTCGATGTCGAGATTATCCTGTAATCCTCCTGTTTCGTGGTCGGCAGTAACAATCAACAGAGTGTCTGGATTATCTTCAATATATTCCATAACTATTCCTACGGCATTGTCAAATGAACGTGTTTCATTTATTACGCCCATAATATTGTTGCTGTGACCATAAGTATCAATTTTTGAACCTTCAAACATAGCAAAAAATCCGTCTTCATTATCTAAAAGTTTTAGTGACTGCTCGACCATAACTTCAAGATTAACAATAGAGTCGTAGTTAATAGAATTAAATCCGCCGTAGACTTTACCAGATGTTAAGCTCACTAAAGTTTCATAACTGGTTGCAATTTGATATCCGTTTTCAAGAAGCTCATCAGTTAATGGTAGGTAATACTGGCTGTAACCTGCTCCCATCATCACATCAATTCCTGAATACACTTGTTGTTTTGCAATTTCTGCTTCTTGGCCTCTAGCTGCAACATGGGCTGAAAATCCTGCTGGAGTGGCATCACTTAAGTTTTTAGTTGCAACAATGCCTGTTTTTCTTCCGGTAGCAATAGCGCGTTCTGTGACATTAGGTAAAGTTAAAAGGTTTTCAGGTAAATGTATATCTATATCAGATCTAGCATAATCGGGTCGTACTCCTACCATCCCATTTTGTGTTTTAAATCCAGTAGCTAACGCTGTAGCAGCGGCTGCGCTATCGGTAATAGGGCGCTCTTCTCCACCTTGTAGTATAGAGGATGTTTTTACCAGGCCTTTATATGGCAACTTTTCCATATTTAGTTTATCTACTCCGAGATAGCGTCTTGTAGCTTCTATATGGTTTTGCCCCATACCGTCTCCAATCATGATTATTACATTTTTAACAACATAATCAGGTTCAGTGGGTTCAACAGTATCATCAGGGCTACTAGGTTCAATAACGTCATTAGGTTCAACGGGGTTAACAACATCGTTAGGATTAGTAGGCTCGATAACATCCCCTGGTTCAACGGGGTTAATAACATCGTTAGGTTCGACAACATCATCAGGCTCAACGGCTTTAACAATATAATTAGGGTCCACTGCTAAAAGGTCTTTGTCGGGAGTAATATTAAGTGTATAGACAGCAAAAACTGAACTAGCAAGTGACGCAAGTAAAAAGATAGTTATTAATATTTTTAAAAAATTTACAACTTTTTTCAAAATTCCCCCACCAGGTGAGTATAATTAGCCCAACCTTATGTATAACAAAAAAGTAAAGTTATAACTTCTACATATTACAATACATTAGAAATCTTATAAACTCAAGGAAAGTAAAATGAGTTAAGCTTCACTAAATAAAATCATTGAAATGAATAATAATACATAATAATGCCAAAAATCAAAGGCATTAAATTAAAAGAAATTTTGCAAAACTGCCGGATAACCGCTTATATTATTTTTGTTGTTAAAAACGCATAGCATGCGGTTGTTTATATAAAAAATATGAGATATCATGGCAGTGGTGATTGGTTAGTAATTAGGCAGGAAAATTTTTATGACAGAAAAACGTAAACGTATTTTATCTAAATTAGCTTTGTTTTTAAGTGCTGCTATTTGGGGCAGTACGTTTGCCATTCAAAAAGATGCCTTAGACGATATTTCTGTATACTTTCTTTTAACACTTAGACTCTTAGGTGCAGGGATTATAATGATATTTTTATCAGGAAAAACTCTTAAAGACTTTAATAAAGAGTATTTGGTAAAAGGGGTAACTGCTGGCATTTTTTTAGCACTTGGATATATAGCACAAACTTATGGGCTAATGCATATACCAGCTGGCAAAAGTTCCTTTTTAACTTCAATATATTGCGTATTAATTCCTTATTTTATTTGGATGTTTACACGGAAAAAACCAAGCAACTTTAACATAATAGCCACCTTAATTTGCGTCTTAGGTGTTTGGGTAGTGTCATATGATAAAGGTGGTAGCAGTACATCCTTCACTTTTAAGGGTGAGGGGCTTACTTTAATAAGCACAATATTTTTTGCGATACAAATGGCGCTTACAGGGGTGTGGAGTAAAAAGTTAAAAACCCGTCTTTTTACAATGTCTCAAATGATGACGGCAGGGATTATATGCTTGGTTGCAATGTTTATAACGAAACAAACGCCTACTACAATACCATCTCCTAAAACCATATGGTATCTAGTGTATTTATTGTTTTTGGCAACAGTAGTTTGCTTTTTATTTAATAACTGGGGATTAAAAAGAACGTCAGCAATTTCAGCTTCTTTGATATTATCTTTAGAGTCGGTGTTTGGTTTAATATTCGCAGCAATGTTTTTACACGAACGATTCGGTGCTAATACGATAGTTGGTTTCATTGTCATACTAATTGCTGTTATTATTAGCGAAACGGAATTAAAGTTTATACAAACTGCATTTTTCTACTTGAAAGATAAATGGGATCAAAACAATCAAGCTAAACTTAAATTATTAGCATTAAATGCGCTAGAAGATGCAGACATAGTCGAATCGAAAGAATTTTTGGATAATATAACATCCATAGCCCCAACTGAAAGGCAAATAGAGTTTCAAAATCTTGGATATTATAACTTCATCCATTTTGGACTTAACACATTTACGAAAAAAGAGTGGGGCTCTGGAGATGTTAGTCCTCAAGTGTTTACACTAAAAAATATTGATACCGATAGCTGGGTGAGTGATCTTCAAAAAACTGGTAGTAAAGGAATAATCATTACAGCCAAGCATCACGATGGGTTTTGTTTATTCAATAGCGAATATACCGATTACACCATTAAAAATACTGTTTATAAAGATGGTAAAGGAGATGTTATAGAAGATCTACAAGCATCATGCGAAAAATATGGCATGAAATTAGGGATATATCTTTCACCCTGGGATCGGCACGAAAAAACATATGGAACGAAGGAATATAACGACTTTTTCTGTAACCAGCTTGAAGAGCTATGTACAGGGTATGGTGATATATTTTGTTTTTGGTTTGACGGAGCTTGTGGCGAAGGGGCAAACGGCAAAAAACAAGAGTATGATTGGGAACGATACTATGCTTTAATAAGGGCTTTACAACCAAACGCTGCTATCGTAAATTGTGGTCCAGATGCAAGGTGGATTGGAAATGAAGGCGGAGTTGCAAGACGCGCCGAATACGCTGTCGTGCCTAAAGAATTGCAGTCGTATTTAAGCATAGCTCAAGCTTCTCAGCAAGATGAAAAAGAAGAAATGTCAGGTTTAAATAACTTAAACTGCGTGGCAAAAGGGAGAAAGCAAATAACAAAAGATGACAAATTGCATTCCTTATTCAATCCCACCAATTCTAGTAAAATACTGGGTGAACGCTTTCAGTTAGCAGGAAAAGAATTAGTGTGGTGGCCGTCAGAAATGGATATATCAGTAACCAAAAGAGGGTGGTTTTGGAAACCACTATGGGAGAAGTTTTATTTGCGTTCTGCAGAAAATATAGCTAGTTGCTACTTTACATCAGTTGGAAATAACGCCACACTTTTATTAAATGTGCCACCCAATGATAAAGGTGTATTACCTAAGGCATATATCGCAAGGATACATGAGGCAAAAGAAATAATTGAAGAAAAACTTAGTAATGTTATAGATGCAACCTATACCATAACAGATGATAATGTTATAAAAATAACGATGGATAGCTCTACTGTAAATGCCATAACATTAGCTGAAGACGTAAGATTTAGTCAGCGGGTAGAATCCTTTAAAGTATTCCATGCTGGTAAAGAAGTTTACTCTGGTAAGACAATTGGTTTTAATAAAATTTGCATATTACCTAGACCCATACAAAATTGCGCTGAATTAGAGATTAAGATAGAAAAGGCAAGAGCTCCACTGAAACTCTTCAAGGTAATTGTTAGTTAGTAAGCGTCTCCATGCATGACAAAAAAAAGAATCGCAGGGTTTTTGCGATTCTTTTTCATTATTATTAATTTCTATCTTTAGTACTAGTCAGCTGAGAATGGAAGTAATCCCATTATACGAGCTCTTTTAACAGCTGTTGCTAGTGCTCTTTGATGTTTAACACAAACGCCACTCATTCTTCTAGGAAGGATTCTTCCTTTTTCTGTAATGTAGCGGGGGCGTTGATCTTCTTTGCTATGTGGGTCATAACCTTTATTAATCTCTGCTGCTAATTTGATGTAATCGATTTCATCCACTTTGTTTGCGCAGAAGGGACAAACTCTTCTTCTTGACCCTTGTCTGTAGAAGTTGCCACCTCTTGAAAAAGATCTTTCACCTTTTTGGTAGGGGGCTCTGGGTTTTCTTTCGTAAGATTTTGTTTCTGTTTCTCCAGCTTCATTCTTTTTAGGTGCAGGTTTTCTAGCATGGAATTCCTTTTCGCCACTTTCTTTTTTATCTACAGCTTTTTCGTCTTCAGCGGTCTCATCTTTCTTGGTCTCAGCTTTCTTAGCAGGGGCTTCTTTTTTTACAGCTTTTGCTTCTTCCGTAGCATCATCTTTTTTAGTTTCAGCCTTCTTAGCAGGGGCTTCCTTTTTTTCAGCTTTTGCTTCTTCCGCATCATCTTTTTTGGCTGCAGCTTTCTTGGCAGGAGCTTCTTTTGCTACCTCTTCCTTTTTCTCTACTACTTTTTCTTCTTTCACTGCATCTGCTTTTTTGGTAGCAGCTTTTTCTTCTTTGGCAGTATCTACTTTTTTAGCAGCAGGTTTTGCCTCTTTCTTTTCTGTTTTAACAGTGGCTTCTTTCTTTTCTTCCGCCACGTCGTTAGTTTCTATGTCTTTTGTCATAATTATTTCTCCTTAAAAATCATAATTAAAATGGGACATTCCCATCAAGTACGGTGCCACCAAACTTTGGCTTTTTATTGGCTACTTCGGGGATGTCAGGCAGATCTTCGCTTGCTACATCTGCGTCTGAGCTGTCGCCTCTAGAGGATAAAAATTGAACTTCGTCTGCGACTATTTCAGTAACATACCTAGTTTCACCATCTTTGTCGTACGAACGTGTTTGAATTGACCCGCAAACACCAACTTTACTGCCTTTTTTCAAATATTTGCTGCAGTTGTCAGCAAGTCCTCTCCAAGTAACTACTGGAAGAAAATCAGTTGCTTTAGTACCGTCGTTACTAGTGTAGTTACGATCAGCAGCAACTGTAAATCTGCAGTATGAAATGCCACTACCTGTTTGGCCAGAATCTGGGTCTTTTGTTAAATTACCTATTAAAATAGCTTTGTTCATGGTTTTCTCCTTACCCTTTATAGTAGGGTGATCATTTGTCTGACGATTTTGTCATTGATTCTCATCTGTCTGTCTACTTCTGCAGGAACTGTTGCATCTGCTTCAAAGTTGAATAGCACATAGTAACCATGTGTCATGCGGTCGATTTCGTAAGCGAACCTACGAGTTCCCCACTTGTTCACTAATGTTACTGCGCCACCAAGACTTTCAATCAGATCAGAGTATCTAGTAATTTGAGCCTCTGTATCTTCCTCAGAAAGACCATCTTTGATTATGAATAGCAATTGATACTTTCTTTTCATGACATCTTACCTCCTTTTGGACATTTTATTGGCTCTCGAAAGAGCAAGGAATCGCAAATTGCGACGCTTTTTTATTATATACATACTTTAAAATAAAGTAAAGGATTTTTTTAATGCATGCGCGACCTTATAATATGTAAAGTAAATTGAGCTACCTATGTTTCCTCTGTTAATTCAAAGCTTGGGTTAAATTTGTATTTAAGTTGCATAATAGTTGCTACACATTGGTTATTTCGGCTAATCCGGGAGCGATACCCAAGAATAGCCGATATTTTTAACATGTGTTGTTTTGGCAGTGTGGAATTTGACTAAAGATTTTGGTTATAACATCCAGGCAGGAATAATTAAATTATCACGATTAAAAGCAGAAACATTGTTTGCCATACAAATAACTGCACCAGTACTAATTTCAAGAGGTGATTTATTTAAAGTAGAGAACGTGCGTGTAATTCTTATGTCAGGGTTTACGGATTTTTTAATTTCGATAGGATGTAATTTGTCATCTTTTTCTAAAACGATATCAATTTCTTTTCCGTCACGGTCTCTATAAAAGTAGAGATATGGTTCTGTGCCTGTATTTTGATAGTTTTTAACTATTTCCGAAACAGCATAATTTTCAAATAGTGCGCCATTCATAGCGCCTTGTTCTGCCACTTCAGCAGAAGACCATCTAGTTAGATAACAGACAAGTCCTGTGTCATAGAAATATACTTTAGGTGTTTTAATTGTGCGTTTTAAAACATTATTAGAGTAGGGATGTAACATAAAAACAATACCTAGAGTTTCCAAAACATTCATCCAGTTTTTGGCGGTTTGAACATCGATTTCTGCATCGGTAGCGATGGATTGGTAATTAAGCAGCTGGGCAGTGCGAGCAGCAACTGCGGTTATAAATTTATGAAATTTTAAAACATCAACAGATCCAGCAATATCTCGTACATCTCTTGAAATATATGTGGAAACATATGATGAGTAGTATATATCTCTTTCAGCATAAGAGTCGATGATAAGTTGTGGCATCGAACCATTCCATATTCGAGAGAATACTTCAGTAGTAGATATTGGCGTTATTTTTTCCGATTCGTTAATTAATGAGGAAATATCTAAGTTGAGTAAAAAAGGAGTCTCGCCCATTATTTCACGCTGAGACATAGGAGATAAGTGCAAGATGGCGACACGTCCTGCCAAAGATTCTTGTACGCCACGCATCAAACTAAAAACTTGTGACCCAGTCATCCAGAAATCACCAGGTGTTTTATGTGCATCTATGTGTATTTTAATGTATGTAAAAAGTTGTGGTGCATATTGAATTTCATCGATAAGTACTGGTGGTTTATAAATTTGCAAAAACAAGGCTGGATCTTTTTGAGCAACATCTCGAGCAGTTAAATCATCTAGCGTCACATAACGCCTTCCAATATTTTCTTTTTCAGCAAGCATTTGTAGCATGGTAGTTTTTCCAGTTTGCCTTGGTCCTGTCAAAAGTATTGAAGGGAATGACTTATTAAGCCTAGTGACCACATCTTCTAAATGCCGTGTAATATATGTCATATTCTTCTCCAATCAAATATATTTCATATTACCATTATACATTACCAAAAAGGCTAAAATCAATGAATTTCTCGGCTAATCTTGGGTTATAGCCAAAGAATAGCCGATATTTTTAAAGATGTTGATGCATTTATAGTGATATATCGCTTTACGATTAGCCAGACAGGGTGTATATTATTATTACTACTAATATACCCGTAGGGGGTATATACGAGGTGAAGAAATGAGAACGAATGAACTTAATAAAAATTTAATAACAAGGCTTAATAGAATCGAAGGACAGGTCAAGGGAATCAGGCGTATGGTGGAAGAAAATGAAGAGTGTGAAGATATAATGATTCAGATTTTAGCCATACAAGGTGCTATTAGGCAGGTAGGGCAAAAGGTAGTTATGAACCACCTAAATAATTGTATTGTAGAAAGTATCCAAACTGGAAATCTAGAAGAAGTACAAAAGTTTAGTAAAATCTTAGACAAGTTCATTGCTAAATAAAGGATAAAATAGAGTAATGTTCAAAATAAATATAACTATTCACATTACTTTAAATTCAAACGATATTATTTTACGAGGTCAAAATGAGTGATGTATATAAATCTTGTGATGGGAAAACAATTTTGCAGAAATGTGCCTGCGCTGAAGAAATGCAAGCCATCCAAAAAGATATTTTAAAAGAGACAGTCGATATTTCTGCGAATACTAGTTGTTGCTGCGAGCATCAGCATGTTAACGAAAATAATGAATTTGTAAGCAACTTAACAAAAACAGAAGGAACGTGTAACTGCAAGGCAACTTCATACGGTAGTTCAAAAAAAGACGGTAAAGAACATCGTTCGGAAGAAGAGGAGACTTGTAGTTGTTGTTCAATCGAAATGGACGAGACAAGTAGCTGTAGCTTAGCATCGTCACACAGCAATACAAAAAGAGAAAAGGAAGATTGTCGTGAAACTGAAGGCGAAATTTGTAGTTGTTGTTTAATCGAAAGGGGCGAGACAAGTAACTGTAGCTTAACATCACATAATACAAAAAGAGAATGTGAAGCTAGTTATTCGGAAGAAGGTGAGATTTGTAGTTGTTGTTCAGTGCCACATAACGATACGGAGTCTGAGATAAAAGGGTGTTGTTCAGCTCCTACAAAGAACAAGAAAAAAAGTAAATCTATACTACTACTCGCTGTTTCTATAATAGCCGTGATATTAAGCTATATATTTTCTCGATTTGATATATATTCTAAACTAGGGTCACATAAACTAGCAGTTTTGGACCCTGCTTGGATAGCCATTGTAATATCAGGGACCCCAATATTTAAGGCTGCATTATACAACCTAAAAAGGAAAAAGATAACAAGTGCGCTTCTTGTCACTATGGCAATTGTAGCTAGTATCATAATAGGGTTTATAGTTATATTTGGAGAAACTAATGCCGTGCAAGGGCATAATCATGGATTCTTTTTTGCAGCTGGCGAAGTAGCTGTGATAATGGCTATAGGGGGGGTTTTAGAAGATTTAACTTTATCAAAGTCTAGATCTGCAATTGAAAATCTCATTAAAATGCGACCTACTGTGGCGCTACGTAAAGAGGAAAACGGCGGCTTCAGGGAAGTTGAAATAGAAGATATTGTTGTAGGTGATGTGGTTTTAGTAAGACCTAATGAAATTATCTCTGTCGATGGAATCATTGTACACGGCGAAACAGCTATTGATACCTCAAATATAACAGGAGAGTTTTTAGCAAAAGATAGCTACATTGGAGATCAAGTATACTCAGGAACTAAAAACCTTTCAGGAGCTATTGAAGTTAAAGTTACTACGCCTTCAAACGAAACAACTATTTCTAAGCTAATCAGGTATGTAAAAGAAGCTTCAAAGAAAAAAGCACCAGTAGTAAAAGTAGCGGATAAAATGGCATCATATTTAGTTATTGGGGCATTGCTAATTAGCATAGTTGTTTTCTTTACATCTTTATTTGGATTTAAGCTGTCACCACTTGAGTCGGTGCAAAGAGCTGCGACGATTTTAGTTGTTTTTTGTCCTTGTGCATTAGCTTTAGCAACACCAGTGGCGATAGCTGCTGGCATTGGCAACGCTAGTAAAAACGGTATTCTCATAAAGAGTGGACTGGCATTAGAAAAGATTACGAAAATTGATACTATAGCATTTGATAAAACCGGGACAATAACCGAAGGCAAGATTAATGTTGAAAAAGTATATCCGTACGAGATATCCGAAAAGGAGTTAATAATATACGCAGCTTCAGCAGAAAATAAAAGCGAGCATCCTATAGCAAAAGCAATACTTAAGTACAATAATTATGATATTTTAGAAAGCACAAAAACTGTTAGTCTTTTAGGAATTGGTGTGGAGGCAAAAATCGGTGATAAAAAAGTTGGTGTATACAAAATAGATCATGTTAAAGATTTAATCCCGATAATAGAATACGAAAAAATAGAAAAACTAGGACATACTGTTGTTTCTGTTTTGTTAGATGGTAAGTATATAGGCTCAATAACTTTAAGCGATACCCTAAGAGCAGATGCTGAATGGACAATTAAAGAGTTGAAAGATATGAACAAAGAATGTGTTATGCTGACAGGCGACAATTTAGAAAGTGCACTGATGATAGCAGAAAAAGTAGGTATAGATAATGTCAAGGCTAATCTTTTACCAGAAGATAAAGTAAGCATAATAGAGGAGCTCAAAAGAGATAATAAAAAAGCATTAATGGTAGGAGATGGTGTAAATGATGCGGCTGCTTTAGCTGTTGCTGATTCATCTATTGCGATAGCCGCAATGGAAAGTAGTGTTGCAATGGAAACGGCTGAAATTAGTTTAATGACTAAGAATATAAAAAAGATTCCATACTTATTCAGTCTCTCAAAAAGAACTTTGTTAACAATAAAAATTAATATAACCTTATCTTTATTGATAAGCATCACTTCCATAATATTATCTGCTTTAGGGCTAATTAACATTGTTGCAGGGGCGCTAATTCATAACGCAAGTAGTGTTTTGGTCACATTGCATTCCGCACTGCTTTTAATGTACAAAAGAAAATCGCACTTAGCGTGATTTCCGAATCTACATTAGCGTTATATTCAACATGGCTTTTAACTTACGAAAGAAAAGGTAAATCGCATTTAGCTTAACTGTAAGATTCGTGCAGTATTACATTTAGCACTGCTTTTATAGGCAAAAAGCCACACTCATAATAAAGATTAGGATTACTACATTTTTGTCATCTCTAGCTCTTGTAAATATTAACGCTGGTGTTTTAGCGACATGATATTCAGACTGTTATATATCTATAAAATATTGCGCAGTAAAGCGTTAAAAAAATCAGTATTGACAAAAGTTATTATGTGTAAGATATTATAAGTATAGATTAAGAAAAGTTATCTAGCTCGTATTTTGAAGTGGAGGTGAGATATGGACAAGATATTTAAAAATGCAGAAAATCGCACATTTTTAATAACTGGAGCATCGGGATTTTTAGGCAAAGAAACGGTCAAATATATTTTAAGCGAAGGTGCAAAGGTAATAGCAATGGATTTAAAAATTGCAGATAAGCTTAAAGAAATGGAAAATCCTAATCTATCGTTTTTAGAAGCTGACTTATCAAAACCATATGATTTTCCAGAAGGAGTAACAGATGTAATTCACGCAGCAGGTCGTGTTTCGGACTGGGGCCCATATCAAAAATTTTATGAGGCAAATGTTGTAATGACTGAAGATTTGATGAAAAAGGCTAAAGATAGTGGTGTCAAAAACTTCTTATTCATAAGTACTATTGATATCCATGGATTATTAGGGCATGTCAATGAAACTGAAGATGGCGTATATTACACTCCAACAGGTTTCTATGCTCAGACGAAAAAGGTTGCAGAAAAAATGGTAAGAGCATTTAACTCAGAAGAAATGAAGACGGTGTGTATCCGTCCTTGTACAGTCTATGGTCCTGGAGACACAACTGTTCAAGGGCCAATTATGGATGCAATTTTAAAAAATCAGATGGGAGTAATAGACGGAGGAAAATATTTAACGTCAAGAGTATATGTAACCGATCTTGTGCAAGGATTATGTAGAACATTAGAATTTGGTACAGGTGGAGATGCCTACAACATAGTATCGGGTGAGAAAATTACTTGGAAAGAATGGGTTAATGCAATATCAAAAGAATTAGGAGTAAAACCGCCCAAACTATCATCCCCATATTTTATTGCCTATTTAGGTGCTTGTATTTTAGAAGGCGTGTATAAGCTGTTTAGAATAAAAAATGGTCCTATACTCACAAGAATGCGTATTCAACATGCAGGCCATGACTTTTATTTCCTTCCTACTAAAGCTACAAAAGAATTAGGATTTGAGCCCAAAATGCCTTGGCAAGAAGGTGTAAAAATAATGGTTAAGGAATATAAAGAACGAAAAGGAATAAAATAACTATCGGTTTTGCGTATTATGCCGAAGTTTTAAAGTATCAGCATAGTGAATTTGGTAAAATGGTTTTCTTCGGCATAGTGTTTTGTTAGTTATGAGAATATAGTAGTTTTTAACCGAACTATTAATTCTCATATTAATTACAAAGTTTGAACCCTTCATGGATTTTTAGGATTAAACGCAAATAGAATGCTTTTTTAACCGAACTTTTTTTACAATGCTCTTTTAAATTAGATATTTATTTGTTCGTGTGATATAATGATTTCGGTAACACAAATAAAAATATTTAGGAGGTGAAATATGAAAAAAGTATTACCAGTAATTTCATTAGTTTTAGTAGTAGTTTTAGTAGCAATGTTTTTAGTAGCATGCGGACCATCCACAGTCGCCAAAGCTAAAGAAAACCTAAGTGAAGCAGGTTATTTAGTAGCCGGTGGACAGAGAGAAGCAGAAGGAGTTGTTGGTGTTATCATAGCAACCAAGTTAACGAGCTCCATGACAGGTGTTCTTTATAGCTCAACATCAGCAGCAAATGCAGACTATAAGAAAATCAAAGAAGAACACCCAAATACAACTGTTGAAAAAATAGGAAAGTGGGTTGTCTGGGGCGACGAAGCCGCGATTAAAGCATTCAAAGGCTAAGGTTAAATAAGAAAAAACTAATAATTAAACTTATTGAAATAGAAAACCATGCTCAAACGAGTGTGGTTTTTTATATGCTGTATTACTGTTTCTTTTATGAGAGAATAAGGTAAGGCAGTTAGTGCTTATTTTCAGTAAAATTGCTTTATAGTAATCAATTGATTATAAAAAGATATATGCTAAAATTATAGAAGGCATGAACAATTCGTTATTGTATGATAAATAATGGCTATCAGTAAATGCACTAAATACTTAATTTAAATAAGTCTGTTTTGGTAAGGGCTACAATATACAAGGTTATAAGGAAGGCAAGATGAATTACATAGGTTCAAAATACTCATTACTAGATTTTTTACACCAAACTATTAGTAAAATTACAGGATATAAAGATGGCGACAATATTGTTTTTGCAGATTTACTTGCAGGAACTGGCGTTGTAGGTGCATATTACCGAAATCTCGGATGCACGGTTTTAGCAAATGATATTCAATATTATAGCTATGTTATGAATAAACATTACATCGAAGGCGATGATTCTATCGATACTTCGTACCTAGAAGAATTAAATTCATTAGAAGGAATTGAAGGGTTTGTATATAAAAACTACTGTTTAGGTTCTGGAAGCAATAGAATGTATTTTACAGATGAAAATGGTAAAAAATGCGATGCAATAAGAGTTAGAATTGAACAATTATACAAAGAAAGCAAAATTAATGAAAAGACATATTTCTTTTATTTAGCTAGCCTAATAAACTCTATTGATAAGGTTGCAAACACAGCTTCAGTATATGGGGCATTTTTAAAACACATAAAAGCGTCTGCAGCAAAACCGCTTGTTCTTGAGCCTCTTGACATTATTGATGGCCCAGTTGGTGAAACTTTTAATGAAGATATTAATGAACTGATAAAGAATATTAAAGGCGATGTTCTATATCTCGATCCACCATATAATGCTAGACAATACTGTTCAAACTATCATGTGTTAGAGACAATCGCAAAGTATGACAACCCAGTTCTTTCAGGTGTTACTGGGATGCGCGAAGCGAAAGAGCAAAAAAGTGAATTTTGTTCCAAAAGAACTGTAGAAAAGGCGTTTGATTACTTAATTAAAAATGCAAACTTTAAGTACATCTTTTTAAGTTACAATAATGAAGGGCTCATGAGCTTGCATACAATCAAAAACATAATGTCTAAGTATGGCAAATATTCATACAAGATAAAAGAACATAGAAGATTCAAGGCTGATAAGGATGAAAATAGAAACATAACCGCAAGCGCAACCGTCGAATATATACATTGTTTAGTTAAAAATAATAAATAAACGCTTTATACATCAGGCCTTTCTCTGTAAATAATATATGCTGGTTCGTTATTATCCATAAAGATATTTTTTGTGGTTAAGGTTGTCAGTTGGAGCATTACTAGACATATACTTGAGCGTTACAGAGAAATTGATTAGGTTTATCAGTTGTCATAGAAAGCAGGGCGGTTGATATACCTTCGAGCGTTACATCAAAGTAAGTGATTAAGTTACATAAAGTGGCAAAATTCCTCGATTATAAAGCATAAAAAATATATAATGGTGGTAATAAAATAATATATGTAAGATCACTAGTTGGTCGAAGGGGTGGAATATGAAAAAATATCGTTGTACAGTTTGTGGGTATATTTTAGAAGGTGAGTTAACCGCTGATTATACCTGCCCAGTTTGTAAAGTACCAGCAAGTAAATTTGTTTTAATTGAAGAAGTTGATAAGGGCAATAAATATGCAGGAACACAAACTGAAAAGAATTTGCAAGATGCATTCGCAGGAGAAAGCCAAGCTAGAAACAAGTATACCTATTGGGCAAAAGTTGCCTCAAATGAAGGATACGATCAAATTGCAGAGCTATTTCTAAAAACAGCCCGCAATGAGCAAGAGCATGCGAAACTATGGTTTGAGGAGCTTGGTGGAATTAATACAACATCAGTTAATCTACTAAATGCTGCCGAAGGTGAAAACTATGAGTGGACGGAAATGTATGCTGACTTTGCTAATGTTGCTGAAAAAGAAGGATTCCCAGAACTTGCTAAAAAGTTTAGAGCAGTAGCGGCTGTAGAAAAAGCACACGAAGATAGATATCGTAAGCTTTTAAGCAATGTAGAGACTAAAAAGGTGTTTAAAAAGGCAGATACAACTACTTGGGAGTGCAGAGTTTGTGGACATCTAGTAGACTCAAAAGAAGCACCAAAGGCATGCCCGATTTGCAATTATGCACAAAGTTTCTTCGAAGTCAGAGCGGAAAACTATTAATCCAAAACAGCTTAATGTAGGTTTCTTAAACTATTAGATTTGGATACTAAACAAAATACAACCTCGCGATACTGCGAGGTTGTATTATTATGTAAAGTAGTGCTATTTATAGAAATGTTATTCTGCATCCGCGCCATTTGAGGCAACTAAAGAAAGGGGTAAAAACTCGATACGCATTTCTATTTTTTCGGGATTTCCTTTTCCATCTAAATCTGCATCAATAATAACATATGGGTCTGTTCTCCGTCCGGTTTTGCCAAGATATATGACACTGCGTACATTTCCTTCATAGTCAGTAACACTAGATATTTCATATCTGGCTGTAATCTTTATTCCGTAATCTCTATCAGGTGGGAGAGTAAAGCTAGAAGGCAGTGATCCGGTTTCGTCAATAGCAATTGCTATCTCATCAAAAGGTGTTTCTGAAAAATCTATCCCAATAAGTTCTATACCTAGGGAGTTTTTGATAGTAGGGATAACATCGGCAGAGTTATCTTTATCTCGACCTAGGAACAAATCTCCATACTTTGCTACGAAATCAGAAAAACCTTCATCATATTCATCAGGTTGTGATAAATCGATACCACCTAATAAGTTATTTAAAAGAGGAACAATTCCCTCGTTTAAGTATAGTACAATTTCCATTGTTCCGTCGGTCTTAAACTTCACATAGCTATTATAGTAATCTATGGCTATCCCAACCAATGTAGGATGAAAATAAATTAGTGATAAGCTATCTATTGGTAGTGTAGTTTCGTTTTTTGCATATGTGGCTGGCTGCTTAGGAGTAGCTGCTAAAACCATGTCTTTGTTATTAACAGTATGACCGTTTGTGGCTGCGAAAAACACTTTTGTAACTTCTTCATAACTATTTGCATCGTTTACTTTTTTAACTAAAGAATCAACGTCAATTATGCCATCAAAAAGTCTATGTGCTTGTTTTATGCGTAAATTTTTATAATTTGCTAGGGCTTTTTCTCTATTAGCAAGACCAAGCTCTTCTAGTTTTTTCTGTATTACTCCACCGATAACGGCATGTCCTTCATTTGATGGGTGAAGTACATCGCTAAATAATAAATTGCCAGCACGTACTTTGTCTTCTAGATAAATATCGTCAAATTCTTTTGCAACATCAAGTATGTGATAAGCGCCGGGATGTTCTTCTAAATAGTCTTTTATTATATCGTTCATTATATCGATATAAATTTGGAAAAAGGCTCTATATTCCGATGGCTCCATACCGGTTTCCCGTATCATTTCGATTCGGGTTTCGTTAAACATACATGGGTCATCCATAGCGGGATTGTATTGCGTGAACATAAAAATATGTGCATTTGGATTAAGCCTTCTTAATTCATCAATAGCTGCATAAAAATGAATTTTAGCATTTGCTAGTGAATTGGTAGCAACTGTCGCAGTAAGCTCTCTATCAAGGACTAGGTCAAAAGCACCAAGCTGTAAAAGGTCATTTGCAAGCATTGAAATTGTTATGACATCTGCTTCCCTTATGTGAGTGGCAGTAAGATATGCATTTTTATCTCCTGCTTTAATAAAGTCTTCAAACTGATAGGTTCTATGCCCGGATACAGCTCTATTGAATCCCTCATATTTATTTATTTCACTAATAATGCCATAAAAAGCGTAACTGTCCCTTTCGTGTATAGGTGCGGGGCCCAAAATTCCTTCGCTTATAGAGTCCCCTAAAAACACGATTTTTAAAGGTTTTTCGTAAGATTCATTATTCAGAGAAACAACAGCCAGTACTGATGCCGATAGGACTGCAATAAGCAATATTGTTATTATAAGTTTTGATACTTTTACAACCGCTTTCACTGCAATTTCCTCGTATATAATGCTGTTTGAATTTAACCAGTAAAAAGGTTAGCAACATTACTTTATATATTTCATTTGCTGCATGACGCTTGCATAGTCAGCTCCGCAAAATATAATTAATTTTATTTTAACACATAAAGAGCTAATGTCTACCACCAATTAAATATATGTAAATGCTGTTAGAGTATCCACAATATATAACCGTATGAAATGTGGAGCATATTGAAATGGATTGCTGAGAAAAACATGAAAAACAAACAGAATAACAAGAAAACATAGTACTTCAATTTACTTTACATATTACAGCAATGTGTTAGTTATCAAAGTAAGTGCAACGGTAGATAGCCCCTCGAACATTGCGGGGTAAGCAAACCATACATTTTATGCCTTGACAAAGGGATATCTTGGTAGTACACTAATAAACATACACAAATTGCCGTGGAGCAAAGATAATGAATTCAATGATTACAGTTTACAACTATTACTACTTTTATTTTGAGGAAAGCATTTCATAGTGCGGTAGTTTTGCTGTTGTAATAATAATCAATTTATACTAATAAACAAACCGCACAAGAGGCGGTTTTTTTAATATATAGAATCTATAAGAAAGTTAACAAAAACATGTAAAGGTATTAAGAAACTCAAATCGGATAAATTAAGTAAAAATATATAAGAGGAAAATAAAATGATAGTAACAATTAAAAAAGGTGGCAATCAAGCGCAAATTGATAATTTACTTACTTGGATAAAAAGTATTGGACTAAGCACTCATATATCTAAAGGTGAAAACAACACAATTGTGGGACTAGTTGGTGATACAACGAAAGTTGATATAGGGCTTTTAGAATCTTTAGATATAGTTGAGTCAGTTACAAGGATTCAAGAGCCGTATAAAAACGCAAATAGAAAATTTCATCCCGAAGATACAATAATAGAAGTAGGTGGACATAAATATGGGGGAAATAACTTCCAAATAATTGCAGGACCTTGCTCTGTTGAATCTAGAGAACAAGTGCTTAGCATTGCAAAAGAGGTAAAAAAGGCAGGTGCTACTGCACTTCGCGGTGGTGCATTTAAGCCAAGAACATCTCCGTATGCCTTCCAGGGACTCGGGTTTGAAGGACTTGATATATTAAGAGAGGTTCGAGCTGAAACGGGGATGCCAATTGTTACTGAAATAATGAGTGAGTTACATATTGAAGAATTTATGGATGTAGATATCATTCAAGTTGGTGCAAGAAATATGCAAAACTTTGCTCTTCTAAAAGAATTAGGGAAACTTGATAAACCTATCCTTTTGAAAAGAGGTCTTTCTGCAACTATTGAAGAATGGCTTATGAGCGCAGAATACATAATGGCTGGTGGTAATAAAAAAATTATTCTTTGCGAGCGAGGGATTAGAACCTTTGAACCATATACTAGAAATACTCTTGATTTGTCGGCCATCCCTCTCATAAAAGAAAAAACTCACTTGCCTGTAATAGTGGACCCGAGCCACGCATCAGGATTATCACGTTTAGTTAGACCAATGTCATTAGCTTCGGTGGGAGCGGGTGCAGATGGACTTATTATAGAAGTACACAACGATCCTCCACGAGCACTTTGTGATGGTGCACAATGCTTAAGACCCGAACAATTTAGTGAGGTAGTTCAAGCAATAGACGTAATGCTACCACTAGTTGGCAAAGTAAGGGATTAAAGTAGGCACTAATTAAAATACTATGGTGAGCGCTATGTGGCGGGATTAAGGCAATAAATGTCAAACTGCTGCCAGTTGGTAAAGTAAGGGGTTAATGCAGAGAGTTCGCCCAAGAGATAGCGGTAAATATTTGATGGATAATGAGAGAAAGATATGGCTATGTTAACATCTGGGGGATAATAAGATAGGCTAGCGAAAGATAGCGAGATACAGATTAATAGTTAAAATAATTGATAGAAAATTAAGATAAGTAGGTGGAAAATGAACATTGCAATTATTGGACTTGGACTTATAGGTGGGAGTTTAGGAAAGGCGATTTTATCGCGAACTAAACATCTTGTGTTTGGTAAAGATATTGACCCAATTGCCGTTATTAAAGCACGGCTCACAAATGCAATAACAGAAGAACTAACCGATGAAATGCTAAAGCAAGTTGACTTAGTAATAGTAGCTCTTCCTCCCGCAAAAACTATAGAAGAAATGAAAAAAATTGTTCCAAAACTTAAAAACGGTGCAATCGTAATTGATTGTGCAGGAACAAAACGCAAAGTAATAGCCGCTATGGAAGAATTAAAAAAGGAATATCCAGACATTGAATTTGTAGGCACACACCCAATGGCAGGTAGGGAATATAGCGGAATTGATTATGCAGTCGAAGGGCTTTTTGATAATTCCTTTATAATCATAACGCCCGTTCAAAATACTATGCCTGCGCTTATGACAGTAAAAGAGTTATTTATCGCAATAGGTGCGGAAGATATAGAAGTAGCAAATAAAGATGTGCACGACAAAATGATAGCGTATACCTCACAGCTTGCACATATCGTTTCTAGTGCATACATTAAAAATCCTTTAGCGGTAGAACACGCTGGATTCTCTGCTGGTAGTTTTAAAGATTTAACTAGAGTTGCAAGGTTAAACCCTGAAATGTGGACCGAGCTTTTTATAGAAAATAAAGATAATTTAGTAGCTCATATAGATGAAATACAAAAGCATTTAACCGAATATAGAAATGCAATTGATAGTCAAGATAAAGATAAACTGGCAAAACTACTCGAAGATGGGGTTAAACAGAAAAAGGCATCCGAAGATGTGTTGAACGCCCGAATTAAAAAACTAAAAGATACAAAAGAAGATGATACGCAAAGTAAAATATTACTAGATAACGGACTAATAGGCGAAACTGGCAAGTTAATAAAAAATATTGCAACTGGCAAAAATATTTTAATTGTTTCCGATACAAATGTATCAAAGTTTTACTTAAACACCGTTAAAGATAGTTTAGAAAAATCGGGATACAAAGTTGGTAGTCACATTTTCGAAGCAGGAGAGCAAAGTAAAAACTATAAGACTTACATAGATATTTTATCGTCAGCTAGTGAGAATATGCTTACTAGAAATGACTGCATCATAGCTCTTGGTGGAGGCGTTGTTAGTGATATTGCTGGATTTGCTGCTGCAACGTATATGCGTGGAATTAAATATATTACGATATCAACATCCCTTCTTGGCATGGTAGATGCGGCAATTGGTGGGAAAACGGGGATAGATACAGAATACGGAAAAAACTTAACAGGCTGCTTTTATCAACCGTCGTTTGTTATATGCGATTTAGATACCCTACACACTCTACCGATAGAAGAATACAAAAATGGTTTTGGCGAAATTATTAAATATGCAGTTTTAAATGAAAATATCTTTAATCTTGCAAATCAAGGCCTAGAGAAACCACTAATTGAAGCATGTATTAAATTTAAGATGGATATAGTAAATAAGGATGAAAAAGAAGGAAGTGTTCGCAGACTCTTAAACCTTGGTCATACCTTTGGTCACGCAATAGAAAAAGCATCAAACTACCAAGAAAAACATGGAGAAGCAGTGGTTAAAGGTCTATATATAATGGCTAAAGCTGCAAAAAACTCAGGTAAGCTAAAAGAAGAATCGTTTGATAAGATTGAGGAAATGATTAGTAAATACGGTTTTAGTACTAAAAATATATACACTACAAAAGCATTGATTGAGATCATAAAAACAGATAAAAAGATGGAAAATAATGAAGTTATAAACCTCGTTGACATTGAAGATTTAGGGCAATGTAGTATTAGGAAGATATCACTTGAAGATTTAAAAGAGTATGTAGAAGGAGAGGTAATTGTAATTGAGAGGTCAAAAATTAAGGGGGTTATAGAAGTACCTGCATCTAAATCGGTAGCGCATAGGGCTTTTATATGTGCAGCACTAGCTGATAAAGAGACTTTGATCAATGGACGTATTAAAGGAGACGACATAGATGTAACGATAGAGGCATTAAATAAGCTAGGTGCTAAGATTATTAAAAAGTCAGTTAGTCAGTTTTTAGTAACACCTTTACCTCGCAAAATAAAAACAGATAAGCCTATTGAACTTGATATGAAAAGTAGTGGCTCTAGCCTTAGGTTTCTACTTCCAATAGTAGCAGCTCTTGGTGTAAAAGCTAGGTTTGTAGGAAGTGCTGGACTTTCAAAAAGACCAATTTCTGAACTCATTAAGTTACTAAAAAGCAAAGGATTAAATGTATCTAGTGAAACCCTTCCATTTGAAATCAGTGGTACAATATCTCCAGGTAAATATGTTATAGATGGCAGTATTAGCTCTCAATATATTACTGGACTACTGCTTGCCCTTCCAATATTAAAAGGAGAGAGTTTAATTGAAGTTATCGGCGAAAAGGTATCAAAAAACTATATAGATGTTACCCTTAATGTTCAAAACGAGTTTAATGTAAATATATCTACAGGTGACAATTTTTATGAAATTAAAGGAAATAATGGATACATTTCACCAGGTGAATATAATGTTGAAGGTGATTACAGTAGTGCTGCCGCAATGTTTTGTTTAGCTGCAGTTGCAGGTGCTGTTGAAGTTACTGGATTATCCGAAAGTTCCCTTCAGGGGGATAAGGTAGTTCTAGATATACTGGAGAGAATGGGCGCTACTGTTAAAAGGAAAGAAAATAGCGTTCATGTAAAAAAGGGCAAGTTAAAGGCAACTAATTTTGATGCAAAGAATTGTCCAGATTTAGTGCCAGTTTTAGCTGTAACTCTCGGTGTTGTAAATGGTACATCTAGAATTTATTCTTGTGATAGATTGAAAGCAAAAGAAAGCGATAGGTTAACAGAAACTATATCTTTACTTCGGGATTTTGGCATTCCTGCAGAGATAGATGGAGATACACTCGTTATACTTGGCGGAAGACCATTCGGTACATTTTATAGATGTCCAGATGACCATAGGATGGCAATGGCAGCAACCATTTTGGCATCTGTTGCTGATAGATCAACTGGTATTTTTAATTTTCAATGTGTCAGTAAATCATACCCTGATTTCTTTGATGATTTTAGAGCGATAGGAGGACAATTTTATGAACCGTAGTTTTAATAACATAAAAGTTAATATATATGGATCTTCTCATGGTGAGGAAATAGGAGTGGTTTTAACAGGGATTCCAGTAGGAACCAATATTTCAATAGATGATATTAACGATTTACTTAGTAGAAGAAGATCAAATAAAAACGTATGGTCTACCTCTAGAGGCGAGCTAGATGAACCTATTTTTTTAAAAGGCATTGAAGATGGCAAAGTTGTATCAGAAGAGATTAATATTTGTATAAAAAACAAAACTGCTAAGAAAAGCGACTATGATAATTTAGTTAATAAACCAAGACCTTCACATGCCGACTACCCGGCGATGATAAAAGATGGTAAGAATTTCTTGTCAGGTGGTGGCAGGTTTTCGGGAAGAATGACAGCCCCTATATGCATAGCTGGAGGAATTGCTAAAGGTATACTTAAAGAGCAAAACATAAAAATTGGGGCATATATTTCTGAAATAGCAGGTATTGATGCTATGTCGTATAAAAACAATCTCATAACACAAGAAGATATAGAAAAAGTAAGTAACAAAGACTTACCCATTTTATCAAATAACGAATCAGAAATAATTAAAAAAATAATGAATGCAAAAGAGGAAAAAGACAGTGTAGGAGGCGTCGTTGAGTGTATTGTTTTCAATATGCCAGTAGGAATAGGTGATGCTTTATACGATGGCATAGAAGGTAGAATCGCTAGCTCTTTATTTGCCATTCCTGCAGTTAAAGGTGTGGAATTTGGAACTGGGTTTGACATAACTAAAATGCGTGGTAGCGATGCAAACGATTCATATCAATACAAAGATGGAAAAGTTATTACGCTAACGAATAATAACGGTGGAATTACAGGGGGTATGTCAAACGGTATGCCGATAACCTTACGGGTAGCTGTTAAGCCCACACCATCTATAGGAACTATTCAAAATACAGTAGATTTAGAAACAAAAGAAAATACAACTATTGAAATTAAAGGTAGGCACGATGCCTGTATTGTGCCAAGAGCAGTTCCTGTAGTTGAAGCAGCAGTAGCTCTCGCCATTTATGATTGTATACTAGATAAACCCTAGAGGTTATTACAAAACAAAGTGATTAATATCCCGTCCTAGTAAAGTAAACCCTCGAACCCTAATAAACAGGCCGATAATATAACGTACTAGTAAGGTAAGAACTTAAAGGTTATAAAAATAAGTTGACCGATATACAATACAAATAAAACAAAGTCCATTTGAGACAAGGAGAAAGATATGGAACTTAAAAATTTAAGAGATGAGATTGATAACATAGATAATCAAATTGTAGCTCTATATGAAAAACGTTTAGGGATAGCAAAAGAAATTGCTACGGTAAAGAAGGAACATAATGTGCCTATTGAAAACAGCGCAAGAGAAAAGGAAATAATTAACAGAGTTACTGCTGGAATACCTGACGATTTTAAGCTATATGCTAAAGAAGTATTTACCACCATCTTTAGTACCAGTAAAGCATACCAATCACAGATCATTGATACAACGTCCAAAACAGTTAATCTCATAAAAGAAAGTTTAGATTGTGGGCTTAAACCATTCCCTATATCTGGTGTGGTAGCGTGTCAAGGGGTGCCAGGGTCATACGCATCTATAGCTACTGAAAGATTATTTAAAATATCGAACATTATGCATATGAAAAATTGGGATGCTGTTTTTAATGCGGTACAAAAAGGCTTGTGTGAATATGGGGTTTTGCCTATTGAAAACAGTTCGGTTGGAAGTGTAAATGAAGTTTATGATTTGATAAGAAAACATAAGTGCTATATAGTGCGTGGTATCAAGTTAAGAGTTCAACATTATTTACTAGCAAACAAAGGGGCAAGCATAGAAGACATAAAAGAAGTATACTCACACGAACAGGCAATTTCTCAATGTTCGGAGTATTTAAAGGGTTTTAATGATTTAAAGATTAATATAGTTGATAACACTGCAGTTGCGGCAAAAATAGTGCAAGAAAGTGGCAGAAAGGATGTTTGTTGCATTTCATCAAGAGAATGCGCTGGTATATATGGACTATCAATTTTAGAGCCTAATATTCAAAATAGTGATAGTAACTTTACTAGATTCATAGCCATTACTAAAGACTTCAAGATATTTGAAGGTGCGAATAAGATTAGTATAATGGTTAACTTGCCTCATGAGGCTGGAAGTTTAAACAAATTACTTACCAGGTTTTCTACGCTCGGCTTAAATTTAACCAAACTTGAATCTCGTCCCATAAGTAATTCACCATTTGAGTTTTCGTTCTATTTTGATTTCGAAGCAAATTTGGCAAAAAAAGAAGTTCAAAACCTAATTGCTGAACTAGAGAATATAAACGATAAGTTTGTATTTTTAGGTGGATATTCAGAGATACTCTAACCTATAACAACTGGAAAGTTTCGGAGGCAGATATGACAAAGTATTGTTTAATAGGGAAGACTTTAAAACATTCTCTTTCTCCAAATATATATAAAGAGTTTGGATTAAAAGATTACTCGCTTGTGGAGTTAGAAGACGAAAAAGCATTAGAACAATTCGTTATCGATAACTCTTGCGACGGGTTTAATGTAACCATTCCATATAAACAAGAAATTATGAAATATCTAAAGGGGATAAGCGAAGAAGCTAGTAGTATTGGTGCTGTAAATACTGTTGTAAAAAAACCTGATGGGTTATATGGCTATAATACCGATATACTAGGTATGGAATATGCAATAAATAAAGCGGGAATTATATTAAAAGATAAGGTGGTTGCTATATTAGGCACAGGAGGAACTTCTAAAACTGCAAAGTACTTAGCCGAAAAGCATAAAGCCAAAGAAATTATTATAGTATCAAGGAAAGGCCCCATAGACTATAATAACGTCTACAACCACAAAGGAATTAATGTAATCATTAACACCACGCCTGTTGGAATGTATCCAAATGGAGATGGTATCCCGATAGATATCACGAGATTTGAAAATCTATCTGGTGTATACGATGCAATATATAATCCACTAACTACTAACATTGTCAGAGAAGCAAAGAAAAGGAATATACCTTCAGATAATGGACTAAGCATGCTAGTAGAACAAGGAAGAGAAGCGCTAGCAATATATGGGATCCATCCTACTAATGATACGCAAACTGTTATAAATAACATAAAAAAGGATAGATATAATATTATTTTAGTAGGTATGCCAGGATGCGGGAAAAGTACCATCGGTAAAGCTTTAGCAGATAAAATGTCACGCCCATTTTATGACACAGATGATGAAATTATAAAACTAGAGAAAACAAGTATAGATGATATATTTGAAAGCAAGGGTGAAAAGTATTTTCGTGATATTGAAAGTAAAGTTATTAGTAATCTTGGAAGTTTAAGTGGGGCTATAATTTCATTAGGTGGAGGCGCTGTTTTAAGGGACGAAAATAGAAATACCCTTGCAAGAAACGGAATAATAGTGTACATAAAAAGAGATTTAGAAAAGCTTGCGGTTGAGGGAAGACCTTTAAGTAAATCGAGTAATTTAGAGCAAATGGCAAAGCAAAGAAAGCCAATCTATGAAGCGTTTAGTTCATATACAGTTGAAAACAATCAGTCACTTGAAGAAGTTGTAAATGATACATACATAAAATTCATAAAACAATTCGAATAGTTTAGAGCAAACGGAAGCCAATATATGAAACGCTTAACGCATATGAGGTCGAAGCCAATTTGTCATTTGAAGAAGTGACTCGCACATAAAATAAAATGCGGTTGAAAACAATCGGTCCCTTAAAGTATATATAATATATGGAACAATTGAAAAGATGAGGTAGAAAAATGAAAGTACTTGTAATTAACGGTGCAAATCTAAATATGTTAGGAATTAGAGAACCAGAAATATATGGGAGCAAAACTCTAAAAGATCTTGAAGGATACATACAAGAAAAAGCCACGGAAATTGGTGTGGAAGCCACCTGTGTACAATCTAATTACGAAGGGGAACTAGTAGAATATATCCAAAAAGCATTGGGAAAATACGATGGAATTATCATAAATGCAGGGGGATATACTCACACGAGTATAGTTATATTAGATGCTTTAAAAGCAGTGGGGCTACCTTGTGTTGAGGTTCATTTATCGAACATTTTTGAAAGAGAAGAATTTAGAAAACACTCATATATTTCTCTTTATGCCAGCAAGACAATATGCGGTAAAGGATTTACAGGCTACGCTGAAGCTTTGCAGTTTTTAAAAGATAATTTTAGCTAACATTTCTGGCTGTACATTACTCGATTTAAGTAGCAACTGACTTGATTTGCTTGTCGCATGTCGCAACTTCTAGTAAAACGACACCTTTGCGACAAAAAATGTCGCAAAAATACTGAAAAATGTCGCAAAGTTTAAGTTATGTTCGAAAAATGTTACAAATAGCATCGAAATAACAACTTAAAACTGTCGCCAACGAGCATAAAAACGTCATTTGTGGCAAAAATGTCGCAGAAAACGACAAAAAAAGCTATCATGCGACAAAAAATGTCGCAAAAATATTGAAAAATGTCGCAAAGTTGTATATAATATGATTACTAAAAAGTGTTATGAAAGATGATAACCATTTCTAGTTAAATATGGAGGTATTTTATGAGCCTGATTGAATCAAATAAAATTGAGCTTAAGTCCAAATATAACGATCAATTAATAAGAGAAATAGTCGCGTTTCTTAATGCAGACGGTGGCAAAATTTACATTGGAATTGAAGATAGCGGTACCGTTATTGGAGCAGAAAAGATTGATGAGACACTTAGAAGTATTGCAGATATAATTACAACACAAATAGAACCATCTGCAAGCGATATGGTGACCCCAGAAATTCAGGTAATAGATGGTTTGCCAGTTATTGTTGTTAATATAAAGAAAGGAATTCAGCCGATATACTGTATTAAAAAATATGGATTTTCGAGCACAGGATGTCCGATTAGAATCGGCTCGTCTTGTAGAGAAATGAGTGTAGCACAAATTAATGAACGCTATAAGAAAAAGTTTTTTGATGAAGACTTGTTAGTTTCAGCTCCAACCAATTTACCTAAGTTATCGTTTTTGACATTAAAAAATTATTATTTAGAACAAGGTTATAAATTAAACGATGATACTTTTGAGTCAAACTTAAAGTTAATAAATAGTAGTGGTCAGTACAACATAATGGCAGAACTTTTGTCTGACAATAACAGATTTTCATTAATATTTGTAAAATTTAATGGGACGACTAAGGCTAGTATTTCGCAAAGAAGTGACTATGGAAATAAATCAATATTGTTTGGACTGCGTCAGTTGATGAATAGAATACAAGCTGAAAATATTTGTAAAACAGATACATCTGTAAGACCAAGAATTGATACATATTTATATGATTATGATAGTGTAAACGAAGCTATTGTTAATGCAATAGTCCATAATGATTGGAGCATTACCGAACCACAAATCTCATTTTACAATGATAGAATTGAGATATTATCGCACGGCGGACTTCCGTACGGATTATCGGAAGAACAGTTCTATATGGGATTTAGTAAACCTAGAAACCTACAGTTAATGAAGATATTTAGTCAATTAGATATCGTTGAGCACACGGGGCATGGTGTCCCTATAATTATAGACAGATATGGTAAAGAGGCATTTGATATTAATGATAATTATATTATAGTGACAATACCTTTCAATAAAGAGGTGTTAGAAACGCAAAACATTTCAGTCAATGTTACGGTGAATGACATCGAAAAAATTATCCTTGAAGAATTGTTGAAAAATCCGACCCTGAATGCTAGTGAATTATCGCTAATTATTGATAGGAGTAAACGCACTGCAGAAAGATATTTATCATCACTTAAAGAGCGAGGCTATATACTACAGGAAGGCACTGGCAACAATGCTCGTTGGAAAGTTATTAAATAGCGTCGGCGCTGGTAATGCGTATAAAAGTAAAGGGCTACATTGTTTGTAACCCTTTATTAATTATCAAATAATAGAAACTAAATTGATTGAATATGCTTCCCAAACGGCTGATTTTGTATAAAAGCTTATTCGCCTTTGTAGTCTCGATATAAATTATATCTACCTCGTTTTTGAGTCTTGTTTTTGTATTGAATACAAGCGACTGGACAATTATGGATACAAGCTCCACACTGATTACATTTATTCCCCCACACAGGACGATTGTTTTCATCAAGATATATATTATTGAATATACATTGGGTGGTGCAAACGCCACAACCAGTGCAGGTATCGTCTGTATGATAACCTTTTGCACTGTTAAGGAAGGTTACAAAACCACGATTTATTATGCCAGATAAAATAGGGGCAAAAAATCCTCCTTCATCAACATCTACAATATGTTGTTTATTATTTATAGCATCAATGATTTGAGGAAGTTTTTCTTTAGAGCTATTTATCTTATTTATCATCTCTTCTTTTGAGTTTACATCCCACATGCGAATGTAATTATCAGGCATTAATAGCGACCATGCTGCATCTGTAGGAAAGTCCTTGTTTAGATATTTTATGGTTTTACCAGCTTGTCCTCCGCAGGTAGCAATTGCATATCTATATGTTCCTTCAGGGATGTTTAGGCGCTTAATAAAGTCTACTACAACTTGAGGAGCTCGCCAGGCATAGACGGGAAATACAATGCCTATTTTGTCTTTTATAACTAAACTCTCAGGAGTTACGCCTTGTCTTACAAGCTTTGTTAGACTTTTAGCAGTGTCTGAAGTACCTTTGGCGATTTGGTTAGCTACCCATTTTGAGTTCCCAGTTGCACTAAAATAAAGAATCATAAATTGCCTCCTATGTTATTTAGTCTTAATAATCACATTGTAGCATAAATTATGCTGAAAAATTAAAATTTGTATTAGTCTTTCACATTTGAAAAAAAGCTTTGCCATTCATCGCTATCTGCTAGCGACATGGTAACACAGCGTTTTGCTATTTTATTTAATGTTGCCTTTTTTCTATTACTGACAGTAAGCTCACTAACTAAATATCTAGCACGTCTTTCAACTAGTCTAGCACCGTACTCCATCGCAACAGGCGAATCAGTAAATGTTATGATATCTTTTGGTTTAAACTTATGTATAAGAAACTCTAGTGTTGCTTTATATGCTCGTTTAAAGTCTGAATCTATATATGGTGTGTTGTGAATGTTATCAGGCATAGAATCTTTAGGGTTATCTCCTATAGTTACACACATTATGTCAGAGCCTACGAAGAAAAATGAGTTTTTACTTATGACAAGAGTTTCTTCCGGGGTATCTAACAGTTCAATAATATCAGAGCTTGCAATGTCACTAATCGGAAGGGCAGGTATATATAAATTTTCTCCAGGTAGCTGAAATTCTGTAGCATCGTACATTTCTCCAAAGGGGATGGGGAGGGGCATATCAGTTATAGCCTGTATTCTTTGAGAGGTCCCTATAAACACAATAGTTACTGCTTTTGCAATATCATATTTTTCAAATAGCTCTATGACATTGGAATTAAATTGTGCTCTTAAAGAAATTCCAGAAACTTCAGGTGCTTTAAGTGAAACACTATCAATAATTATGCCATCATCCAGAAGCCCGATTTCAGTAAAGTCATCATTGAAAATAGCATAGGCGCAAGGTTCTTCAGGTTTTTTATGTGTTGGCTTAAGTTGCAAATCACATTCTATATTCATTTCCTTTTCTACATATTTATCACAAGCTAGACGAATGCCAGCGCCAATTTGCTCTTTAGTTAAGAATCTATAATCCAGTTTTGTAGGATCTAAAAGTGGAGCTTCAATTTTACATCTTCCGCATAGACCTTTCCCGCCACATGGAAACATATATCCAAGGGATTCGAGATGGTCTTTAAGATATACATTTGCGGGTATGTTTATATCCATGGTTTTGCGTAACTCCTTCTAATCTAGTATATAGACTTTTAGTCTCAAGAGAAGTGGTATCTAAAGGATTTAAGGCAGTTTGACTGCACGCAGTTGGTGGTATATTGATATCTATATTTTTCAATAAAAGGAGAGTAAATAGAAGTTACTTACTCTCGCTCATTATTAAGTGTGGGTATTTTTAAGGTAAGGATGAACTACCTATAATTACTCGTCTGTAGGATCGTACTCTATGAGTATGTTTGGTGTACTTACTTCATCTCCTGTTTTCTTTACCATATTGCGCTCTATCGTCGGCTCATTTATTAATGGCACAAGCTGTGTAAAAACACCATCTGCATCAGTGTCTGCAAACACATGGTTTTCTACTTTCGCAAACACCATATATCCACCACGATCGTTTACCATCTTAATGTTATTCCCAACTAAAACTTTTGATTTATCGCTTGCTTCGTCCTGTGCTTTAAAGTCAAAACTAAATGTCCTATCAAAAGTGTTTTCTGTGGCTTCAGGGCTAGGGTCGCCTTCCACTACAATGTTAATATTTCCAACAGGCAGGAATACGGTACCATGTTTAGCGGGTGCATAAGGCTCCAGTGGATCTGCTGACTTGTGTAGATTGCTTAAGGTTGCTTGGGTGATATTCCATGCCTCTACTGTATTGGTTTCACCGCTAACTGTAATGTCTTTGTTTATTTTGGTTATATATCCTTTTAGCTCTAAATCTATTAAATCAACTTTTTTGAATATACTGCCCCCAAATGCTATGGTAGCCCAATAGGGTAGAGTATTTTCATAAAGAACAACCAACTCCACCTGTTCAGAAGGTAGCTTTTCGTTAGCAAAAGCGTTAACAATGTCTTCGACAGTAGCATTGTAAATAACGTTTCTAGATTTAACTTTAGGTTGATCAATTGTGAAAACACCTGTTGCTACTAAGGTATATAGAGATGCGGTTTCAACGGCGTCTGAAAGGGCGGTTGGTATGTCTTGAAGTACTGTATCGTCAGGAATTAAACAAAGCACTCCGCTGTAGGGGTTTCTAAATACTTCTGACACAGTTAATGATGGGATTTTAGTGTCTAAATCGCCTATAGAAGTGTCTTGTAACGCCTTAAGGATAGGGTCTGACTCTTCAGTTATTTTTACAAAATCACTTAGCTTAAGGCTGTTTACTATGCCTGTTACATATTCTGTATCATTAAGCTTGTCTAGCGTACTGTCAGCTAACTCTCGTACTACAGCATGTGAATCTTCATTTATTGTAATGGCATCACTTAATTTCATGGTGCGCATTGTTGTGTCTAAATCTTTTAGTTTTGTTTCCTTCATATATTGCAAGATTTTATTAGACTCTTCAGTTATGGTTATAAGTTCACCAAATGTCATATCATCTAGTTTCTCGCCAAAGTTATTACTTAACTCAGTTATGGCGGTTTTTCCTAAGGATTGTAGTAGCTGGGGACTTCTTTCTCCTGCTTCTTCAGGATCTTCATCGTATACGACAACTATAAACTGGTCTAATGGATAATTATCTAAATTACCAAAAGCTTCACTTAAAGAAGTATCCAAAAATTCTGCATCTCTAAAAACTGGCATGTCGGGTAGGGTGACCTCAAACTTATCCTGAACAACTCTAACTGTTAAGTTATCCGTAATAGTTGATCCCAGCTCTGAAAACTTAGCAGGCTGTACTACTTCTGGCTCAATGCCGACAATGTCTGCGATGGCTTTAGAAACGGCATCAGTTCCTGTTACTTTTTCAAAGTGAGATACTTCCACATCTCCTATGTTTGAAACCATGTTGAGAATTTCAGTTACATATGACCCTAAGCTTAGTTGCCTAATGTCTTCACCTGGATTCATAGGGAACTCGCCATAATAGTTATGGACTAAATCCATAGTGGTTCCCACCGAACCTTCTTTTGTCCAAAGTATGGAAAAGCCGGCAGCAACTCCACCGACTACTAGAACTATACCAATTATTATTCCGATTATGAGATTTCCAATTGTTCTCATCTAAGAACCTCCCTAGCACAAATATGGCGCTAATTTCACAAAGTTGACTAAAACAGTCTAACAGTTAAAAGCACGTTATCCCTCTCGTTTGGGGATAATAGCAGTGATTTTGCTGATATCAACATTGGTTTGTACGAATTTTAGTAAGAAGTTATTATCCATTAAGAAGCTTGTAACAGTAGTTTGTTCTAAATATGTATTTACTGGAGCCATAAATTCCATAGGCGCAAGCAATTGGATAATAGTGACTATAATTAAAACCACCGTGGCACCAAGTAAAAATCCTACAATACCACCGAGTGTCTTGTTTAGGAAATGCATTATGTACAGGTTGCTGGATAACTTGTCCAAAAGTTTAAAGAGCAACCACAAAACTAGCTTGTATACAATTAGCATTATTACTGTCATTATGGCAAGGAAAATATATTTCGTCATGGTTTCAGTTAAAACACTGATGAGCAATACTTCATCGGGACCATTTTCTGCGTTTAGTTGCTCCTCTATCCTTGGCTGAAGCAATTTGGCAACGCCTAAGAATTTAAGAGTAGAGCCTTCAAAGATGTTTTCGTAGTCGTGCTTTTCATTACCTGCTTCGTATATAAGTTCGTCTGTTCCGTCTTCATTTAAGTCATAATAACGAATTGTTGCATATGAATTAGGGATCTTTTCTGCGAAGGAGACTTCCAATTCTAAAGCAAGTTTATTGTCAAGCTCTGTTCCGTTTATGACAAGATTAGTTACAGGTACTAGCGAAACTACAACTAGAACTATAACTATAATGGAAGATAAAAATCCTTGTAGGGTTTTAATAAGGCCTCGTTTTATGCCAACAACTAAAAACAATACAGCTAGCAAAACAACAACTATGTCTATAATAATCGGAACCATGTCAACCTCCGTATGATCCGTTAAAGTCAATTACAACCAACCGATAGATATCTTTTCCATAGGTTGGTATTTCTCGCTAAAAGCATTTTTCATTATATTATTAACGCACGCATGCGCTAAACAATGTTTTAATTGTATCACGCACGCACATCTAAATCAAGAATAAGAATATAAAGTATATGAAATGGAAATCGGGCAGTGGATTAGGCTGAATGCAGCAGATGTTAACTCAGAGACATACCAACAATCTACAAAAAAACTAGATGTTAGATAGCTAAAGTCTAGGCAAGTAAAATCCAAAACAGTTTTAAGTCTTAAGGTCGCAAAAAAATAGGCTATTGAAAAAAGGCTAGTAATGAGAGGTTCTACGAGTACCGAAACACAGAGCGAACACACTAGTATTGGAAGACAGGCTGGCGGGAAGTTTTAAGTGGAAAAAGCATAAGGCAATTTAACTACTGCATGAGGACTCTTGGTAGGTCATTATGTACTGACATATGGTGAAATGAATGAAAAAATATGAAAGAGAATATGTTTTTGCGAAAGAGAATCAAAAACCATCTCGAAAAATCAAAAAGAAGTGGTTAGGTGTAGGGTTTTAACGAAAATCGGCATTTATAAACCAAGCAGTTTTTGGAGAAAATACAGAAGAAATTTAATTTGATATGCAAGGTGGACTGGGTTTTTATAACTTCAATTGGGCAAAATTTACAAAATAATGATTTTTTAAGGGAAAATAGCATTTCAATGCGACGGATTTAGGACTTTTGGCGAGAACATATGTTCGTTTTTATGCGATTTTTAGTATTAAAAACTCGACAATGTATAAATGTTCACATAATATTCATAATAATTCATTACATAAATTGCATAATAGCCCGGTCATTTTGCATGCGCATGTATGAATATCACGAAGAATTTATTTGTGGTTAGATTTCTAATCACAAAATAATTTATATAGAAAAATAATTTGAAAAAAGAGGAGAGAGGAAAGTGGGTATGAAAGAAGGACAAAAAACCATATCACTTGCTGGTGGTGAAATTTTGGAAGTAGCAGAAATAGTTGCATTGTTAGAGGAATGGGGCGCGAAAGGTTTTGCTGATTTTTTGATTAAGAAGGGCGTAAAAATGCCTAGGTCAAATAGAATGAGCATTCTTAAAGAAATATTGAGACCAGGTATAGTTAAAACTAGAAATGAAAGTTTAACTTTAGACAGTAGACTCAATTACAGGCTGCTCTGGTTTAATATTTTCTCAGAAGAACAAATGGTGTTTTTCATAGACACTTTTGATACGAAATATCTTGCAAGGCAATATAGGCTTAAACTTTACGAAGATATAGTTTTGTTCTTAGAAGAAACAGACATTGAGATTTTAGATGATTTAGTTGATGAAGTACGCTTGGTCAAACAAGATGAAGAAGTCGAAAAATTTACCATGAAAGAGTTCCATAATTTGTTTAACGATGTTTATGTGGATGCAGAAGGTGAATTGGACGGACTGACAGCCGATGAGTTTAGACCAATAATGTTTAACAGTGCAACAGTTCTTCAACTCAGCGCAATTGCTACTAAGTTTGGATTTGAAGTACCACAATCACTTAAAAAAGATGTTTTGCCGTCATATATCACAACGGTTGTTAAGTCAACAAATCCCGAAGCTGATATTTCAATGGATATGTTCGATGACGCCATGACTGTGAAAGAAATGAAAGCTATAGCCGCACAATATGGGTTAGAAGTTGGCTCAAACCTAAATAAGAAACAAACGATCGAATATATTTTAATGAATGGTGAGACAACAAAAGGTTCATACAAAGCTCCAGAGTCTGATGCAGTATACGAAATGGCAATACCAATTACCGAAGCTGAATCTAGATATGATGAACTAGCGCTCGAAAGAGATGTGATTAATACCGAACTTATGGCATTGCAAGAAAAATTAGAGTCGGTTGTGGGTGCCGAGAGAGCTGAAGTTGAAAAAGCTATAGCTGAAAAAGAAGCTGCACTTACAGCCAGGGATGAAGAGCTTGCGCAAGCCAAAGCTGATATAGAAAAAGTTAAACTTGAAAAAGATCAAGCAACTGAATCATTGGATGAGGCATTAGTAGAGATTGACAAGCTAAAGATAGAGCTTGCACAAACAAAACGCGAAAAAGAAGAAGCAGTTGAACCTTTAGATCAAGCATTAATAGAAATTAATCGCCTAAAAGAAGAGTTAGAAAAAGCAAAAGCCGAGGATAAGGGAAATGGAGACCTAGAAGGAGCGGTAGCTGAGATTAATAGACTCAAAGCCGAACTTGAAAAGGCAAAGAAAGAATCGGTTGTGTATGTTGATAAAACTAAAGAAAAACAAAGCAGAGTAGACAGTGGAGAAGACTTGAGTTCAGATCGCTTTTCATTGGTTATGGACAGATTAAATCGTGTAGAGCAACTGATGCTTACAAAAGAGCCAATAGTAATTCCTGTTGGATCATCTGCGGAGGAGAAAGCCCCAATGTCAAGAGCTATGAAACTTGGGTTGTTCTTTGCTGCGGTCCTTGGGTTTGGCTTATGTGTATTCGCAGTAATAATGTTAGCCTTAATGTTAGCAGGTGTGGTGTAGTTAAACTACACTACATTGCTTTTATGGTAGGCAATGATAGGCAAAATTAAAGACAGTTGGGCTTTGGGTTACTAGTAATACCGTATGTAAGAAAGAGGTCACACGTTTAAATGGTAGGTAATGGCAGATAGGCTGGTTAATAGATCGTTAGAGTTTAAATTGTAGGTCTGGTCATATGTAAAAAGGTGACCATATGCCGTATATTTAAGTGGTTAAAAGTATTAATCATTGTAATTTCTAGTTTATGGTTTGATGCTATTAAAGTTAAAAACACATATATATACGCGCGCAGTGCGAAATAATAGAATAAAGGTTAAAAACAAAAAAGTATTGTAAAAAATAAGAGGGTAAGGTTATGTCCAAAAATAATGGGTTGTCAAGAGGGCAAAGACAAGCAGTCATAACTTCGTTAGCTGCAGTAGTGGCTACAATTGTAGTTGTGGTAATCTTAGTTGTAGCTCTAGGTGTAACTAAAGTAAAAGCAATCTCCGAAGACGTAGAAATTACTACGGTTCAGACTGCTAGACAGTTTGAAAACATGGATGATTTGCAAAAAACTGGTTACAGTTTTGCGGGTTGGTATTACGATAAAGAAGGTGTGGAAAAAGTTGATAAGATACCAACATTCTCTAGAAAAACAGTATCTGTGTACGCTAGGTGGGTGCCAAATAGTTATCTGATAACATTTGATAAACAAAGCGGCACAGGCGGAACAGATAATATAGATGCTAAATTTGACGAAGTTGTTCCTCAAGTAGAAACCCCACAAAGGGACGCATATAATTTTGCAGGATATTTTACCGAACCGGGTGGCGCTGGCAAACAATATTATGACGGAAGTGGACAGCCGTACATAAACCCTGAAAACGAAGCCTTAGCCATTTGGGACATTCCTGAAAAGACAACATTATACGCAAAGTGGATAGAAAAAACCGAAACCTTTACAGTTACCTTCGTAGATGCTGATGGGGAAACTGTATTATCTACTCAAACAGTACAATACTCTAAAAATGCAACCCCACCAGTAGTGACAAGAGCGGGATACGAACTTACAGGCTGGCAAGGTCGTTATACAAATGTACGTCAGAATGAGACGGTGAAAGCCATACTTACCCCAGTTTTATATACAGTTATATTCAATGCTAATAATGGTGTAGGCTCATTAGAGAATCAAGAATTTGTTTTTAACGAAAAACAAAAATTAAGAGAGAATAATGCGATTACAAGAGAGGGATATACTTTCCTAGGTTGGGCTAGAAAGGCTAGCGCCGTAGAAGTAGAGTTTGAGGATGAAAAGTTAATTGAAACTAGCTTAATTCAAGGAAATGAAGTAAATAAGGTAGTTACACTATACGCTGTTTGGCAAGCTAACAAATATACTGTTAAATTTGATGCAAATGGCGGCAATGGAAATATAGCTCCCCAGGAATTTAAATACGATGTAGCACAGGCTTTGAGTAAAAATAATGGGGATATATATAGAGCTGGATATACATTTATGGGTTGGGCGAGATCTAGTGAAGCTAATGATGCAGTATATACTAATACTAATTCACAGGCGATTAAAAACCTAGCTACTGGAACGAATGAAGATAATGTTGTAACGCTATACGCTGTTTGGAAAGCTAATACATATAAAGTTTTATATGACGCAAATGCACCTATAACATATTACAATGTCGCAGGTACTATGCAAGAGAGCATATTTACATACGATGTCAGTGGTTACCTAAGAGTGAATGCTTTTACGCTTAGAGGCTGGAAATTTAATGGTTGGAATACAAATAAAGACGGAACAGGCGAGTCGTATGGACAAGATGGGCAAGAAGTAGCTGTTAATAACTGGCTAGAAAGCGGTGAAATAAAGTTATATGCCAAATGGGAAAAGGAAGTATATCGCATAACTTATGCAATGGACGGAGGAACCATTAAAGATGGGGAAAGTGTAGTTATACCTCCTGCAACATATACAGTTGATGATGAAATTACAGTAGCTGTCCCAATTAAAGTAGGATTTACATTTACGGGATGGGCAGATGGTGTGAAATCGGTAAATGGCGCATATACTATTCCAAAAGGATCATATGGTAACCTAGATATAGCGGCTAACTGGGCGATAAATAACTATACGATAGAGTTTAAGGCAAACACTGGTGTAGGCGAGATGGAAGCTCAAGCATTTGTATATAATGAGCCACAGGGACTAAGAGCTAATGAGGGGAATATATATAAAGTAGGCTCTACATTTAAGGGCTGGAATACTAAAGCTGACGGAACTGGTGTGCCTTTTACAGACGGTCAAGTTGTTGAAAAATTAAGCTCAAGAACTGAAGTTGTATACCTATATGCAGTTTGGGAAGCTAACAAATATACGGTTAAGTTCAATCCTAACACTGGAACTGGGAGTTTAGATGACCAAAAGTTTGTATATGGTGAAGAAAAGAAATTAAGTAAAAATGACGCTGATGCAGTAGGCAGTATCAAAAAGACGGGGTATAACTTTGTTGGTTGGGATTTAGACCCAAATGCTACTTATGCAACATATGCAAATGAGCACTTAGTTAAAAACTTAGTTACAGGTGAAGGCCAAAATAATAGTGTAACACTATACGCTGTTTGGAGAGTTAATAATTATACCGTAGTATTTGACGCAAATGGCGGAGTGGGAGAGAGAACCGAACAAACATTTAAATATGATGAACTTAAGTTTTTATTAGACATTTCAGTGTTAGCGTTTTCAAAACTTGGTCACTCGTTTGCTGGCTGGGCAACAGAAACGGGTAGTGCTTTTGTAACATACACAAACGCTCAGTTAGTAAGTAAACTGGCAAAAGGAACTGCAGACGATAAAACCTTAACATTATATGCTGTCTGGGAAGCCAATAAATATATCGTGGAGTTTGATCCGAACTTAGGCGAAGGTAGTATGACATCTCAGGAATTTACATATGATGTAGAACAATCTTTAAGTGATGTTTATGGCACTGATGCCGAAGGAAGTATCAGAAGAACCGGTTATACTTTCGCTGGCTGGGCTAAACAAGATACTGCCATTGTAAAAGAATTTGATAATGGTCATTTAGTTATCAACTTAGCTAAAGGTACAGATCAGGATAAGAGAGTTGTATTATACGCGGTATGGGAACCAAACACATATACGGTTGTATTCCATTCGAACAGTGAAACCGTAGCCGAGGCTACACAAACGCTAGCATATGGTCAAGCAAAAGCGTTAACTGATATTGCAACACTTGGATTTACGAAGACAGGATATTCATTTGCTGGTTGGAGTAATACGCAAGATGGTACTAGTGTGTCATATGTTAATAAGCAATCAGTTAAAAACTTAGCCACAGGTAAAGGACAGGATACAAGAGTAAATCTTTATGTTGTTTGGGAAGCGAATGCGATTAAAGTTAAATATATGGCTAATGACCCTGCGACATATTATGCTGTCACAGGTCAATCTGTGATGACAGACACCACACATATATATAATGCACAAAATAGGTTAAGAGCAAATAGATTTGCGCTAATGGGTTGGAGATTCACAGGATGGAATACTTTAGAGAATGGAAATGGCATAGCGCTTGCTGATAAAGCGCCAGTTACTAACAACTTATTTACAGCGTCTGAGCTAATTTTATATGCACAATGGGAAAAACTAGAATATACCATCACATACTTAGACAAAGGAACGCTTTACAATGCTGAAGGAAATCCCATAGAGCATCCTACAAAATATGATGTCGATAGAGGAGTAACAATTGCTGCTCCTATCAAGGCTGGATTTTCATTTATAGGTTGGTATGTTGTAAACAATCCAGATGCAATATATAAACCATATAACATTTCAGTCGGTTCTACTGGCAATATTGAATTAGTTGGAAAATGGCAAGCCAATACATATACAGTTAACTTTGATCCAAATACTGGTACTGGTAGCCTAGCACCTCAGATTTTCTATTATAACGAATTTAAAAACTTAAGAAATAATGGACCTTCCAACATTACAAAGGCAGGCTATACCTTTATGGGCTGGGCGAGAAGACCTGATGCAGGAGAGCGCGAATTTGTAAACAAGGAAATGATTACTGAAAACCTTTGCGAAGGAACATCTGTAGATTATGAAATAACCCTTTATGCTGTTTGGTCTCAAAATGCATATGATGTAGTATTCAATGCTAACTATATTTATGTTGACGATGATGGTGACCCATCTAACGATCCAGATAATAGCCCAGTAACTTTGGGGTATACGACTGATGTGGCAGAAAGAATACCCGCAAATCCTCTATTTGAGAGAAAAGGTTATGAATTTGTAAAGTGGAATACTCTATCTAACGGGACTGGTATGTCCTACGAAAGCAATGAAAATGTTATAAATCTGCCCAAAACAGCAGATGGTAAATGTTACCTATATGCTATATGGCAGATATCAACATATCAATTAACTTATGATTTAAAGGGTGGCACAAACGATGCTGATAACCCAGCAAATTATCAAATAATCACAGACACCATAACTTTAAAAGACCCAACTAAGACTGGCTATACATTTATGGGCTGGACTACTGATACTATACTTAATCCAACAATAGGACTACAAATATCCAAAGGTTCGTATGGTAATAAACATTTTGTAGCAAAATGGACACCAACTGTCTATACAGTTACATATAACGCAAACATGCCTAGTAACACGGCGGGTATTTTACTGTCTCAAATGAATCCTAATACAAGCACACATACTTATGGTGAAGGAAGTAGCTTAAATATCAACGGCTATGAACTAGAAGGTTGGAGGTTTACGGGTTGGAAAGTAACCTCAGATGGGACTGAAATAAAGTATGTAGATGAAGATACTGTTGATGATGCATGGCTAGTAAATAGTACAAGGACATTATATGCAAACTGGGAAAGAATCGAATATGCCATTACCCTTATAGCAAATAATGGTAATTTAGTGGCTGGAATGTTACCTCCGACTGGATACAACATTGACACAGCAACTTTTGAACTATCAAATCAATGGGTTAATAGGACTGGTTATACCTGCGTTGGCTGGTATGATGCAATTCAAGATGGGAATAAAGTAACAAAATTAGTTACGGGTTCAACTGGAGATAAGATATTTTATGCTAGATGGCAAGCTAATACTTATACAGTTAAATTTGATGCAAATACCGGAATAGGAACACTAGACAATCAAGAACATGTGTTTGATACGCCAAAAGCACTAACTAATAACGACCCTGAAACAGGAATTACAAAAGAGGGATATACATTCATAGGTTGGTCTAAAACCCCTCCTTACACTCAAAGAGACTATAGAAACGGTCAGCCAGTTTCCAATTTGCTTACAGAACAAGGCTCTTCAATGTTCCTATATGCTGTATGGCAACCAAACACATATAAGGTAAGGTACGATATTAATACCCCTGCAGGCACATATTACGCTGTGACTGGCGCAAGCGAAATGGGGGTAAGCACTTATACCTACGGTGCTTTAGGAGTTTTAAGGAAAAACTCATTGAGGTTAACCGGCTGGACATTTACAGGCTGGAATACACTAGCTAATGGACAAGGGACTAGTTACGTAGATGAAAATGTAGTTGATAATTTAGCTACTAGTGGCACTGTAACTTTATATGCACAGTGGACAGTAAATGATTATGAGATAGTTTATGCATTAAATAATGGTACAAACGATGCATCTAACCTCTCTAGTTATGATGTAGATACTGAGTTTAATTTAGCTCATCCTACACGCCTAGGATATAACTTTGTTGGTTGGTTTGATGCAAATGAGGGCGGAACCCAAATAACCAAGATAACGAAGGGTACAACAGGCAAGAAAACTCTCTATGCTAGATGGACACCATCCCTATATACAGTTATATTTGACGCAAATACAGGCGATGGAACGATGGAGAACCAAGGGTTTGTATATGACGAACCTGAAAAGAACCTGACAGCCAATACAACAATTACTAAAGTTGGATATACTTTCATAGGCTGGAATACAAATGCTCAAGGATTTGGGGATGCATATGAAGATCAAAAGGCAGTTAGGAATTTAACGACAGAAGAAAGTATAACGCTATATGCTATGTGGAGAGCAAATACATATACTGTACACTTTGATGCTAACACAGGTAGAGGTAGTTTAGCTTCCCAAATTTTCAATTATGGTGAAAATAAAAACTTAAGAAATAACGGAAGTTCTAACATTGTAAAAGACGGTTATACATTTATGGGTTGGGCTTTAACACCTAACGCTATTGAGCGCGAATTTGTAAATAAGCAAATGATTACAGAGAGCCTTTGCGTAGGGACACCTAATGATAATGAAATAACTCTTTATGCTGTATGGTCTCAAAATGCGTATAACGTAGTATTTAACGCTAATTACGTTTATGTTGATAATGATGATGACCCAACAAACGATCCAGATAACACTCCAGTAACTTTAGCATTTGTATATGATGAAGTTGAGACAATACCTGAATACCCCTTGTTTACAAGGACGGGCTACATGTTTGCGGGCTGGAATACATCGCCTGATGGAATGGGTAGAACATTTATTCCAGGACAGGATGTTAAGAACTTAGCGACAGAGGGCGTTTTAAACTTATACGCCATGTGGTCAATGAGAATATATCAAATAGAGTATGAGTTAAATGGCGGCTCGATTAGAGGTGGACTTGGCTCAATGATGAGACCAAACCCCACATCATACACTTATGAGACAGAGACTATAACTTTAAGAAATCCTATGAAGCCTGGCTATGTTTTTGTGGGTTGGACATCATTTAATACCTGGGTACCTAGTTTAAATGTTACGATACCTCAAGGCTCTACAGGAGATTTATATTTTGAAGCAAATTGGGAATCAGCTTGCTATACAGTTACATATAATGCAAACGTTCCTGCAAACACGCATGGAGTGTTTAGCGCAATTGTCCCAGAAGAAGGCTTAGAAGGTCCAATAACCGCTTCTGACAGGATGTATACAAGCAATCACTACTATGAGTGGGGAAGTAATTTTATACCCAATTATTTTAGAATTACAGGTTGGCAATTTAGGGGTTGGAAGACCGAACCAGATGGCATGAGGGTTG
>Ga0208195_1000323_pt1 | contig 65457 bp, 32 predicted proteins | sample AD_UKC077_MetaG_FD_184441 | JGI IMG/M metagenome (GOLD analysis project Ga0208195, IMG submission 184441) | Active sludge microbial communities of municipal wastewater-treating anaerobic digesters from USA - AD_UKC077_MetaG (SPAdes) (version 2) | ecosystem: Engineered > Bioreactor > Anaerobic >... | reverse complement strand
ACTAGAAGTAAAAAACTTAACATTACCCTCGCTCAAACCTTCTCCAGCTTTTATCTTTGATTTTTTTCCATATTCACAAATCTCTTTAATTTTCATATGGATTAACCTACAAATCTAAATTTAGCAGTGATTTAAGTTCTTCTTTCAGTTCTTGAATTTCACTGTCTAATTCATCGATTCTACTCATTATTACAGATGGTGAATCATATTCTATTTTTTCAACTTTTGATTCAATATATTTATTAATTGACAAATCATAGTCATTTTTAACAATTTCTTCTTTAGATACAAAGAATGACTTGTCAAATCTAGTTCTATTTTGTTCATTTTCTAGATTATGGAACCTAGTAATAATATCTTCTATGTCATTGTCTTCAAATGGAGTACGTTTATCATCTAGTGAATAACCATCTGCTTCCATATTGTAGAACCAAACTTTATCAGTTCCACCTGTATTTGTTTTAGTGAACACTAAAATTGCAGTAGATACACCAGCATATGGTTTAAACACTCCACTAGGCATTGAAATTACAGCGACTAGTTTTTGATTATCAACTAGTTCTTTTCTAATTGCTTTATGTGCAGTACTTGAACCAAAAAGAACACCATCTGGAACAATGGATGCAGCTCTACCCCCAACTTTTAACATTCTAATCATAAGTGCCAAGAATAATAATTCTGTTTTCTTTGTTTTAGTTATAGCTAATAGATCTTTTGAAACAGCTTCGTAATCTAAGCTTCCTTTAAAAGGTGGGTTAGCTAGAATGAGTGAAAACTTGTTTGAAGTAGTATTTTCCTCTGATAATGAATCTTGGTACTTAATATCTGGTTGATCAACCCCGTGAAGCATCATATTCATTGCCCCAATACGTAACATGGTTTGATCAGTATCATATCCGCTAAACATCGTCGTTGTATATTTTTCTTGATTTTCTGCTTTTAATAGTTCTTTAGCATAGTGTTCATGAATATATCTTGCTGACTCAACAATAAATCCTGCACTTCCCATCGCTGGATCAACAATTATATCGTTCAATGTTGGCCTCATCATGTCAACCATCATTCTAATAATGTGTCTAGGTGTTCTAAACTGTCCATTTGTACCACTTGATGCTATTTTCGCTAGTAAATATTCATAGACATCTCCCATGATATCTTTATTATTTAAATCAAGTGCATCTAATCCGTCAATTACTTTCACTAATACTCTTGGTGTTGGAACCATAAAGACAGCATCTTTCATATATCTTGAAAAAGCAGTGTCTTTGCCATTATTAATTTGTTTGATAAATGGGAATACTTTATCTTTAACTGTGTTAAATAACTCTTGTGGTTCAAAATTCTTAAAGTGACTCCATCTTAAATTAACATATGGCACATTGATATTTTCTTTTTCATCTACGTAATTACCAGATTTAAACAAGAGGTTTTTAGGTTCAACCCCTAAAACTTGGGCATTACGTTCTTTCTTAATTTGATTGTCATCCAGTAGTTTGATAAATAACAAATATGTTACTTGTTCAATCACTGATAATGGGTTAGCTAATCCGCCAGTCCAGAACGTTTCCCATATGTTATCAATTTTGTTTTTTAAATCGCCAGTAATCATTTCTCTTCCTCCTCAAATCTTATATTGTTTTCTATAAATAACTCTCTCAACTTCTCTTTAGCAATTACTGTTGGTTGATGGTGTCCTTTTTCCCATCTATTAACAGATGTAAAAGAAACTCCTAAAATAGCAGCTAATTCAGTTTGTGAGATATTCAATTTTGCTCTTAGTCTTCTAATAGCACTTGGATATATATTTTCCATTTATTAGTCCTCACTTCATCGATAAATCATCTTATCTCAAATTATAGCACTTTTTATCAAATATGTCTATGTTATCATAAAATAATATTATAAATAGACCAATATTTTCTCAAATCGTTAAATTGTTAGATAATCGTTAAATAGTTGCTAAATCGTTAAATTGTTACCTAAAAAAGTAAAAAAGAGACCTAATAATAGCCTAAAAACTGACTACTACAGGCCTCTACAAAACTGGCGAATAGGAGATTTTCCCCTTTCTGCCAACAAATAAAAAAGGTCTGACATTGTATCAAACCTATGCATTCAATATGGTGGAGGTGAGGGGAGTCGAACCCCTGTCCAGACGGATTGCCGAATAGCTTTCTACATACTTATTTTGTTATTGAATCTCGCCTCTACAAAGTCAACAAACAAACTTTTGTATCAGCCAAGCCCCTAAATTCCGTTCCATGCTCGAGGCACAACATGTATCGGTTCCCTACTAAACCACGCCGGAACTCTGATCGTAGGTCTCAGGTCCAACGGCAGCGTTTAGCACGCTGCAAACTGTAAATCGTATTGATCGTCAGTTAAATTGATTTTTCCGTTTTATAGAAGACGAGCCTTCTGTATGCTTACTACCCCTCAACGCCGCAAGTCGAATCCGTGACACCCCCATGTTCTCGAGGGTTTTGGGAAAAATGCTTAAAGCTTTAAGGCAAAATGATTATATCATTGTTTTTGCTTTTATACAAACCTTTATTCCACGCTCAAAACTCATTAAAAATTGAGCGTCAGTTATCACAGTCTGTGCAACACTAAGTCACCACTATTTTCCTATAAAACTAACATCGTGCTGAGTAAACTACCACTAAAATCACTTTCAAAGCTGAACTCTTGGTAGATAAATCTTCATTGTAATTGCTGTAAGAACCGATATCTGCTGACTAAAATGCCACTAATATTTCAATCAAAGTTGACAACATATTGAATAGAGGTGCAATCACACCACTTTATTCTTTATTCATGGTTTTGCTTATATATCCTAGCCATTTATCAACTATGTCGATATTGGTACAGTTATATATCATCCTAGATCCGACCACATCTTCTATTTCGTTTAAAATCCATTCCCCGTCATCGTGTAGTATAAAATCAATACCTACAAAATCAAAATTCAAGGCTTTATATAATTTATTGATAACCTCTTTTTGATATGGTGTACACTCGACAATACTGGCAGTCCCACCTAAAGAAAAGTTACTTCTAAAGTCTTTTTCCGACCGTCTTAGCGCGCTTAATATAACTTCTCCTCCTAGTACATACACTCGCATATCCATTCCTGGAATCGAACATAGTGGCTGGGCAATACTGGGTTTACCTTCCAGTTTTTTATTGATACTTGAAAAATCTTGATTGTTGTTGACTAGAAAAACTTCACTTCCCCCGTGTCCTTCAACTGATTTAAGTACATATGGCGGAGTAAATGATGGTGGCATGTCGTTTACTATTTTTTCAGTTGGCATAACATGTACGCCTAGGCTTTTACAAAATAAATAGGTTTTGTATTTATCATTTGCGATAAATGATGTCTTTGTATTGTTAAAACATCTTATGCCTCTTGCTTCTAATGCAGCAGTTAAACTTGGATTTATTGTTCTAATAATTGCAAAATCTGGAAAATTAACATTTGGAATAGAATGGGCACTTTCTATAATTTTAAAGTCTATTTGTAAATTATGTTTTTTAGACAGAGTTAAGATATGGTTTATAAACCATTCATTCCGTTTTGCTCCTTCATTATCATATATAAGCCATCCAATCATATTCCGTTCTTTCAATCCTTGTATATTATAGTCAGTACCAAAACCGACTTGTTTTCTGTGTTTATAAGCTAACTCTATAATTTCTACTTACACAATCATTTTAAATTATATTAGCGTAGTTTTGAAACTACATAGTCCATAATGTATTTACTCATATCAATGCCAGTGCATTCAAGTGTGGTTTTAAAGTGTGGATTAGAATTTATTTCACACAAAATTGGAGTATTGTTTGGACCGAATAACACATCCACCCCTGCAAAATCTAGACCTGCTGCAGAACAAGCCTGGATAGCTATTTCTTCCTGGGCTTCAGTTATATCTACCCTTTGCATTTGTCCACCATTTGTTATATTAGACCTAAAATCGCGTTCATTGAATCTTAGCATTGATGCGACCACTTTACCACCCACTACATTAATACGAATGTCTTTGCCGCAACTTGAGGAAACAAACTCTTGAAATATTAATTCTTTATATCCTGCTCTAGTAATAACTTCTTTAGCTTCTTCAGGCGACTCAATAAGACAAACCTGTTGCCCAAAAGAGCCATATGCTTCTTTAATAACGAATGGGAAAGAGAGCGTTTTTATTACATAATCTAAAAACTCAAGCTTATTATACCCAAATGCTTCAAAGGTCATAGGAGCGCAAATAGTTTTAGGCATAGGTACATTATTTGCTTCCATACACAGTGCTGTTAGCTTTTTATTATCACATATTTTAATGGCTTTAGAAGAGTTAAAAACCTTAATCCCTTCCATCTCTAACTTCTTGGCTAAAACTACATCTTTATCCCAAAACAACACAAAGTCAGGGAGAGCTAAATCTACATTATCTTTAAAGTTTTTACATAGTATTTTGTCAGATGGCATTATTTGAAGCTCAACGCCTAATGCATTTGCACTACGTTTTAGCATCTCATATACTTCATTAAATTTTTGTAAGTTAATAAAGCAATTAACTACTAACCACCCTTTCAACATATCTCCCACTAATCCTTTTGTATTGACACCTGTTGGCTCTAGGCTACTAGCCAGCCTTTCAATATATTCTCCTGCTAATCTTTTTTAATAGCGTTTATTTTCTCCATAGCTTTATCAAGCCAATTTCCATTAAATAGTTCTATCATCCCCCTGTCACAAGCAGTTGCTAGACTTGCGTCAAGTGGTATCCTTCCTAAAATATCTAATTTATATTCTTTTGCAACATCCTCTAGTTTACTATCACCAAACACTTTTATTTCTTTACCACAATCGGGACAAGCTACATAGCTCATATTTTCGACTATTCCAAGGACGGGTATATTCATAAGATTTGCCATTTTAACAGCTTTAGCAACAATCATAGAAACAAGTTCTTGTGGTGATGTTACTACGACAATACCATCAACTGGGATGGATTGGAAAACGGTTAAAGGTACATCTCCTGTTCCTGGAGGCATATCTATAAACATAACATCTATTTTGTCCCAAATAACATCTGTCCAAAATTGCTTTACGGTGCCAGCCAGTATTGGTCCCCTCCAAACAACTGGATCTGTAGTATTTTCAAGTAGTAAATTTATTGACATTACTTTAATTCCCATGTGACTTTGAGCTGGGAATATCCCTAAATCACATGCTGAAACAGTTCCCTCAATACCAAACGCTTTGGGAATAGACGGTCCTGTGATATCGGCATCTAAAATACCTACATTCAACCCTTCACGCTGAGCAAGTACAGCAAGCATAGAAGTTACTATAGACTTACCTACGCCACCTTTACCACTTACAACGCCAATAACTTTTTTAATTTTACTTAGTGCATTTGGCTTTTCCATAAAATCTCTTTCTTCACATTCTTCCTTACAATCTTGACAATTATGATCGCATTCTTTACTCATCTTTCACTCCTTTTATTTTACATTCAGCATATCGCCAGTAGCGAAATACTCTAATTTATTATTTAAAACTTCTTTTAGTTTTTCATATGGTTCAATGCCAGTACAATGGCAAGTATAGTATTTTGAATGGTATTTATTGAGTTTTGCCCCTAACTCGTAAAGTATAGAAGTGTCTTCATCTTTACCACTACCTAAGCCAGATAAATGAAACCCACTAATTACATAATCAGGCTCTTTTCCTACAATGCCTATAAACCTTTTAATTATGTTTGTAATACCATTATGAGCGCACCCGGCTATTAGTATTTTTACATAATTTAAGGATATTACTAGGTTTTGTTCGTGTATAAAATTATCTTCTTTATATTCTTGTCCAACAAGTAGTTTTAATCTTTTATTTGTTGAAAACCTTTCGTCTATTATTTTAACACTAGAAAATAGCCTTAATTCATCATCAATAACCAAATCTCCATCTACAAGTTTAATTTGAGGGTTTTTAGATAATGATTTATCAAGTCCAATATACTCAATTCCCGATGGACGTTCAGAATAATAGTCCCCGAAAGCTTCTTTTTTTACATATATGTTTGCCTTGTCATTTATATCTAAAAATGCCTTTAATCCACCACCGTGATCGTAATGCCCGTGGGATAAAATAACGATATCGACTTTTTTTAAGTCCACACCAAGTGCTTTAGCATTCTCCATAAATAGAGAGCTTGCCCCTGTATCAAAAAGTAGTTTGTGCTTTTTAGTTTCAATATATAAGCTCAGCCCATGCTCACTGCCTAGACTTTCTCTATTAGATACATTATCAACCAAGCTCACTATTTTCATAAAATATCTTCTCTATACCGTGGGAAATTTAAAAATATTGTCTTACCTTTTGATGTAAATATATTATACACCCAATCATCGTATTCTATAAAACAATTTGCCTATTATTAAAGCCTAGGATAATTACAACACAGACTCTTTAGCAGATAAACTCTAATTCCAACTAGACAAAAGATTTCACTTAATGTTATGCCACTACTAAATAAAATTCCACTACACTTACCACTCCTCTCTAAAAAGAAAAGCTCCACGTTTAAACTAAATAAAGACTATACTCACTATTTGCCACTACTTAATGGAATTTAATTACACTTACCACTCCTTTCTAGATGCATGGCTTAAGGTTCTTGATGGTTTAATGCTGTAAGCTGTGCATTTACATCTACAAGACTACTAAACTCATATATGACCATGTACAATTTAGGCCTCCATTTTTGACACCATCAATCTATTTACTTATACTAAACACCAAGACTTTTCCAAAATGCGTCAAATTCTTCTTTTATAAGCTTTTATACTTCCTCAATAGTCGATTTTTACATGATTTATGCTGCTTTCCATTTAGCATAGATGCTGATGTTATTTGCTGGCATTATCCAGGTGGTAAATATTTCAGTACATTCACTATTCGAGTACCAACCATCAAACTCGTGCCCAGCTTTTACGGGATCGCTTGGTTTTGTAATAGCTTCACCATATCTTACATCCTGTTCAGGGATTACCGTTCCACCCTCACCTGTTACAAACGTGACTTTATATTCATTTGCAATTCTACTAAAGTTTGCAGTAACTGTAAGATCGCCTTCCACTGTTGCAGTTCCGTTGGTCCAACCATCGAATACATATGTATATTCTGCTGTCGCAGTTGTTGGCGTCGCGGGGAATGCTGTAGTCTTAACATAGAGCTTGCTACCCTCTACCCTTAAGACCGTCCCATACTCCACATTGCCTATACCAGATCCCGCAACCCTTCCCCAGCTTTTGTTTGAAGATTTAACTGTTACTGTAAATTTCCTTAATGATTCAGTATATGTTGCAGTATACAGTGCAGTTTCCGTCACTTCTACTATGGTTGGAGTCCAACCACTGTGTATATACTCATATTGAGGGGTAGGATCTTTTGCGGGCGCATCTCCAGTGTAACTAGGGAGCTTTCCATATTCCACTTCCTCTGTTTTAATAATAGTTCCGTCATAATTTGCCCATTTAATAACAAAGCAATCTGCCGTACTTGAAAAGTTAGCTGTAACCGTTAAGTTACCCATCACTGTCGCCGTACCATTAGCCCAATCTACAAATGCATATGTATAATAGCCAGTTTTAGCATTTGCAGTTGCAGTAACCTCTGTATTTCCAATCCGCACTTTATTAGCAACTGCGGTTAAAACCGTACCGTATGGCACATTAGCTACGCTCGACACATCAACACTGCCACGATCAGCGTGAGATGGAACTATTTGAACTGTATATGAATTAATTTTCCTGCTGAAATTGGCAGTTACTGTCAGATCTTCAGTTACCGTTGCCGTTCCATTAGTCCAGCTATCAAATATATATGTATGTTCAGCGGTAGCAGTTGTTGGCGTTGCAGTAACCTCCGTATTCCCAATCCGCACTTTATTAGCATCTACAGTTAAAACTGTACCGTATGGTACGCCCACACTTGAGGCATTTGCTTTCCCATATGTTGTATTTGAAGATTGTATTTTTACTTCATACAATCTTACTCCCTCAGTATATGTAGCTTTAAATGTTATATTTTCTTCAATAGTTTCAGGAACAACCTTGTCCCATCCCGCAAATGTGTATACGTGTTGCGCTGTAGCATTCTTAGATGGGTTATTTGGAATTTCTATAGCCGAACCATAATCCACAGTCTTCTGTTTTAAAATAGTGGTTTCGTCATCTTCATAGAATGTATATGTATATTGATTAATTTTCCAATTTGCATATATCGTGATATTTTCATCCGGCATCTTATTAAATTGATATTCTGTTCCAGAACACTCTTCATTTATATACCATCCCTTGAACGTATGCCCTACTTTAGTTGGATCCGACGGTTTTATGATGGTCGTATCTGCCTCTTGAGTAATAGAGGACACACCACTTCCTCCCCTTGAATCAAACGTTATGGTGTATTTAATCGGCCCATCATTTTGCTCTTCATTTTGAGTCCAAATTGCTTCTAATTCCACACTATCCGCTTTTTTGTCCGATAGCGTTCCTAAGGTGCTGGCTAGCGCCTCTTGTGTTAGAACTTCGGAAGTGCCTTTTAAGGCCCAACCTGCAAATGTATATCCTTCTTTTGTTGGGTTTTCTGGAAGCGTTTGATTATCCTTATTGGCAACATGAACAACCTCACCATCAACAACAAAAGATACTGACACAGATTTATCTTTGCATGCTACAAATATTACAGATAGTAAAACTACCAAAACACAAATAAAAAACCACTACTTTTTTCATAAAGACCTCCCGTTCTTTTCAACTTAAACAACATATTTTAAAAACAACACACCTCTAGACAAGCTTCACTTCTTACCTATGCGCATAGAATGTCTAAACTATATTGTCATTTACCTTACAAGAAATAATTCTAGTAAACCTTATTTCTTTAATTATATATTTTATCTGCATATAAGTGAATAATCAAATACTTTAGTTTTCAACCTCCGTTCCATGACGGTTCCTTTGTTTTAAGGTAGCGTATGTGCAAAAGGCATCTCCACCAAGGATTTCTGTTGAGTTTACATCAAAAACCGTATTGCTAATCCGATAGTTCTATTCCTTTTACAGTGTCTTATTAATTATACTTGATGCGGTTAACAATGGTTAGTCTGTAATATACAAAGTTTGTAGAAATGCTACAGTGAATATATGCGAGTAAAATAAAATCTAATAATATGTTCATCAAAAACAGTTGCCGAGCATTTCTCGGCAACTCGTTTTATGGCGTTATGCATAAATGCTCGCACTATGATATAAAATATCAAGATGTCACTAAATTACTAATGTTACGTAAAATGTTTTGCAACCAAAAACCACCTCTAACTAAGGCTAGAGGTTTCCTACTCGATAACTTGCAATTATTTAAAATGGAACTTCAAATGGTTGTTGTTTTTTATATACTGTCCAATGAGTAAATCCTATTTTTTTCATCTCTTCCAAAACAAGATCGTACCTAGAACCTACTTCTTCAAGACGATGTGCATCAGAAGAAAAAACTATTTTTCGTCCCCCTAAATCATAATACCTTTGTAAAATTGGTATTTCTGGTAAAAACTTAAGGGGATTATCTCGTATATGAGTATTTATCTCAATTGTCTTATCTTTTTCAATAATTTTTTTGAGAAGTATATCGATTTTTTCTTTATATTCAGGTTGCCATAAACTGGGATTTTCATATGGAGCATAACGAGTAATATATCCAATATGCCCTATTATATTGTATGCATATGGAACATCTAAACTTTCAATTAACAAATCTAGGTATCTATTGTATACATCAACTTGATTTTTATTTTTGAAAAAGCTAGCAAAATACGCATCTCCACCATCTACTGTATGAATGGAATTGATTATTACATCAAAGTTAAAGTGTTTAAGTTCCCTTTCGTATATAGGAACAGCTTTAGGACAAAACCCTGCTTCTACGCCAAAGGCAAAATACATAGGTGAATGCTTATATTTTTCTTTTACATACTTATACACCAATTTGTATTTTGGTAGATTTAATTGCCTAACAAACTTTTCCTTGACCCCGAATTTATAGTCTCTATCAAGGTGCTCTGTTATAGCAAAATATGTCATGCCAAGTTCCTCGGCACGATTTCTTAACTCCTCCATCTTTACCTTCCCATCATGGGATAGTTTTGAATGCGAATGTGAATCAACCATTTGTATTCTTCCTTTTGTCTATCAAAATAATAAACTATTTCTATAATATCAAAGAAACCTTTTTCTGTATATTAGAAGGTAAATAATTAATCCTCTCCATTTTAAGTAAATCCGAATTTATATACTTTGTATGTTTTACAGTATTTAACTAACTGCCGCTCGTCCCATAGTTAGTGTCGCGCCAAATGACTCCAACTCTAATTCTAACCTCTTTTTTTAGTAATTCGTCCTAACAAATAAACCGTACAGTCGACCTGTTTTCCAAGCTTTTGTTATGATTTGAGGCGTTTTGTTGTTATGTTTTGAGGTGTTTCATTTAACACTTTTGCGTCTTTTTATTTTACACTTTTGCGCTTTAGAATAGCATCTCACTGTAGCAGGCAAGAAAAATAACTATATCATTACTTGCGTCTTCTCATACTTTACTATCTATTTTTGGAATGGCAACACACTAGTGTTTTTATAGGCTTTAACAAACTATTGATAACCATATTTAGCAAAATGCTATCAAAGGAACATTGCCATGTATATTGGAAGGTGAATGATACCATCTTTTTCCATAACGTCTTTAGGATAGAGGATATATGAATTGCCGACTTTCTTTGCAAACTTTTTCTTGAACTTATCTAATGAAACATGAGTGCGATAGTTAGCTGACTTGACTTCAATTGGAGATATTTTGTTATTTTCTCTAATTAAAAAATCAATCTCTATGTGATTTTCGCGATTAATTGCATCGCTTCTGGAATAAAAGTAGAGCTTATGTCCATTTCTTCTCAGCATTTGTGCTACTATATTTTCCATAATCATACCTTCATTGATGTATAACTTATCAAATAATATGGCTTTATATAAGCTGTTTTCTGTAAAAGATCTATCCATAAACGCATGTGTGACCAATAAACCTGTATCAGCCATGTAACATTTTTGAGTGCGGTAATCGGAACTAAGTGCCAGTCCAACATTAGGATCTGTAGAATTGTAACAAGTATTTACAATCATAGCCTCATTCAGCCAAATAAAGGTGTCTTCGTATGAGCGAAAACGTGCATTTTTATCAATGGTTGAGAGTTGATATTTTTTTTCTTTTTTTGCAAGTTGCCCTGGAATCGCATCAAAAACATCATAAACCTTTTCTTCATATCCTTCGGCGAACTTTGAAACATCTTCGCGGTATAACTTTAATATTTTTCTTTTTGCAATATCTGCAGCCATAAAATCTTTTTGATCTCTATATGCAAGTATTGCTTGAGGCATGCCGCCAACTAACATATATTGCCTAAAATCATTCATAACCTTCCTATGCAATTCAGGTCCCAGGGGTTTTTTGTCATTAAAACATTTTTGAACAAAAGGTATGGTTGCCTCATCGCCTATCGCCCAAAGAAACTCTTCAAAGTCCATTGGAAACATCTCTATGTGATCCTCTTCAGATGGAATTATTATGTTTTCGGTATTTTTCTTAAGCCTTATCAAAGAACCAGTTTCTAAATAATCATACCTACCATCGGCAACCAAATACTTTATTAATTGTCTTGCTCGCGGAAATTGTTGCACCTCATCAAAAACAATAAGTGATTCTCTATAGTAAAGAATTGTAGAGTAAAATGCTGATAGCTTAGCAAAAAACATATCTAGGTTATGACTCTCATTAATAAACAAATTTAGGACGTCTTGTGGCGCATTTCCAAAATCTATAATAATGTGACTTTTATATTCTTTTGTTGCAAATTGCTTTGCTATGTAGCTTTTACCTACTCGACGTGCTCCGTCAATCAGTAAAGCAGCTCTCCCTTTGCTTGCATTTTTCCACTCAAGCAATTGATTATAAATTTTTCGTTTCATGCTTCATCTCTCCAACACTATATACTGTGAGGATATAATACCACCTAAATCACGAAAAAGCAACCTCAAATCTTGCGATTTTGCACGAAAAAGCAACCTCAACACCTAAAATATTGCACGAAAAAGCAACCTCGATGCCTTTTTATTACGCCAGTTATTACGCCAAACACTTGTAATATTACAAAAAAATGCCCTCTAGCGCTTATTTGTTACGCGAGCCTGCCGGTTATTGCGCCAATTGTAATTTGATTGTCAAAAATGCAGATAGACTAATATTGACTTAAATGACAAAGGTTTTGTTTTCATTTTTTCTATTATCTATATTATTTTGACCTTGTTGTGTTTTTTATTGTTACACCTGTTACGCCGTTAATACTGGCTTTATTAATCTCAATGATAAAAATCCAACTTTCGGCGATATCTTCATACGTTCCGCTCCTTGAGCTGATTTGTACAATTAACTCATTCCCTTTAGTCATTACTTTTTCAACTTCTGGCTCTCTTGCTGAATTGTATTGTACAGAAGAATTAACAATTAAAGCATTGGTCTCAAAAAATTTTTCATCATATCTTCGTATTGTTTGACTGAGTTCACTTGAATAGTCATCACTAGTTTTATCGTACGCGGAATTGTTCCATTCCTCACATGTTGCTTTTAATTCTTCTACGCTTTTGATTATTTTTGTCAAGCCATAAGTAATACCACCATCCGCATTTTCTTTACTGCCAAAACTAGCAAGTCCCGAAAAGCCCACGGTATATTCGATTCCTGGATTCTCACAACCATATAGTCCTAAAAAAATCATCGTAACTAATATCGCCACAACTAACGAATATATGCCTTTTTTTAAAGTCTTCCTTGCCATATAAACCTCCTATCTTTACTTGCTTGCCATCCTGCCATCAATCACCTAAGTCCATCATACCACAAATAACATATATATTCTGTAAAACCTAAATTTTTATGCTACCTTAACAGTCTAATATTGAGGATAAAATGTTGAGAAGCTATATATAACACACTCCTGAACAGTGCCAGGCTGTAATGGCAAATTCTACAAAACGAAATAACAATTTCTGCTAATACAAATGAAGGTTAGGATGAAAACATAGTACAACTACTAGTACCAGATGTTAGTTATCAATTCACCACTGCATTTCTAAGTTTCTACACCGAGGGGTGATGAATTTTTCTTTAAAACAATGGCTGTTGCGCAGGCTGATGTAAGTCTTAAATTGCAAATGATGAAGGAGAAAATATATTTGTTACATTTCTTCTAGACATTCAAACCCGAGGAGCGATAATCTTCCTTATGATAATAAAATTCCTATTATTACATTTCTTCGGGGGCTTCGATGCCGAGAAGTGATAACCCTTCCTTTAATACAATTGAGGTTGCGTAGACTAATGCAAGCCTTGCGTTGCTGACACCAAGCTTTCCATCTATTATTCTATTTTCAAGATAGAACTTGTTAAATGCTTTCGCTACATCAATTAAATACCTGGTTAGCATGCTTGGTTCGTATTTATCTAAACTGCTAGATAGTATCTCCCCAAATTGCTCTAAACTGGAAATCAGTGAGTAACTAGATTCATTTTCAATACTATTAAAATCAGCTTCGATTTCAGATAATGGAAGGGCGTGAATATCCACTTCTGCCTTTCTTAAAACACTATTACATCTTGCATTTGTATACTGCACATACGGACCAGTTTCACCATCAAAATTTAATACTTCATCGTATGAAAAAACAGTATCTTTAATTCTACCACTACTCAGTGCAAAGAAAATTACGGCACCCACACCGACCTGTTTGGCTACCTTTTCTTTGTTTTTTAAATGTGGCGATTTAGCTTTTATAATATCTAAGCTTTGTTCTTCTGACTTGTCTAAAACATCTTTCAACCATACAACATTACCTGCTCTAGTTGACATTGAACCACTCTCAAGTGAAACCATACCAAATGGAACATGGATTAAATCTTTTGCCCATTCATATCCCATCAACTCAATTACTTTAAAAACTTGCTTGAAGTGTAGATTTTGCTGGTATGCAACTACATATAGGTTCTTCCAAAAGTCATAAGCATTCTTTCTATAGAATGCTGCAGCCAAATCCCGTGTTGCATATAAAGTAGCTCCATCAGATCTGACAAGTAAACATGGTGGCATATTGTATTCATCTAGATTGACTATCTCTGCCCCTTCTGAAACTTCTATTAAGCCTTTTTCTCTAAGTTCATTTAAAATTGGCTCCATTTTATCGTTATAAAAAGATTCGCCAGCATAACTATCAAATTTGATGTTTAGCCTTTTATATATCTTCTCAACTTCAACTAAAGTGAGTTCTTTAAAAAGCTCAAACAACTTTAATGCTTCTTTGTCTCCATCTTCTATCTTTTTAAACCATGCTCTTGCTTGGTCATCTAAACTCTTATCTAATTCGGCTTCTTTATGATATCTTACATACAAATCATTAAGCCCCATTACACCAGTAGCGCGAATGGTTTCTTCGTCTCCCCACATTTTGTACGCAACGATTAGTTTTCCAAACTGCGTACCCCAATCTCCTAAGTGATTTATGCCTACTGCATTATATCCCCTCTTTTTGTATATCCGATATAAAGCACCACCTAAGACAGTCGTCATTAAATGCCCTATATGAAAGGGTTTTGCAATGTTAATAGAGCTATAGTCTATACAAACAGTTTTGTCTTTACCTTCGTCAGAAGCCCCATACTTTGAACCTTGTTTTCTTATGTTTTCGATTAAAAGTAGCGACTCTTTTTTCTTATCAAACTTGAAATTTAAATATCCGTTAACAGCTTCCACGCTTTCAAAAGGATGTACCTTTTCTAAAATCTTATTCTTAAGCTCTTCAGCTATTATTACTGGAGATTTTCTCAACTCTTTTGCAAATCTAAAACAAGGTAAAGCATAATCGCCCTTAGATAAATCTTGAGGCCTAACAATCAACTCGTATATAGCCTCTTTATCTATCCCTTCTATTTCTATGAATTCTACAACTTCTCTTTTTTTATCTCTCATAACAAACTTTTTCCTATGTTATTTTTGCTCTTTAGTTTTCACTTCAGTTCATTGGATTTTAAACACTTTCACTTTTTTCCCTAGTCCTTCCAGGTGCGTTCCGTATGTTATTAAAAGTCCAGTTCCTATCCAATGTTATTTTTGATCTTTAGTTTTCACTTCAGTTTCTTGGATTTTGAATATTTTTACTTTTTTCCCAGTCCTTCTGGTTGTGCTACGTATTTAATATTTATAAAAGCCTAGTTTCCATCCAATGTTATTTCTGATCTTTGGTTTTTACTTCTGTTTCTTGAATTTTAAACACCTTTACCTTTTTACCTAATCCTTCTGGTTGGGTTGCATCTGTTATAAAAACTTGCTTCCCATCTAGTGTTTTGAGTAAAGCTTTTTTTCTATCATCGTCAAGTTCACCCATAACATCATCAAGTAAAAATACTGGACTTTCTTTATTCCTGCCACCCATTATCTCTGCTGATGCGAGCTTTAGTGAGAGTACTGCAGTTCTTTGTTGCCCCTGAGAGCCAAATCTTCTTAAGTCTATGCCATTTGCTACAACCTTAAGGTCATCCCTATGCGGTCCAACATTAGTGTATCCGTTTTCTACATCCCTATCATATACATCTCGAGTTAGTCTTTTTAACTCTTCAAAGGTTTCACCATGAATGGGCTCTGTTTCATATGCTATAGTTAATTCTTCTTCGCCAAGTGTTAATTCCTTATGTATCCTTGCAGCAATCGGCGCTATTTCTTCTATGAATTTTCTTCTTTCATCTATTATGAATGCTGCACTTCTTAAGAAATCATCGTCCATAGACTCTATTATGCTTCTTTGAGTGGGCTTATTTTTATATTCTTTTAAAACCTTATTTCTTTGCTCAATTTGTGATTCTAATCTTAGTAAGGTATAAAAATACGTTTTAGATTGCTGGCATATACTAATATCTAAAAATCTTCTTCTTTCCGAAGGGCCACCTTTGATCAAGTTAAGTTCTGTAGGGGCAAAAAATATGACTTGTAATATGCCCATAAGATCTCCCATTCTTGTTAGTGGCATACCGTCGATAAACATCCTTTTCCCACCGTTTTCATCTATGTGGGTTTGTATAACGTGTCTACTATATTTTTTCTTAACGACAATACAGATTTCTGCACCACCCGTAGAACCCCATTTTATATATTCTTTATTGTCTCGATTCCTAGAGCCCTTTCCTACAGCAGACAAATATATACTGTCTATTAAGTTGGTCTTTCCAGCAGCATTACCGCCAGTAATTAGGTTAATACCAGGACCTGGAGTCATATCCACCACTCCATAACTTAAAAAATTTTTTAAAATTATTCTGTCTACTATCATCTGGTTCCTTGTCTTTTTTAGATTATTTTATCTCCGATATATCATATGGAGTTGTTTGATATACATAGTGATTTAGCCAGTTATAGAAAAGCAAGTTAGCTGTACTAATCCAACGCATATCTATATTGTTTACATCGCCATCTATAAAATAGTTTGCAGGCATATCGATATCCATTCCTTTATTGATGTCTCGAATATATTCTTTTTGAAGTGAATCTCTATCATACTCCGAATGACCAAAGAAAAAGAGTTTCTTATTATCCTTGGATTTCACAATCGACAGCCCACACTCTTTACCTTCGGCGAGCACCCGCAGTTGTGGATGCTTTCTTACCTCATCTTCAAGCACCTTTGTATGCCTTGAATGTGGAATATAAAAAGTATCATCTAACCCTTTTAAGAGTAACTCATGTTTTGGTACTGCTTTATTTGGAAAAACTCCAAACATTTTTTTTGGAAGCGTCTCTTTATCAATATCATAAAAATGCTTAATAGCAGCTTGTGCGCCCCAACAAATGAATACTGTAGATGTTACATTTTTCTCGGTATAGTTTAGTATTGCAGTCAACTCTTGCCAGTATTTTACTTCTTTAAAAGCTAAAGTTTCTACAGGAGCTCCTGTAACTATCATGCCGTCAAACTTCATGTTTTTAACTTCTGAAAAGGTTTTATAAAACTTTTCAAGATGGTCGTGGCTTGTATTTTTACTTTCGTATGACTCCATCGCAATTAGCGTAATATTAACCTGCAAAGGAGAGTTTGAAAGAAGTCTCATAAGCTGAACTTCTGTTTCAATCTTTGTAGGCATCAAGTTAACAATTGCAATTTCAATTGGTCGTATATCCTGTGTGATAGCTCGTTTAGGTGTCATTACGACGATGTTTTCTTTTTTTAACACGCCAAATGCTGGTATTTCTTTAGGTATTACTATTGGCATACATTCCTCGTCTAATAATGTTGTTGAAATTTAACCAGAAATGGTTAGCAACACTACTTTATATATTTTATTTTATGTTTCACTACTACATATCTAGCCCAGTTGTTATAAGTTTCGGTGTCTTTTTTAAATATTTTAGAAGCCATTTTCACGCCTTCTAACAAATTTCGATTGTTTAGCTTTTATTTTCACAATGCCCTTAATCATCATTAATCATGTATTCATTGACTTGATACCGATTGATAATCTCATGTCTCAAAACACATTAACTTTGATATATTTTCTGCACCCGTGTCTTTTTAGCTACTAATCTTTGTATATTACCTCTGTGATGCATCTAGGGCTTGTAACACTTCGTTAATTATGTCTAGTTCAACTCTATTTGAAAAGCCATCCGATTAACTAATAGTCTTTGTATGTTATTTCTGTGATGCATCTAGCGCTTGTAATACGTCGTTAATTATGTCTTGTTCGGACTCGATGCCTATTGATAGTCTTATCATCTCTGGAGCTACTCCTGCAGCTACTAAAGCCTCATCGGAAAGTTGTCTATGTGTGGTTGACGCTGGATGTAATATGCAACTTCTAGCGTCTGCAATATGCACTGCTATCCTAATTAATTTCAATGCTTTTTGGAATTTAACAGCGGCTTCTCTTCCACCTTGTATACCAAATGAAAGCATTCCTGCTGCATAGCCCTTGTATAAATATTTTTGCGCTTTTTCGTAATCTTTATCGCTTTTTAGCCCCGCAAATTTAATCCATTTAACTGCGGGATGCTTTTCCATAACTTTTGCAAGAGCTATAGTATTTTGAGAGTGTTTTTCCATTCTTAAATGAAGGGTTGTCATTCCATTAAACGTCAAAAACGCTGTCATTGGCGACATTACTGCCCCTATATCCCTATTTACAACCATTCTTGCTCTAGTTATATATCCTAACTTACCAAAATCTTTGCCAAACACAAGTCCGTGGTAACTGTCATCTGGCTTATTAAAGTCTGGATATCTCTTGTTCCCCAGATACTCAAAATTTCCACCATCAATGATTAAACCACCAAGCGCTATTGCATGACCGTCTAAATATTTACTAGATGAATGTACTACTATATTTGCACCAAACTCAATCGGTCTACATAGATATGGTGAAGCTATGGTGTTATCTACCATAAAGACAATACTATACTTTTTAGCTAGTTTTGCGAGCTTATCAAAGTCTGCTATAGTGCCTGCAGGATTTGCAATAGTTTCCACAAATATGACCTTTGTTTTATCGTCAATTAGTTTTTCTATTTCCTCACTACTAGCATCTAGATCATAAAACCTACAATCAATTCCTTGTCTTTTATATGTTACTGCAAACAAGTTATATGTTCCGCCATATAATGCAGAAGGAGCTAAGAAGTTATCACCTTCATTACAAAGAGCAAGCATTGCAACATTAATCGCAGACATTCCAGATGCAAGGCTTAGTGCACCCACTCCACCTTCTAATGCAGTTATTTTTTCTTCTAAGCATGTACAAGTAGGATTTGATATGCGGTTATACATATATCCTGGTGTCGTTAAATCAAATATGCCAGCTAACTCTTCGGGAGAGTTATATGCATATGTTGTCGATAGTACTATCGAAGGTACTCTTTCCTCACCATTCCCAGGAGTATACCCTGCTTGCACACATTGTGTTTCTTTACTTTCCATCTTTACGCCTCTTATTAATTTTATATATACTATTACTTTTTCGCATATGCGCAGTAATTTATTTCCAGTCAGTTTATTGTATTGCCTACCTGTCTCTTTCTTTTAAATGCCTTTCCATTTCGCGCTTTACTTCTCTTTCCATAATAGTTCGCCTTTTATCTGGGGCATCTTTTCCTTTTGCGAGTGATATTTCAATTTTTACTAGCCCCTGTTTTAGATATACTTTAGTCGGAACAATCGTGTATCCCTTTTCCAGCACCTTTTGTCTTAGTTTTCTTATTTCGTACTTATGAAGAAGCAGACGTCTTGTTCTTCTAGGTTCTGGATTAAAATGACTTCCTTTTGAATATGGTGAGATGTGTGTATTTATTAGCATAGCTTCACCGTCTTTGATTTGTACATAGCTATCTTTTAAGTTAATAGCCCCATTTCGTATGCTTTTTACCTCACTTCCTTGTAGCTCAATACCAGCTTCATAGCTATCTTCTATGAAGTAGTCATGATATGCCTTTTTGTTTGTCGCTACAATTTTGATCATTTTTACTCACTCTAATGTCCATACGATTACTCTAATTTCTATTATATCGCAACAAGTATGCCTTTGGTTATAAAGTTAAATTATTATATCACACGCACGCGTAAATATCTATTTTTTACACTGTCCATACTATCTATATTTTGCTAGAACCTCAAGTTAGTTATCATAACATGTAACGAGGCAAGCCCCTTAAGACCCGAATTTCCATAAACCAAGTACAATTAACCCAGGAGTTAACAGCAGAAAGCCCTGTCTCGTGGCAAGTAGAGCAGCAATGCGCTTAAGACACAAAACCTCCCAAATTAAGTGTAATTAATTTGAGAGCTAACGGCAGAAAACCAAGCCAGCTGTCATAGTAAGTAGAGCAGCAAGGCGCTTAAGGCACGAAAACCGCCAAGCCCAGTGTAATTAACTTAAGAATTAACAGTCAAAAACTTTTCTTATAGCCCGCCGTCTATCAAACATCTAAGGCTTGGACACAAGATGATAGGAAAAAGTGTAATACATCAAAAAGGCTATTAAAAACCTTAAATTTTTAACAGCCTTTCTACACTTAAGCTAAACCCGATAGCCCGATTAATCTTAGCGACTAACTTCTAGTTGATTTATCAAACTCTGTTAATACATAGTCATTGCCATTTTCGGACATAACTAGCATTTGTATTTCAAATCCAGTATCGTTTGTTGCCAGCGAATTTACCCAAAATGCATGTAGCTTTATTTTGTCACCAGTTTTTAAAGATAGTTTGTAAACCATCGAAAAAATTCCGGTATCAACTTCGCTTTTAACCTGTTTGTCGTTAACGTACAGATAAGCAGTTGAAAAAGCATCGACATTTATCCTCACGCTTAGTGTGGTGGTAACATCTTTTGCAGATGTAAAATACCAATAACTACCTGCTTCATCAATGTTGTTAGTTGTTTCATTATATGCCACAAATTTTTTATCCGATGAAGAAAACCAGTATGCCGTATCTGATGGAGTTTTGTTTGCTTCTCCACAACCAATTAAAGTACAAGCCACCAAAGCAAAAACTAATACTAGTACTAATGTAAAAATTGTTTTTCTCATATCCTACCTCTTTTATTACCTATTGTTATTTAGTTAACATAATTATGTTTTGTTAATTATAGCACTATTACTTAAGATATCAATACCATTTATATTTTGGACTGCACATCCATTTTTGTCTCATATTTTCACACTCAACCGAACACTACCTTTTACCATCAAACTTCATAAAAACTGAGGTGGACCTTAAGTTTAAAACGCTTGTAATTCTTACATTTACTGTAGATTTTAGGTTCCTTTTATATTAACTTTTGAAACCCAAGCCTTAAGTATAGTCTGACGGCATTATTGGCCTGGGCAATCTCCTCTATAGTACGTTCCGTCAAATTATAATGCTATGGTGTTAGTAGAAGAACCATCTTTACGGTATCTACACCTATTCCCAGTCATATGTTTAACATTAACCTGCGGCGATCTCCTCTATGGTGCATGTTGTTCCATCGAAATACAATGTGGCGGTATTTGCATAATAAATATCACCATAGATATCGATAACAAACGGGATGTATTGATATCTTTCAGCATCGAGGTTTTTAATAACTATTTCAGTACCTTCCTCCCAAATAACTGTACCTTCTTCATAGTAAAGAATATCGTCAACTGGAATGGGGTCTTTATAAATTATGGTAACCTCCATACCCACGGTAAGTTCATTGACTCGAGAAGTGATATCGTCTGCGAGCACATAACCTTCGATTTTGATTTTTTTAATGGACTCAAAATAAGCAAATATAATGTATGAAAGCTCGTCATTAATAAGGACTGGAGCAGCAAATAATGTATGAGTAGGCTTTTCCTCGTACACATCACAGTGAAGTAGCATATCGTTTATATACACCCACCTTCCTTCAAAATCAATAACATATGCGCCGTTTTCGTCTATGGAGTAATCGTTATCCGTACCAACCACATATAACCTCTGCGTCTCTTCTGAGCCTGCATAACTATGTAGTTCATAACCGACTGTTTGCACATATTTTTTAGACTGTTCCACCAGTAGAAATTTTGTATGTATATTATCATCTGTAAACCCGGGATCTGAAAACCAAATTGTTCTAACGGGTCTATAATTAAAATATCCCACAAGAAAGTCTTTATATCTTTGGTTTTTGCATATTTCAGAATACTCGTCAAGAAGTGCTTGTTGTTCGGTGGGGAAATATATACTTAAGCCCGTTGCAGTAGCATGTGCTGGACCATTTACATTGGTTATAAAATCTGAAAAGTCATATTCAATAAATAAAGCTTCAGCAAGCAATCCTAAATCAAATAAATTAGTGCCATCCCCCATGCCTTTTACGCCAAACTCTTTCCCTATGGAGAGCGCATATCCCACATACGATAAATCATCATTAAATAGAGCAATAATCCCGTCAATAATTGTATCCACACGAGACAGTTCGGATAGTTTAATCGCCGATAGCGTATAAGTTGTTTTTGAAGATTGTTTTTCGGCATAAGCGTTTAGTACTGTAGTATAAAAACCATCTTTTCCTAAATTTTCTAAAAGCCCTTTATACGACCAGCCAGATGCAGGCTCTAATTCTTCAGAAGCAATCATATAATCGGCATAGGTTTGCACTAAGCAAGCTACATCATATGTAGCCATTAAGCAGGCATCAAATCCAACAAAATCATATTTTCTTTTACTTTTTGTATATGCTGTAGAAAATGCCAAATCAAGTTCTGGCAATGAGATTGCATCGAAACCGAACTGCTCGTCATTACAAACCCCCTTCATACTTCCTCCACCATGGTCCCAAAGTATGACACTTCGATGTTCGGCAGGATAATGCTCATCTCCCCATAATAAAAAATCAGATAGAGATTTAGGATTTCCCATGTTTACATTACTATTTTGCTCGATTAAGTTAAGGGTATTATCTTTTATTTCATAACGACTGCTAAATACAGATGAGATGTCATATTTTCGCCAGGTATTAGATCCTCCTGTTTGAATAATAACTTTAGTATCTTCAGGAAGTTCTGCTGAAAGCATTTCTGTTATATTTCTACTAGCATGGCCCCCTTTCGTTTCTAAGTTACTCCCGCACATATATATCATTAAAGTATATGTGCCATCTACATAGTTTTTCTCTACAGGTGTTTCCTGTTCTTCACCGTTAGGCGTAGGCTCTGGCTCTACCGCAGGCCTACCAGGGTCACAACCAACTAGTAGTAGACAAATAAGTATTATACAAAGTAAAACCAGCCCTATTCTTTTCAACTTGAAACTCCTACCACCAATGATTATTAACTACACTATTTATATGGTTAGCTATCTTTATATCCTTGTTTTTAATCCTATACTTTCATTTCAGGCTACACAATAAAAATGATGAAACCATCATCGTCCTATACCTTTATTAAGTATAACCTAAGTTCACTTTTTAATTTACATTGTAGCTTGTTTTAAATCCCAACCACTTTAAAACATCTATTATCTCATCATATCTCCGTGAGGGTAGTAAAACTACCACCCTCACTCTAGCAAAACATTTAAAAATTATGGACACTAACTTTCCTTACGACAAGTCAATTACCAAGCCAGGCACAACACCATAATTAGGAGTAGAGGCAGAGCTACCATCTACACGCCAGCCGTTTTCGGTTATGAAGCGCACTTGAGTGGTATTATCATAGTAAGGCGAACGCAACCACCACCTAGCAAACTTTGCCTCCCCATTCTGCTCTGTCTTCTCTACAGTGCCTATCTTCCTGCTATAATCTGTTAGTACTTTTTTTCTTGAATTATCATCATTATTAGGGAAACCGTAAGCAGCAGTACTTACTTGGCTATAACTCGGTATGAATATGTAATCCTGCGTGTCTGAACAGGGTGGATTACTACCTCCATACCCAGTACTTCCCCAACTGTTGTCTACCGTTGCTTTTTCTATTAATCCCTTTTGTAGCGAGGTGAAGGTAGAGTTATAAAAACCATCGTTTAACCAGTCTCGTATCGCGCTTAGCTCATAGTTGTTACTAGGCTCACCCGGGCCTGCTCCATCTGGGTCTGGGTCCCACACATGCTTTGTTAATACCTTTTCAGATAAGATAAGGGCTTTATTCGCATCTGTTTCTAACGTACTATGATTTAGTATCCTCCACTTTATAGGCTCAACCTTGTAGTAATAATCTGTACCACCTGAATTAACTTTTACGTAGCGCGTTTTACCGTCTGTCCCTAGGCAATATGTTAACTCACCAACAGTTTCGGTGTCCCCTGACACTACTGCGCTTGAATCATAGGTTTGTGGATAGTAGCCAAATAAGATATATTCGCCGTTATCGGAACGATTTCCTTCTCCATTTACTCTTTGATATACTGTCCATCTTGCTTCATATCTTTTATGTGCTGCTGGCATATCAAATGTCCAGCTTGCCTCAGTTGAGGCCCTAGTTTCACCTTCATACCAGCCATCAAAGAAATATCCAAAATTAGTTGTAGCTGTTATTGTTACGGAATTCGTAGCAGTCTTATTTCCGCCACCAGATACCGTTCCTGCTACATTTGAATCTTTCCCTAAACTCAGCATATACTGACTAGAATTTCTTAATTCTATTCTTAATGCTGGCAGGACGCCATACGATTGTTCTGAGACTAGACCATAATATGTTTCGCCTGAACTCTTAACTGTTCGCCCGTAATCACCGAATGTTTCGCTAGGCGAACGTAACCACCATACACCATTGCCCGATGCATCACTGTCTGCCCCCGTTGCGATACTATATGCAGTTGGCTTTCGCTTCCTGGTTTCGTCATCAGACGATGAAAAACCATATGCTTCACTTATTGCCTCTGCAAAACTGAGTAGGAAAACATTATCTTTCGTATCGTCACAAGCGTATGCGTTTCCAGCGACTCCAGTACTCGTGTCACTATTATCTACTAGTGTCGATGCAATTAATTGTTGTTGTAACGAGCTAAATGCGGAAGTATAGAATTGATTGTTTAGCCAAGCTCGAATCTGACTCGCATCATATTTGTTACTAAGCGTGTCTGGACCACCTCCATCCGTATCTATATCATATTCCTGATTGGCAATTATGCTTTCACATAAAATTAATGCTACATCTTCAGTTATATTTAATATCTTCCACTTTAAAGGTTCAACTTTGAAGTAATAATCTGCATCGGTAGTTACTTTTGCATAATATCCTTCCAGGATTTCGCCCGAAAATCCCTCATAGTAGCCCGCATATCTACCTGTGGATATAGGAGTGGCACTTTCTGGTATTGTTACACTTGCACCTTTTGCTGATTGTGGCCATTCGCCGAATATAATATGAGTTCCGGCAGTTGGGTTAGGTGTAGTATAATCTGCCTCAACTCTTTGGTATGGATACCATCTTGCTTCTAATGTTAATGGACTGCTTGGCATAGCTGGTATTACATAAGTTATATCTCCAGAAACTTTTAAACCATTATTATACCAACCATCAAATGTATATCCCGAGTTAGTTCCTGTCACCTGTACCGTTACGTTATCACCAATGATTTTATATCCACCACCAGTAACAGTACCTGCTACATCTATGTTTTTATTAACAGTTAAAAGAACCTTCCATCTAGCTTCATATGTCTTATCACTTGCTGGCATATTAAATTCCCATGTTGTTGCTGTGGATTTTTGCTCACTTCCTTCGTACCAACCTATAAACTCATAGTCTGCACTGGCAGATGCTACTAGGGTTACCGTGGTTTTATAGTCATGAAGTCCAGCGCCTGTTACACTGCCTGCCTCTCCTATATTTTTGTTAACCGTAACGTTATAACTATTAGCCTTCCATCTCGCTTCATATCTTACATGATTTTCTTGCATAGTAAAGTTCCAGGGGTTATCTGTTGATGTAGCATTTTCAGCTCCTTCTTCAAACCAACCTGCGAAACTATATCCATCATCAACCACCGTAGCCTTTAATTCTACTGTGTTTCCGACAGTTTTATTTCCGCCACCAGAAACAGTCCCTGCTTCATTTGATGTGTTATATATACTAACCATATATTGAGTAGAATTTTTTAATGCTAGCCTTAATGCCGGTAGTGTACCGAGGGAGAAATCATCATTATTTATAGTACTTGTTGCGCCACTAGACTGGAAGTAACATACCGACGTATACACGTATGTTCTAGGCGAGCGCGACCACCATCCACCATATCCACCAGCATTTTTTGCAACCCCTTGTTTAGCAGCATAATCAGTTACCTTTTTTTGTCGTGCAGGATCCTCGCTACTAGGGCCGGAGTCAAAACCATATGCGTTATTAATAGATTCTAAATAACTAAGTAAGAAAATGTTATCTTTCGTATCCTCGCAACTATACTGATTGTTACTAATGCCAGTGCTTGCAGCACTATTATCTACTAGCGTCGGTTCAATCAGTTCTTTTTGCATTGTAGAAAAGGCTATTTTGTACAGCCCATAATCTAGTTCTTCCCCGTCAACCGTTTTACTATTGAGCCATCTTCTTATAGTGCTAGTCTTGTATATATTGTTACTAACTGAACCCGAACTATATCTCTGCATTGCAATAAGATTTTCACATAAAATCAATGCTACATCTTCGGTTACATTTAATATTTTCCACTTTAGAGGCTCAACTTTGTAGTAATAATCTGTACCGATTTTTGCATAATATCCTTCAAAAACATCTCCTTTATATCCTTCATAGTAGCCTGCGTATTGACCAGTAGCTACAGGAGTTTCTTCGTTTTGGATTGTTACATCTTCTGCCTTTGCTGTTTGTGGCCATTCGCCAAATAAGATATAACCGCCACTCTCTGGGTTGGGAGTAGAATAATCTGCATTGACTCTTTGATATGGATACCATCTTGCTTCTAGTGTAAATGAGTTCGTTGGCATTCCAAAATTGTAGGTTGAAGCGCCAGAAACCCAATTCCCGTTATTATACCAACCAGCGAATGTGTATCCCGTGTTAGCTGTTGCTACTGCAGATGTATTAGAGCCGCAAGTTACATACCCGCTCGCTGAAACTGTACCTGCTTCTGGTAAACTGTTATTAATAGTTAAATAAGCCTTCCATTTAGCAACATATGTCTTATGGCTTGCTGGCATATTAAATTCGTAGGTTGTCGATGAGGATTTTTTGTTGTCTCCATCATACCAGCCCTCAAACTCATAGCCTGAATTAGCAGACGCTACTAGAATTACCTTAGTGTTATAATCATAAGATCCTGCGCCTGTTACAGTGCCGTTACCCCCTATATTTGTGCTAACCTCAACGTTATAACTGTTAACCTGCCACCTTGCCTCATACCTTAAATGATTTGCTGGCATATTAAAGTTCCAGGGATTAGCTGTTGATGTAGCAGTTGTTGCTCCTTCTTCAAACCAACCTAAAAAAGTATATCCTACATTAGCCATAGCCGATAAACTGACACCAGCCTCTGCAGTTTTGTTTCCACCACCAGATACAGTCCCTGCTACGTTAGTATCATTATATATACTCACCATATACTGAGTAGAATTCTTTAATGCTATCCTTAAAGCTGGCACCATGCCAATGAAGGCGTGATTAGTACAATAGTAGCGATAGACAGCGCCATCGTAATAGACGCCACGCAAATTAGTAGCGCCAGTATTATGAGGCGAACGCAACCACCATATACCGTAGTCACCTGTATACTGACCCTCTCTCTCTCTTGTCTTTTTGCTATAATCCGTTACTAGTTTTATTCTAGAAGCTTCGTTATTAAGACCATATGTTGCATTTGTCACTTCTGTATAACTGAGTAAGAAAATGTTATCTTGTGTATCCTCGCAACTATACTGGTTGTCATCAAAACCAGTGCTTGCAGCGCTATTATCTACTAACGTCGCTTCGATTAATTGCTGTTGTAATGAACTAAATGCGGAGGTATAGAATTGATTATTTAGCCATTTCCTTATAGTGCTTAACTTATAGTTATTACTTTCCGTGTCTAATTCTCCATCCCCGTCTGTATCTATATCATATGCCCCGTTTGCAATTATGTTTTCACATAAAATGAATGCTACATCTTCGGTTACTTTCAATATCTTCCACTTTAAAGGCTCAACTTTGTAGTAATAAGGCGTATTCTTTACAGTTACTTTGGCATAATATCCTTCAAAAACACCACCTTTATATCCTTCATAGTAGCCTGCGTATTGACCAGTAGCTACAGGAGTTTCTTCGTTTTGGATTGTTACATCTGCAGCCTTTGCTGATTGTGGCCATTCGCCGAATATAATATGAGTGCCACTCTCTGGATCAGGCGTAGTATAATCGCTTTGGACCCGTTGATATGGATACCATCTTGCTTCAACAGTCAATGGAGTGTTTGGCATACTTAGTATGGTATGACTTGCCTCACCAGAAACTCTCACACCATCGCTATCATACCAACCAGCGAATGTGTGCCCCGAGTTAGTCCCTGTCATAGTTACCGTTGCTTCCTCTCCGTACTTTACATATCCAGCACCTGTGACTGTGCCTGCTGCATCTATGTTTTTATTAACAGTTAGTAGTACCTTCCATCTTGCTTGACATGTTGTTGGGTGTGAGGGCATGGTAAATGTATAACTTGTGTCTGCAGTCTTGAAAGTCTCTCCATCATACCATCCGTCAAACTCGTAACCTGTGTTAGTTTTAGATACACTTACAGTTACTTCACTCTTATACTCATAATTACCTGCTCCCGTTACAGTGCCTGCTGCATCTATGTTTTTGTTTACCGCAAGGGCATAACTATTAAGCCCCCATCTTGCTTCGTATCTTAGATGCTTTGCTGGCATAGGGAATGAATAATTAGCGGAGCTAGACTTTAACGTATCGCCTTCATACCAACCAACAAATTTGTATCCAGTATCGGTAATATTTACATCTAGTGTTACAGTATTACCAACGCTATGATTTCCCCCACCTGATAAAGTTCCCGCTCTATTGGTGTCAGTGCTTAAACTTACCATATATTGAGTAGAGTTCTTTAAAGAAATACTTAGTGCTGGCAATATTCCAGTATGTATAGTGTTGAGAGATACATCACCAAACATATCCGCTCCGCTGGCCGCTATATAATATGTATAGACATGCGGCGAATCATAATGAACAGGCGAACGTAACCACCAGTTTCCACCAAACCCACCGGAATACTCACCATAGCTTCTTGCACCTATTGCTTTTGAATAATCAGATAAAGTTCTTCTCCGCGACTCTGCGAGCGTGGGAGCACCAAACCCGTATGCCGTGTCTCCTGCTTCGCTATAACTAAGTAGGAAAATCTCATCCCTTGTATCCTCACAGGCATATTTGCTTTGAGTTTGACCAAAACTTTCAGGGCTATTATCTACAAGTATTGTGTCTATTAATTCTTTTTCTAGCGAACTAAATGCAGTGTTATAAAACACATTCTTTAACCATGCCCTTATTTCACTCTCTTTATAGTTATTTGCATAAACTCCATCTTGAATGCCTTCGTAATATTCATTATATCTTCCAGAAGCTACAACCTCTTCGCAAAGCACAATTGCACTCCCATTTTCTTCTTTTAATATCCTCCATTTAATAGGCTCGACTTTGAAATAGTAAGTTGTTCCACCTTCTATAACGTCTCCATCTTTGAACGTCGTCCAAGCATCTTTTGGACTACCTTGCGCCTCTAAATAGCGTGTTACCCCATCAGCTCCATACACATATGTAAACTCACCTATAGTCACTGTTTGGCGAGGATCGGTAGATAATTCTGGGTTTTTCACGCGGGTGCGTGGCCATTCTCCAAATAATACATAGTCTACACCACCTTCATTTATCTTTTGATATGGATACCATCTTGCTTCAAGTGTTAGTGGGGATGATGGCATAGTAAATGAATAATTCTCATTTCCATAAACTCTTACCCCATTGTTATACCAGCCAGCAAAGGTATAACCCAAGTTAGTGCCTGTCACCTGTACCGTTACGTTATCACCAAGGATTTTATATCCACCACCAGTAACCGTACCTGCCGCATCTATGCTTTTATTCACAGTTAACAAAACCTTCCATCTTGCCTGGAATGTTCTATTGCCTGTTTGCATAATAAATGCGTAAGTTCGGTTTGTCCCATCCGAAACTTTTGTGTTATTTTCATCATACCAGCCATCCCACTCGTACCCATCTTTAGTTGTCGCTGTAATAGTTACGCTGTTACCAATGTATTTAGTGCCACCACCTGCTACAGTCCCAGCGGTTGCAATGTTTTTATTTAAAAATACTTGATTTTCAACTGGTAAACTCAACCATAACGCAGGTACAGCGCCAATAGTTGTAGTATAAATATTCTTACCTGCCCCTACATCACCAGAGGGCTCAACTGTTTGTATATGACTGTCAAAGTCTAAATTGTAAGGAGAGCGCAACCACCAAGAACCATATCCGTCAGCATCTTTTGTAACACCTTTTTTGAAAGCATAATCAGTAGGCTTTTTCTTTCTTGTTTCCACATCACAGCTATTTGCCTCCACATTACTAAGTAAGAATACTTTATCGGTTGTGTTTGCGCAGTAATGCGGGTTAGTAGGATCTCCTGTGCTAGCTGCACTATTGTTAACGGTCGTCACTTGAATCAGCTGCTGTTGAAGGGTTATAAATGCGGTGTTATAAAACTTATTTATTAACCAATTACGTATGCTACTCGTGCTATATTTGTTTCCGGAACTATTATATATTCGAGTGATCATGTCTTCGCAAAGTAAGAACACTTTATTTCCATCACCTGTTATTACTCCGTTATCGGTGTCCCAGTTTAGTATTCTCCATTTAATCGGCTCGACCTTGAAGTATGAATCATCTACCTTGACATAACGTGTTGTACCATCTGTGCCTACGTAGTACTCTGTAAATTCACTGCTCGCTCCTAGATTCCCAATAATATTGTTAGATACGTTTTCCTCTGGGTTTAATTCTTCTGTTTGCGGCCATTCGCCAAATAATATATATCCACCATTTGAATCAGGCATACTATTTGCATCTACTCTTTGATATGGTAGCCATCTTGCTTCATAATCTTTATTCTCAGTTATTGTAAATGACCAACTTTCGTCTGTAGAAATTTTTGTTTCTCCATCATACCATCCATAGAAGGTATAGCCTGGATTAGTTAAGGCTTCTAGCGTCACGCTGTCTCCAGAGAAGTAGTGTCCAGCACCCATAACAGTCCCTGCTCTTTCTATGTTTTTATCAACTGTTACTACATAAGGATTAGCTTTTATCAAACTCATCCATAATGCAGGAGCTACGCACATATATGGGCTATTCCTGTCGTCCCATCCAAGACTTCCGTCCACACAAACGGTCGCTGGCATAGAGCCATAAGTATATTGTTGGCGAATCGAGCGAGTCCACCACTGAGTATAGCCATAACCAGGATTAGAAGTATTTTTCTCATAAAAAGCCCCATATGCTAAAGCTAAATCAGTTGGCTTTTTTTGTCTTGATGAACTTGCCCCTGCATCAGTAGAAAATCCATACTCCTCATTTAATAAATCTGAATAACTAGGCAAGAAAACCTTGTCCAGCGTGTTGTCGCACGCATATTCAGATTGGGATGCACTTGTACTGTTATCCACCCACCTTGCTTCAATTAACTCTCTTTGTGAAGAAGTAAATGCTTCTGTATATAACCCGAAGTCGAGTTCAGGATTATCATAACTGCTGTTTAACCATTTCCTTATATCGCTATTTTGGAAATTAACCACAGAGTACCACCCATACTCTCGCCTTTCTATTGCGCTATCGCATAGCAGAAGAACACTACCGTTTTCTTCTTTAAGTATTCTCCATTTTATAGGCTCAACTTTGAAAAAATATTCTTTATTGCTTTCAATAACCGTACCGTTGGAGAACTTTAATCCACTAACTACGTCCCAATCTATTGTTTCCTTTACATAGTACTCATCATCGCTACCTAAATAATATATACCCGCATCCCAAGCATTGTTTACATAAAGGTTGTCGCCTCTTGGCTCAACTTGATGCAATATTACAACGGAATTATCTTTTATCGTTTGTGGCCATTCACCAAATAGGATAAAGTCACCATCTTCAGCGTCTTCGCCTGCATTATTAACCCTTCTATACCTTAAAGTTGCCGACATCCATCTTGCATACACAGTTTTGTTTGGTTCGTCAGCAAGCCAGGATTCATAGCCAATTCCGTCTTCGTTCGTTAGACGTTCTGTATAATCAAAATCTAAACTTGTGTACCAACCAGCAAAAGCTAAACTCGTATCCGTGTGCGTAGGCACTGGGAAATTAATGTTATCTCCAGCCATAATAGTTACTGGGTAAAGTGATTCATTTCCTCCATTTACATCAAAGTTAACTTTACTAGAAGCTTTTTGCCAAGTCGCTGTAAGGTTTCTATCATTTGCTGGCACATTGAATTGATAACTTAACTCTGTGGAAACAACTTTGTTATTCTCATACCAGCCCATAAATGCATACCCAGTATTTGTTGTTGCTACCACGGCTACAGCGGTATCATACTCTACATCTTGAATAGCATCTGTCACTGTTCCTGCTGCAGATGGGTTTTTAAATGTGTTTATGTTGTATTTATTCTTTGTCCATTTTGCGTATAAGTTTGTATCATTTGCTGGCATTGTCAAATTAGTGAAATCAAAGGCAAAATCATTCCCTAAATTTACATCCGAATACCAGCCACCAAAGGTATGTCCAGTTTTAGTTGGATTATCTGGCTTTGTAACAGCAGTTTTGTAGTCTTGAATTATTGCAGTGACTTGACTTCCGCCGTTACTATTAAAGCTAATTGTATATCTGTTAACACTCCATCTTGCCTGCAAGTTTCTAACTACGTCTCCCATTGTAAATGAGTAGTTTGCCTTTTCAGAAACAATATCCTCTCCTTCATACCATCCAATAAATGTATATCCTGCATTAGTTTCAGCAATCACAGTCACTTGACTACCATACTCTTTATTTCCACCACCCGATACAGTACCTGCTTCCTCTATATTCTTACTTAAATTCACTGCATATGAATCGGTTGTCCATTTAGCGTATAACGTTGTATCGCTTGCGGGCATTGTTAAATTAGTGAAACTGAACGCATAATTCTCCGTTAAACTAACATGTGAATACCAACCACCAAAGGTATGTCCAGTTTTAGTTGGATTGTTTGGTTTTGTAACAGCAGTTTTGTAGTCTTGAGTTATTGCAGCAACTTGACTTCCTCCATTACTAATAAAGCTAATTGTATATCTATTAACACTCCAAGTTGCTGTAAGATTTCTATCGTTTGCTGGCACATTAAATTGATAACTTGTATCGGGAGAGACTAGTTTATTATTCTCGTACCACCCAATAAATGTATATCCTGCATTAGTTTCAGCAATCACAGTCACTTGACTACCATACTCTTTATTTCCACCACCCGATACAGTACCTGCTTCCTCTATATTCTTACTTAAATTCACTGCATATGAATCGGTTGTCCATTTAGCGAATAACGTTGTATCGCTTGCGGGCATTGTTAAATTAGTGAAACTGAACGCATAATTCTCCGTTAAGCTAACATGTGAATACCAACCACCAAAGGTATGTCCAGTTTTAGTTGGATTGTTTGGCTTTGTAACAGCAGTTTTGTAGTCTTGAGTTATGGCAGTGACTTGACTTCCACCGTTACTAATAAAGCTAATTGTATATCTATTAACACTCCAAGTTGCCTGTAGATTTCTAACTACACTTCCCATTGTAAAGGAGTAGTTTGCCTTTTCAGAAACAATATCTTCTCCTTCATACCAACCGATAAAAGTATATCCTGCTTCGGTTGTAGCATTGACTATTACATTAGTACCATATACTTTATCTCCGCCACCAGAAACAGTTCCTGCTTCATCTATATTTTTACTTAAATTCACTGCATATGAATTGGCTGTCCATTTTACATATAACGTTGTATCGCTTGCTGGCATAGTATCGAATGTATATGCTTGGGTTAAGTCAGGATTACTATACCAACCACCAAAAGCATGTCCTTCTTTAGTTGGCGCAACAGGTGCATTAATCGTAGTGCCATAATATTCTGTAATGCTATTTACTTGAGTGCCACCATTAGAGTTGAAGGTAATTGTATATCTATTAACACTCCAATTAGCTACAAGATTTCTACTATTTGCTGGCACATTAAATTGATAGCTTGTATCGGTAGAAACTAGTTTATTATTCTCATACCAACCCACAAATGTATATCCAGCATTAGTTTTTGTAACCGAGACTGTTACACTGGTATCATAATCAATGCTTTCTCCACCACCAGTAACATCCCCTGCTTGAGATGGATTTTTGCTTAAATTAATGTTGTATTTATTCTTTGTCCATTTTGCATATACTGTTATACTCCCTGCTGGCATAGTATCAAATGTATATGCTTGGGTTAATCCAGGGTTGCTATACCAACCACCAAAAGCATGTCCTTCTTTTGTTGGTGCAATAGGTTCATTAATTGTGGTGCCATAATATTCTGTAATGCTATTTACTTGTGTACCCCCATTGGAATTGAAAGCAATTGTGTATCTGTTAACGCTCCAATGCGCTACAAGGGTTCTACTATTTGCAGGCATGTTAAATTGATAACTTGGATTTGTAGAAACCATATCGGTCCCTTCATACCAACCTACAAATGAATATCCTGGGTTAGTTTCAGCAGTTACGGTTACGGAGTCACCATAACTTATGTTTGTCCCACCTCCAGAAACCGTACCAGCACTTTCCATGCCTTCATTTACGGCTATCGTAACATCATACTTATTAACATTCCATCTAGCCTCTATCTCTCTAATAGAAGAGGGCATTGTAAAGGTGTAGCTCTCACCTGCATTTTCTATCTTATTACCGTTTTCATACCAGCCATCAAATGTATATCCTAAATTGGTAGTTGCAACTATTGTTACTTTACTGTTATATTCCTTACTTCCTCCACCCATAACAGTGCCGGCTGAATTATTTCCTCTACTTAAGGTTACGTCATATTTATTGGGCTCCCATCTTGCTTCTAAAAATCTAGCAGCAGTCGACATTCCAAAAGATTGCTCTGCATTTTCATAAACTTTTACATTGTTTTCATACCAACCAATAAAGGTGTATCCGTTATCAGTGGTAGTTGCTTTTATCTCTACAGTGCTACCATATGTTTTAGGACCACCACCTGAGACCGTTCCTGCATTATTTATGTTTTTGCTAAGTTCAATATAGTATGGATTAATTGCCCAGAATGCTCTCAGTTTCTTTTCCGAAGCTGGCATAATGAATTCATAAGGAGTGGTTGTAGAAACTAATGTTTTTATTTCTTGCTCTCCTTCCATTGTTATTTCATACCAGCCTGCAAAGCTGTATCCAGAATTAGTTGTAACTTCTACTTTTACATTGCTGTTATATTCTGCTTTCCCATCTTCACCTATACCACTGCTTGCTGAGACTGTTCCTGCTGCCATAAGGTTTTGTTCAAGTGTTAATGTATATCTATTTATACTCCATTCGGCGTAGAGCATAATGCCATTTAGTGGTATCGTATTAAATATGTATTCGCTTTCTAAAGCTTCATCACTACACCACTTAACAAATGTATATCCCGTTTTTGTTGGTTTTATAGGCTCTGTAATAGTTGCCCCATAATCATCGGTGATTGAACTTACTGCACTCCCTCCATTACTGTTAAAGCTAACTGTATATTGTTTTACCGTCCATCTTGCCTGGATATTACGAATTCCCGCAGGCATTGTAAATGTATATTCGGCATTTGTGGAAACTATGTTATTTCCCTCAAACCATCCTATGAATGTGTATCCTGCATTAGTTTCGGCTGTTACCGTTACTTGACTATCGCATTCTTTATTTCCACCGCCAAAAACTGTTCCTGCAATCTCTATATTCTTACTTAAATTCACGACATATTGATCAGCTGTCCATTTTGCGTATATCGTCACATCATTGGCTGGCATTTTTAAATTTGTGAAGTCAAACTCATTATCGTCTTCTAAATCTGCATCTGTATACCAACCCGCAAATGTATACCCTTTTCTAGTTGGGTCGATGGGTTTTATAACAGAAGTTGTATAGTCTTGAGTTATCTCATTCACTTGGCTTCCGCCATTAGAATTAAAGCGTATCGTATATCTATTGGGATTCCATCTTGCCTGTAACGTCCTAGCTGCACTACCCATCGTAAAGGTGTAATTTAAGTTTGTGGAAACTAAGTCATTTCCTTCAAACCATCCTACGAATGTATATCCCACATTGGTTTCGGCTGTTACAGTTACCTTGCTATCACATTCTTTATTTCCACCACCAGAAACTGTTCCCGCTGCTTCTGGAGCTTTGCTTAAATTCACAGCATATTGCTTTGCCGTCCATTTTGCATATATCGTGATGTTTTCAGCTGGCATTGTTAAATTAGTAAAGTCAAAATTATCATCTTCTTCTAAATCATCATCTGTATACCAATTTACAAATTCATACCCTGACTTAGTGGGTTTACTTGGCTCTTCTACCGCATCTCCATAAAGGGCAGTTATTGATGATACTTCACTTCCACCATTTGAATTGAAGGTAATGGTATACCTGTTTAATCCCCATCTTGCTTCAAGAATCCTAACACCTTCGCCCATAGTAAAGGTGTAGTTTTCATCTACAGAAACTATGTCATCTCCCTCGCACCAACCTATAAATAGATATCCTGGATTGGTTGTAGCTTTAACTGTTACTCTAGTTCCAGCATCTATGTCTCCACCGCCAGTAACAACACCTGCTGCTGCGATATTTTTATTTAGTGTCAAGGACACGCTATAGTTTTGGAATATATTTAAGGTATACTTAGTTGTTTTTTTTACCGTCTTCGGATTTGACTATAACAAAAAAGATGTTTTCTCCGTCTTGAAGTCCTAAATCGGCATCTTTTGCAAGACTTTCCTGGCAACCTTCATCTTTATATAACTCCCAGGTTGCTCCCTCGGAAATAGCCAAAACTGCAGGGAGGTTTACACTTTCGCCATGCCCAACTGACAGCGAAACGTTACTTTCTACTATTCCTCCTTCTACTGCAATTATGTTGGCATCCTTCGGCTCTACCAGGATGCCTTGATCGTCTGGCCCTTTATTCTTGTTTACCGCAATTACAATGGTAGCAACAATACTTGCAACCAGTAACACCGCCAAAACGATTATTATGATATTTTTTACAACACCTTCTTTCTTCATGGTAGCCTCCTAAACTATTATCCTTCTTGCACAAACGAACGGATTTTAACTTGTTTTTTTATGTTTTTTCTATGTTTTTACACACTTTATATTTATTATATTCTTTATTATTATATATATATTTTATGCGTTCTTCAATATCTCATTTTCACCTTAACCACCCTGCATCATAAGCTTTTATGCGCATTGTTTAAGCTAATGAACTTTCATTCATTCGTTTATTTTTTCATTTGAGTTCTTATTTATTATTTGTTCGTTTTATGTAAACGTGTTTGTTTATAACTATGTTCAACCTTTTTCATTCCCACCCTCGTGCGTGAGTGGCTTCTTCTCAAGTTATGTCGCAAAAACATTTCATCCCATCCTAGTGAGCAATTAACAGCTAGCTCTTGCAGATTTAATTAATATTCTCTTCTTATCCCCACCTTTGTGAGTAAGCCTGTTCGTACTTGCATATTTAATTGACAATCCCTTCTTATCCCCACCTTCGTGAGGGGTGGTAAAACCACAATCCCTCACTACGGTTCAAGATTTTAAGATTAATGGAGATTAACTTTCCTTATGTCAAGTTAATCACCAAAGCGGGCACGACACCGCTACTAGCGAGGCTGACATCACGGTTGCTGTAGACATAGCCGACGTAATCGACGCCGCGGGCACTATAACTACTGTGATAGTAAGGCGAACGCAACCACCAGATGCCGTTACCTGAACCTGGATCATAATCAACCCCTGTCTCTTTGCTATAATCAGTCACTTGTTTTATTCTGGAATCAGGGCTATTCAGACCATATGTTTGACTTGTTGCCTCTTCGTAACTGAGTAAGAATATGTTGTCTTCGGTATTTTCACAGGCATTGGGGTTATTAGGCTCTCCTGTGCTAATATCACTATTATCTACCCATATTTTTTCAATTAACTCTTTTCGGAGGCCATTGAAGGCTGAGACATAGAATTGGTTATTTAACCATGCACGTATCTGGCTCGCGTCATATTTATTACTAAGTGTGTCTGGCCCCTCAGGTCCGTCTATGTCTATATCATACGCCTTATTTGCTATAATACTTTCACATAGGATGAGTGCTTTGTTATTATCCTCAGCTAGTCTGTTATAGTTTAATATCCTCCATTTTATAGGTTCAACTTTGAAATATTTCGAACCTACCTTTACATAACGGGTTACCCCGTCTGTCCCTAAGTAATAGGAATCAAATTCGCTACCTGCGCCAGCAGAAACAGTTTCTCCAGACACATTCTCTAAGTTGGTTTCCTCTGTCTGTGGCCATTCGCCAAATAATATAAAGTTACCAGTCTTTAAGGGGTTTCCGTCTCCATCTATCCTTTGATACGCCACCCATCTGGCTTCTAGTGTTCTAGGAGTATCAGGCATTAGGAATGTATAATTTTCTTCTGCCCCCTCTATTAAAGTATTGTTTTCATACCAACCTGCAAATGTGTAACCCGATTTTGGTGTAGCAGTTACTGTTGTATTTACATTGTATGTCTTAAAACCGCCACCTGAAACGGTACCAGCTTCCGCAAGTGCATTATTAACTGTTAGCAAAACATCCCATTTTGCCTCAAAAACTGTAGGCTTCCCTGGCATCGCAAAATCATAAAACGTTTGGAATGTAACCTTGATGCCGTCTCTATACCAACCATCAAATTGGTAACCCACTTGAGTCGTAACTTGTAGTATTACAGCTTCATCAATGTTTATATATTCGGGACCTACATATCCTCTGCCAGTTCCCTCACCTTCTACCCATATACTAATACCTCCTGCTACATCTATGTTTTTATTTACAGTTAATAAAGTTTTCCACCTTGCTTCATATTTTGTATGAGAAGCAGGCATATCAAATTCCCAGTTTGCTTCTTCCGAAACCCTTACTCCTTCTTCGTTATACCATCCGTCAAACAGATAACCACCTCCAGGAGTTGTTGTGGCTTCTATTGTTACCCGTTCATTAGCATCATAGTTTCCACCACCCGATACACTACCTGCCGTACTTGAGTTTTTATGTAAACTTAGCATGTATTTATCTGCTTTTCTCAGCGCTATCCTCAAAGCCGGCACGACGCCGAGCCTAGAGTCGTAGACACCATTGCCGTAGATATGGCCACTGTAAATGACGAGACGCACAACATCGTCGTAATCATAGTTAGGCGAACGCAACCACCACATACCGTTGCTAGAATATTCGCCTGACCACGCGCCTGTTTTTTTGCTATAGTCGGTTACTTGTTTTATTCTGGAAGCATCGGTATCTAATCCATATGCTGCACTTGTTGCCTCTACATAGCTAAGCAAGAATATATTATCTTCTGTGTCATCGCAAGCGAATTGGTTTTCAGAATATCCGGTGCTACCTACACTGTTATCTACCCATGTCAGCTCAATCAGTTGTTTTTGCAACGTACTAAAGGCTGTTGTATAAAATTGGTCATTTAACCATGCGCGTATTTCGCTAACATTGTAGTAATTTGCATCATCGTCATATCTCTTATTAGCTATTATGCTTTCGCATAGAATAAAGGCTACATCTCCGTCAGCGCCTAAAGAATTAATATTTAGTATCCTCCATTTTATGGGATCAACTCTGAAATATAGTCCATTTACCTCTACATACCGTGTAACACCATCCAACCCTAATGTATATTCCAATTCACCCATAGTACCAGTAGTACCTGATAACTGAGGATTTTCTACATATGTTTGTGGATATTCGCCAAATAGGATAAAGTTGCCAGTTTCAGAAGGATCTCCATTTCCATCAATCCTTTGATATATTACCCATCTTGCTTCATACTTTGTATGGGCTGAAGGCATATCAAATGTCCAGCTTGCATCTTTACGTACTCTAGTCTCGCCTACATACCAACCGTCAAAGATATACCCTGGATTTGTTTTTGCTGTTATTGTTACGGAATTTCCAGCAGTCTTATTTCCACCACCAGAAACAGTTCCCGCTACACTTGAATCTCTATCTAAACTTAGCATATATTTTCCAGGGGTTCTTAAAGCAATCTTCAAAGCAGGCGCAACTCCGAAACCAGTGAGGTTGACATTATTGTCGACGATATCGCCATAGTCACTGACGGCAAACGCAGCATAGTTGTAAACATAGTGAGGCGAACGCAACCACCAGAAACCATTGTTTGTAGCATACTGCCACTGCGCCCACGTCTTTTTGCTATAATCGGTTACTTGTTTTATTCTGGAAGCATTGCTAGCCAGACCATAAGTTCCATTTATCGCTTCTGCCTGACTAAGCAGGAATATGTTGTCTTTAGTGTCTTCACAGGCGTTTTGATTTCCTGGTAAGCCAGTACTCATGTCGCTATTATCCACCCATGTTTTTTCAATTAACTCTTTTCGGAGGTCATTAAAGGCTGATACGTAGAATTGGTTGTTTAGCTAGGCTCGTATCTGGCTCTCCTTATAGTTATTACTTTCTATGTCTAGCCCCCCATCTCCGTCCGTGTCGGTATCGTATGCCATATTTGCTATAATGCTTTCGCATAGAATGAAGGCTATATCTCCGTCATCGCCCAAAGAATTTGCATTTAATATTCTCCACTTTATAGGCTCAACTTTGAAGTAGTAATCCATATCATAAACAGGTACTCTAGCATAGTATCCTTCAAAAACACCATCTATATACCCTGCATAATACCCTGTATACGGACCTGTTGCTATAGGCTCTGCGTTTTCTGGTATTGTTACACTTTCATCTTTTTCTGTTTGTGGCCATTCACCAAATAAGATATGAGCTCCTACTGGATTAGCGCCACCATCTTGATTAACTCTTTGATATCCAAGCCATCTAGCTTGAAAAGTAAGAGCATGTTCTGGCATGTTGAAATGATAAACTTCATTTCCCGACACCTTTGCCCCATTGTTATACCAACCATCAAAAGTATATCCTGGCTTAGTTATTGCTGTTACTGTTGTCCCTTTTCCACAGAAACAATCTCCACCACCAGAAACCGTACCCGCTTCATCAGTTTCTTTAGTCAAAGTTAATGGAGCCGTCCACCTAGCTTGAATGGACAAGTCTTCAGCTGGCATATTAAATGTATACTGTGCGTTCAGTGATAAGAGCTCACCAAAATTCCAGTTATACCATCCCGCAAAGGTAAAACCTGGCTTGGCGGTAGCCGTTATCGTTACACTTGTCCCATACTCTACAAACAACATTCCTTCTGCGCTTGATGTTATCGTTCCCACGTTCTCCGAGCAGGATGACCAGACATCAAACATAAACGAGCATTTATTCCATCTGACCTCTAAAGTCCTGTCGTAGGTTAATGGATTTATTGTCCAGCTTTCCTCTGAAGAAACCTTAGTTCCTTCTTCATACCAGCCATCCCAATAATAACCAGCGTGAGAAGTGTCTGCAGTTACTGTCACACTACTACCATCTAGTTTATACCCTCCACCACTAACCGTGCCTGCCTCATCATATTGCTTATTCAAAGTTACCTTATGCGCTTGGCCTAAACGCATAGTGAGAACTGGTATTATTCCACACTTGTACCAGTCTATGTTAGCAGGTATAAAAGTACCATCAGCCTTAACACTGTGAAATCTGCCATCGCCTGTTCCCGTGCATGTCCACCAATGACCATATCCATCAAAAGTATTCATATAGGCACCAACTGCACGGCTATAGTCAGTTGTCTGTTTCCTACGTGACTCGTTGGTACCAAAACCATACGAACTATTCTCCGCTTGTTCCTTGGTGGGTAGTGATATGTTACTGCCGGCACTACCATCTATTAGCGCATGTTGTAACTCACTAAATGTAGTGGTATAAAACTGATTATTTAACCAGTTCTTTATGTTATTCCCACCAGCATACATATTGCCTGTTATTATGTTTTCACACATAACCAGCGCCTTGTCTACATCTACTACATCAAGTATTTTCCATTTCAAGGGCTCAACCTTGAAATAATATACTGTTCCCCCTGCAACTGCAGTAGTACCATCAGAGAACATATATCCTGTTTCATGCGGAGTGGCAGTTACCTGTGCATAGTATCCTACAAGTTTGTTACTTAAATCATATCCAGCAAAGTATCCTTTATACGGCCCATCTGCTTCAGCTACTGGACCATCTGGCGTTCCTTCCTGTCCTTCACCCAGTATTGTTACGCCCGTTTCTTTAAGTGTTTGAGGATATACACCGAATAAGATATGCGTGCCCTCTGTTGGGCTAGAGTTGCCATATTGATCAACTCTTTGATATGCAAACCATCTAGCTTGAATTGTTGTATCGCCTATTGGCATACTAAACGGATATTCTAGTTCTTCAGAAAGTTTTGTATCGTTATTATACCAACCCTCAAATGTGTATCCTGGATTAGTGGTAGCCCGTAAAGTCACGACCTCAGTGTATTCATGAATGCCTGCCCCTTCTACCGTTCCTGCTAAATCAATATTTTTATTTAATGTCAACGTATACTCAGCAAACTTCCATCTTGCTTCGTATCTGGTATGGGCATTTGGCATTGTAAAGGAATATGGATTGTCTGTTGAAACTGGTTCTGTACCATTTTCTTCATACCACCCATCAAGGGCATAGCCTGGATTAGGTTCGGCTGTTATCGCAACTTCATCTCCTCCATCTTTATTTCCACCACCATAAACTTTTCCTAAGTTTGCATCTTGACCAAGGCTTAACATATATTTATCCGCCCTTCTTAACGCAATCTTCAAAGCCGGCACAACGCCGAAATCAGTGTTGTAAACATCAAAGTCGAGGATATCGCCAAAGTCATCGACGCCACTCGCGTAATAGTTGATAAAACGGTTAGGCGAACGCAACCACCAGACGCCGTTACCTGAACCTGAATTATAAGCAGCCCCTGTCTCTTTGCTATAATCTGTTACTTTTTTTATTCTGGAATCAGAGTTATTTAGACCATATGTATCACTTGTTGCCTCTACATAACTGAGTAAGAATATGTTATCTTTAGTATCATCACAGGCGTTTGGGTTTTGTGAATATCCTGTACTGCCTTCGCTATTATCCACCCATGTTTTTTCAATTAACTCTTTTCGGAAGGTATTGAATGCTGTTAGATAAAATTGGTTATTTAACCATGCACGTATTTGGCTCGCGTCATATTTACTACTTAGCGTGTCTAGGTCGCCATCCCCATCTTCGTCTGTATCATACACCATATTCGCTATGATGCTTTCGCATAGAATAAAGGCTACGTCCCCATCAGTGGTAGTTAGTGTGTTATAGTTTAATATTCTCCATTTTATAGGTTCAACTTTGAAATATTTTGAACCTACCTTTACATAACGGGTTACCCCGTCTGTACCTAAGTAATAGGAGTCAAATTCGCTACCTGCGCCAGCAGAAACAGTTTGCGGAGACACATTATCTAAGTTGGTTTCCTCTGTCTGTGGCCATTCTCCGAATAAGATATAGTCCCCATTTTCATTTGCTACGCCACCGCTTGTTATTCTTCGATATGGTAGCCATCTCGCCTCAATGGTTATAGGAACATTTGTAGAGCCCCGATAAGACCCTGGTCCCCAATAACTCTCATCCTGCTTTACCCCTTCTATATACCAGCCATCAAAAGCATATCCTGAGTTGGCTATAGCATCTATACCTATATCCCCATTGGTTAAATAGTAAGTTCCTGGTCCTTCTATTCCGCTGCCATGTATAATTCCAGCACCTTCCATATTTTGAGTTATGGTTACTTGGACTTTCCATACTGCTACATAATGGAGATTTCCTATTGGCATGTTAAACTTGTAGGTTGGGTTTGTAGAAATCGGTACTCCTCCCTGTGCGTTATACCAACGCACAAATTGATAGCCAGTATTAGGCTCAGCTGTTATGGTCACTTCTTGCGTATAATCATATATCCCAGCACCTGTCACTGTTCCCGCGTCTTCCATAGAATTAGTTAATGTCAGGGTGTATTTTGCAAACTTCCATCTTGCTTCATATCTGGTATGGGCCGGAGGCATTGTAAAGGAATATGTTGCACCAGCATTTTCTATCTTCTCCCCATTGTCATACCACCCATCAAAAATATATCCTGGACTAGGTTCGGCTTTTATCTCTACATTATCTCCTCCCCCTTTATTTCCACCACCAGAAACCGTTCCTGCTACACTTGAATCACTATCTAAACTTAGCATATATTTGCCAGAAGTCCTTAAAGCTATTCTCAATGCAGGAACTATGCCATATGTAGTCTGCCCGACCCCAGCCTTTAAAGTGACAGGGCCGCCTTCTTTAACCGCACGAACAAAGTCATTTCCTTCTTTCCCTGGGGAGCGCGTAAACCACCACGCATTCCCGGTTCCGCGTACCCCTACTCCTTTTTCTATAGCATAACTACTTGGCGCTTTTGCTCTTTTTGTGTCTTCCAAAGAGAAATTGCTTTCAAAACCAAAAGATGTATTTATCATTTCGCTAAAACTTGGTAAGAATATTCGATCTCTTGTATCTTCGCAAACATACGGATTGCTAGTTTCGCCAGTACTTGCAAGGCTATTATCCACCCATGTTCTTTCTATTAGTTCTTTTTGTAGAGATGGGAATACCTTGTTATAAAACTCATTATTTAGCCATTTCCTTATCGCGCTTAACTTGTAGTTATTATTCGCCGTGTCTGGACCACTTCCATCTTCATCTATATCCCACGGCTCATTGTCGATTACATCTTCGCATAGTATAAATGCTACATCTCCGTCAGTGGTAGTTAGTGTGTTATAATTCAATATTCTCCACTTTATAGACTCAACCTTGAAGTAATAATTATTTACCTTTGCATAGTATCCTTCAAAAGCATCTCCTATATATCCTGCATAGTATCCTTCATATCGTCCTTCTGCTACAGGCTCTGCGTTTTCTGGTATAGTTACACTATCATCCTTTAATGATTGTGGCCATTCACCGAATAAGATATGCGTTCCGTCTGTTGGGGCAGAGTTTCCATATTGATCAATCCTTTGATACCCAAGCCACCTGGCTTCAAGTGTAAGAGAAGATTCTGGCATATAAAAACTGTAAACTTCATCTCCCGACACCTTTGCCCCATTGTTATACCAGCCATCAAAAGTATATCCTGGCTTAGTTATTGCTGTTGCCGTTGTCACATAATTACATAAGCACTCTCCACCGCCAGAAACCGTACCCGCTTCATCACTTTCTTTAGTTAAAGTTAATGGAGCTGTCCACCTAGCTATAAGAAACAAGTCGTATGCTGGCATATTAAATGTGTGCTGTGCATTTGATGAGAATATTGTACTAGCAGGCCAGGTATACCATCCCGCAAAAGTAAACCCTGGATTGGTGGTAGCCCCTATCGTTATACTTGTCCCATACTCTACATACGCTGATCCCATACAGTCTAGCTCTACACTTGATGATATAGTTCCCACCGTTGCCGAGCAAGGCATATCTAGCCCTAACATAAATGTGCGTTTAGTCCATCTGGCTTCTAAGGTTCTGTCGCAGTTTGATATTGTTACGTTATAACTTGTGCCTGTTGTAACTCTCACACCGTTTTCATACCATCCATCCCAATAATAACCAGCGTGCTCAGTCAATGCTGTTATTAGCGTTTCGGTGTTATTTATCTTATACCCTCCACCACTGACCGAACCTGCTTCATCATATTGCTTGTTTAAGGTTAAGTTATACACTTGTTTCAAATTCAGTTTCAATGCAGGGACAATGCCTCTGCTATTATCATTTACAGGACTTAACACACCACTTGAATTGCCACCATTGTCTACAAGACGCACATACTTAGAATTGTTTCTGCTAGGTGAGCGTAACCACCAGTTAACTCTTCCATATGGGCGTCCTCCACTTTGATTTGTTATCATCATAGCTCCAGTTGCTCTTGTATAGTCGGTTGTCACTCTTATTCTCGACGCATTATCTACTAGACTATAATTATTTGCCTCTGAACCGCTGATTAAAAATACATCGTCTTCTGTGTTTGCACAAGTGTACGGATTGCTACCATCCCCAGTGCTATCAGGGCTATTATCCACTGTCGCTTTTTGTATTAACGCTTGGCGGAAGGGTGAAAATGTGGTGGCTTGAAATTCTCCATTTAACCAAGCCCTTATTTCACTCTTTTCATAGTTATTTGCATAGTGCCCACCTGGGTTCCCTTCAAAGATTTCATTCCATCTCCTGTTCGTTATGGCACTGTTACATAACAGGAATGCTTGTTCATCCGTGGCTAAAGACGAATAGTTTAGTATTCTCCACTTTACAGGCTCAACTTTAAAGTAATATATTGTTCCACTTAGAACTTCAGTGGTACCATCGGAAAACATATATCCACTTTGATATGGGCTAGCGGTGACTTGCTCATAGTATCCTACTAAATTATTACTATCATCATAACCTGCATAGTAACCTGCATATGGACCCTGGCTTTCAGCTACGGGACCATCCTGTGTCCCTTCAAATCCTTCGCCTGGTATTGTTACACCCATTGCTTTAAGTGTTTGAGGATATTCGCCAAACAGTATGTATTCGCCATCTGAATTAGGTGTTCCGTCTCCATCAATTCTTTGATATGCTAGCCATCTAGCTTGATATGTCATATCACCAGCTGGCATTTTGAATGTATACTCTGGCTCACCTGAGAGTTTTACTGCGTTATTATACCAACCGTCAAAGGTGTATCCTGGATTGGTAGTGGCTGTTACTGTTACCTTACTCCTGTATTCGTAAGTCCCTTCACCAGTAATAATTCCTGCCAGTTCAAAGTTTTTACCAAGAGAAAGATCGTAATCATTAAGTGTCCATCTAGCTTCATACCTAATGTGATCTTCTGGCATACTAAATGTATATTCGGCGGGAGCATTTTCAACCTTTTCATTGTTTTTATACCAGCCATCAAATACGCATCCTGGATTAGTAGTCGTTGCTTTTATCGTTACAAGTTCTCCAGCAGTCTTATTCCCGCCACCAGAAACCGTAATTCCTTCTATGTTATAATTCTTCCCTAAACTCAGCATGTATTTATCCGGTTGCCTCAAGGCAATTCTTAATGCTGGAACAACCCCCACTTCAGTGCGATTTGCAGACACACTCCACACAAAACCGTCCTCAATATTTAATAGTTGTATCTCATCCCCCTCGTTTGCAGGAGAACGCAGCCACCAAACACCTTTTTCTATTCCATCATACGCACCAGTTGCTTTGCTGTAGTCAGTTATGCCCCTTTCTCTTGCGGGATCAAGCCAGTTTTTATCCTCAACAAAACCATATGCAGCATTTGTAACTTCCTTTACACTTGGTAAAAATACATAATCTCTTGTGTCTTCACATTCATATTGATTTTGACTGAACCCCGTGCTTGTTTCACTATTATCTACTAGTGTTATTTCTGTCAATTCTTTTCGTAAGGAGTTAAATGCCTTTGCATAGAACTGATTAGCTAACCATTTCCTTGTTGAGCTTAGCTTATAATTGTTACTTAGAGTATCGTTATCTCCTTCTGCGTCTTCATCTATATCGTAATCCATGTTAGCTATTATGCTCTCGCAGAGAATAAAGGCAATATCTCCATCATCTGTCAGAGAATTATGATTTAATATTCTCCACTTAATGGGTTCAACTTTGAAGTAATATATAGTACCATTCTCTATTGTGGTGCCATTTGAGAAACTGAAACTGTAATTACTCTCATAAGGGGTTGCTGTTACCTGTGCATAGTATCCTACTAAATTATCATTTGTATCGTACCCTGCGTAGTAGCCTGCATATGGGCCTGTGGTTTCAGGCACTGGAGCACCTTCCGTCCCTTCAAAACCTTCCCCGGGTATTGTTACACCGTCTGCTTTTATTGTTTGTGGCCATTCGCCGAATAACATGAAGTTGCCAGATTTAGAAGGATTCCCCTCTCCATCAAGCCTTTGATATGATAGCCATCTAGCTTCTAATGTTAGCGATGCGTTAGGCATATTGAATAAATAATGTTCTTCTGTTGAGACTAAATTATCGTTATTATACCAACCAGCAAAGGTATATCCAGGCTTTGGATTGGCTTCTGCTGTGACTAAAGCATTATAGTTATACTCTCCATCACCAGTGATTGTACCCGCTGTATCTAAACTGTTAGTTAATGTTAGTGGAATTTTCCATTTTGCCTGAAGTATTCTTGTAGTAGAAGGCATGGTGAATGTATATGAGAGGGGAGCACCTTCTATCTTTACACCATTTTCATACCATCCATCCCAGATATAACCTGGATTAGAGGTTGCTGTAACCGTTACCTGACTTCCATAGTATTTGTCACCACCTCCAGTCACAGTCCCTGCTACATTAGGATGTTTGCTTAACACCACCTGATTTGTGCTTGATAAACTAAGCCATAACGCCGGAGCGACTCCATAATCAGGAACATGAACGAACCCGGCACCAAAAACACCATTATATTTAACAGTCTGCGCCCTACCTTCATCGTCATAAGATGGAGAACGTAACCACCAATTGCTATTTCCTATCCAAGGAGATATGTGCATTGTGTGCGCACCTGTCGCCCGAGCATAATCTACTATTACCTTTTGTCTGGCTGTGTCATCGAAGTTGTAATCACTATTAAATCCGTATTCAGGAGTTATTGCTTCTAAGTGACTAAGCAAGAATATATAATCATCTGTATTTCCAAAGTTAGCATGTGGATTATCAGCTACCCCTGTGCTAGCCTTACTGTTATCTACATTTGTTAATTGAATCAGTTGCTTTTGTAAAGTTATAAATGCTGTGTTATAAAACTCATTTATTAGCCAACCTCTTATCAAGCTTAACTCATAGTTGCTAGTGTCAGTGTTAAACATTTTATGCTCAAGCAACATTTCGGATAGTAAGAATGCCTTGTTGGTTCCATGCGTAACCAAAGCATTATAGTTTAATATTCTCCACTTTATAGGCTCAACTTTGAAATAATACGTTTGTTCTGCAACTATGAGAGTACCGTCCATGAAATAAGTAGATGGACCTGGGAATGGCTGTGCCTCGTCAACTTTGAAATAACGGGTTTTGCCGTCGATTCCTAGGTTATATGTAAACTCACCGACAGTAACAGTTTCGGTTTGGGATATTTTAGTAGTGTCTGGTTCGTAGGTTTGTGGCCATTCGCCAAATAGTATGTATGCCCCATTTGAATTAGGAGTTCCATCTTCATCAATTCTTTGATATGGTAGCCATCTTGCTTGGTATTCTTTATTAGCATCTGGCATATAAAAGTTGAAAATTTCGTCTGCTGAGATTTTTGTATCATTTTCATACCAGCCATCAAAGGTATACCCTGTGTTAGGAGTGGCTTCAATTGTTACACTGCTGTTGTAATTATAAGTTCCAGCTCCATCTAACTCGCCTGCTCCTTCAAGGTTGCTAGTTAAGGTTACTGTACGTTGGTTAATATTCCATCTTGCCTCTAGATATATAGCATTGGCTGGCATACTAAATGTATAATTTGCATCTTGAGAAAATACTTCCCCTGACTCTTTGTAGTACCAGCCGATAAAGGTATATCCTGTGTTAGTTGTAGCTGTTATTTGCGCAAGGCTTCCATATGAAATATTTCCACCACCTGATACAGTTCCAGCTACTTCTATGTTTTTGGTTAAAGTCAAAGCAAATTGTCTAGGCTCCCATCTCGCTTCAAGACTCCTAGTATATGCTGGCATTATAAACCCATATTCTGCTCCTGCATCTTGTATTTTTTGTCCGTTTTCATACCAGCCGATGAATGTATATCCAGTATTAGTTGTTGTCGCTTTTACAACTACTTGTGTTGCATATTCATTAGACCCTCCACCTGATACATTACCTGCTCCAGCTATGTTTTGACTTAAATTTACATCATATCTATTAACCGACCATCTTGCTTCAAAAGTTCTACCTGATGCTTGCATTGTAAATGTATAACTTGGGTTGCTTCCGTCAGAAACTTGGACATTTTCTTCATACCAGCCAGTAAAGGTATATCCTGTGTTAGTTGTTGCTGTTACTGTAACCCTACTTCCATACGTCTTATCTCCAGCGCCTATTACAGTTCCTGCTACCGCTATATTCTTTTCTAATGTTACGTTATATGATTTAGGCTCCCATCTTGCTTCAAGTACTCTTACCCTTGCTTCCATATCAAATTGATATGTTTCTAATTCATATACTTTTTGGTTATTTTCATACCAGCCAAGGAAGGTATATCCTTCATTTGTTGTAGCCTTTACTTCAACATTGGTAGCATAGTTTTTATTACCTTCACCTAAAACCGTACCTGCTTCTTCAATGTTTTTGTTCAAATCCACATAATATGGATTGCTTCCCCACTTAGCTTCTAAGTTTCTATCATTTGCTGGCATATTAAATGAGTAGCTAAGGTCGACAGAAACTACAGCATTGCCTTCATACCAACCAGCGAATGTATACCCGTCGTTAGTTGTAGCCGTTATTGTTACAAGGCTTCCATAAGGGATATTATCTCCACCTCCATTTATATCCCCTGCTTCTCCTAGGTTTTTAGATAATGTAACTGCATACGAATTTATATCCCAACCAGCATATACCGTAACATCTTCGGCTGGCATAGTACTAAACTCGTATATGTTTTGTAGTTCGCTTTCTTTATACCAATTGGTAAAAGTGTATCCTTCTCTAGTTGGATTTTCTGGTTTTGTCACTTCAGTACCATAGTTTTTGGTAATATCCGCCACCTGACTGCCACCGTTACTGTTAAAATGTATTGTGTACCTATTAATTACCCACTTAGCCTTAAGATTTCTACCAGTAGCTCCCATTATGAAAGAGTATTCTGCTCTTTCTGAAACTATATCGTCTCCTTCATACCAACCGATAAAGGTATATCCTTCGTTGGTTGTCGCATTGACTGTTACGCTTGTACCGTAATTTTTTTCCACACTCTCAGGTATGTTTCCTGCTGTTTCTATGTTCTTAGATAGCGTGACTGTGTATGCATTTATATCCCAACCAGCATATACTGTGACGTCTTCAGCTGGCATAGTACTAAACTCATATATGTTTTGTAGTCCTACTTCTTTATACCAATTGGTAAAAGTGTACCCTTCCCTAGTTGGGTTTTCTGGTTTTGTCACTTCAGTACCATAGTTTTTGGTAATATCCGCCACTTGACTTCCACCGTTACTATTAAAGTGGATTATGTACCTATTAATACGCCATCTTGCTTGTAGATTTCTCGCTACGTCACCCATTACGAATGTGTAATCCTCTCTTTCAGAGACTATATCTTCTCCTTCATACCATCCGATAAAGGTATATCCTGGATTGGTAGTAGCTGTTACTGTTACACTTGCACCATAATCTTTTTCCACACTTTCGGATATATTTCCTGCTTCTTCTATGTTTTTACTTACGGTTACTGTGTGCTGGCTAGCTGTCCACTTAGCATATACTGTTATATCTGACGCCCCGATTTCACCAAAGATGTATGCATTATTTAGCGTATCATCGCTAAACCATCCACTAAAGGTATATCCTTCCCTTACTGGATTATCGGGAGCTTCAACTGTATTTCCATAAAGCTTGGTTATAGGTTCAACTCCGCTTCCTCCATTACTGTCAAACCTTATTGTATATCTATTGATAATCCATCTTGCCTCAAGATTTAATTCAGGCTCCTCGGCAGTAAATGTGTAACTAGCGTTTCTAGAAACTATATCATTCCCTTTAAACCAGCCGTCAAAAGTGTATCCCGTGTTTGTTGTTGCTGATATAGTTACGCTTGTTCCATATTCAACCTCTCCACCACCAGAAACAGTTCCTGCTACATCAATATTTTTATCCAAAGTAACGGTTACATCATACCTTTTAAATATACGTAATGTGTACTTGGTTGTATTAAGACCGTCTTCAGATTTGACAATAACGTAAAAAATGTTTTCACCGTCCTGTAACTCTAGTCCATTTTCTTGAGATAGGCTTTCCTGACAATTTTCATCACTGAATAGCTCCCATGTCGCACCGCTAGATATAGCTAAAGTCGTAGGTAGGTCCACAGTTTCATTTTGACCAACCGATAACGAGACATTACTTTCTACCGTTCCCCCTCTATTGCTGTTATGTTAGCATCTCGATTTTGTATTACTGATCTTCCGTTTACAAACACAACAACTACAATAGCCGTGCTTATACAAAGCAACACCACCAGTAGTGCTATTAGTAAATTTTTTGCTGAAGTTTCTTTTTTCATAACAACCTCCAAGTAGGCAAGCAGCCATATAGACTATCACCTACTATACAAGTTTTTTGATTTCGTATTTTTAAAAATATTGCCTTTTATTTCATTAGTCGTTTCTGCACAAAAAAAACAGCACGCCGTTTTTAACGGTACCGTGCTGTTAATCTCAAGCAAAGTTTGGGCTATAAAAGCTGAATTTGATGACCAAGTCGCTAACGAAAATAAATCTTTCGTGACTTCAATCTCCCTGGGCTATCCCGTTTTCTAGGTCCCTTCGACCTATCGTTTTGCTACTATAGGACTTTTTGTAAAACTTGCCCAGCCTTACGCGCTAACGCGCTAAAGTAACATAACCAAAAAAAATCCACCCCCATTATTTTTTATTTTAAACTTATAATGCGCGCGTGTCAATAATGAATTTTTTTCTATATAATTCTCTTTTACATAATTTTCTCCACTACTAAAAACCATCTTATACGCATCAAATCCACCTAGGTATGCACTAAATCCTCTACAAACTCATCAAAACCCACCTATCTCGTACTAAATACCAGCTGAGTACAATTAAACACCATCCAAATGTGTATCAAATACCAGCTGGATACACATCAAAAACCATAATATAAGCAACAAAGTGTACGCCTGCTCGACCGGCATACCCTCCACATACATTATAAATACTCTCTAAGCTAACTTGGAGAGACGTATTTATTAGATTATATTATTCCACTCAACATGCCTCCTGTTTTGGCATTAATGTTTAGAAGAAGCTTTTGTATAAAGAAAAAAAGAAGGTGCCTAAACCTTCTAATTTCGAAACCCTTTTGCTTAATTTGGGTGAGTGTCTAATGTGCTTCTGTTTTGCTTAAAGTTTAAATTTCGTGATACTCGTCAACTGTTATTTTGTTATCAAGGGATAGCTTTAAAAATGCTGCAGCGTCTATTATGCACTGCTTTATTTTATACCTTGGGCTTTTCTTAGTCTCTGGTGCGCGTACATATCTATTTTGAATGTTTTTAAATTCCCAATGAGGAATGCCATTTCTTCTCAATATGTTTTTTAACCTGCTTGCCTGTTCTGCTCTATCAAACTCTTCCCTATCGTATGCTAAAAACGTGTCTGGGAAATTTGGATTTACATAGTTTATGGGAGAGAGCTTTTCAAAAAGACTTTCTTCAAACTTATCTGCATCTGGCCCAATTATTACTCTTTTTAATTTGTCCTCTGTTGCAGTTGTTAAGGTACTACTGTTCAAAAGAAGCCTTACATCATAATAGCCACGGAAAAGGAGTATTGTCTTTATCAAATAATTTATCCCGGTAAGGTCTAAATTTTCTCTTACTTCACTGCTTGTGTTTGCAACTGCTGCCATGCTAGCAATATATGCTCCCGTTCCATCCCCTGCAAGAGCTACCTTTGATAAGTCAAATCCGTATTTTTCATGGTTTTCTTCTATCCATTTAAGCACCATACATACATTTCTAATTTGATCTACAAATAGATATTTAGGAGCTTGCCCATACATAACATTTAATACCGCAACTCCATTATCTGCCATATATCCACAAAAACCTCTTCTTTGTTTTTTGTCTCCGTAGATATAAAAGCCACCATGAACATTTACAAGTACTGGAATCTTTTCCCCTCTTTTTCTGGGTTGATATATATCTAGTACCAGCTCTTCATCAAGTGTTCCGTACTTAACGTTTGGTATTATTTTTACACGAGGGAATCTAAGTGAATTTATATACAAATCCACCCTCCCTGCATTCTTTTTACCTGTCGTTCTAGTAATAGGCTCCATCTTGATATATAGCTATGAATAAACGATGTATCGATTAAACAGCTCTTTTCTCCTAAATCTTGATTTTTCAATTATATCACACTTTCATATTCATTAAATACAAATTATCCATAGCTACCAGCCAACCTCTCTATATCTCTTTTTCTATTACCGTTGACAATCTCTCTGCATTCACTAATTACAGCAGCTGACACTATACTCTCTATGACTATTATTGAAGCATTTTCTATACCGCACTTACCATGTGATACACTTAACATAGGATTAACATTGCACTAACTAAAGTAATAGACTCTACTCTCTATTACTATTAGTAAAACATTTTATGCCACACTTACTATAACCATTAGTAAAGCACCTTACAATATTCCACTAAGACAACTAGCTTGCATTTGTCATTAGGATTAAAAATGCACTTATTATGACAACTAACTCTGTTTTGCTATGACAATTAGCAAATCTCTCTACATTGACAAGCAACAGTACGCGTGTTAAACTTTTTTTATTAAAATAACTATAGTTATTGCCATTTTTATAACCTCAAAATATTGTGTTATATCTTGGCATTACATGTTTTTAAGTGGAGTTTGGAGAATATGAAAAATTTATTAGTAGCTTTAGGAGCAATAGTCATAGTAGTATTATTATCTTCCATCGCTTTCATAGCGTGTACGCCAGCAAATACTGTAGACACCTCTCTATGGGATGAACGAGTGGATGCTGACTATTTATACAATGACGCTAGAGACTATGTTGATTATGCAAAAGAAGTAGATTGGGATTATGAACAATTCCCCTACTTAAATGAGTGTGGACTATTTTGGTATAGTTGGGACAGCGACACTAAAAAACTTTCGGAAGACCCTGCTGATTCTGAACTAGGTGCTTCATATATAGACCCTAATAAACCTACCGTAATATTTATCCCTGGAATGCAGATGGACGGATATCTTTTTAGAAACGACTATAGCATTCTAAAAGCATTGAATCCTGTTGAAACTCTGGGTTTAACTGAATTAAGCAGCACTGACAAAGTATATATGCCATACCTCTGGCTTAAGCAAGGCTGGAATGTAGGCATGTTCCACTGGGAAAGATTTTCATCTGGCGAAGCAGGAGCTCTTTTAGAACTTCCACCAAGTAACGAAGAAAGAATCTGGGCAGTAGATGGCGAAACTAGAGATAGACATGTCGACCCAGATGGCGAGGCTCATTTTGGCGCAACTGATTATTGCATAGCCGAACACTTTGCTGCAGAGTACATAAGAGCCATGAATCTTCTTCCAGACAGCATGGGCAAAGAAGAAATTAGACTTGTAGCGCACTCCATGGGTGGAGAGGTTGTAGCTGCTGGACTGTTTTTATTAACAGAACTTTCTCATCCTAAAGTAAATCAGATTTCAGTAGACAAACTACCAAATAGATATGCTTTAGTGGATACGTATTTTAGTACTGTCATTAAAAGGGCAGATGGTGAAGATTTTATAATGGGACCAGAAGACATAACGGTTAGATGGTCGGGCAAAACGCTACCAGAAGGAAAAATGCAAGACACCATATTTGCTTGCCTAAAGCTATTTAAACGCTTTGACATCGCTATGGAGTATATTTCATATAGAGGTAGTTTCTTACTTTTGAGCTTGAATAAAGAATACATGCGGGAGTTCTTAAAGTATGCCACTGTAATAGATGCAAAAGTCGACTGGTCTGAATTGTATTCGGCAGGTGGTTTAACTTGGGGAACATCCTGGGAACTTGAGTGCGGACATGTAGCTATGCTGTACTTGTACTGTAGTAGCATTGCCGCAGGTAATAGCCTGGACATCACTAACCCGGATGTGGTTGCATATGCCCCTACCGCAGCGCTTCCTACTGAAGACCTCAAAAAGTGTATTGGCAAATACTACCAATTAACTGAAGGTAACACCTCTTTTAATATGGCAGAGCATAAATATACCCAACCTGGCGTAGACGATCTAATTGAGTTTTTGCTTGACTAGTTGATAATATATCTAAACATTTTTGAAGGAGTTGGACGCCACAACTCCTTTTTTATGTCTCCCAATCTCTATATATTATATTTTACTCCTTCCTTTTGCCAGCTCTCTATTTAGCCCCTATTAACTTGCCTAGTCATATGTTTATGATTATAATGAAACTACTGTTTTGAAGGACTATCTGTAATGACAAATATAGAGAAAACTTCCATAGCCTTCCCCATCGTTAAGCAGTTAATCATAACTTGCGGTGAAGAAATCAATTAAGAAACTACTGCTACTTTCAAGGGCTAACTGTAATGACTAATATAAAAATCCTTCAACAACTACCGCGCAAACCCGCACCTTTATCTATGCTTATGATGGCGAAACCAAGAATGAAACTGTTACTGGATTAAAGGATGATTTATGATGACTAATTTAGAAAAAACTTCAAAAACTAACACTCCCATACGTACACTAATTGCTATTGGTGGTGGTGAGATTAGGTATAAAACTACTCTTCCTATTGACGAGTATATATCTAAACTTGCATATAACCATGCTGGTGAAAAAAGACCAGTTGGAGTGTTTATAGGAACGGCATCTCATGATAGTCTTCCATATTTTAACTCCTTTAGAAAAACCTACACCTCTAATTTTGACATTAAAGCAGACCTTGCGCTACTAACAAAAAAGGACGTACCTTTTGAAAAAATATGCAAAAAAATCGAAAACTCTAACCTTATCTACATAGGTGGTGGAGACACTCTGTTTATGCTAGATGTGTGGAAGAAAACCGGTATGGATAAATTAATTATTGATGCGTACAATAGAGGAGTGCCTATTGCTGGACTTTCAGCTGGAGCAATTTGTTGGTTTTCTGATATGTATACGGATAGCGAAATGTTTACCGACCCCAACGGTACATATTCCCTTCATAAAGGCCTAGGATTTATCCCTGCATTAATGTCCCCTCACTACGATGAAAGAAAAGAATTTGATGCTATTGCAACCACCTTTCCCATCCCTGCATATGCTGTTGAAAATAACGCAGCTATAGTATTTGAAAATGAAATATATACTAAAACCCTTTCCTCTGGTGGCAAAGCCTTCCTCTTTCAAAACGGCATAAAAAAAGAACTCAACTAGGAGTTCTTTTCCGTCTATTTTTATTGGTTAGTTTATTCTAACACCGCTCTTATTCGGCGGACGCCAGCTGATGAAGATTGCTCTTTTGTTATCTTGAAGGTTCCGAGATCTTTAGTGTTCGTTGCATGTGGTCCACCGCAAATTTCTTTACTAAAGTCACCTATTGAATATACCTTTACAACATCGCTGTATCTATCGCCAAAAGAACCTTCTGCGCCCTGCTGTCTTGCTTTTTCTACACTCATTTCATCACAAGTTATTGGTAGGTTTTGTTTTATAACGCTATTAACTTTATCTTCAACTGATTTGATTTCTTCTTCTGTTAAAGGTCTATTAAAGTTAAAATCGAATCTTAATCTTTCGGCAGTTATATTAGAGCCTCTTTGAAAAATGCTGTTATCATTTAATACTTCCTTTAGTGCGGCTAAGAGGAGGTGTGTTGCGGTATGAAGTTTTGCAGTTTGCTCTCCTGCGTCAGCAAGCCCACCTTTAAATCTTTGCTCTGACCCTGCTTGTGATTTTTGCTGATGCTCTTTAAAACAGGCATCAAACCCTTCTTTATCTACAGTTATTCCGCTTTCTGCTGCGAGTTCTGTTGTTATCTCTATTGGAAAACCAAAAGTATCATACAGCCTAAATGCAGCCTTGCCACTAATTCTATTATTTTGAATGTACTTCTTTAGTTTTTCAAATTCAGCAAGTCCTCTACTTAATGTTTTATCAAAACGCTCAATTTCTTTTTTTAGCTCATCTATAATCTTGTCTTTATTTTCTTCTATTTCTGGATATGCGGCTTTATATGTATCTATGTATAGATTAGATATTTCAACAAGCACATCTGGAGAAATTTCTATTTGTCTAGCAAACCTTAAGGCTCTTCTTATTAACCTTCTTAAGATATATCCTTGGTCTAGGTTAGATGGAGTGATTCCCTTTTCATCTCCTAGCATAAAGGTAGCCGTTCTTATGTGATCGGCAATTATCCTTTTTTCTTTTGTGGTATCTTTATCTATTGTTACAACTTTATCCAGTAGATTCATAACTGAAGTAAAGACATCTACTTCATATACCGACTCATATCCACCAAGTGTGAAAAGCATTCTTTCAAGCCCCATTCCAGTATCTACATTTTTTTGTTTTAAAGGCTCATACTTTCCCTCTGCGGTTTTGTTGTATTCCATAAAGACGTTATTCCAAATCTCTACATATTTACCGCAGTTGCAAGCTGGTGAACAATCCTCACTACAATCTTCATCTCTAGTTATAATAAAAATTTCAGTATCTGGTCCGCATGGCCCAGTCGCACCTGCAGGTCCCCACCAATTGTGTTTTTTAGGTAGATAAAATATATTTTCTTCTTTAATACCAAGTTTTTTCCAACAATTAGCAGACACTTCATCTCTTGGAGCATCTTCATCTCCTTCAAAAACGCTTATCGCTATTTTATTGCTATCTATCTTTAATTCATTGACTAAAAACTCATAACTCATTTTTATGCTTTCTTCTTTGAAATAATCACCAAGCGACCAGTTCCCAAGCATCTCAAAGAAAGTACAATGAGTATTATCACCCACTTCATCAATATCGCCAGTTCTAATACATTTTTGTACATTAGTTAATCTTTTTCCTAGAGGATGTTTTTCTCCCATTAGATATGGAACTAAAGGATGCATGCCTGCAGTTGTGAATAATACGGTTGGGTCATTATCTGGAATTAAAGATGCACTCTTAATTCTTGCATGACCATTTTTTACAAAGTATTGTATATATTTTTCTCTTAATTCAGAAGCTTTCATTTCATCCTCATCTGTTTATTTATTAATATTTATTCCGTTTTTGCTCAACTCTTATATAGTTATTCTTATGTGCCTTTTTTATTTATCATTGGTAATCATATCTAAATCAATGTTGAAGTTTCCAGTCTGTTTTTAACTAATTAGTGCGCAAAAATCTTTCCATGAACTTTTCGCCGCTTTGTAACATTTTGCCATTTAGGGCTTCTCTTTCAGTATATTTAGATATCTTTTTGCGTTCTTTTTCGCTGTTGTATATTATGTATGGAACGGCTTCAGATGAATGTGTTTTTAGTATTAGTGGAGTTGCATGGTCTGGTAAAACTGCCATTTTGAAGGGCTCATTAAGTCCTTGTAAATACTTATACATTTCACCTACTACATAGTCTACTCTTTCTATTGCTGCTATCTTTAATGAGGCATTCCCTTGATGACCTGCTTCGTCTGGTGCTTCTAGATGTATGAAGACAAAATCTGTGCCATTTTCAAATAGTTTCTTTGCAGCCTCTATTTTTCCATCCCAATTGGTATACACTGTTCCAGTTGCCCCTATTACATTTGGTGTTAACATGCCTGTTCCAACGCCTATACCTTTTAGTAAATCCACAGCAGATACCACTCCACCTTTAAGTCCGTATTTATCATAAAAAGACGGCAGGTTTGGCTTTGTGCCTGCTCCCCAGAACCAAAGATGTGTAGCTTGGTTTAGCCCAGCTCTTTCTCTTCTTTTGTTTACAGGATGGTCTTTAAGTATTTTACCAGATTCGTTTATGAGGTTTATAAAATCGTTACATCCTACGCCTGATGGGAGTTTCTTCTCTATTACTTCACCCGTTATATCATGTGGAGGACAAAAAACTGTTTGTAGCCCATTTTTTGCTGAAACTAAACAGTGTCTATAACTGACGCCAGCGTAAAAAGTATATTCATCACTTCCTAGCTCCTTTTGTATAGTTTTCATTATCTCTTGAGATTCTTTTGTGGTGATTTCACCTGCGCTATAATCTATCATCGACTTTTTCTCAAAAGGTTCATCGCTTGATAATGTAACTAAGTTAGTCCTTATCGCCACATCAGTGTCTCTTAAATTGACCCCTATTGCTAAAGCTTCAAGTGGAGATCTTCCAGTATAATATTTTGCGGGATTAAATCCTAAAACAGATAAATTTGCGATATCACTGCCTGGCTTCATTCCATTAGGAATAGTCTTGACTCTACCAAGTTCTCCCTTGCTTGCAAGCATATCCATATTGGGAATACTCGCTACCTCAAGCGGAGTTTTATTACCCAGTTCACTCCCTGGCCTATCTGCCATTCCATCGCCTAATACTATTAAATATTTCATGTGTATTTCTCCATTTAAAGTATTATATACTAATATTTCTTTTTTAGTCAAAGAACTAGCATTGTATGCCCATTAATGTCTTGACTTTCTGAACAATTAACCAATAACTGCAATACATCTTTATCTGCTAAAGTAAACTAGTGAACTCTTTGTTTTTACCCAAAGAAGTAACATCGTATGTCAATTTTTGACTGAGCTTTCTATACAACCAACTAACAATTGCAATCCATCTTTATCTGCTAGAGTAAACCGCCGAGCCCTTTGTTTTTACCCAAACAACTTACATTGCATACCTTTTCGACTGGGTTTTCTATATAAACAATCAATAACGAAACTCTATATCCTAATGTTTAAGTCCAACAATTGAACTCTTTTTTCAAAGGAGCAGTATTGTATGCCGATTTTTGACTACATTATCTTTACTAGCAATTAATAACGAAACGCTATATATCCTTCTACCCGAACAAGCAATTGAGCTGTTTGTTTTTCTTTACTAAATAGTTATATGTTGCTAATATTTTTTTGAGGGAGTTATGAGGTTTATCCTTATTAAATATTGATTTAGACAAGTTTTTTGGAGATTTTATGAGCGCTTTAGATTATGTATATGCGGTATTTTTGTTTTTAGCTGGAGTTGGAGTTTTTTTATACGGAATAAATTTAATGGGAGATTCTTTGGAAATACTAGCTGGGAAAAACCTAAAAAAGATGTTTTCCAAGACTGATAATAGTATTTTTGCTGGACTGGGCATAGGTCTTGTAACCACATCAGTTATACAAAGTTCGTCTGCCGTAACAGTTATGGCTGTGGGGTTTGTTAACGCTGGATTTATGTCCCTACTACAAGCAACTGGTATTATATTCGGAGCAAACATTGGAACTACCGTTACTGCACAATTAATGGCGCTTGGACTAGGTGGGGTTTCTAGCATTAACTTATCTATATTCTTTGCCTCACTAGCAGGAATTGGTGCTTTTATGCTTCTTGCTAAAAAAGAAATGGTTCAAAAAGTTGGTAAAGTGCTTGTTGGCTTTGGCATTCTATTTGTTGGCTTGATTGTAATGGGCGACAGTACAAAAACTTTTGCTAAAAGCGAAGCCGTCCTTAATTTTATGTCAGTCGTTAAAAACCCCCTATTACTGCTTTTGGTAGGGGTTGGTGTCACCGCTGTCATTCAAAGTTCTAGCGCGTTTTCAGGTATTGTTCTAGCTATGACTTCGTCTGGGATGATATCTTTCGATCAAGGACTATACATGATTATCGGCTCTAATATCGGCACTTGTATAACAGCATTAATTGCATCTATTGGAACTAGCACAAATGCAAAGCGTGTTGCTATAATCCACGTTTTGTTTAACACCATTGGAGCCCTTCTTTTTATGATAACAGACCTGTTTGCTCATTATGGGGATTTACTAGCAAGAGTCTTTCCTTCACCCCAAACAAGAATCGCCATGGCTCATACGTTTTTTAATGTAGGGGCAGTTATACTACTACTTCCTTTTGCAAAACTTATTGTAAAAATATCACAAAAAATCATCCCTGATAAAGGTGCTGTTTACGATGATTTAGGAAAGCGTTTTTATTTCCTTGATTACAATCTACTAAAAACACCTTCTCTCGCCATAGCGCAAGCCAATCGTGAAATTTCCCATATGCTACGCATGTCCATACAAAACTATAGACTGGCTATGGAAGCCTTGATTAATGGTGACACCACAGTAAAAGATGCATTTTTTAGAACCGAAGATATAATAAACTACTTGAATATTGAAATAACTAAGTTTTTATCAAAACTATCTAGCTTAGAAATTACTGAAAACGACCACACCTTTATCTCTGCATCCTACCATATACTATCTGACATTGAGCGGATTGGAGACCATGCTGTTAACATCCTTGAATTTGCACTAAAAGCAGAACAATCTGAAATCACCTTTTCAGACGATGGCAAGGAAGAAATGAAAGAAATGCTGAAAGAAATAACTACTATGTATGAACTTTGTGGTCAGATATATGATTCTAGAAACCTATCGTCTGCAAAACTTGTTTTTGAGCATGAGGATGTTGTTGATGCTCTAAAAGACACAATGGGTATAAACCACATACAGAGACTATCTGAAGGCTCCTGCACTCCTGAAGCTGGTGCGATTTATTTAAATCTTGCAAGCAACTGTGAACGTGTTGGCGATCACTTAAAAAACATTGTAGTCCTAGTTGGTCAATACTCATTATCTAAAGCAAAAGCTCAGGTTCTACGCCAAAAAGCATCATAATATAACTTATTTGTCCACCGTGCATTTCGCAGACAGCTAGCTATGGCTAAGTTGCAACTAACACTCTCAACGGACTTATCTCTATTATTATGTAATTTATTGACAGTGTTTTTTAAAAATGATAGTATTTATAAACTGTTTACCGACAGCATTTATAATTCCTTTGGAGAAGTACCCAAGAGGTCGAAGGGGCTCCCCTGCTAAGGGAGTAGTACTGTAAAAGGTAGCGTGGGTTCAAATCCCACCTTCTCCGCCACAAGCCCGAAAGGGCTTTTTTATTGCTTTACTCTCTAACCTTTTATACTCACTGTGTATATGAGTTGTATTTACATGATAACTTATACGCAACGAAATATTGATGCTTTTTTGCAATATTTTTTAAAAACTGTTGCAATTATGCAACGGTTGTTTTATAATACTACTATGAGGTGGATATTATGGATACAAGAAAGATAATAAAAGATAAACGGAAAGAGTTATCTCTAAGCTTACAACAACTTGCTGATTTAGTCGGCGTCAGTAAAACAACTATAATGCGTTGGGAAAATGGTGATATAGCCAATATGGGCCGTGACAAGATACAAAAACTAGCGACTGCACTAAGCATATCTCCCACTCTTCTCATGGGGTGGGATGTTAGGTATAATTCACTTGATGCAGAAACCGTTCCGGAAATACCAGGCTCAATAGCTCTTTCTGGACTAACCGTAGAATACCCGATTCTCTCTGAAATAAGAACTGGATATGGTGGAGACCCAGTAGAAATTGACTCTGGAGAAAACATTTCCCTCCCTAAAGAGTTTGTAAAAGGCAATCCAAATAACTATTTTGTCATCCGTGCTAAAGGCGATAGTATGTATCCTAAAATCGTAGATGGCGATTATATACTAGTACGCAGACAAGATAGTGTAGATAGTGGCAGTACCGCAGTTATCCTCTACAATGACAGAGAAGCTTCCATAAAGAGAGTAAACTATATTAGTGGCGAAAATTGGATTGAACTCGAACCTTTTAACAGGCTTTATCCACCTATAAAACTGTCTGGTCAAGACCTAAAGCAGTGCCGCGTGTTAGGACAAGTTAAAAAACTTATTAGAGATTTTTAAAGTGCATAAAAGCAACATTTATTCATTTTTGTTGAAAAAAAGTTGAACTTTAATAAACAGTTGTTGACAGTTTATATAATGTGTAATAAAATTAAAATGTCCTAAAAAATAGGACTAGGGAAGGCATGATGCAATCAAACAAGAAGGATTTTCAAGTTGTATACGACCATGCTATTATAGACAAAAACTTCGGTCCTTATTCGCCTTTTAATTTGAAAAAGGATTTAAAAGACATATCAGAGAGCGAAGCAATAGAAATGTCCAAAGCTATAGCTGCAGAATTAAAAACAGGACCAGGTCGCCCTACTTATCAAGTACTACACACAAGCCCGCTTAATATAAAAATAACGTATGCGAAGATACGCTGTAGAGACAGATCTCGTAGTGCAGGAAAATCAAAAGGATGGAGATGTATAGTTTTAATAGATAATATAAACTCTATAGGCTTTGTATTACATGTTTTTTCTCATAGAGACAAAGATAATATATCACAAAACGAGCACAACGCTTTAAGAAGAGTCGTTGAAGAGTATATAAAAGCAGTGTCAAGGTACAGTAATTGAAGGAGGATATGGTTATGATTAATGTAAAAGAGTTAATGACAGCTAAACGAGTAGAGGTTTCATATGCAATTATTGATGTAGATGGTAATTTTGTTAGAAATTTTCGCAAGGATAATGGACTTACTCAATTAGAGTTATCTCATATTTTAGGCATATCTAAAAAAACAGTAGAAAAATGGGAACAAAAAAATTGTAAGGTGGGTGGAAGCTCAGCCGTACTGCTTACACTACTTGCCAACAATAAAAACTTGCTTGAACAACTCTACTCAGTAAAATGTTATAAAAGAGGAGAGGAGTCTGAAAGAGATTTCACCCCCATTCCTACAGCAAACACAAAGGTTATACCACGTACCAAACCCTCTATTACAGAAGAAGGAAGGCTTACTATTAGTACAACCAATTCTGCTATAGATTAGGTCATTCTTGGCAGTTCTCTGTGATTGAAGTAAGGTAAAGTATTGACGTTTTGTAGCCATGTATGTTAAACCTTGTAGAGTAGTTTCAACTCGTTTTATGATGTTTATGACACAGTTATATGAAGTTTAGTAATGGTGTTTTTTTGTTTTGTGGAGGTACAACATGAGTAAACCAACATATGCTATTCATCCAGGTGTCTTTATACGTAAATATTTGAAGATGGATAATTTAAGGCAATCTGACCTAGCAGAGAAAACTGGCATACATAGGTCTATGTTAAATGAAATAATAAATGGAAAGCGTTCTATTACTCTTAATACTGCTTATAATCTAGAAAAAGCATTCGATTTCCCTGCCACATATTGGATAGAACTTCAAGCTCGATATGATAAGCGCATTCAAGAACTAGCATCCCCTACGCAAATAAGCGCTGGATACTTTGTGACAGAAGATCCAGGGTCCGATGCAAGCGTCCATACAACAAAGGTTTTGCCCGCCGAGCAATAATTGCTAGTAGCTTTTTAGGAAACCAAAAAAAGCAATTTGGTATATGTAAAACTGCATTTTAGTTAAAAGCAACTGTACCCTTCCTCTTTACATGTCATCCTTAAACAGCTTTTGCGCTAGCGGCAGGAGTTTTATTTCCCGTTGTTTTTTCTGTCGGACTTCTTTTATATAACCATTTTTGGGGTTAGTTACAGTTAGTTAAAATCTATAAAAATCTATAAATTTTTTATAGGTTCTCAATTGTAAAATTACTGTATTATATCTCTACTGGATATGTATTAACAATTGATTTACTAACAAAAACACAA